>Ga0081539_10001076_pt1 | contig 49708 bp, 52 predicted proteins | sample TabmetS4T2R2_FD_71023 | JGI IMG/M metagenome (GOLD analysis project Ga0081539, IMG submission 71023) | Tabebuia heterophylla rhizosphere microbial communities from the University of Puerto Rico - S4T2R2 | ecosystem: Host-associated > Plants > Roots > Rhizosphere ... | reverse complement strand
GACCAGGCGCCGGTAATGGCTAATCGCCCGGGTTCTCCGCGCCGTCCGAAGGACCAGGCGCCGGTAATGGCTAATCGCCCGGGTTCTCCGCGCCGTCCGAAGGACCAGGCGCCGGTAATGACCCAGCCGCCAGCAGCGCGGTAGCCAGCTCCACCGGCCGCCGGGTGCTGATCACCCAGTACGGCGTGGGATCGTCCGGATCGTCGAGCAGCACCTGCACGGCCGGCCCGACCCACGGCCGCTGGATCACGAACGCGAGCGGGTGGGCACCCACGCCCAGAGCCTCCCGTTTGCCCGCCTCGTCCAGTGCGACCACGTCGGAGACCACGTCGAGCGGCAAACGGGCGTCGTCGACCCGGAACTCCCCGCCGGCCACCTCGATGCGGATGCGGCCGGCCCGCAGCAACGCGGCGCCGGTCAGCGGGACCAGTACCGCGTACGGGATCCAGGCCGGCAGGGCGGGCAGGCTGAACATGATCTCGGTCGCCACGATGGCCACCACCACCAGCGCCCCGAGCCACATCGACCAGGGCAGCCAAAGCCGTTCGGCGTAGGCGGCGGTAGTGCGGGCCGGGGACTGCGGTGTCACCCTGGAAGGGTACGGCGCGCCTCCGCGGCCGGGCACGGCAGGATGGCAGGGTGGGTGCCGCTCGCCGCACTCGACTCGACCGCGGCGAAACCCCGTGCAACCCGTCATGACCGAGGAACGTGTGCGCCTTGACCGACGTCGTCATACCGATCCGCCGGCTCGATCCGGACTTGCCCCTGCCGGCCTACGCGCACCCCGGCGACGCCGGGGCCGACCTGGTCTCGGCCGAGGACGTCGAGCTCGCGCCGGGCGCCCGCGCGGCGGTGCGGACAGGCATCGCGGTGGCGATCCCGGAGGGCTACGTGGGCCTGGTCCACCCTCGGTCCGGCCTCGCCGCCCGGCTCGGCGTGACGGTCCTCAACGCACCCGGTACGGTCGACGCCGGCTATCGCGGCGAGATCCTCGTCATCCTGATCAACCACGACCCGGCCGCCACGGTCAAGATATCCCGGGGTGACCGCATCGCCCAGCTGGTCGTCCAGCGGGTCGAGCAGGCCGTGTTCGACGTGGTCGACGAGCTCGGCGAGACCGCACGCGGCAGCGGCGGGCACGGCTCGACCGGCGGGCACGAGGCGCTGCCCACGCGGGCGGAGCCGCACCCGCCGCGCAAGACCGATGGAACCCCATCGCAGGAAAGGTGGCAGTGATGTTCTCCCGTAAGCGGCCGAAGCACGTGCGTGCCAGCGACGCGCCGCCCTCCGAGGCGCTCGCGCACAGCCTCGCCGCGGACGACGAACCGCCCGCGCCCACCCACGGGCCGTACGACGTCGAGCACGCCCCGGCCGGGGTGCAGCGGCTCGACCTCGGCAGCCTGCAGATCCCCGCGGTCGAGGGCGTCGAGGTGCGGGTCCAGGCCAACCCGGACGGCGGCGTCGAGCAGATCGTCCTGGTCGACGGGGAAAGCGCCCTGCAGCTCGGCGTCTTCGCGGCGCCGCGTACCGAAGGCATCTGGGACGAGGTGCGCGAGGAGATCGCCCAGGCGATGGCCGCCGACGGGGTCTCGCCGCGCGAGGTCGACGGCCCGTACGGCACCGAGCTGGTGGCCCGGGTGAGCACCCCGGACGGGCCGGCCGACGTCCGGTTCGTCGGCGTGGACGGCCCCCGCTGGATGGTCCGGGCGCTGTACCAGGGCGCGGCCGCCGCCGACCCGTCCCGGGAGGGCGCGCTCGGGGTGGTCCTGGCCGGCCTCGTGGTCCACCGCGACGAGCAGGCCCGCCCGGTCCGCGAGGCGCTGCCGCTGCGGCTGCCCCGGGAGATGACCGAGCAGGCGGAGCAGGCCGAGCAGGCGGAGGAGCAACAGCACCAGCACCAACCCCGGCGGCCGGGTGTGCCGGCCAATCCCAACGGGCGCCATCCGAACTAGGTCGGTGGCGAAGGTCACCATGAGCACTTCCGGCGTACCGTATATGGACGGCACGGATCGGGCGAGGAGAGAGGTCATGACGACCGACGAGCGGACCGGACTGCGCAAGTTCTTCGAACGGCTGACCGCCACGGACTCGGAGCTGGACGCGCAGCACCTGCAGCGGGAGAGCGCCAAATGCGGCGCGATACCGGCCGGCGAGTGCACCCGCGGTCAGGTCGTCTCGGTGTCCGGGCGGTTGCGCACGGTGGCGTACACTCCTCGCACCAACCTGCCGACGCTGGAAGCCGACCTCTACGACGGCAGTGACGTGGTCACCCTGGTCTTCCTGGGCCGCCGGTCGATCGCCGGCATCGAGCCCGGACGGCAGCTGACCGCGCGCGGCCGGATCGCGATCCGCGACGACCGCAAGGTGATCTACAACCCGTACTACGAGCTGGAGGCGCCCCGGTGACACCCGGCAGCGAGCCGCGTCACGCCGCGCACGAAACCGTGGAGGAACGGCTCGCCGAGGAGGTCGTCGAGGAGCTCGACCTCCACCCGGTCGCCGAGCCCGAGGACGGCGAGGAACCGCTCCCGTCGATGAGCGAGCAGATCGCCGAGCAGCTCGGCGGTGTCCGCGGGCTGATCGAGTCGAGCCTGCCCGTGCTGGCCTTCGTCCTGCTCAACGTGCTGCTCGGCAGCACCGGCCTGGACCTGGCGAAGCGCACGGCGCTCACCTGGGCGATCGTCGGGGCGGTGGGCTCGGCGCTCGGCATCGGCGCGTTCCGGCTGGCACGCCGGCAGCCGATCCGGCACGCGGTCAACGGCCTGTTCGGCATCGCGATCGGCGCGTTCCTGGCCTGGCGCACCGGCAACGCCGAGGACTTCTACCTACCCGGGATTCTGCTCACCTTCGGTCAGGCGGCGGTGCTGCTGCTCTCCGTGGTGGTCCGCAAGCCGATCATCGGATACGCCTGGGGCATCATGGCGAACAAGGGTCATCAGGACTGGTTCGGCAACCCCCGGCTGTTCCGGACGTTCCAATGGTTGACCCTGGTCTGGGTGGCCTCGCTGAGCCTGCGGGCCGGCATCCAGTACTACCTGTGGGCGCAGAACGCGGCGAACGCGCTCGGCATCGTCCGCATCCTGATCAGCTGGCCCATCTACGCCGCCACGTTCGCCTTCACCGCCTGGGCGATCCACCGGGTCACGAGCGCGCAGAAGGATCCCGGACCGGGCGGCTCGGGTCCACCGAATGGTTGGGTTTCAACCTAACTCGCGGCCCTCACTGCCGAGTACGACGGCGCGGATCTGATCCTCGACCTCGGCCGTGCACACGAAGATCAGTTCGTCGCCGACCTCGAGCGTGTCGTCCGGGGTCGGCACCACGACCCGCTTCCCCCGCAGGATCGCCACGAGGGCGGCGTCGCGGGGCAGCGGCACGGATCGGATCGGTTTGCCCTCGTACGGCGCGTGCCGCGGCAGGGTGATCTCCACGAGGTTGGCCTCACCCTGCCGGAACGTCATCAGCCGTACCAGGTCGCCGACCGTGACCGCCTCCTCGACGAGCGCGGCCATCAGGCGCGGCTTGCTGACCGCGACGTCGACGCCCCACTGCTCGGTGAAGAGCCACTCGTTCTCGGCCCGGTTGACCCGGGCCACCACCCGCGGCACCGCGAACTCGGTCTTGGCCAGCAGCGAGACGACCAGATTGACCTTGTCGTCACCGGTCGCGGCCACGACCACGTCGCAGGCGGCCAGATCGGCCTCCTCCAGGCTGCTCAGCTCGCAGGCGTCGGCGAGCACCCACTCGGCCTCGGGCACCCGCTCGGGGCGCAGCTGGCGCGGCTGCCGCTCGATCAGCATGACCCGGTGGCCGTTGCCGATCAGCTCCTGCGCGATCGAGCGGCCGACGTTGCCGGCCCCGGCGATGGCGATCCGCATGATCAGTGCCCTTCCCCGTGGGAGCCGGCGGCGATGTCCAGCACCTCCCGGACGACGTCGTCGGTGACCAGCAGGAACACCTGGTCACCATCCTGGATCACGGTGGACGACGTGGCCAGCGATCCCATGCCGAACCGCATCAGGTAGGCCACCCGGGCGCCGGTGCTCTCCTCGAGCGACGTCAGCGTCCTGCCGATCCAGTCCCGGTGCAGCGGCGCCTCGACGATCGACACCACGCTGGTGGGGTCGCGGAACACCTCGACCGTGCCCTCCGGTACCAGGTGCCGCATCATGCGGTCGGCGGCCCACCGGATCGTCGCCACGGTCGGGATGCCGAGCCGTTCGTACACCTGGGCCCGGCGGGCGTCGTAGATCCGGGCCACCACCCGGGACACGCCGTACGTCTCGCGGGCCAGCCGGGCAGAGATGATGTTGGAGTTGTCGCCGCTGGAGACCGCCGCGAACGCGTCGGCCTGCTCGATCCCGGCCTCGCGCAGCACGTCCCGGTCGAAGCCGATGCCGGTCACCGTGAGGCCGCCGAACTCCGCGCCGAGCCGGCGGAACGCGTCGGAATTCTGGTCGATCACGGCCACCGAGTGGCCGCGGGCCTCCAGATTCTGGGCGAGCGTCGAGCCGAGCCGCCCGCAGCCCATGATCACCACGTGCACGGTTCGCGTCCTTCCGGATCAATGCTCACCCTGTGAGGGTGCCATGCTCCGCGGACGGCCGGCGCCCGGGGCGGGATACGCAACGCTGTGCCGCTGCCGGCGCCTGGTCGGTCGGACAGGCGCGGAGAACCCCACCAACATGGGTGCGGGACCGGCCGTACTCTTGGCACTCGTGGCAAGTACGACTTCCCTCGCCAAACGGCTGCTGCTCGGCAGGCCGTTCCGCTCCGACAAGCTGCAGCACACGCTGTTGCCCAAGCGGATCGCGCTGCCCGTCTTCGCCAGCGACGCGTTGTCGAGCGTGGCGTACGCACCGGACGAGATCCTGCTGACCCTGTCGATCGCCGGCGCCGGCGCGTTCGTGTTCTCGCCCTGGGTCGCGCTCGCCGTCGCCGTCGTCATGATCACGGTGGTGGCCAGCTACCGGCAGAACGTGCACGCCTACCCCTCCGGGGGCGGCGACTACGAGGTGGCGACCGTCAACCTGGGGCCGCGGGCCGGTCTCGGCGTGGCCAGCGCTCTCCTGGTCGATTACATCCTCACGGTGGCCGTGTCGACCGCCGCCGGGGTGAGCAACCTCGGATCGGTCGTCCCGTTCGTCGCCGACCACAAGGTGCCGTTCGCGATCGGCGCGATCGCCCTGCTCACCGCCCTCAACCTGCGGGGCCTGCGGGAGTCCGGCACGGCCTTCGCGATACCGACGTACGCGTTCATCATCGTCATCGTCGGCATGATCCTGACCGGCCTGGTGCGGGTGTTCATCCTCGGCGACGACCTGCGCGCGCCCAGTGCCGACCTGACGATCACCGCCGAGCGCGGCCACCTGACCAGCTTCGCCTTCGCGTACCTGCTGCTGCGGACGTTCTCCTCCGGCTGCGCGGCGCTGACCGGCGTCGAGGCCATCTCCAACGGCGTTCCCGCCTTCAAGCCGCCGAAGAGCAGGAACGCCGCCACCACGCTGATGCTGCTCGGCGGCATCGCGATCATCATGCTGATCGGCATCGTCGTGCTGTCCCGGGTGACCCACCTGCAGTACGTGGAGGACCCGCTCAGCCAGATCGTCTCCGGGCCGGCCAACTACGAGCAGAAGACGGTGACCGCCCAGCTCGGCGAGACGGTGTTCGGTCCCGGGTCGATGCTGCTCTACCTGGTCGGCGCGGTCACCGCGCTCATCCTGTTCCTGGCCGCGAACACGGCGTTCAACGGCTTCCCGGTGCTCGGCTCGATCCTGGCGCAGGACCGGTACCTGCCCCGCCAGCTGCACACCCGCGGCGACCGGCTGGCCTTCTCCAACGGGATCATCTTCCTGGCCGTCGCCGCGATCGTGCTGGTCGCCGCGTTCCAGGCGGAGACCACCCGGCTGATCCAGCTCTACATCGTCGGCGTCTTCGTCTCGTTCACGCTCTCCCAGGGCGGCATGATCAGGCACTGGAACCGCCTGCTACGCACCCAGCGCGACCCCGAGCGCCGGCGCCAGATGATCCGGTCCCGCGCCATCAACGCGTTCGGCATGGGCCTGACCGGCGCCGTCCTGATCGTCGTGCTGGTCACCAAGTTCCTGCTGGGCGCGTGGATCGCGATCGCCGCCATGCTCGTCATCTACGCCCTCATGCTGGCGATACACCGGCACTACACCCGGGTCGCCGAGGAGCTGCGGCCCACGGAGGAGCGGCCCCTGCTGCCCTCCCGCAACCACGCCGTCGTGCTGGTCAGCAAGGTGCACATGCCGACGCTGCGGGCGGTCGCGTACGCACAGGCCACCCGTCCCGACACGCTGACCGCGGTCACCGTGAACGTGGACGACAAGGACACCCGGACCATCCAGGAGGAATGGGAGCGGCGGCAGATCCCGGTACCGCTGACCGTCGTCGAATCCCCGTACCGGGAGATCACCCGCCCGATCATCGACTTCGTCAAGGGCGTGCGCCGCGGCTCGCCCCGCGACGTCGTCACGGTGTTCGTCCCCGAGTACGTGGTCGGCCGGTGGTGGGAGAACCTGCTGCACAACCAGAGCGCCCTGCGGATCAAGGGCCGGCTGCTCTTCGAGCCGGGCGTGATGGTCACCAGCGTGCCGTGGCAGCTGCGCTCCAGCCAGGACCGGAACCTCGACCGCTTCGACAGCAACCTGAGCCGGGCCCCGGCCCGCGGCCCGCGGACCCGTACCGGGAACTCCGAGCGCGCCGAGCCCGCCGCGGCCGTGCCGGACTCGCGCTCGTGACCGAGCCCGACGACCTCGTCCAGGGTGACCGGGTGGAACTGACCGTCGGGGCGCCGGCGCACGGCGGTCATTGTGTGGCCCGGCTGGACGGGCCGCACGGCCGCGTGGTCTTCGTCCGGCACGCGCTGCCCGGCGAGCGGGTCACCGCGGAGATCACCGAGCTGCACAAGGGCTACCTCCGCGCCGACGCGGTGGCGATCCACGAGCCGTCGCCGGACCGGGTCGCGCCGCCGTGCCCGTACGCCCGGCCGGGCGCGTGCGGCGGCTGTGACCTGCAGCACGTGGCGGGCGACGCGCAGCTTCGCTGGAAGGCGGCGGTCGTCGCGGAACAGCTGCGCCGGCTGGCCGGCCTCGACCTGGACGTCCGCGTGGCGGAGTTGCCGGCCGGCGGCCCGCTCGGGTGGCGCAGCCGGGTGCGGTACGCGATCGACGCGGCCGGCCGTCCCGGTCTGCTGCAGCACCGCTCGCACCAGGTGGTGCCGATCGACCGGTGCCGGATCGCCGATCCCGCCGTGCAGGAACTGGATCTCTTGGGCCGCCGATGGCCGGACGCCGACGGCCTGGAGGTGGTCGCCTCCAGCGGCGGCGATGTGACCGTGCTGGTCCGAGCTGCCCCGGGGGCCTCGCCCCACGACCAGGCAGAGGAAACGGGCCGCCACGTGCGGCTGTCGGGGCCGCCGGAGGTGGTGGAGATCGCGGCGGGCCGGCGCTGGCGCGTACCGGCCGAAGGCTTCTGGCAAGTCCACCCGGCCGCCGCGGACGCGCTGAGCGCGGCGGTCGTCGACCTCCTGCGGCCCGCGCCGGGCGAGGTCACCTGGGACCTGTACGGCGGGGCCGGCCTGTTCGCCGGGGCCGTCGGGGAGCGCACCGGCGGTCCGGTCACCGTCGTCGAATCGTCCCCGCTGGCTGCCGCCGCGGCCCGCGCCAACGTGCCGTCGGCCGGCGTGGTCGAGGTGCGGGTGGAGGTGGCGCTGCGCCGGCGCCGGCTGCCCGGGCCGGTGGACCTGGTGGTGCTCGACCCGCCCCGCGCCGGTGCGGGCCGTGCCGTGGTCGAGGCGATAGCGGCGGCCCGGCCGCGGGCGGTCGCCTACGTGGCGTGCGACCCCGCCGCCCTGGCGCGGGACGTGGCGACCTTCCGGGCCGCGGGGTGGGAACTGCGCGAGCTGCGGGCCTTCGACTGCTTCCCGATGACGCACCATGTCGAGTGCGTGGCGCTGCTCGAGCCCGCGTGAGGCACGGCTACCGGGCCGGGTTGAACCGTTCGGCGGCCGCGATCGCGTTGCGGAAGAGCATGGCCACCGTCGTCGGCCCCACGCCGCCCACCCGTGGCGTGATCGCGCTGGCCACCTCGGCGCAGCGCTCGTCGACGTCGGGAAGCAGGCGCCGGCCGGCGTAGCGAACGCCGGCGCCGACCACGACCGCGCCACGCTTGACGTGCTCGGGTTGCACGATGCCGGGCACGCCGGCCGCGGCCACGAGGATGTCGGCCCGCCGGGTGTAGCGGTCCCAGTCCGGCACGCCGGTGTGTACCACGGTGACCGCGGCGTTGGCGGTGGGCCGCTTCTGGGCGAGCAGGATGGCCAGTGGTCGCCCGAGGGTGGCCCCGCGCCCGAGGATCACCACCTCGCGGCCGGACACCGGGATGCCGTGGTGGGCCAGCAACGCCTCGATGCCGGCCGGGGTGCAGGGCAGCGGGCCCGGCAGGCCGAGCGTGAGCCGGCCCATGTTGAGCGGGTGCATGCCGTCGACGTCCTTGTCCGGGTCGAGCGTCTGCAGCGCCCGGTCGTAGTCGAGGTGGCCGGGGATCGGGTACTGGATCAGCACGCCGTGGACCTGCCGGTCGGCGTTGAACTCGGCGATGACGTCGTGCAGCCGTTCCTGGGTGGTGTCCGCGCTCAGGTGCCGGTGCGGGGAGGCGAAGCCCAGCTCGGCGGCCTGGCGCTGCTTGATCCGGATGTAGCCGGCGCTGGCGTCGTCGTCGCCCACAAGGATGGTGGCCAGGCTCGGCGTCACACCGCGGTCGCGCAGCCGGGTGGCGCGCCGGGCGACGTCGGCGAGCACGGCCTCGGCGACGGGGGCGCCGGGGAGCAGCCGCGCTACCGTGGTGGTCCGTGCGGTTTCGGACATACCGTACCCTCCGCACGGAGCCCAGGCGGTCGACTCTCGCGCCAGGCTCCCCGATGGTTCAGGCCATCCCGTGCCGCCAGTCGCGTCTGCGGTAAGTCTGCCGGACGGCCCCGATCGCGGCCAAACCGGGTGACATCGGTGTGCGCATCCGGCGGCGGATCGGCGCCCGACCGTTCGCACCGGATGCGGGCGTGCGCCACGCCGATAGACTTGCCGCCCATGAGCGAGTCCCTCCCCGCCTCGGCCGGCCTGCTGGCGAGCGTTTCCGCACCCGGTGACCTCAGGCGCCTCACCCCCGAGCAGCTGACGGTGCTGGCCGCCGAGATTCGCGACTTCCTGGTGGCCAAGGTGTCCCGCACCGGCGGCCACCTCGGTCCCAACCTCGGCATCGTGGAGACCACGCTGGCGCTGCACCGGGTCTTCGACTCGCCGCGCGACCGGTTGCTGTTCGACACCGGCCACCAGGCGTACGTGCACAAGATGGTGACCGGGCGGCAAGACGGCTTCGACCTGCTGCGCCAGCGCGGCGGCCTGTCCGGCTACCCGAACCGGGCGGAGAGCGAGCACGACCTCATCGAGAACTCGCACGCCTCGACCGCCCTGTCCTACGCCGACGGCCTCGCCAAGGCGTTCGCGCTGCGCGGCGAGGACCGGCACGTGGTGGCCGTGGTGGGGGACGGGGCGCTGACCGGGGGCATGTGCTGGGAGGCGCTCAACAACATCGCCGCCACGAAGAACAAGCTGGTCATCGTCGTCAACGACAACGGCCGCTCGTACGCGCCGACGATCGGCGGTCTCGCCGACCACCTCTCCACGCTGCGCCTGAATCCCGGCTACGAGCGGGTGCTCGATCTGGTGAAGGAGGCGCTCGGCTCGACGCCGGTGGTCGGCAAGCCGGTCTACGAGGTGCTGCACGCGGTCAAGAAGGGCATCAAGGACGCGGTCAGCCCGCAGCCCATGTTCGAGGACCTGGGCATCAAATACATGGGGCCGGTGGACGGGCACGACGTGCACGCCATGGAGTCGGCGCTGCGCCGGGCCAAGGGCTTCAACGCCCCGGTGATCGTGCACGCGGTGACCCGCAAGGGCTACGGCTACCGCCCGGCCGAGCAGGACCAGGCGGACTGCCTGCACGGCCCGGGCAGCGCGTTCGACGTGGCGACCGGCAAGCTGCTCGCCAAGCCGTCGGTGAAGTGGACGCACGTCTTCGCCGACGAACTCGTGCGGATCGCCGACGAGCGGCCGGACATCGTCGGGATCACCGCGGCGATGGCCGAGCCGACCGGCATCGCGCAGCTCGCCCGCAGATACCCGGACCGCGCCTTCGACGTGGGCATTGCCGAGCAGCACGCGGCGACGAGCGCGGCCGGGCTGGCCATGGGCGGCCTGCACCCGGTCGTCGCGGTGTACGCCACGTTCCTCAACCGGGCCTTCGACCAGGTGCTGCTGGACGTGGCGATGCACGGGCTGCCGGTGACCTTCGTGCTGGACCGGGCCGGAATCACCGGCCCGGACGGTCCGAGCCACTACGGCATCTGGGACATGAGCGTCTTCGGCGTGGTGCCCGGTCTGCGGATCGCCGCGCCGCGGGACGCGGCGTCGCTGCGCGAGGAGCTGCGGGAGGCCGTCGCGGTGGAGGACGGGCCGACGATCGTCCGGTTCCCGACCGGCTCGGTACCCGCCGACATGCCGGCCGTGCGCCGGGTGGGTCCGATCGACGTGCTGCGCGAGACCGACGGCCGGGACGTGCTGCTCGTGGTGGTCGGGTCGTTCGCCGGGCTGGGCCTCGACGTGGCCGACCGGCTGGCCGAGCAGGGGTACGGCGTCACCGTCGTCGACCCGCGCTGGGTGCGCCCGGTGCCGATCGAGCTCACCGGGCTGGCCGCCCGGCACCGGCTGGTGGTGACACTGGAGGACGGCGTGCGTGCGGGTGGCGTCGGCGCCGCGGTGGCGAGCTCCCTGCGCGACGCCGGCGTGGACGTGCCGCTGCGCGACTTCGGCGTGCCGACCGGGTTCCACCCGCACGGCACCCGCGCGGAGATTCTCGCCGCGCTGGGCCTCACGGCCCAGGACATCGCCCGCGACGTCACCGAGTGGGCGTCGGGCCTGGCGGTTGCGGAAACGCGACAATCCCCATACAGGGTGTAACCGGACGCGCGGCGGGCAAGGTCGTTATCTGGTCGTTATTTTTGACGCATGAGTACGGAGAACGGCCCGGTCGTCATCGATCTCGGTTTCGAGAGGGGAGAGCCGGAGTCGTACTCCTCGCCGCGGCGCTCCACCACGCCGGTCTGGTTTCCGGCCGCGATGCTGGCCGCTCTCGTTCTGCTCTGCTCCTCCGCGTCGGCGGCGCCGGCCCGGTCGCCGCTCTCGCCGGTGTTCTCGCTGCCGGTCGGGCCGGCCGACGCATACGCACTGACCGACAGCGGCCAGCTGCTGGCTCAGACGTTCGGGACGCTGGCCTCCTACGAGCTGCGGACCGGCCGGCTGCGGTGGCAGGCCGGACAGTCCACCCCGGCCTACCGGCTGCGGCTCGGCGACGGCGTGGTGCTGATGCGCCCCTGGATGGTGGGCGCGGCCGATCCCGGCACCACCGCCATCTCGATCGCCACCGGGGTGTCGCTGTGGGAACGCCCGGGCCGGGTGGTCACGCTGGCCGGCTCCTCGGCCCTGCTGGCCGTGTCGTCGGTGCCCGGCGCCGGCGGCGTGGGCCGGCGGGTGCAGGGATCGGTCGACGCGGTGGACCCGGCCACCGGCGGAACCCGGTGGACCGTCCAGGTGCCGTCCACCGCGGTGCTCCTGGGCCTGCCGGGGTCGGCCGAGGAGGACGCCCGGATGATCCTCGTGCACGACGACCGCACCCTGGCCGTGCACGATCTGGACACCGGCCGGCTGCTGGCCAGCACCATGATCCCGGCCGCCGACTACAACCCCGACAACCCGGTCGTGGTGGCCGGCGGCCAGATTCTCCTGCGCCATCCGGGGGCCCGGGACACCGAGATCTCCGCGTACGACTCGGTGACTCTCCGGCAGCGGTGGACCGAGCCGGCCGGTGACGCGTACGAGATCGTGCCGTGCGGTGCGCTCGCCTGCGTGGCCGGATCGGACGGGGTGCGGGCCATCGACCCGGCGACCGGCGACCGGCGCTGGACCCGGCCGCACTGGCGGGACGTCGAGCAGTACGGCACCATGATCGTCGCCTACCGCGGCGCGGAGCAGACCGACCTGGTGGGGATCATCGACCCCCGTACCGGCGCGGTGCGGGTGGCCCTGGACGGCTGGCGCCCGGTCACTGGTTCGGGCGGCGGTGGTCACCTGCTGGTGACCCGGGCGGTCGAGGCCGGAGCCCGTACGATGGTCGCGGTCGCCCGTCCGGACGAGCCGCAACCGCGCCTGCTCGCCGACCTGCCGGCGGGCACCGGGGACTGCCAGGCCGTCCCGGCCCGGCTGGTCTGCCGCTCGATGTACGGCGAGCTGGTCGTCTGGGCGTACCGGCTCTGATCCGGATTCCTCCGCCGCACCGGGCGCGCGCGTGCTCGGCTCCGGCGAGCGGCGCCACGTGCTCGTCTGCAGCCTGATCGACGCCTCGATCGGGGTGTGGCGGCTTGGGTAGCCTGCACGGAGAGCTCACGGCTGCTTCACACCTGGTCGGCGAGGCTGACGGCGGTCGTCTACGGAGGTATGCGATGCGCGTGCTGGTGGTGGAAGACGAGCGGAACCTCTGCGACGCGATCGCCCGGGGGCTGCGGCGCAAGGGCATGGCCGTCGACGTCGCGTACGACGGGCTGCGGGGCCACGAGATGGCGTACGTGACCCGCTACGACGTGGTGGTCCTCGACCGGGACCTGCCCGGCATGCACGGCGACGAGATCTGCGCGGCGCTGGTCGAGTCCGGCACGCTGACCCGGGTGCTCATGCTGACCGCCAGCGGGACCGTCGCCGACCGGGTGGAGGGACTGCAACTCGGCGCGGACGACTACCTGGCCAAGCCGTTCGCCTTCGAGGAACTGGTCGCCCGGGTGCAGGCGCTGGGCCGGCGAGCCACCCCGGCCGCGCCGCCGGTGCTGACCGCGGGCAACCTCGTGCTCGATCAGACCCGCCGGGTGGTCACCCGCGGCGGCGTGCCGATCGAGCTGACCAACAAGGAGTTCGGCGTGCTGGAGGAGCTGCTGAAGGCGCGCGGCGGCGTGGTGTCCAGCGAGGAGCTGCTCGAGCGGGTGTGGGACGCGAACGCCGACCCGTTCACCACCACGGTGCGGGTCACCGTGATGACGCTGCGGAAGAAGGTCGGCGACCCGCCGTTGATCGAGACCGTGGTCGGTGCCGGCTACCGCGTACCCGTACCGGTCGTCCTGTCATGACGGTCTATCTCGGCCGCGCCGGCCGTCGGACCCGGTTCAGCCTACGTCCCACCCTGCGGCTGCGGCTCACCCTGCTGAACGGGATCCTGCTGATCGGGGCCGGCGTGGTTCTGGTGCTGCTGGCCTGGCTGCTGGTCGGGGACGTGTTGCACCCGGCGGACGCGCTGCGAGCCGGCTCGGTGGTCACCCTGGCGAGCGGCGCGACGCAGGACGCGCTGGCCTGGCAGGCCGGGCTGGTCGAGCGGGCTTCCCGCGAGGTGCTGGTGAAGGGGCTGGGCGCGCTGCTCGCGATCGGGATCATCGGCGTCGCCGGGGCGTACGCCGTGGCCGGGCGGGCCCTGCGCCCGCTGCACAGCGTCACGCAGACCGCGCGGCGGCTCGGCGAGGAGACGCTCGACCAGCGGATCCGGTACTCCGGGGCGGACGACGAGGTGGCGGAGCTGGCGCGTACGTTCGACGCGATGCTCGACCGGCTGGCCGGGGCGTTCGAGGCGCAGAAGCGCTTCGTCGCGAACGCTTCGCACGAGCTGCGCACGCCGCTCGCCGTCATGCGTACGGAGATCGACGTGACGCTCACCGACGAGGACGCCGACGTGGCCGAGTATCGCCGGATGGCCAAGGTGGTGCGCAACGCCTCCGAGCGGGCGAACGGGCTGGTGGACGCGCTGCTGGTGCTGGCCCGGTCGGAGGCCCAGTCGGGCCGGCGGCTGGTCCGCAAGGTCCCGGTCGATCTGGCCACCAGCGTCCAGAACGCGCTGTCCGCGGTGCGGCCCGAGGCGGAGCGGATGAAGCTCGAGATCACCACCGATCTCCGGCCGGCCTCGGTGGTCGGCGACCCCAGCCTGCTCGACCGGCTCGCCGGCAATCTCATCGAGAACGCGATCCGCTACAACCACCTGCTCGGGCGCCTCTGGCTGCGCACCGAGGCCGTCGACGGGCAGGCTCGGCTGGTGGTCGGCAACACCGGCTACGAGGTGGAACCGGGCGATGTGCCCGGCCTGTTCGAGCCGTTCCGCCGGGGCGGCTGGGAGCGCACCGGATCGCGCGGCTCGGGCCTCGGCCTGTCGATCGTCCGGGCGGTCTGCGACGCCCACGGCGGCACGGTGTCGGCGGTCGCCCACCCGGGCGGGGGACTGGAGGTCACGGTGTCGCTGCCGACCGCGGACGCCACGCCGGTGGTGGCGGCGACCGCGTCGGTGCGGCGCGGGAAGGGCCTGGGCCTCGCGCCGTCCTGAGTCTGTGCGCTGGACGCGTCGCCGGCGGCTCAGGACCTCTTCTCCACCTCGGCGCGGAGCTTGGGGAACTCGGCCTTCGCCGTGCTCACCGACTTGAAGTACCAGATGAACATGCCGAGGCTGCCCGCGTCGGCCCAGCTGCAGATCGCCATCGTGACGTCGTCCGCCACGGCCTTGCCGCACTTCGCGGAGCCACCCAGCGAGCCGGTGGGTACGCTGCCGATGTTCGAGATCTTGACGCCGTCGACGCCGGCACCGGCGAAGACCGCGTCGAGCTCGCGCTTCGGGTGGTCGATCGGCGCCTGGGCGGCGGCCACCATGACGATGTTGCGCTTCGACACCGTGCCGTACAGGGCGCCCACCGACTTGGTCGCACCGGGCACCTTCTTCAGGCTCTTCTCGAGCTCCGCGGCCGCGCTGGCGAACTGGGCATCGGTCAACTTCGGCCGGCCGCCGAGCGTCTTCGGCTCGACGATCCGGATCGTGGCTGGGGCCTTCGTGGCCTCGCTCGTCGGCTTCGCCGTCTTGGTCGACCCGGCGGACGGGTTCGCCGCCGCGTTGATCTCGTCGACCTTGTCCTTGCCGATCGCGTAGAGCGCCACGGCCCCGCCGACGCACAGGACCAGGGCGATCGCGACCGAGATCAGCACGATCGGCAGCACCTTGGACTTCTTCTTCGGCGGGGGAGCCGGCGGTAGGCCGTACGCCGGCTGGCCGTACTCCGTCTGCCCGTACTCCGGTTGCCCGTATGCCGCGGGCTGCCCGTATTGTCCGGTTTCGTCGTAGGGTGGCGGCTGCCCGTATTGTCCCGGGTCGCCGTAGGGGGATTGCTGGCCGTACTGACCCGGGCTGCCGTAGGGAGGCTGCTGGCCGTACTGGCCCGGGCTGCCGTAGGGGGGCTGCTGGCCGTATTGTCCCGGGTCGCCGTAGGGGGATTGCTGGCCGTACTGGCCCGGCTTGCCGTAGGGGGATTGCTGGCCGTACTGATCCGGGCTGCCGTAGGGGGGCTGCTGGCCGTACTGACCCGGGTCGCCGTACGGCGGCTGCTGGCCGTACGGTCCCGGGTTGGCGTAGGGGTCCGCGGCCGGGAACGCGGTGGTGGGCGGGTAACTCGGCGGGACCGAGGTGGGTGCGTCGGGGTCGGGCTGACCGTGCCACGACTGGTTCTGATCTGGCCGGCCGTGGTGTGGCTGTCCCTGCTGTGGCGGACCGGACGAGGGCGGACCGTACTCCGGCTCGCCGGGGTAGGGCTGACCGGAATAGGGCGGCTGCGGAGGCTGCGACATCGGGGCTCCATCGTCGGGGTCGACCAACTCCGCAGCCTATCGGCAGGCGGCGATGCGCGATGCCCCTCTTTTGGCGCCACCATCCGGACAAATGCGGACCGTTGGGAAAACTTACGCACGACTGACGATCAGACGGGTAGGCTGCCCACGCCGCGTGCCAGGAACCGCCGCCCGGTGACCCGCTCGGAGATGCCGGCGCGGTCCAGGTAGGGGGTCACACCGCCGAGGTGGAACGGCCAGCCGGCGCCGAGGATCATGCACAGGTCGATGTCCTGCGGCTCCGCGACCACACCCTCATCCAGCATGATCCGGATCTCCTGAGCCACGGCCTCGAGGGCCTTGCCCCGTACCTCGTCGGCGGTCAGCGCAGCGGAACCGCCCTCGACCAGCGCGAGCACCTCGGGGTTGAGCTCGTCGTCGACCAGAAGGGGCAGGCCCGCGTCGACGATCTTCCGGAGATTCGGGCTGTCGCCGAACCGGTCCGGGAAGGCCCGGTGCAGCGTCTCGCCCACGTGGTATGCCACCGCGGGGCCGACCAGTTCCAGCAGCGCAATAGGCCGCATCGGCAGGCCCAGTGGGTCGAGTGCCCGGTTCACCACGTCCAGCGGGGTGCCGGCGTCGACGGCGCGGAACACCTCGCCGGTCAACCGGGTGTACAGGCGGTTCACCACGAACGCCGGCGCGTCCTTCACCAGCACCGACGACTTCTTCAGCTCCCTGCCCACGGCGAACGCGGTGGCGAGCGTGGCGTCGTCGGTCCGCTCGCCGCGGACGATCTCGAGCAGCGGCAGCACGGCGACCGGGTTGAAGAAGTGGAAGCCGACCACCCGTTCCGGGTGCTCGAGGTCGGCGGCCATCGCGGTCACCGAGAGCGAGCTGGTGTTGGTGGCGAGGATCGTCTCCGGCGTGACGATCTTCTCGACCTCGGCCCAGATCTGCTTCTTGAGCTCGAGGTTCTCGAAGACGGCCTCGATCACGAAGTCGGCGTCGGCGAAGACGGACTTGTCGACCGAGCCGCTGACCAGCCCGCGGAGCCTGGCCGCGGCGCCCTCGTCCAGCCGGCGCTTGGCGACCAGCTTGTCGATCTGCTCGGTGACGTAGGCCAGGCCCTTGTCCACCCGCGGCTGGTCGAGGTCCGTCAGCACGACGGGCACCTGCAGGCGCCGGGCGAAGAGCAGGGCGAGCTGGGAGGCCATCAGGCCGGCCCCGACGATGCCCACCTTGGTGACCTTGCGGGCCAGGGCGGCGTCCGGCGCACCGACCGGCCGCTTGGCACGGCGCTGCACCAGGTCGAACGCGTACAGGCTGGCGCGCGACTCGTCGCCCATGAGGAGCTCGGCGAGGGCCGCGGTCTCCGCCGCCGCGCCGTCCTCGAATGTCGCGTCCTTGGCCAGGGCCAGGAGCTCGAGGGCCTTGTCGGCGGACGGAACGGCACCGTGCAGCCGCTCGTCGAGTTGCTGCTTGGCGAAGAAGAGCACGCCCTCCCACATGTCCTTGTCGACCTCGGGACGCTTGACCGTGACGTCGCCCCTGACCACGCCGGCCGCCCACTCCAGCGAGCGCTCCAGGAAGTCGGCGGGCTCGAAGAGCACGTCCGCGATGCCCAGCTCGGCGGCCTGCGGGGGCTTGAGCACCTTCTGGGTGAGCGGGTTCTGCAGGATGACCTGGGCCGCGCCGGGGATGCCGATCAGGTTCGGCAGCAGCTGGCTGCCGCCCCAGCCGGGGATCAGGCCGATGGCCACCTCGGGCAGGCCGAGCGCGGCGGCTCCGCCGGACACCGTACGGAAGTGGCAGTGCAGTGCCACCTCGAGGCCGCCACCCAGCGCCACGCCGTTGACGAAGGCGAAGGTCGGAATCGACGAGTCCCTGAGGCGCGCGAAGACCCGATGGCCGAGTTCGCCGAGCTCGACCACCTGCTGCCGGCTCGTCATGAACGGGATGCCGGTGATGTCGGCACCCACGCAGAAGATGTACGGCTTGCCGGTCAGCGCGATGAACGCGGGATCCGCTGACGTCGCCGTCGTGATCGCCTCGTCCAGCGACGCGAGGCCGGCCGGGCCGAAGCTGTTCGGCTTCTTGTGGTCGAAGCCGTTGTCCAGGGTGATCAGCGCGGCCTTCCGGTCGAGCCCCGGCACGCGGACGAAACGGACGAGAGCCTTGGTCACGACCTCGTTCGGGTACTCGATCACTGCTGTCCCTCCTGCGAACCTGCCCAGTTCGGGTTCTCCCAGATCACGGTGCCGCCCATGCCGATGCCGACGCACATGGCGGTGAGGCCGTAGCGGACCTCCGGGCGCTCGGCGAAGTGCCGGGCGAGCTGGGTCATCAGGCGTACGCCGGAGGAGGCCAGCGGGTGGCCGACGGCGATCGCGCCGCCCCACGGGTTCACCCGCGGGTCGTCGTCGGCGATGCCGTAGTGGTCGAGGAAGGCGAGCACCTGCACGGCGAACGCCTCGTTCAGCTCGAACAGGCCGATGTCGCCGATGGTCAGGCCGGCCTTCCGCAGAGCCTTCTCGGTCGACGGGATCGGACCGTAGCCCATGACCTCCGGCTCGACGCCGACGAAGGCGTACGACCTGAGCCGCATGGCGACCGGCAGGCCCAGCTCGCGGGCCGTCTGCTCGTCGGCCAGCAGGGCGGCGGTGGCGCCGTCGTTGAGGCCGGCCGCGTTGCCGGCGGTGACCCGCCCGTGCGGGCGGAACGGCGTCTTGAGGCCGGCGAGCTTCTCCATCGAGGTCTCGCGCGGCGCCTCGTCCTCGGTGGCCAGGCCCCAGCCCTGCTCGGCGCTGCGCAGTGCGACCGGCACCAGGTCCGGTTGCAGCTTGCCGTCGGCGTACGCCTTGGCGGTCTTGAGCTGTGAGTTCAGGCCGTACCGGTCGGCGCGCTCCCGGGTGATGCCGGGCAGCCGGTCGTGCAGATTCTCCGCGGTCGAGCCCATCACCAGCGCGGACGGGTCGACGAGGTGCTCGGCCAGGATGCGCGGGTTGGGGTCGACGCCCTCACCCATCGGGTGCCGGCCCATGTGCTCGACGCCGCCCGCGACGGCGACGTCGTAGGCGCCCATCGCGATGCCGCCGGCCACCGTGGTCACCGCCGTCATGGCGCCCGCGCACATCCGGTCGACGGCGTAGCCCGGGACGGTCTTCGGCAGGCCGGCGAGCAGCGCCGCGGTGCGGCCGATGGTCAGGCCCTGGTCGCCGATCTGGGTGGTGGCCGCGATCGCGACCTCCTCCACCCGTTCGGGCGGGAGCTGCGGATGGCGGCGCAGCAGTTCCCGGATGCACCGGATCACCAGGTCGTCGGCGCGGGTCTCGGCGTACATGCCGCCCGCCTTGCCGAACGGGGTGCGGACGCCGTCGACGAAGACGACCTCGCGAATCTCACGGGGCACAGCAAGCCTCCTTGCGAGCGCTATCGTGAGGTGAATGCTACTCGCCGGTAACTAGCGGCGGCCAGCGCTCCGCGAAAACGTCACAAAGCCGCGGCGGGATCGGGAAGCGCCTCGGCGAGCGCCTCGGCGAGCAACGTCACCTGCCAGCTGCGGGCGCCGAAGCCACGCAGCGTGTCGCCCACTGTACGGCTGGTGACCTCGTCCGGCGGCGACCAGGCCAGGCGGCGCACGAAGTCCGGGCTGATCAGGTTCTCCGGCGGCAGCCGGTGCGACTCGGCGGTGCGCACGACGACCTGCCGGCAGCGGGTCAGCCGGGCCGCGGCGATCGGATCGCGCTCGGCCCACCGGTGCGGCGGCGGGGGCCCGTCGACCGGCTGGTTCACCGGCAACGCCTCGTCGGGCAGCGCCCGGGCCTCGTCCAGGGCGTCGAGCCAGACGCGGGCCAGCCGGCGTACCGACCGGCCGCCGAATCCGGGGATGGCGAGCAGGCTGCGCTCGTCCTTGGGGTCCGCCTCGGCGGCGGCGACGATCGCGGAGTCGGGCAGCACCCGCCCGGGCGCGGAGTCGCGGCGCGCGGCGACCCCGTCGCGGGCGTACCAGAGGGCGCGCACCCGCGACTGGGCGCGGGGCCCGCGCACCCGGTGGATGCCGGAGGTGCGGCGCCACGGGTCGGGGCGCACCCGCGGCGGGCGGTCGGCGCTGGCCACCAGGGCGGCGAACTCCTCGGCCGCCCACGCCGTCTTGCCCTGCCGCTCGAGCTCGGCGGCGAGGTGGTCGCGCAGGTCGGTGAGCAGCTCCACGTCGAGCGCCGCGTAGGTGAGCCAGGATTCGGGCAGCGGCCGGGTGGACCAGTCGGCGGCCGAGTGGTGCTTCTCCAGCGAGAAACCGAGCAGCTGTTCGGTGAGCGCGGCCAGGCCGACCCGCTCGAAGCCGGCCAGCCGGGCGGCCAGCTCGGTGTCGAACAGCCGGCGCGGCTTCATCCCGAGCTCCGCCAGGCAGGCGAGGTCCTGGCTGGCGGCGTGCAGCACCCATTCGCTCTCGGCCAGGGCGGCGTCCAGGGTGCGCAGGTCGTCCAGCGGCAACGGGTCGATCAGCACCGTCCCGGCGCCCGCGCGGCGCAGCTGCACGAGGTAGGCCCGCTGGGTGTAGCGGTAACCGGACGCGCGCTCGGCGTCCACGGCCACCGGCCCCGCGCCGGCCGCCATCCGGGCCACGATGTCGGCCAGTTCCCCGGCCGACTCCACCGGCCGGGGGGTGCCGTCGCGGGGCGCGGTCAGCGCAACGGAGGCGGGTACCGGGTCGGGATCGCCGGACGTCGGGTCGGGCGGCTCGGCGTGCGGTCGTCCGTCCCCTGCGGGCTCAGGCGCGTCCCGACGGCGCAGGGGTGCTTCGTCGGTCACTCCGTAACCGTACGGGGGTACCACCCGGCCCGCCCGCAGCCGGGTCCCGGCGCGTCGGTTCTCGATCGACCGCAGCTCTCGATCGACCGCATGCTCGCCCCGCCCGGGTTCTAGGACGCGGGGGTGCGGTGGCGATCGGTGAGCGCGGTGACGCCGGGCGGCGGCAGTCCGGCCGTCGAGGCCAGCATCGCGCACCAGCCGCGCAGGTGCGGCGCCAGGTCACCGGTCGTCGGCGTCCAGGACGCGCGGATCTCCAGGTCGGCGGTGGGCGCCGGGCCGGACAGCTCGCCGAAGCGGGTCGAGGCGGTCTGGGTGACCGTGCCGCCGATCGCGGTGTACGCCGCCTCGTGCTGCTCGAGGCCGTCGGTGAGCCAGGTCCAGGCGACGCCCGGCAGCAGCGGGTCGCCGGCGAGGTCCGCCTCCAGCTCGGCGGTGACCAGCGTGACCAGGCGTACGTCGCCGTGCCAGGCGTCGTGACCGGCCGGGTCGTGCAGGAGGATGAGCCGGCCGCTCGCGACCTCGTCGCCGGCCCGCAGCACGGTGGCGCTGAGCGCGAAGGCGTAGGGCGCGAGCCGCTGCGGCGCGGCGATCTCCTCGAGCAGGATCTCCGGGCGCGTGGCCGCCGACCGCAGCCCCGCGACGGCGCGGGCGAACGCCTCGGGGACAGCGGAGGGGGACGCCATGGGGGAAGACTATGCCGGTCTCGCCTGTCCAGTCCCGATCGCCGCGCCGCGAGTCCGTCCAACCGTGGCACCATGGCGCCGTGACTTCAGTCTTGAATGATTCGCCTCTGGTACGGGCGTGCCGCGGTCAAAACGTGCCGTACACCCCGGTCTGGTTCATGCGGCAGGCCGGCCGATCGCTGCCGGAGTACCGCAAGATCCGCCAGGGCGTCGGGATGCTGGAGTCCTGCCGGCGACCGGAACTGGTCACCGAGATCACGTTGCAGCCGGTCCGCCGGCACAACGTCGACGCGGCGATCCTGTTCAGCGACATCGTGGTGCCGATCGCGGCGGCCGGGATCGAACTGGACATCGTGGCCGGCACCGGTCCGGTGATCGCCGAGCCGGTCCGCGAGCACGCCGACCTCGACCGGCTGCGCCCGATCACGGCTGCCGACGTGAGCTTCGTCGACGAGTCGGTCCGGATGCTGGTCGACGAACTCGGCGCCACTCCGCTGATCGGGTTCGCGGGCGCGCCGTTCACCCTGGCCAGCTACCTCATCGAGGGCGGCCCCTCGCGGACCTACCGGAACACCAAGGCGATGATGTACGGCGCTCCGGAGCTGTGGCACGCGCTGCTCGACCGGCTGGCCGGCATCACCCTGTCGTTCCTGCGGGTGCAGGTCGCGGCCGGGGCGAGCGCCGTCCAGCTCTTCGACTCGTGGGCCGGGGCGCTCTCCGAGGCCGACTACCGCGCCTACGTGCTGCCGCACTCGGCGAAGGTGCTCGGCGGCCTGGCCGGCGCCGGGGTCCCCCGGATCCACTTCGGTGTGGGCACCAGCGTGCTGCTCGGCGCGATGGGCGAGGCGGGCGCCGACGTCGTGGGCGTCGACTGGCGCACCCCGCTGGACCTCGCGGCGGCCCAGGTCGGGCCGGACCGCGCGGTGCAGGGCAATCTCGACCCGGCGGTGCTCTTCGCCGGACGGGACGTGGTCGAGCGGGAGGCGCGCCGGGTGCTCGAGCAGGGCCGGGCCGCCGCCGGGCACATCTTCAACCTCGGCCACGGCGTGCTGCCGGAGACCGATCCGGACGTGCTCACCCGCCTGGTGGACTTCGTCCACTCGATGTGACCCCGGTGGGCGCCGGGACACGCGACCTGAAAAAGTTGACGGCGTGCGGAAGCGGGTTGCGGTCATCGGCGGCGGCATCGCCGGCCTCGCCGCCGCGGTGCGGCTGCGGGACCTCACCCCGGCCGGCACCGAGATCATCGTGTACGAGCAGAGCGGCGTCCTCGGCGGCAAGCTGCGCACCGGCGAGCTCGCCGGGGTCGCGGTCGAGCGGGGCGCCGAGTCGTTCCTGACCTCCGGCCCCGACGGCGGCGAGTCGGCCGCCGTCGGCCTGGCCAAGCGGCTCGGGCTGGGCGGCGCGCTGGTGTATCCGGCGGCGGTGCCGGCGGCGCTCGCGATCGACGGCCGGCTCGTCGCGGTTCCGGGCGGCACCCTGATCGGCGTGCCGGGCGATCTGAGCACACTGGGGCCTGTGGCGCGGCCGGCACCGGATCGCGACCGGGACGCGGGGCGGCCGCTGCTCGCCGCCGGACAGGACGTCGCGGTGGGCGCCCTGGTGCGCGACCGATACGGCGACGAGGTGGTGGATCGCCTGGTCGACCCGATGCTCGGCGGGGTGTACGCGGGCCGCGCCGACCGACTGTCACTCGAGGTCACCATGCCGCAGCTGGCCGACGCCGCGCGCACCGAGCACACGCTGAGCGGCGCCGTCCGCGCGGCGCAGGCCGCGAACAGGCGGCCGCCCGGCCGGCCCATCTTCACCGCGGTCGACGGCGGGATGACCCGGCTGGTGGCCGCGGCCGCCGCGGCCGGCGGCGCCCGGATCAGCCTGGGGCTTCCGGTACGCGACCTGGCCCGCGCCGCGCAGGGCTGGCGGCTGCTGCTCGGCCCACATTCGGTCGCGCAGACGGAGATCCTCGACGCGGTGGTGTTCGCGGTCCCGGCGAAGCCCGCCGCCCGCCTGCTGGCCGGGGTCGCCGCGGACGCGGCCGAGGCGGTGGCCGGGCTGGACTACGCGAGCGTGGCCCTGGCGGCCCTGGCGCTGCCGCCCGGTACGCCGCTGCCCGAGCTCTCCGGGTTCCTGGTGCCGCCGGGCGAGGGCACACTCGTCAAGGCGGTCACGCTCGTCTCCCGCAAGTGGCCGCACCTGGCGGCGGCCGGCGGCCCGGTGATCGTGCGGGCCTCGCTCGGCCGGGCCGGCGAGGAGCAGCGGCTGCAGTTCGACGACGCCGTGCTGCTCGAGCGGGCGCGGGCGGAGCTGGGCGACCTGATCGGCGGAGCGCTGCCGCCGCCGGTCGCGGCCTGGGTGCAGCGGTGGGGCGGAAGCCTGCCGCAGTACGCCCCCGGTCACCGGGACCGGATCGCGGCTGCGCGGGCGGCGTTGCCGCCGGGGTTGGCGCTGGCCGGTGCGGCGTTCGACGGGGTCGGCATCCCGGCCTGCGTCGCCAGCGGCGAGCGGGCCGCCGAAGACGTGAGTAAAACCTTGGAGGACGCATGAGCGAGCAGACCAACGCGGCGCGGATCAACGAGCTGAACGCCACCATCCGGTACACGATGTGGTCGGTGTTCCGGGCGGCGGCGCCGCTGCCCCCGCTGCGCGACGGCCTGGCCGGCGAGGTGGATTCCCTCTTCGAGCAGCTGGCCGGGAAGGACGTGACGGTCCGCGGCACGTACGACGTGTCCGGCCTGCGCGCCGACGCCGACATCCTGATCTGGTGGCACGCCGGCTCGTCGGACGCGCTCCAGGAGGCGTACGGGCTGTTCCGCAAGACCGCGCTGGGCCGCCTCCTGGCCCCGGTGTGGTCGCAGATGGCGCTGCACCGCCCGGCCGAGTTCAACAAGAGCCACCTGCCGGCCTTCCTGGCGGGCGAGGAGGCCCGGGCGTACGTCTGCGTCTACCCGTTCGTTCGCTCGTACGAGTGGTATCTGCTGCCGGACGAGGAACGGCGTGCGATGCTCGCCGAGCACGGCCGGATGGCCCGCGGCTATCCGGACGTCAGGGCGAACACGGTGGCGTCGTTCGCGCTGGGCGACTACGAGTGGATGCTCGCCTTCGAGGCGGACGAGCTGTACCGCATCGTGGACCTCATGCGGGACCTGCGGGCGTCGGGCGCGCGCCGGCACGTGCGCGAGGAGGTGCCCTTCTACACCGGCCGGCGCCGGTCGGTCACCGAGCTGGTTGCGGCTCTGCCGTAGCGTCCCGGAACATCGGAACGTGCGGAATGCCGTCCTCCAGGTATTCCGGCCCGGCCTGCGTGTATCCGAACTTGGCGTAGAAATTCGCGAGGTATGCCTGCGCCGACAGAGCGCTCGGCCGGTTACCGATGATCGTCAACGCCTCGGCGACCAGCCGGCCGGCCAGCCCGGCGCCACGGGCGTCCCGGGCGGTCACCACGCGCCCGATGCGCTGCACGTCCCCGTCATCCAGGATGCGGAGGTACGCCCGGATATCGCCCTCGCGCGAAAACCACAAATGCCTTGTTCCGGGCTCGTCGTCCCGGCCGTCCAGATCGGGGTAGACGCATTCCTGCTCGACCACGAAGACATCGCTGCGCAGCTTCAGGATCCGGTACAGGGTGGTGGTGTCGAGGTCGCGGAAGGACGCCGACCGCAGTTCGTCGTGAGGCTCCGGATGCATGCGGCACAGCGTATGCGGCGCGGCGTCACCCGTATCGCCCTCGTCCGTTGTAGGGATGGAGGCCCGCCCTGTGGAGGACTTCATGATCAAGAGAAGCAAGCTCTTCGGTAACAAGACCCGGGTGACCTTCTGCCTGCCGGCCGACCAGCCACCCGGACACGTGAGCGTGGTGGGCACGTTCAACGACTGGCAGCCGGGCCGGCACGAGCTCAAGCCGCGGCGCGACGGCACCCGGACGGTCAGCGTGCCGCTCCCGCCCGGCGACCACCGCTTCCGTTACCTGGCCAGCGACGGGATCTGGCTCGACGACGAGCATGCCGACGGGGTCGGCCCGCACGGCAGCGAACTCCGTCTCTAGACATTTCGGCATCGAGAGCGTGGCCGGCAGGCTGAAAAGCCGAAAAGCCGGAGAAAGTCTCATTTCCGTCGGATCATGGCTGCATGACCATGTACGAGACCTCGGACCTGCGCAGGCGCATCGAGCGGTACGAGGCGGCCCTGGAGGAATTGCGGTCGGCCCACCAGGACGTCCGTAGCGTCCTGCTGGACCAGGTGCTCTACGAGCGCTGGCACCAGCTCGGGGCCGAACTCGGGTTCACCGGGAACGGCCAGGTGGCGGGCGCGGCGCCGGCCGGCCAGTACCACCAGTCGCCCGCGCAGCAGATCCCGCAGCTGTCGGAGTCGTGGGCCGGCTGACGTCTCGCCCTCTCCACCCGGGGTGGCGGCAGTGCAGGCCGCCGGCGGCGATAGGTTGCTGCCATGGCTGTCGACACCCAGTTCGAGGACCTGCTCCGGCGGGTCCTGACCACCGGCACCCCGAAGAGCGACCGCACCGGCACCGGCACGGTCAGCGTCTTCGGCGAACGCCTGCGCTACGACCTTTCGGCGGGCTTCCCGTTGATCACCACGAAGCGGGTCCACTTCAAGTCCGTCGCGGTCGAGCTGCTGTGGTTTCTGCGCGGCGACAGCAACGTCGGTTGGCTGCGCGACCGGGGCGTCACCATCTGGGACGAGTGGGCCGACGCCGACGGGGAGCTGGGCCCGGTCTACGGTGTGCAGTGGCGGTCCTGGCCGACCCCGGACGGCGGGCACGTCGACCAGATCAGCGCGCTGTTGGACACGCTCCGGCGCGATCCGGATTCCCGGCGCATGATCGTGTCGGCCTGGAACGTGGCCGACCTGCCGGAGATGGCGCTCGCGCCGTGCCACGCGATGTTCCAGTTCTACGTCGCCGGCGGCCGGCTCTCCTGCCAGCTCTACCAGCGCAGCGCCGACCTGTTCCTCGGCGTACCGTTCAACATCGCCAGTTACGCGCTGCTGACCCGGATGATCGCGGCGCAGGTCGGCCTCGAGCCGGGCGACTTCATCTGGGTGGGCGGGGACTGCCACGTCTACAACAACCACGTCGACCAGGTGACCGAGCAGCTCTCCCGGGAGGCGTACGCCTTCCCGCGGCTGGACATCGCGCCGCGGCCCTCGCTCTTCGAGCATGAGTACGAGGACTTCACGCTGGTGAACTACCGGCACCATCCGGCCCTGCGCGCCCCGGTGGCGGTCTGAGCCGCGTGACCGTCCATCTCATCTGGGCCGAGGCCCGGGACCGGGTGATCGGCGCGGGCGGCGCCATCCCCTGGCGGCTGCCCGAGGACCAGCGGATGTTCCGGGAGCGCACCACCGGGTCCACCGTGGTGATGGGCCGTGCCACCTGGGAGTCGCTGCCCGAGCGGTTCCGGCCGCTGCCCGGTCGGCGCAACGTGGTGCTGACCCGGGACGCGGCCTGGCGGGCGGACGGTGCGGAAGTGGCGCACGCGGTGCACGAGGTGGAGGGAGCCGGCGACGTCTGGGTCATCGGCGGGTCGGCGGTCTACGCGGCCTTCCTGCCGACGGCGGAGCACATCCTGCGAACCCGGATCGACCTGGACGTGCCGGGCGACACCCGGGCACCCGAGGTGGGCGACGACTGGACCGTCGCGTCGACGACCGGATGGCGGACCTCGGAGAGCGGCCTGCGGTACGTCGTCGAGGAACTCGTCCGGCGGGCGGTAGGCCGATTCCGCTGATAATAGTTGCGTTGAATCGATCTACGGACCCGTCGAATGGAGACGCCCATGTCCCGGAGCTCCGTATCGCCGGTGACGCTGTCGGTCGTCACCCCGATGTTCAACGAGCACGAGGCGGTCGACCAGTTCGTGGCGCGACTGCGCCCCGTTCTCGACGGGCTCGGCGAGACGTACGAGGTCGTCGCCGTCGACGACGGCAGCAGCGACGCCACCGTCGCCCGGCTGCTCCAGTTGCGTCCCGGCTGGCGGCAGCTGCGCGTGATCTCGCTGCGCCGCAACGTCGGCCACCAGGCCGCGCTCGCCGCCGGCCTGCGCGCGGCCCGCGGCGAGTACGTGGTGAGCATCGACGCCGACCTCCAGGACCCGCCGGAGACCATCGGCGAGATGCTGGCGGCGGCGCGGGAGCAGAAGGTCGACGTGGTGTACGGCGTACGCCGCGACCGCAGGGCCGATCCCGTCTTCAAGCGCGCTACCGCGGGCGTCTACTACCGGACGATGCGCCGCCTCGTCGGTCCGTGGGTGAGCGATCAGGCCGGTGACTTCCGGTTGATGAGCCGCGCGGTGGTCGACGTCCTGACGGCGCTGCCCGAGCAGCGTCCGGTCTACCGCCTGGTGGTGCCGTCGCTCGGCTTCTCCAGCGTCGACGTCAGCTACGTGCGTGGCGAGCGGGTCGCGGGTGAGACGAAGTATCCGCTCAGAAAGATGATCGGGCTGACGCTGGACAGCGTGACCGGTTTCTCCGCCGCCCCGCTGCGGATCGCCACCTGGCTCGGCCTGCTCAGCTTCTTCCTCTGCATCACCTTGATCATCGGCGGTCTCACCGCCTGGATCCTGGGCGGCACGGTGCCCGGCTGGACCTCGCTCTACATCGCCGTGCTGCTGCTCGGCGGCATCCAGCTCATCTGCCTCGGGCTCCTGGGGGAGTACATCGGCCGGATCTACGCAGCCACCCAGGCGCGGCCGCCGTTCCTCATCGCGTTCGACACCGACACCGACACCGATTCCGGCACGGCCGAGGCCGGCACCCAGCCCGCCGAAGCCGTGGAGCTGGCGAGCCACCGCTGAGCGGCTCATTCCTCCGGTTGCAGCCGGATCGACAGGCTGTTCACGCAGTGCCGGGTGTTCTTCGGCGTGAACCGCTCGCCACGGAACACGTGGCCGAGGTGGGAGTCGCACCTGGCGCAGCGGATCTCGGTGCGGACCATGCCGTGGCTGTGGTCCTCGATCTCCTTGATCGCGCCCGGGATCGCGTCGTCGAAGGACGGCCAGCCGCAGTGCGAGTCGAACTTGTCGGAGCTCGGGTAGAGCGCCGCCCCGCACGCGCGGCAGTTGTAGATGCCCTGGGTCTTGGTGTCGACGTACTCGCCGGACCAGGCGGGCTCGGTGCCGGCCCGGCGCAGAACCCGGAACTCGGCGGGGCTGAGGCGCACCCGCCACTCGTCCTCGGTGGTGGGCAGGATGATCTCGTTCGGTCCCATGCACCCACGGTACTTCGGGGGGCTCGCTCGGCGGGACTGTGATCAAACGCACTTCCAGTGCGGCCGGGGGCCGTGTCCCCGCCGTTGGGCCCGACATGGCAGATGCGTCGCCCGCGTTGTTCCGGCCCACCTGGCAGCAGGCCCTCGGCCGCGGCCTGTATCTCGGTTCGCTCGTCGCGGTGGCGGGGACCGTCGTGGTGCTGCTGGCCGCGGCCGCGTCGGCGTGGAGCGACGCCGCGGCGCCGCCGCTCTGGGTGTGGGTATCGGTCGCGGCCGGACCGCCGGTGACCGGCGCGCTGCTCGCGGTGCCGACCCGCGGACTGACCGGGACGCAGATCAGCGCGCGGGGCATCCGTACGCTCTCCGCTCTTCCGCGTGGCGGACGGCGTGCGTCGGCCACGTGGAGCGAAGTAGTCGACGTGCGCGCCGAGCGGCGGGGCGGGCGGACGGTCGTGTCGGTCTACCTGAAGTCCGGGGCGAGCGTGCAGTTGCATGCCCCGTACAGCGGCGAGTTGTTCGCCGCGGACCCGCGGTTCGAAGGGAAAATGTTCGCTTTGTCCCATCTATGGCGGAGTCACCGTTTCGGTGGTCTTCCGGGATGATGACCCGCCGTGACCCGCTAACGGCTAAATCGGGCAATTGCCGCTAAGCTCCCCTGCGGACCTGGAAATACCGCAACAGAACGGATAACTCCTCATGAGTGCAACTCGTCGCATCGTCGCCGCTCTGCCCGCGGCCGGCCTCACCGTAGCCACCATGCTGGCGCTCTCCGGCGGGTCGGCCGCCGCGGCCGCGGTCCCGGACGCCGCCGCACCGTCGCCCTGTACGACCGCGGACCGGACCGGCTGCGACTACGGCGGCACGACCGGCGCGCCGTCGACCTCGTCCGGCGGATCGACCCCCACCGGGGGCGCGACGTCGAACGGCGGCGCCACGTCGAACGGCGGCGGGACCCGTGGTCACGCCGGCTACGGGACGCCGAGCCCGACCACTCCCACGCCGGCCACGCCCGCGCCGAGCAGCCCGACGCCGACCGGCAACACTGACACCGTCCCGCCGGGCGTCAGCCCCAGCTCGGTCGCGCCGAGCAGCGCCTCCCCGGCGCCGGCCGCCAGCACCCCGGGTGGTGGCGTCAGCGCCGGGCACGCCCTCCCGGTGACCGGTGCGCCGATGGGCGCGCTGATCTCGCTCGGCGGTCTCCTGGTGGCCGCCGGCGCCGGCTCGATCTGGTACACGCGGCGCCGCCGCAGCGCCTGACACCGCGGCATCGAAGGACCGCCCGGCCTGCGCCGGGCGGTCCTTCATCCATCTGTCCGGCGGTTCTCGTCGGTGTCGGGGCTTATCGTCGTCACATGCCGAAAGCCGCAGCGGAAGAGCTCGACATCGCCGGCCACACCGTCCGGCTCACCAGCCCCGACAAGATCTGCTTCCCGCGCAAGGGCTACACCAAGCGCGACGTCTTCGAGTACTACCTCGCGGTCGGCGACGGCATCATGCGCGCCCTGCGGAACCGGCCTACCACCCTGCAGCGCTTCCCCGACGGCATCGAGGGGGAGATGTTCTTCCAGAAGCGGATCCCGACCCGCGGCGTGCCTCCGTGGGTCCAGACCGCGAAGATCAGCTTTCCCAGCGGGCGTACGGCGGACGAGCTGTGCCCGGCCGACCTGGCGCATGTGGCCTGGGCCGCACAGATGGGCACGATCGTGTTCCATCCCTGGCCGGTCCGCGCCGACGCCGTGGAGAACCCCGACGAGCTGCGCATCGACCTCGACCCGCAGCCGGGCACCGACTTCGACGACGTGGTCAGCACCGCGGGCGTGGTCCGCGAGGTGCTCGCGGACCTCGGCTGGCGGGGCTACCCGAAGACCTCCGGCGGCCGCGGCGTGCACGTCTACATCCGCATCCAGCCGCGCTGGTCCTTCGTCCAGGTGCGGCGGGCGGCGATCGCGCTGGCCCGGGAGGCGGAGCGGCGCCGCCCGGACCGGATCACCACCGCGTGGTGGAAGGAAGAGCGCGGCGAGCGGGTGTTCATCGACTTCAACCAGATGGCCCGGGACCGGACGATCGCCTGCGCCTACTCTTTGCGGGCCAACGCCCGGGCCACCGCTTCCACACCGGTCACCTGGGACGAGCTGACGGAGGTGGAGCCGGACGACTTCGACCTGCGGACGGTGCCGCGGCGCTTCGCCGAGGTCGGCGATCCGCACGCCGGGATCGACGACGTCGCGCACGACCTGACGCCGCTGCTCGAGTGGTCGGACCGCGACGAGAAGGCGGGGTCGGGGGACATGCCGTACCCGCCGGACCATCCGAAGATGCCGGGCGAGCCCCCGCGGGTCCAGCCCAGCCGGAAGAACCCCGCGAACTGGGAAGACGGTTAGAGCTGGAGCTTCATGCCCTCGTGCGAGTTGACGAAGCCCAGCGAGGCGTAGAAGCGGCGCGCCTCGGTGCGGCGCTTGTCGGTGGTGAGCTGCACGATCCGGCAGTCGCGGTCGCGGGCGCGCTCCAGCGCGTACGCCATCAGCTGCCGACCCACCCCGCGGCCGCGCTGGTCCGCACGGACCCGGACGGCCTCGATCGTCATCCGCTCGGCGCCGCCGCGGCTGAGTCCGGGGGTGAAGGTGAGCTGGCAGGTCGCCACCACCGCGCCGTCGTCGTCCTCGCCGACGACGAGCTCGTTGCGCGGGTCCGCGTCGATCGCCTCGAACGCCGCCCAGATCGCCGCATCCGTCTCCTCGGGCACCACACCCGTCGGCCCTGCGCCGCCGGTGCGGCTCGAGTCGCGCTCCCGGGCGATGTCGTCGTCGGCGAGCAGGGCGAGAACGGCGGGTACGTCGGCCCGGCCGGCGATCCGGAATCTCATGCGGCGCAGCCTCCCCACAGCGTGGCCGGGTCCGGGCGTCGTGCAGCCAGGCTCACCTTGCCGGACAGCGCAGCCCCTCCCGCGGCACCGTCAGATCGATGAGGTAGTCGTCGACCGCCTTGACGATGCACGGCGTGCTCGGATAGGCGGTGTGGCCCTCGCCCTCCCAGGTGAGCACGTGCCCGACGCCCAGCATCTTCGCCAGGTCGGCGGTGTTCTCGTACGGCGTCGCGGGATCCCCGGTGGTGCCCACGACGACGATCGGCGGTGCACCGGTCGCCGGGCCGGCCGGATAGGGGTCGCGGGCGCCGGGCCAGAACGTACACGGCAGCATGCCGACCGCCAGGGCGGCACCGAAGAGCGGATACTTCCGGCGCCACTCGGCCTGCAGCCGGCGGATCTCCTCGACGCTCGGCACGTCCTTGGTGTCCGCGCAGTTCACCGACAGGTTCGCATCGAACAGGTTGCTGTAGGTGCCGTCGGGCTTGCGCTCGGCGTACTGGTCGGCGAGGTCGAAGACGCCCTTCGTGTCGCGCCGCTTCAGGTCGGCGATCGCGTCGGCCAGCATCGTCCAGCCGGTCTCGGTGTAGAGCGAGGAGACGATCGCCACGAAGATCCAGCCGGGGGTGGCCTCGCGCCCGTCCCGGCCGGGCAGCGGGTCGGTCTTCGCGGCGGCGAGCGCGTCGGTCACCGCCTTGCGGGCGTCGGGCGCGATCGGGCACTTGTCCGGCGTCCGGCGGCACCAGGCCGAGAAGTTGGTGAACGCCCGCTCGAAGCCCTTGGCCTGCGACTCGGAACCCTGCACGTAGGTCTGCTCGGGGTCGACCGCCCCGTCGAGGACCATGGCGCGCACGTTCTTCGGGAACAGCTGGGCGTAGGTGGCGCCGAGCAGCGTGCCGTACGAGAAGCCCAGGTAGGTCAACTTCTGGTCGCCGACCGCGGCGCGCAGCGCGTCGATGTCCTTGGCGGCCTGCTCGGTGGCGAAGAACGGCAGCTCGTCACCGTACTTCTTGCCGCACGCCTCGGCGATCTTCTGGTTCAGCGCGACGATCTGGTCGAACTCCGCCTGGCCGGCCGGATCGGGCGCGGCGGCGAAGCTGGCGTCCTGATCGGTGCTGCTGATGCACTTGATCGGGTCGGACCGGCCGACCCCGCGCGGGTCGAACCCGATCACGTCGAACTCGTCGGTGATCGCGGTGGGCAGACCGCCGAGCGCCTCGCCGTAGGACAGGTAGACGGCGGTGTCGATGCCCGACCCGCCCGGGCCGCCCGGATTGATCAGCAGCGAACCGAGCCGGTCCTTCTGCGACGTCGACCGCACCCGGATCATCGCGATCGCATACGTCTCGCCGTTCGCCGGATCGCTCCAGTCGCGCGGCACCGGGACCGAGGCGCAGTCGTACGTCATGTTGGCCGCGCCACGCCCGACCAACTGCCGCGGAATCTCGGGGCAGGGCCGCCAGCGGGCGGCGCCGGTCGTGGCGGACGGCGTGCCGCCGGCGCTCGGCGTCTCCTCCCCGGACCCGTCGGGCGCGAAGGTGGGCACGGTGCATCCGGCGGCGGCGAAGACCGTCGCGGCGAGAAGTCCGACGACCAGGCGGAGGCGACGCGGCACGGTGGAGCCTTTCGATGGCTGGGTTGCTGGCTCCGAGGCTAGCGGGTGAGTCCGACAGGAACCGTCAGCGGCTGGTCAGCACCTCGGCGAGATTGAACTGCACGGGGCGTTCCAGCTGCTCGTAGGTGCAGGAGCGGGGATCCCGGTCCGGCCGCCAGCGCTCGAACTGGGCGGTGTGCCGGAACCGGACACCCTCCATGTAGTCGTAGCGCACCTCGACCACCCGCTCCGGGCGCAGCGGCGTGAAGGAGAGGTCCTTGCCGTTGTTCCAGCGGCTCATCTCGTTCCTGCGCGGCGTGCGCTCGCCGTCCTCGTGCGCCGCCCAGTCCCACGGGTGCCCCTCGAACGAGGTGACCAGCGGCTGCATTTCCCGGAACAGCTCCTCGCGGACCGCCATCGGGAACGACCCGATCACCCCGACCGAGGCCAGGACGCCGCGGTCGTCGTAGAGACCGAGCAGCAGCGAGCCGATCCGGTCGTCCCCCGTCTTGTGCAGCCGGTACCCGGCCACCACGCAGTCCGCCGTCCGCTTGTGCTTGACCTTGGACATCACCCGCTTGTCCGGCTGGTACGTGAGATCGCGGCCCTTGGCGATCAGGCCGTCCAGGCCGGCGCCCTCGAACTCGGCGAACCATCGTTGCGCCGTGGCCAGGTCGTCGGTCGCCGGAGTCACGTACACCGGCGGCGCGGCGTCCTTCAGGACGCCGAGCAGCCGCTCCCGCCGCTCGGCGAACGGCCGCTCGGTCAGGTCCTCGTCGCCGACGGCGAGCAGGTCGAACGCGACAAAGCTGGCCGGTGTCTGCACGGAGAGCAGCTTGACCCGGCTCGCAGCCGGGTGGATGCGCTGTTGCAGCGCCTCGAAGTCCAGCGTGTTGCGCCCGGTGTCGGCCACGATCACCTCGCCGTCGATCACGGCCCGGTCCGGGAAGTTCGCGAGTACCGCCTCGACGACCTCGGGGAAGTACCGGGTCATGGGTTTCTCGTTCCGGCTGCCGATCTCGACCTCGGCGCCGTCCCGGAAGATGATCGAGCGGAAGCCGTCCCACTTCGGCTCGTAGACCTGCCCGGGCGGAATGTCGGCGACGGGCTTGGCGAGCATCGGCTTGACCGGCGGATTGATCGGCAGCTCCATCGTCTCAGTGTGCCGCGTCCGGCGCGATCGGGAAGCCCCGACGCCGTGGTGAAAGCCCTCGCCGGCGGGTATCGGACCGGGCATGGGATCGCGAGTGGTGGTGGTGACCGGGGCATCCAGCGGCATCGGGCGGGCGGCGGCGATACGGTTCGCGGCGGCGGGGGACAGCCTCGTCCTGGTCGCCCGTGGGCGGGAAGGGCTCGACGAGGTGGCGTCGGAGATCGCCACGGAGAGCCTGACGCTGACGGCGGACATCCGGCTCGGCGCGGACGTCGAGCGGGTGGCGGACGAGGCGGTGGCCCGGTTCGGCCGGATCGACGTGTGGGTGGACAGCGCCGCCGTGATGGCCTACGGGAGGTTCGAGGACATCCCGGCCGAGGTGTTCGACCGGGTGGTGAGCACCGACCTGCTCGGTCCGGCGAACGTGGCCCGGGCGGCGCTGCGCCAGTTCCGCCGGCAGGGCCGCGGCACGCTGATTCTCTGCGGTTCGCTGCTGGGCCACATCGCCACCCCGTACATGTCCGCCTACGTCACCGCCAAGTGGGGTGCCCGCGGCCTGGTCCGGAGCCTGCGCCAGGAGCTGCGGGACGCGCCGGACATCCATATCTGCACCCTCGTGCCGGGCAGCGTCGACACCCCGATCTACACCAGCGCGGCGAACTATGCGGGCTTCGTCGGCCGGCCGCCGCCGCCGGTCGACACCGCCGACCGGATGGGCGCCGCGATCGTCTCGCTGGCCGACCGGCCCCGCTTCGAGCGGTCCGTCGGGCTCACCAACCGGCTGTTCGAGCTCGGCTTCGTCCTGCTGCCCCCGGTCTACGACACCCTGGTCACGCCGATGATGCGGCGCCTGGCCCTGTCCCGGGAGCGCACCGGGCCGTCCGTGGGGAACGTGTTCGCACCGCAACCCCGTACCGAAGCAGGGCCGGGCCGATTCGGCCGCGGCGCGGTCACCGCCGCCGGGCTCCTCCTGGTCGGCGCCGTGGCGGCCGGCGCCGCCGCGCTCGCGTCGGCCGCCCGGCGGTTCACCTGACCAGCAGGTCCATCAGCCGGTCGAGTTCCGCCGCGGGATCGGCGGCCAGCCCCATGTGCACCGGACCGGCCCGCAGGATCGTGCTGCGCGGGGCGACCAGCCAGCGGAAGCGCTCGCCCAGACCCATCTCCGCGGCGGCGCCCGTACCCGTGCAGGTCTGCCCCCACGATGCCAGCGCGGCGGCGATCGCGGCCGGGTCGGCGCCGGGGTCGAGCGCCCGCAGCCGCTCCTCGTCCAGGTGCGTGGCGGCGCCGAGGTAGTCCCGCCGCTGGCAGTAGAGCAGGACGCCGACGTTGATCAGCTCGCCGCGCTCCACCCGCGGGACCGCCTGGATCACCGCGTACTCGTAGGGGATCCTCACGGCAGCCACGCCTCCGGTCGCGCGGCGCGCGCGGCGAGATGGGACCGGTAGGCGTCGCGGTCGCCGTCGTCGAGCCACTCGCCGGGCACCAGCTCGATCACCTCGGCGAGCAGCTCGGGCGTCAGCCGGCCGGCGAGCTCCGGCCCCTCGGTGGCCAGGCTCGTCGCGTACGGCTTCAGCACGTGATCGGCCCAGCGGTACGGGCGGTGCACGACGCTCGCCGCCCGCGGCCAGTCATGGTGGAAGTACAGCGTGGCGCCGTGATCGATCATCCACAGGCGGCCGTGCCAGATGAGCAGGTTCGGATTGCGCCAGCTGCGGTCCACGTTCTCCACGAACGCGTCGAAGGCGACGATGCGCGACGCCAGTCCCGGGTCGACCGGGTGCGCGACCGGGTCGTACCCGAGCGCGCCCGGCAGGAAGTCCATCCCGAGGTTGGCGCCCGCGCTCGCCTTGATCAGCTCTTGGACCTCCTGGTCCGGCTCGGCGCGCGCGACGATCGGGTCCAGGTGGGTGACGGTGAGCTCGGGGACCGGCAGGCCGAGGCGCCGGCCCAGCTCGCCGGAGACGACCTCTGCGACCAGGGCCTTGGGTCCCTGCCCGGCGCCGCGGAACTTCATCACGTACGTCCCCAGGTCGTCGGCCTCCACGACGCCCGGCAGCGAGCCGCCCTCGCGTAGCGGCGTGACGTAGCGGATCGCGGTGACCTGACGCAGCACGCCGATCACCCTAGCCCGCGGAGATCACGCGGCGTTCGGCCCCTGGCGGCGCAGCTCGTCGACCCTCGTCATGGCCGTGCGCAGGTCGGCGAGCCAGTCCTCGGTGTGCTGCCCGACCAGCTTCACGCACCAGGCCAGGGCCTCCGACCGGGAGCGGGCCACGCCGGCGTCGACCAGCGTGTCGAGCACCTGCCGCTCCGGCTGGCGCAGCCGGGTCATCACCGGCGCGGCCAGGTGGGTGAAGAGCTGGTTCGTGTCGCCGCAGCGCACCCCCCAGGCGACCTTGCGCCGGTAGCGGTGCTCGACCTGGCGGGCGACGCGGATCCGGTCGTCCCGGGTGTCCTCCCGGAACTGGGTGATCCTGCCGGACTGGGCCGCGGCCCGGTCGGCGTCGGTCGCCTCCTCGCCCAGCGTGGGCTCGGGCAGGCGTCCCCAGATGATGATCTCGTCACGGTCCACGACGACCTCGGGCGGTCCGGTGAACCAGCCGTCCGGAACGGCGCCGGTCACCCAGCCGGGCGCGTCGTCGGCCGCGGGCGGTTCGGCAGCGGGATGGAAGCGCATCTCACCCTCCTCGATTACTTGATTACATGCTTACGCCGTTGCGGCGGTTATGCCATGGCTGTTCGCTGCCGGCGGAAGGCCGAGCGGGCGGGTCAGAGGACGAACGCGTCGGTCCAGAGCTGGCGGGACCGGCCGGACAGCGCGTCCATCAGGCCGACCGCCTGGTTGTCCGTCAGGCCCGCCACGAAGTCGATCACCGCTCGGCCGCGGGCCTGGTCGATCCGTTCGGGCACGCCGTCCGGCAGCTCCGTCTCGGCGAGCTCGACCAGATCGCTCAGCCGGCGGGGAAGGCGATCGGTCTCCTCCGGATCGGTGAGCCAGCCCGTCAGGGCCTCGACGAGCGAGGCCAGCAGCCGGGCCTGGCCCCGCTGGTGCAGGGCGAGGTCGGGCCGGGCCAGGACGAACCGGTTCTGGACGAACTTGAGGATCTGCACCTCGTGCCACTGCGCCGGGGCCAGCTGGACGTGCCCGGAGCGGGCCGCGGGCTCCTCGGTCACCTCGATCGACTCCACCAGGCGGCGGGTCCAGGTCGCCGAGAACGCCGCCACCCGGGCCTCCGCCTCCAGCGACCCGTCGAACGGGCGCGCCAGCAGGCCGTCCACGAGTTCCGCGCGGACCAGCTCGACCGCGGCGGCGAACGCCTCGTCGTCGGCCATCCAGCCGTCCTTGCGGTGCAGCTGGCGGCGCAGCGACTCGATCGCGCCGCCGGCCCGGGTGAGGTCGGTGTCCGGACCCCAGCGCTGCCAGGCCGTCAGCTCGGTGGCCACCGCTCCCTGCTGCAGCACGCCCACCCGGTGCACGTCCTCCAGGTCGTGGATGGCGTAGGCGATGTCGTCCGCCGTGTCCATCACCGAGGCCTCGACGGTCTGCTGCCAGTCGGCGACCCGCCCGGCGAACGGCGCCCGGGCCGCCCGCATGTCGTCCACCTCGGTGGAGTACGCGCCGAACTTCAGCGAGCCGCCGTCCGGGTCGTCCGCCGGCGGGGCGGCGCCGCGCGGGGCGGGATCCATGAAACGGGGGTCGCCGTGCCGGGTCCACGGGTACTTGAGGATCGCGGCGCGCACCGCGTTGGTCAGGTTCAGGCCGATCGTGGCCTGGGCGCGGATCTCGGTGCTGGTCACGATCCGGTACGACTGGGCGTTGCCCTCGAATCCGTCGCGCAACCGCAGCCGGTGCCGGGCCAGCTGGTCCAGCACCCGCTCGCCGAGGTGGCCGAACGGCGGGTGGCCGAGGTCGTGGGCGAGCGCGGCGGCCTCGACCACGTCCGGGTCGCAGCCGCCCAGCTTCTCCAGCAGATCCGACGTGTCATCCGACGTCAGACGCTCGGCGATCGCCCGCCCCACCTGCGCGACCTTCAGGCTGTGCGTCATCCGGTTGTGCACCAGCAGGCCGGCGCCGCCCGGGCTGATCACCTGGGTGACGCCGGCGAGCCGGGCGAAGAACGGGGAGCTGACGATCCGGTCCCGGTCCACGCGGAACGGCCCGGCGGCGAGATCGCCGGGGGCGACCAGGCTGTCGCCGAAGAGGCGGAAGGCCCGCGGATCGTCCATGCCCCGCTACGTTACCGGGCCTGCAGGGCGTCCAACGCGACCGCCATGGCCACCACCAGCCGCCGGTCCACCCCCGGATCGTCGATGGTCACCAGGTACCGGTCGCGCAGTCCCCACTTGCGCACCACCGAGAACGCCGGCCGGGTTCCGTCGACGGTGAACTGGAAGTGATAGGGCAGCCAGGACAGGTAGTCGACGAAGCGGCGCAGGATCGCCACCACGAGGTTGGTCTCCTGGCCGACCATCTGGGCGTACCCGGGCTGTTCCAGGTGCCACGTGCTGCGCAGCAGGGAAGCCCCGAAGTTCTTGCGGAACAGCCCGATCGGCCGGCCGGCGGCGTCCGTCACGTCGTACGTGGCGCCGAGGTCGATCACCTGGCGCGCCTTGAAGCCGAGCAGCGGCGTCTGCTTGGTGGGGTCGGTGTAGATCGTCACCTGCTCGCGGAACGCCATCCGCTTCTGCTGGGCGAAGGCCAGCACGCCGGCCTCCTGGCCGTCGGCCGTCACCCCGTGGACCTCGTACTGGTTGACCATCAGCCGGATCCGCTGCCGGATGATGAGCTGCTGCTGGGTTTGGAGCGCTTCGACAGTCACGGTTCGCGAGTGTGTCATACCCCCACACGGCTGTGGAGATCCTGAGCACCTCGGTGGCGTTACCGCGGTTCCGGCGGTCAAACTTGCGGCATGGCGAAGCGAGCACGAACCGGGTCGTTGGTGGCACTGGCACTGGGCGCGGCGGCCGTATGGGCCGCTCGGGACATCCCGCGGCAGATGGGTGCCCGGGCCACGGGTGAACGGCTGGCCCGGATCCAGGCCTCCCCGCAGTTCGCCGACGGCAAGTTCCGCAACTCCGTGCCGGCGAGCGAAGTGGCGCTGGCCACCGTGCCGCGGCTGCTGGCGGCGTCGATGCGCGACCGCGCGTCGCGGCACCCCCGCCTGCCCATCCCGGTGGTCGCCCCGCAGGCCGGGCAGGACGCCGACGGGCTGCACGTCACCTGGTACGGCCATTCGTCGGCGCTGGTCGAGATCGAGGGCCGGCGGGTCCTGCTCGACCCGGTCTGGAGCGAGCGGTGCTCGCCGTCCCGGCTGTCCGGCCCGAAGCGCCTGCACGAGCCGCCGCTGCCGCTGCGCGAGCTGCCGCCGCTGGACGCCGTGCTGATCTCCCACGACCACTACGACCACCTCGACATGCCGACCATCCAGAACCTGGTGGACCTGCAGGCCGCGCCGTTCCTGGTGCCGCTCGGCGTGGGCGCGCACCTGGAGCGCTGGGGCGTGCCGGCGCCGCGGATCATCGAGCTCGACTGGACCGACCGGGCCACGGTGGCCGGTCTGGAGTTCGTCGCCACCGCCGCGCGGCACTTCTCCGGCCGCGGCTTCTCCCGCGACGAGACGCTCTGGACCAGCTGGGTGATCAACGGGCCGACCCGGAAGGTGTTCTACTCCGGCGACACCGGGTACTTCCCGGGCTTCGCCGCCATCGGCGCGGAGCACGGGCCGTTCGACGTCACGCTGGTGCAGGTCGGAGCGTATGGGGACGCCTGGCCGGACATCCACATGGTGCCCGAGGACGGCGTCGCCACCCACATCGACGTCCAGGGCGGCCTGATGATCCCGGTGCACTGGGCGACGTTCAACCTGGCGCTGCACGAGTGGGCCGAGCCGGCCGACCGCGCCTGGCGCGAGGCGAAGGCCCGCGACGTGCGGCTGGCGATCCCCCGCCCGGGCGAGCGGGTCGACGTGGACAACCCGCCGGCGGTCGACGGCTGGTGGCAGCAGATCGTGTAGCGGCCACCGTCCTGGTGGTCTTCGGCAACGGGGTCGTGGCCGCCGGCGGCGGATACGAGCTCAGCACGGGCAGTGCGGCCCGGGTCCGGGCCGCGCTCGCGTACGCCGAGACGTACGCCAGGGAATTCGACCGGGCCGGCGCCGCCGCCCGGATCGTCTTCAGCGGCGGCTGGGCGCACGCCCGGCAGGGCGCGCCGCCGCCACCGGAGGGTTGCCGGGAGGGTGACCTGATGTTGCAGGCGGCCCGCGCCGCCGGTCTGGACCGGTACGCCGGCCTGCGTGCCGAGTGCCGCTCCCGCAGCACGCTGGAGAACTTCCTGCACACCGCCGAGGACGGACTGCTGGGCGGGTACGCCTTCGACGCCCGCCGCCCGCTCGGCGTCGTCACGCACGCCTGGCACCTGCCGCGCGTCCGGTACCTGGCGGGCAAGGTATTGGGGCTGCGCGGACGGTCGTTGCTGGACGTTCCGGCGGCCGGACCGGAGACCGGCGGGGCGTACGAGTACGCGCTGCGGTTCGCCGCGCGGGTGTGGTTCTGTGGCGCCCGCGAGCCGGCGGCGTTACGCCGCCGCGAGGAACGCGTGGTGGGGCTGATCCGTGGGGTATAGGAGCGCCATGTTCCTTGTCCTCCCGGTCTATCAGCCGAGTGCCCACCTGGCCGCCCTGCTCGACGACGTCCGCTCCGCGGCGCCGGACACCCGGGTCGTGGTGGTGGACGACGGCAGCGCCTCCGCGCCGGTGCTGGACGGCGGCGGCGTCGTGCTCCGGCACGGGACCAACCGGGGCAAGGGTGCGGCGTTGAAGACCGGCTTCCGCCACGTCGCGCGGTCGTGTCCCGGGGCCGACGTGGTGTGCGCGGACGCGGACGGCCAGCACGGTGTGCGCGACATCCTGCGGGTGGCCGAGCAGGTGCGGCGTACCCGCCGGATCGTGCTCGGCGTGCGGGAGGTCGGGCCGAAGATGCCGCTGCGCAGCCGGTTCGGCAACACCGTCACGCAGCGGCTGTTCCGGGCGGCGACCGGGCACGCCGTGCGGGACACCCAGACCGGGCTGCGCGGCTATCCCGGCGAGATGCTCGACTGGCTGCTCGGGATTCCGGGCGAGCGCTTCGAGTACGAGATGAACGTCCTGCTGTACGCGGCCCGCGCCGGCCGCCCGATCGAGCAGATCTCGATCGACACGACGTATCTCAACGAGAACACTTCCTCGCACTTCGGGGTGTTCGCCGACGCGGTGCGGATCTACCGTCCGTTGCTGCGCTTCGCGGTGTCGTCGCTGGGCACCCGCGGCGATCGCCGCTGAACCCGGGCGGGATCCCGGTCAGCGGCGCCGCCGTCGCTATGCGACCGCGATTTCGCTCGGCTCTTGTGCGCCGCTGCGGTCCGCCGAGCCGCTCGACTCCGCCGGGACCCGGGGCAGGCAGACCTTCACCGCGGCGGGGACGACCTGCGCCGTGAAGCCCTTGGTCTTGCTGCGGGCGCCACCGTCCAGCTCGTACTCCATCTTCGACTTCAGCTTGACGTCGATGCGACGGGCCCGGGTGGTGCGCACGAAGGGTGAGCGGTCCGAGCGGCCGACCGCCATCGTGCCCAGGGCCCGCGCCCACTGCAACGCTCCCTGCGCGGTCGCCACGCCGACGTCGAGCCAGCCGTCGTCCGGCCGGGCGTCGTCGAAGGCGTGGATGCCGCCGGTGATCTTGCCGACGTTGCCGATCAGCACGCAGCTCGCCTCGTCGTCGAACCAATCCACGCCGTCTATCGTGATCTTGGCGGTGGCCGCCTCGCCGTCGACGTGGCGCAGGCCGGTCCAGACGTACGCGAGCTTGCCGAGCCGGTCCTTCATCTTCCGGTCGGCTTCGTTGATCATCGCACCGTCGAAGCCGACGCCGGCCATCACGCCGAAGTACTCGCCGCCGAGCTTGCCCAGGTCGATGCGGTGGCGCCGGCCGTGCAGCGCGATGTCGACGGCGGCCTCGAGATCCGCCGGGATGCCGAGGTTGGTGGCGAGCAGATTGCCGGTGCCGGCCGGGATGATCGCCAGCGGGATCTTCCCGCCGCTTTTCTCGCTGGCCAGCACGTCGAGCGAGCGCTGGACGATGCCGTCGCCGCCCCAGACGACCAGCAGGTCCACCTTGGCCTGAACGGCCTTGCGAACCTGCTTGGGCGCCTTGCGGCTCTTCGGAACCTCGTACCAGAGCAGCTTGTCGACGCCGGCGGCGGTGATCCGGCGGCGGAGCTCGTCCAGGCCGCCGCCGAGCGTCTTACGCTGGTGGGCCACTACGGCGATGGTTCGGGGGGTACGCATGCGTTGCGCACTACCCGATCCGGGAGATTTGTATTCAGCTGACGGTCTCGCGCATGCGCTGCTCCGCCGCGGCGCTGCGGATGACCATGAGACGGAGCTCGAGCTCGTCGGAGACCATCGCCGCGAGGTGCTCGAGGGCCCGCAGCTGGCGCCGGGTGGCCTCACGCGGCCGGTTGTCGATCACGTTGACCGTGCCGAGGCGGTAGCCGTCGTGGGTGCGGATCGGGGCGGCGGCGTAGAAGCGCAGGCCCAGCTCGCCCCGGACGAGCGGGTGTTCGAGCGTACGGGGGTCGACCGCGGCGTTGTTGATCACGTAGACGTCGTCCTGGGCGATCACCGAGGCGCACAGGCCGGGCTCCCTGCCCACCTGCCGTACCCCCTTGAGGCCCTCGCAGGCCGCCAGCCACACCCGGTCCTGCTCGACCAGGGACACCGTCGCGATGGGCGTATCGAAGATGGCGGCCGCCACGAAGGCGATCCGGTCGTACGCGTCCTCGACCGGCTGGTCCACCAGCCGGTACCGGCGGACGGCCTCGAGCCGGGCCTGCTCCTCGGGACCGACGGTGTCCAGGTATTCGTACGCGGCGGACGAAATCGGACTGCTATTCGTCATCGGCGGACCCCTTTTGATCGCAAACGTGATCGCTGTCACCGCGAGCCTAGAAACGCACCCGGTGTCCCGCAATGCTCTCGGTGAGCGAATCGGATTCGTCCCGGTGGACGGAACGTGAAAGTCGCACAGGGTGTCGGTCGAAGCCTCGCGCCGCCACCGGGGCTCACTCGCCGTCCTGATCGCGGGCCGGCTCCGGCGCCCGCAGCCGGACGCGGGTGATGGCCCGCCCGGTCACCTCGACGACCTCGGCGGTGAACTGGGGCAGCGTCACGACCTCACCCGGCGCGGTGGGGATGTGGCCGAGCGCGGCCAGCAGCATGCCGGCGACGGTGGTGTAGTCGCCCTCCTCGTGGGCTTCCGACTCGTCGCTGAAGCCGATGTCCGGCAGGTCGTGAATCGGGAACGAGCCCGGCAGCAGCAGGGCCCCGTCGGGCTCGCGGACCACCGCCGCCACGTCCCGATCGGTCTCGTCGTAGATCTCCCCGACGATCTCCTCGACCAGATCCTCCATGGTCACGATGCCGTCGATCGCGCCGCGCTCGTCGACCACCATGGTGAGCTGCTGGCGCTCGCCGCGCATCTGCCGCAGGGCGTCGGAGACGCGCAGGGTCTCGGGCAGGAACATCGGCGCCCGGCAGAGCGCGTCGACCGGCCCCTCGGCGTCGACCAGGTCCCGCAGGTGCACGACGCCGATCACGTCGTCCAGCCCGGCCGGTCCCACCACGGGCGCCCGGGAGTGGCCGCTGTCGATGATGGTTCGCAGCGCCTCGCGCGCCGGCACCCCGGTGGGGACGGTCAGCACGTCGCGGCGGGGGACCAGGATCTCCCGCAGGATCCGGTCGGCGATCTCGAACGCGCCGCTGATGATGGTGCGCTGCTCGGCGGAGAAATTCTGCTGGGCGGCGACCATGTCGCGGATCTCCTCGGTCGTGACCTCCTCGCGCTGGGCGGTGGGATCCCCGCCGGCCAGCCGGACGACCAGGTTGGTGGCGACCCCGAGCAGCCAGACCGCCGGTCGGGAGATCATCGACAGGATGTCCAGCGGCCGGGCCACCAGCAGCGCCCAGCCCTCGGTGCGCTGCATGGCGATCCGTTTCGGGGCGAGCTCGCCGACGACCAGCGTCACGAAGGTCAGCGCCACCGTGACGATCACGATGGCGACCGGCTCCGCGGCCGAGCCGAGGAAGCCGAGCGGCTCCACGAGCGGCTGGGACAGCGACACCGCGGCCGCCGCCGAGGCGAGGAACCCGGCGAGCGTGATGCCGATCTGGATGGTCGCCAGGAACCGGTTGGGGTCACGGGTGAGCCGGGCCAGCACCTTGCCGCTGCGTGACTGCCGCTCCAGGCGCTGCACCTGGCTGTCGCGCAGCGACACGAGCGCCATCTCGCTGCCCGAGAACACCGCGTTGACCAGTACCAGCACCAGGACCAGCAAGATCTCGCCGCCGGTTCCACCCATCGCCATGCTCCCGGGACAAATCGATCACGAGGGAACCAAGGTACCCAGCGCGTGTGCGGGGACACGCCGCGCCGGGCCGAAGACGCCCGCCGGAGTCAATGGTGGCCCTCGCCCGTCTCCTCGGCCCAGACCCGCCAATTGTCCAGGACGCCGTAGAGCGCCGGGGTGAGCCAGCCCGGCGCCGAGCGCCGGAAGACGCCCGGATCCATCCGGCCGGCTCCCGCGGGCAGCGCGCCCACCAGGTACGGGGCCAGTTCGCTGAAGTTCGCCCAATGCACCAGTTCGGGCTCGGCGGGCCAGGCGCCGATGACCACGCCGGCCGGGATGCCGCGGTGGCTCAACGCCTCGAGGGTCAGGGCCGTGTGGTTGAGCGTGCCCAGCCCGGCCCGGGCCACCACGATCGTGCTGACGCCGAGCGTCGTGGCCAGGTCGGCGACCGTCCACACCGCGCCGGAGCGCCGCACGCCCATCGGGACCAGCAGGCCGCCGGCGCCCTCGACCAGTACGAGGTCGTGCTTGTCCGCCTCGGTGCGGACGGCGTCGACCACCTCGTCGAGATCCAGCGGCGGCAGCGAGGCCACCGTGGCGGCCGCCATCGGCGCCATCGGCTCCGGGTACTCGGCGAGGGTACGCGCCGTGTCCGGTGCGGCCAGCCGGCTGATCACGTCGATGTCCGTCGGCGCGCCGGTGACCGTACCCGTCTGGCCCGGCTTGATCACCGCGACCCGGAGCCCGGAGGCCTGCGCCGCGGCGGCGATCGCCGCGGTCACGACAGTCTTGCCGACCTCCGTGTCGGTGCCGGTGACCAGGACGACGCCCCGCCATTCGCCGGGCGCGGGCCGGCGCGGCACGGCCTTTCCCGATACCGGTACGGGGTCGGGATCCGTACCCGGCTCGTGAGGCTCGGCAGGCGGGGGCGCGGGCTGAGCGGGAGAGGCTGCGGGCTGAGCGGGGGGTGATGGCTCGGCCGCGGGCTCGGGATGCGGCGGTTCAACTGTGGGTTCCGGATGTGGCGGCCTCGCCGTCCCGGCCGGCCCATCCCGGCCCGGGAGCGGCTGGAACGCGAACCCCTTGGCGCCGGACGGCACGATCAGCGCAGTCGCCCGCGGCAGGCGCGCGGTCACTCCCGAGACGTCGGTGCTGCTCGGCGACGGGTCGCTGATCACGGCGCGCACTCCACGACGACGTCCAGGGCTCGGGCGAAGTCGGCGTCGGACACCCCCGCGTTCAGCGTCAGCCGAAGCCGGGACGTGCCGTCCGGCGTGGACGGCGGACGGAAGCAACCCACCGCCACCCCCCGATCGCGGCAGTCCGCCGCCCAGGCCAGCGCCGACTCGGGGCCGGGCGCGACCACGGACAGCACGCCGGCGGCCGGCGGCGAGACCCGGAAGCCGGCGGCGCGGAGCCGGTCGGCGATGAGCCCGCCGCGCGCCGCCAGCAGTGCGCGCCGGTCGTCCGCCGCCCGCGCGATTCGCAGCGCGGCGTGTACCCCGGCCACCACGGCGGGCGGCGGGGCGGTGTCGTAGATGAAGGTGCGACCGGTGTCGACGAGGTGCCGGACGAAGGGTTCCGGCCCGGCCACGAAGCCGCCCGCCCCGCCCAGCGACTTGGAGAGCGTGGCGGTGACGACCACGTCGGGCCGGCCGGCCAGGCCGGCCGCGGCCACCCCGCCGGAGCCCGACGGGCCGAGCACGCCGAGTGCGTGCGCGTCGTCGACGAGCAGCACGGCGTCCCGGGCCGAAGTGACCTCGTGCAGGGCCGCGAGCGGCGCCAGGTCACCGTCGACCGAGAAGACCGACTCGGTCACGACCATGGCGCGGCGGCCCGGATGGGCGTCGAGGACCGCGCCGACCGCGGCCGGGTCGTTGTGCGGGGCGACCACGGTCTCGAGCCCGGATATCCGGCAGCCGTCGATCAGCGAAGCGTGGTTGAACCGATCCGAGACGACCAGGTCGCACACCGCGCCGAGCCCGCGGATCGCGGCGATGTTGGCCAGGTAACCGGAGGAGAACACGAGCGCCGCCGCGGAGCCGAGCCAGCCGGCCAGCGCGGACTCCAGCTCGGCGTGCGCCTCGGTCGAGCCGCGGACCAGGCGGGAGCCGGTCGCGCCCAATCCGTACGCCCGCAGTGCGGCCGCCGACGCCTCGATCACCGCGGGGTGCGCGGCGAGCCCGAGGTAGTCGTTGCCGGCCAGGTCGACGACGAAGTCGCCGGCCGGACGCGGCCGCAGCCGGCGGGTCAGCCCCGCCTTGGCCCGGGCGTCGGCCAGGCGCTCCAGCGCATCGTGCCAGCCGGTCAAAGCACCCCCAACGATCACGAGACAGGGAAACTACCACCCACCACCGACATTCCAACGGCTGGAGCAGGCGCCGGCAGCAGCACAGCCCAAGGCTTGTAGGGTACGGGCATGTCGGAGATCCTCGGCCGGGCTCGTGCCCGGGTGCTCGCGCATGGCGTCGGTCTCGACGAGGCCGGGATCCTTGAGGTGCTCCGGCTGCCCGACGAGGACCTGCCGGAGCTGCTGCAGCTCGCCCACGACGTACGCATGAAGTGGTGCGGCCCCGAGGTCGAGGTGGAGGGCATCGTCTCGGTCAAGACCGGCGGCTGCCCGGAGGACTGCCACTTCTGCTCGCAGTCCGGTCTGTTCGCCTCACCGGTGCGTTCGGTCTGGCTGGACATCCCTTCCCTGGTCGCGGCCGCGAAGCAGACGGCGGCCACGGGCGCGACCGAGTTCTGCGTCGTGGCCGCCGTCCGCGGTCCGGACCGCCGGCTGATGGACCAGATGCGCGAGGGTGTCAAGGCGATCAAGGAAGAGGTCGACATCCAGGTCGCCGCCAGCCTCGGCATGTTGACCCAGCAGCAGGTCGACGAGCTGGTGGAGATGGGTGTGCACCGGTACAACCACAATCTGGAGACCTGCCGGTCCTACTTCCCGAACGTGGTCACCACGCATTCCTGGGAGGAGCGCTGGAGCACGCTGACGATGGTCCGCGACTCGGGTATGGAGGTCTGCTGCGGCGGCATCCTGGGCCTGGGTGAGACTCTCGAGCAGCGCGCCGAGTTCGCCGCGCAGCTGGCCGAGCTGAACCCGCACGAGGTCCCGATGAACTTCCTCAACCCGCGCCCGGGTACGCCGCTGGGCGACCGGCCGGTGGTGGACGGCAAGGACGCGCTGCGCGCGATCGCCGCCTTCCGGCTGGCGATGCCCAAGACCATCCTGCGGTACGCGGGCGGGCGCGAGATCACGCTCGGTGATCTGGGGACGCGGGACGGCCTGCTCGGTGGCATCAACGCGGTGATCGTCGGCAACTACCTGACCACGCTGGGCCGCCCGGCGACCGAGGACCTCGCCCTGCTGGCGGACCTGAAGATGCCGGTCAAGGCGCTGTCGGCGACGCTCTGATGCCCGGCGCGGCTACCTATTGCGACCGATGCGGCGGCCCGGCCGCGGAGGGCGACCATCGGGGGTGCGCCGCCGCCCGCGTCCTGGAGCCGCCGCGTTACTGCACGCAGTGCCGCCGCCGGATGAAGGTCCAGGTCGTGCCGGCCGGCTGGACGGCGGTCTGCGTCGAGCACGGCACCCGTACGTCGTAGCGGAGTCCCCCGCTATCCGAAACTGGCAGCGGTCTCGTCGCCGACCTGGCGGTGACCGGACAGCGGGAGGGTCACGCTGACCATCGTGCCGTCCCCCTCGGCCTCGCCCGCGCCGAGCCGGCGCAGGGTACGCAGCATCGCCACGTTCTCCACCGCGGTGTGCGCGACCAGGGCGGCGAACCGGCTCCGTTCGGCGTACCCGACAAGCCGGCGGAGCAGGGCCGTGCCGATGCCGCGGCGCTGCCAGGCGTCTTCCACCAGCATCGCGATCTCGCCCAGGTCGCCCTCGGCGACCAGGCTGGCCGTCGCGACGACCCGGTCACCGGCCACAGCCACAAGCGTGCGCCCGCCGGCCGGCTCGAGCAGCCGGGCCAGCCGCGCGTCGCCGGGCGTGCCGCCCGGATAACGGCGGCGCAGGCTGGTGCCCGCGCTGCGCTCGTGCAACCCGCGTACGCCGTCCACGTCGTCCCGGGTGGCGGCCCGGACCAGGAGTTCCGCGCCGTCGGGTAGCACCACCGTGACATGCTCGTCCCGCTGCCGCAGCACCGCCGCGCAGACTTCGATCAGCGCCTGCGCCCGGGCGTACTCCGCCGGGGTGAACGCGGGGCCGCCCCGCAGCACCTCGTACGATCCGCCCACCGGGTCGGCCAGCAGCATGCGGCCGCCGGCGAAGCCGGGCCGCTCGGCCGGCGGGCCGGGCCGCCAGCGTGCCTCGCCGGCGTCGAGCAGGGCGACCAGGCTCTCGCCGAGTGCGTCGGGGTCGTGCACCAGCCGCCCGGCCAGGGCCAGCGCGCGGGTGGGCTGGTCGGCCAGTCCCCGTGCCTCGGCCCGCGCCACGAACGCGTCCCGGCCACGGCCGCGGGCGATCGCCGCGTGCAGCTCGGCCTCGGTCAGCTTGTCCGGCGCGTCGATCAGGAAGTCGTCGACCGCTCCCGCCTCGGTGGTGTGCACCTGGACGGCGAGGATGTTGACCGACCGCAGCGCGAGGCTGGCGGTCAGTACGGAGAGGTAGCCCGGCCGGTCGTCGACCGTTGCCCGGATCCGCCACAGCGCCATGCGAGGCATTCCCTTCGGCGAGTCACGTCAACTTGCAACCGCACTCAATCCTGCCTCGCCGCTGTTACCCGGACATTGCCTGAGCTGGCTTTCTGTGGAGAGGACCATCACACCGGGTGTGCGTGCGCCGGCATACCGGCGTCGTCCAGCCGGTCGCCGAGGATCACCGCGGCGGCCCGCACCAGCTGCGCCACCCGGTCGACCTCGGTGACGTGGAAGGCGGCCGCCGGCAGATCGTCGTCGTCGGCCCGGGCGACCACCAGGACCAGCCCGGCTCGGCCGAACGGCGCCACCGCGTACCGGTTGCTGCCCGGACCGCTCAGCGGGCGGGCGCGCAACGGAGTGACCTCGGGCAGCTGCAGCGGGGACGGTGCGCGCCAGCTGGCGTACGCGACGGTGGGTTCGGCGCCGAGGCCGAGTACCGGTTCGCTGGGCAGCGGCCGGGGCGCGGCGGCCCGGGCGGCCCAGTCCGCGGGGACCACTGCGGCGGCGGCCCAGTCCGCGGCCAGCAGCGCGGGTACGGCGTCGACCAGCGTGGCCAGGCCGTCGCCGGGGTTCGCGGCGATCTGGGCGAGCAGTTCGGCGTCGT
>Ga0081539_10001075_pt1 | contig 49732 bp, 45 predicted proteins | sample TabmetS4T2R2_FD_71023 | JGI IMG/M metagenome (GOLD analysis project Ga0081539, IMG submission 71023) | Tabebuia heterophylla rhizosphere microbial communities from the University of Puerto Rico - S4T2R2 | ecosystem: Host-associated > Plants > Roots > Rhizosphere ... | reverse complement strand
TGGAAGGTGTTCATCGTGTAGTCGAGCGGCGTCGTCGACCATTGGTAATAGTAGGCGATCGCCGCGCGCAGCGTCAGCATCTCGGCGGCGTCGTGGAAGCCGCCCATCCTCAGCTGGGCGATCTGGTTCACCGTGCCGTCGGCGGGGTTGGACGACACGGCGGCGGCCGTGCGCAGCGGCACGAAGGGCTCGTCGGTGGCGTATGCGCCGGCCGTCTGCGACATGCCGCGGATGATCGCCATGCCGTCGTACTTGGCGGCGAGCACGCTCTGCAGGTTCTGCCACGCGTTGATGTAGTCGGTGCTCCAGAAGCGGCCGATCGTCTGCGGCGCGTAAGAGCCGGGATCGACTGCGTTCTGGCCAGTCACCGTGATCGCCGCGCCGTTGATCTCCTTGACCCAGCTTGGCGCCGTGAAACCGCCCCATACCCTGAGCTTGATACCAAGGTCGGTGTGATAGGTGCTGTTGAACTGGTTGACCTGCTGGATGGCGTTGTCGATGAAGGAGGTATCGACCGTGCCTTGGTTCGTCTCGAGCTGCGCCCAGGTGACGTTCAGCACGATCTCGCTGAAGCTGGTGGCGTACTGCGCCAGCTCGAACGGATTGAAGGCCGGCGTGGCGCCGGCGATGTCGTAGAAGCTGATGTTGCCCATATCCACGAGGCCGGTCTGGGCGGCCTTGAAGCCGTCGAACGGCAGGCTCATGGATGGTTCTCCCCACGCGAGGTTGCAATCTAGCAGCTCCAGGCGGCGGGTGTAATCGTCAGTCGCGTTGCAGAGACCTCCGCAACTGCTCGCACTTGCGGGCGTTTATCCGGGAAGAGGATGTAGTATGGCCCGTTGTTTCCACGCCTTTTTGCTCCTGGCAGTCGCTGCCCTTGCAGGCTGCGGTGTCGCCGCCGCGCCCGTTCGCGGCACCAGCGCCGTCGTCAAGGTGGTGCCGGTCGCGGGCGATGTGGTCGCGGCCCCGCTCGACGTTACAGCCGGCGTGATCGACTGACCTCTGCCGCAATTCCAAGGCGCCGCGGAGCGACAGCCGCTCAGTGCGGCAGGAATTTGATGAGCGCCACGGTGAGGCCAGTCTGGGCAAAAGCCACACTGACCACCCAGCGCAACGTGTCATGCTTGGCTGCGGCGATATCGGCCGACAGCCCGGTCTTGACCGCCGCAATGTCCGCCGAGAGCTCAGCCTTGACCGCCGCAATGTCCGCCGAGAGCTCAGCTTTGACCGCAGCGATGTCCGCCGAGAGCTCAGCCTTGACTGCAGCGATGTCCGCCGAGAGCTCAGCCTTGACCGCAGCGATGTCCGCCGAGAGTTCGGACTTGACCGCTCCGAGATCGGACTTGGTGGCGACTTCTTCGCGCAAGGCTTGATCCAAACCCTCGGCCAGGGCCCGCGCCTCGCGCTCACCCATGCCGGCGGCCTGGAGCCGGTCGACATAGGCCAGCTTGTCGAAGGTCAGCGTGGCCACGGCCCAAGCCTAGGGGAGCCATGTCGCGGCTTCAACCTACCATCGGATGTGCGGCGCATGCTCCTCTAGTAGCAATTCTAACGACAATCTCAACCAACTGTCGGTTGAAGAGGCCGGCCTCGCCCTTACCACTTCGCCATGAACTGCCGGATCGGCTCGGCGCCGGGATTGGTGAAGCGGCGGTCAAGCACGATCGCCTTGGTGTTGGCGCCCGAGCCGTAATAGAGCGCGTTCCAGTCGTTGTCGGGATCGAGGTAGCTGCCTTCGAGCGAGGCGCCGGCGAACAGGCCCTGGGAGCTCGCGAAGGCAATGATGTCGGCGCCGCCCGCCGCGGTCGAACCGCCTTCGACGCCGATGCCGACCACCGCCAGCGCAACGCCTGCCTCGGCGCCGAACTTGAACTTGTGATCGAGGATCGCCTGGAGGCCCTTCTCGGTCTTGATGATGAACACGACCTCGGAGACCTTGGCGCCGATCTGCAGGCCGACGCTGCCCGAGCCCATGGCGTAGAAAGCGGGCGGGCTCCAGTCGCGTGGCGCGCTGCGCGCCATCAAGGTGCCGCGGCCGCCGGCCAGGCCGAAGATCAGGCCGCCCTGCACGAGCTCAGGCACGATCAGCACGCCGCGCGCGCCCTGGATGTACTTGGCGGCGTCGGGATAGTCCTTGCCGGTCAGGATCTTGCGCGCGGATTCGAGGCTGGAATCGACCAGCGCCTGGCGCTTGGCGTCGGCACGCGCCGGATTGGCGGAGATAAAGGGGGCGGCAAACGCGGCCGCGGTGCCCGCGAGCACGGTTCGGCGGTCGAGCTTCATTCTTATGCTCCTTGGTCCTGTGGCCGGACGCCGGGGAAGCGCTGGATGGCCACCACGGCCGAATGGTAGCACATTTCGTGACTAATTTCAGGCAGCTACAGCATTTGCCTCACAAAGGACTCAAGCCCGGACCGGCCGGTCCTTCATCACGAGCGGCAGGCCGGCCGCCATCAGGATGACGCGGTCGGCCCGCTCGGCCATGCGCATGTTCAGCCGGCCCTGGGCATCGCGGAAGGCGCGGCCCAGCGGGGTCTCGGGGACCAGGCCAAGACCGACCTCGTTGCTCACGAACACGACCGGCGTGCCATAGCTGTCGAGGGCCATGACCAGTTCGTCGGTCGCCTCGTCGAGGTCGGCCTCGACGTGCATGAGGTTCGAAAGCCAGAGCGTCAGGCAATCGACCAGCACCGGCTGGCCGTGCGCCGCGGCTGTCTGCAAGGCCTCGGCAAGCTTCAGCGGCTCCTCGATGGTGGTCCAGGCGGCGCCGCGGCGGGTGCGATGGGCCATGATGCGGGTCGCCATCTCGACGTCACCCGCCTCGGCGGTGGCGATATAGACCGCGGGCCGCGGCGTTGAGCCAAACAGGCTGCCGGTCACGAGCTTCTCGGCATGCGTGCTCTTGCCCGAGCGCGCACCGCCCAGCACCAGCGTCACCGGCGGCAGCGGGAAGGTCGCGATGTGTTCCATTGAATGTGAGCCTTAGTCCACGCACGGTGTCATCCCGAGCGAAGCGAGAGATTACAGTGGGTTCTTAACCCGCATTCGCCTGGACCAGCCAGCACGCGCCCGGCAACCGCACGCCGTCGGGTCCCTCGTGCGGCGCCAGCACCTCGGCGATCGCCTGCTTGGCCTTTTCGATCGCCGCAGGCTCGGCGGCGGCGAAGGCCCGGGCCAGCGGACCGAACTTGCCGGCGCCGGCGGCGACCTCGGCGACGCTGTCGCCCATCCAGATCTGCCGGTCGATCGGCTCGAAGCTTGGCGCGCCGAAGCCCGCTTCGCCCAGGATGCGTTCGACGCGGGCACGATCGCCGAACGAGAACTGCCCGGGCTCCTCCGGACCGGGCCGCTGTTGCGGCGGCAGGAACGGCTGCGCCGCAAGCACCGGCACCGTCGCCCAGGGATTCTCCTGCGGCGAGCGCCAGGCGATGAAGACAAGGCGACCCGCAGGCTTCAGCGCGCGCCGGATGTTGCGGAAGGCTGCGACCGGATCGGCGAAGAACATGACGCCGAAGCGCGAGAAGACGAGATCGTAGTGGCCCGCCTGGAACGGATGCGTGGCGGCATCGCCAACGACGAACGTGGCATTGTCCAATCGATGCGCGCGCGCTGCCGTGATGAGGGTCTCGGAGATGTCGACGCCCAGCAGGTGACCGGTGAGACCCACGGCCCGGGCCAGCGCCGCGGTGGTATCGCCGGTGCCGCAGCCGATATCGATGACATGCTCGCCCTGCCGCGGCGCGGCCGCTGCCAGGCCAACGTCGCCAATGTCGCCGATCGCGCGCTGGATACGCTGGTAGGCGGCGAGCCAGCCTTCGCCACCCGGGCCGTTCCAGTAAGCCGCCTGCTCGGCGGCAAGCTCGGCCGCGGTCTTCATGCCAGCGCCGCCGCCTTGGCCCCGCTTGGCTTATGAGCTGGCAAGGCGCGCGGCATGTAGTTCACGAAGGCGACGCGCCAGGCATGCGCGGGATCGGCCTGCTCGAAATGCTCGATCAGGGTGAGCGAGACGTTGTCGATCTCGAAGCGCACCGCCGCCTCGGGATGCAGGTCGAACGCATGCGCGAGGGCGGCGCGGATGGTGCCGCCATGGGCTGTCGCCACGATGTCGCGGCCGCGATGCTCCTCGGTCAGGCGATCGATGCTGCGCACGGCGCGGTCGCGCAGGTCGACGAAGCTCTCGCCGCCCGGCGGACGGTATTCCGGCGGGCCGAGCCAAAAGAGATGGTTGTCGGCCTTCTCGGCGATCTCGACATAGGTAAGACCCTGCCACTCGCCGAAATGCTGCTCGGCAAGGTTGGGGTCGATCAGAAGCTCGCTCATGTCGGCACCATGGCTGGCCAAGGTCTCGGCCGTCTTGCGCGCCCGCAAGAGGTTTGAGGCGTACCACACTGCTCCCTTGGGCAGCAGGCGGGCCTGGTGCTCGAACAGGGCGTGGTTGGTGACGTCGCAGTCCTTGTCGGTCTGGCCGTAGCAGCGCGCCTCCGGATTGGGCACCGGCGCATGCCGAACCCACCACCAACGCGTGATCTGACCGGTGATCTTGGCGGCTGTCGCCATGCTTGCTCCTCTATTCCGTCATCCCGACCGAAGCCGCGCGCAGCGAGGCGTAATGGAGGGACCTCGTTTTGGCGGCACACGCCGACAAGACGAGGTCCGTCGACTGCGCCGCCCGTCGGGCGGCTCCGCTCGGGATGACGTTGTCTTACCGGCTGATGAACAGCGCCGCCACCACCAGGAAGGTGATCTCGGCACATTGCTGGACGGCGCCCAGCGTATCGCCGGTGTAGCCGCCGATGCGCTCGGCGATCCAGCGCGAGGCGAACCAGGCGGCGGCCATGGCGGCGATCGGCGCCAGCAAAGCGACGAAGAAGCCCTTGCCTAAAAGCAGCAGGAAGGCGAGCACCACCCCGATGCCGATGGCGAGCCAGACGTCGTTGTCGGTCGGCTTGCCGACCTGCGAGCCGAGCCCGTCGGCCTGCACCGGCGAATAGGCAAGCAGCGGATAGGCGATGGTCGCGCGAGACAGCGCGTGGGCGGCGATCAGCATGACCAGGCCGGTGGCGCCGCTGAACGAGGCGAGGCAAGCGACCTTGACCAGCACCGACAGCGCGAGCGCCAGCATGCCGAAGGTGCCGTTGCGGCTGTCGCGCATGATTTCCAGCCGCCGATCGGCATCGAGCCCATGCGGGCCCAGGCCATCTGCGGTGTCCGCGAGTCCATCTTCATGCAGGGCCCGCGTGAACAGGATCGCCGCCCCGACGGCGACGACGGCGGCCAGCCAGCCCGGGCCGAGCCCGTGCATGATGGCGAACACCACCCCGGCCGCGAGCCCGACGCCCGCGCCGACGAAGGGCAGCACGGGCAGCACGTCGGCGAGCTGCCAGCGCGGTGCGCCGACGTCGAGCTTCAGCCCGGTGAAGAACGTGGCCTGCTCCTTGAAGGCCTGCAGCCATTCATCGAAGGAGGACGGCCGGGCAACCGGGGGCTCGCTGGGACTGGTCATGATGAAGCAAATATAGGATGGTCCGCGCCCGCTATGAACGCCCATTCCCCCACTTCGGCCGCCCCTTCTTTCGACGAAATGCGCCGCGTCCTGCGCGGCCTGCCGGGTCCCGACCAGGAAGCCCAGACCAAGGTCGTTCAACGCCAGACCGAGCTCACCAAGCCACCGGGCTCGCTCGGCCGGCTGGAGGAGATCGCCGAATGGCTGGCCGCCTGGCAGGGCCGCGCCAGCCCGCGCGTCGAGCGGCCGCGCATCGCCGTGTTCGCCGGCACCCACGGCGTGGCGGCGCGCGGCGTCTCGGCCTATCCGCCGGAAGTCACCGGCCAGATGGTGAAGAACTTCCTGAGTGGCGGCGCCGCGATCAACCAGCTCGCCGGCAGCATCGACGCCGATCTGCGCATCTACGAGCTCGATCTCGACCATCCGACGGAAGACTTCACCAAGGGCCCGGCGATGAGCGAGGCGCGCACGGCCAACGCCATGGCCTACGGCATGATGGCGGCCGAGCCCGGCATCGACGTGCTGTGTCTCGGCGAGATGGGCATCGCCAACACGACGACGGCGGCGACGCTGTGCGCCGCGCTGTTCGGCGGCACGGGTGCCGACTGGGCGGGACCGGGCACCGGCGTGCAGGGCAAGGCGCTGGTGCACAAGATCGCGGTCATCGACGAGGCGCTGGCTCAGCATCGCGCGCTGATCGAGCAACGCGATCCGCTGGCCTTGCTGGCAGCTGTCGGCGGCGAGGAGTTCGCCGCCATCGCTGGCGCGGTGCTGGCCGCCCGCATGGGCCGCATTCCGGTGCTTCTGGACGGCTATGCCTGCACGGCGGCGGCCGCGGTGCTATACGCGATCGATCTGCACGCGCTCGACCACTGCCTGGTGGCGCATCGCTCGGCCGAGCCCGGCCACACGCGCCTGCTCGAGGTGATCCACCAGCGCCCCCTGCTCGACTTCGGCATGCGCCTCGGCGAGGCCTCGGCCGCGGCGCTGACGGTGCCGCTCCTGAAGGCAGCGGCCGCCTGCCACAACGGCATGGCGACCTTCGCCCAGGCGGGCGTAAGCTCGAAGTCCTAACCCTTCGTCCTTTGCCGACACCGTCATCCTGAGCGCAGCGAAGGGTCTCATGCCGGCGGCGAGCGGCGATGAGGTCTTTCGCTACGCTCAAGACGACAGGGTCACATGCTTCGACCCTCCCTCCTCACTGCCCTGGCGACCCTTCCTCTCCCCGTCCTCGCCCATCCGCCACGTTGGGTCGCCGTGTACGTCACCGGCCGTGACGGCTGGCTGCTTGCGGTCAGCCAGGCGACGCGGCCGCCGGGCTAGAGGCGAAGCGACATCACGGGACGGTCACACGGACCACATGATCCGCCACTAGGCTGTCCGCGCGACGAACCGAAGTGGGAGCAATGCCATGACATCGACCGTCGAATTGGCGATGCAGTTCTTCGAGAAGTGCGAGAGCGGAGAGGGCTGGGACGCCTGCAAGGCCTTCTGCAAGCCCGATGCTTCATTCAGCTGCCAGGCCGAGCCGCTGGCCGATGTCCGCACCCTGCAGCAGTACACCGACTGGATGCAGGGCCTGATGAAAATCATGCCCGACGGAAAGTACGAGCTCAAAAGCTTTGCTGCGGACGAGGAGCGGAACAAGGTGACCGCGTATGCTGTCTTCGCGGGCACCCACACAGGCGAAGGCGGCCCTCCGCCCACCGGCAAGAGGACGCGATCGGACTATGTCTACGACATGGAGTTCGATGGCGACAAGATCCGCCACGTGACCAAAGTCTGGAACTCCGGCTGGGCGTTCAAGGAGCTGGGCTGGTAGAGCGTCGGCGCCACCCCATCACGACGTCACTTCGATGGCACCTGACTTGTCGGCGGCGGTTACGCTGCCGATTACAGCGGCAGCGAGCGTGCCGCGCGTCTTCAGGTCGGCGACCAGGCCCGCGAGCTTGGCTTGTGGCACCGCGATCAGCAGACCGCCCGACGTCTGGGCGTCGGCCAGCAGCAAACGCTGAGGCTCGGTGAGCTCGGCCGCGAAGTACGCATTCGGCGCGGCGTATTCAAGGTTGCGCCGCGTACCGCCAGGGCAGAGACCTTCCTTGAGGAAACCCGTGACACGGTCGAACACCGGCACGGCGGCGTAAGAGAGCTTGGCGCCGATCGGGGTGCCCGCCTCCTTCGAGGCCGCGCGCAGCATGTTGCCGAGATGGCCCAAAAGGCCGAAGCCTGTGATGTCCGTAGCGGCGGTGGCACCGGCCGCGTTCATCGCCTCGGCGGCGTGGCGGTTCAACGTCGTCATCGACCTGATCGCTTCAGCAAGCACGGACTCAGGTGCCGCGTTGCGCTTGACCGCCGTGGTGAGCACACCGGTGCCGATCGGCTTGGTGAGCACCAGCGCGTCGCCCGGGCGGGCACCGGCGTTGGAGACGACCTTGCGCGGGTCGATGGTGCCGGTGACGAACAGGCCGAACTTGGGCTCCTCGTCGACGATCGAATGGCCGCCGGAGATGGCGATGCCCGCCTCCTTGCAGATCGCGGCGGCGCCGTCGAGCACCTGGCGCAGGGGCACGGTGCCCAGCGTGTCGACCGGCCAGGCGACGAAGCTCAGCGCATTCAACGGCGTGCCGCCCATGGCGTAGATGTCGGAGAGCGCGTTGGTGGCGGCGATGCGGCCGTAGTCGTAGGCGTCGTCGACGATCGGCGGGAAGATGTCGACGGTCTCGACCAGCGCGAGATCGTCGCGCAGCTTGACGATGGCGGCATCGTCGGATGTGTCGTGGCCGACCAGCACGCGCGGATCGGCGGCGACAGGCAGGCCGGCCAGCGCCTTGTGCAGGTCGGCCTGGCTGATCTTGGCGGCGCAGCCCGCAAAGCGGGCGAGCTCGGTGAGCCGCGGCACGGCGCTTTCGGCGGAGGCAGGCTTCGGCTGCGGTGTGGCGACGTTCATGGCTACCTCTCGAACTGGGCCGGGATGATCGGACGCTACTCCCCGTCGCACAAGACAACGCGGACCCCTCGAAAGTGCAAATGACAATCACTTGCGTCCAGCAACAGGCTGCCCGATATAGAGGGAATGGACCATGCCCTTACTCCCCCTGCGGCCCAGCGCGACGAGCGCCTGCGCGCCGTCGAGCTGCTGCTGTCGCGGCAATCCGTGAACCTCCTGCAGGAGCCGGCGCCCGACGGCGCCGAGCTCGACCTGATCCTCGATGCCGGCCTGCGCGCGCCGGATCACGGGCGGCTGCGGCCCTGGCGTTTCGTGCTGATCCGCGGCGAGCAACGCGTCGCGTGGGCCGACCGCCTGGCGCAGGCGGCACTGGCGCGCGATCCCGTGAACGGCCAGGCCATGGGCGAAAAATCCCGCGCCTGGGTGGCGCGCACACCGCTGATCATCGCCGTCGGCGTCGAGGTGAAGGAAGGCAAGATCCCCGAGGTCGAGCAGATGCTGTCGGTGGGCGCCGCCGCCATGAACATGCTGAACGCCATCCACCTGCTGGGTTACGGCGGCATGTGGGTGACCGGCGCCAACAGCTACGACCCGCAGGTCAACAAGTGGCTGGGCTTGGAGGCGCCGAGCCGGCTGGTCGGCTTTCTGGGCGTCGGCACGCCGAAGCCGATGCCGGCGGACGCGCCCAGGATCGCACGACCCTCGCGTGCCCAGCACACGAGGGACTGGATCGCTTGATCGTCGACGTCAGGCGGTCTTGATCCAGACCGCCTTGACGTTGAGGTATTCCTCGACGTGCTGCAGGCCGCTCTCGCGGCCATAGCCGCTCATCTTGTAGCCGCCGAACGGCACCGCCGGGTCCATCGCCTGGTAGCAGTTGATCCAGACCGAACCGGCGCGGATCGCGCGCGCGAGCTTGTGCGCCTTGCTGACGTCGCGCGTCCACACGCCGCTGCCCAGGCCGAAGGTCGTGGCGTTGCCGCGCTGGACCACCTCCTCGATGTCGGTGAAGGGGATGGCCGAGATTACCGGCCCGAAGATCTCCTCCTGGGCGATGCGCATCTCGTCCTTCACGTCGGCGAACACCGTCGGCGGCACGAAGTAGCCCTTCTTGTAGTCGCCGTCGGTCAGCTGCTCGCCGCCGCTGAGACGGCGCGCGCCTTCCTGGCGGCCGATGCTGAGATAGGTGGTGACGCGATCGAGCTGCTCGGGCGAGACCAGCGGGCCGACCTGGGTCTCCGGATTGGCGCCGTTGCCGACGCGCAATGCCTTGGCGAACGCCGCCACCTTGTGGGTGAACTCCTCGTAGACCTTCTGCTCGACGAACAGGCGCGTGCCGGCGCTGCAGATCTGCCCGGAGTTGGCGAACACCGCCATGCTGGCGCCCGGCACCGCGGCGTCGAGGTCGGCGTCGGCGAAGACGATGTCGGGCGACTTGCCGCCGAGCTCGAGCGACACGCGCTTCAGGTTGCCGGCCGAGGCCTGGACGATCTTCTGACCCGTCAAGTGCGAGCCGGTGAAGGCGACCTTGTCGACGTCGGGATGGGAAGAGAGAGCGGCACCCGCGGTCTCGCCGTACCCCGGTACGACATTGACCACACCCGGCGGCACGCCCGCCTCCAGGCAGAGCTCTCCGAGGCGCAACGGCGTCAACGGCGCCTCTTCGGCGGGCTTCAGCACGACGGTGCAACCGGTCGCGAGCGCCGGGCCGATCTTCCAGATCGTCGCCGTCAGCGGGCCGTTCCACGGGATGATGGCGCCGACCACGCCGACCGGCTCCTTGAGCGTGAAGGACAAGATCTCGCCGGGCAGCGAGTTGTCGATGGTCTCGCCGTGCAGCGAGGTCGCCATGCCGGCGTAGTAGCGCAGCATGCCGACGGCGCGCTGGCGGTTGTTGCGCGTGCGGCTGATCGGGGCGCCCATGTCGTAGGTGTCGAGCGCCGCCAGCTCCTCGATGTGCTGCTCGACCAGGTCGGCAAGCCTGAGCAGCACGGCCTGCCGCTCGGCCGGCTTCCACTTGCTCCACGGACCGGTGAAGGCCTTGCGTGCGGCGGCGACGGCGCGGTTGATATCCTCGCGATCGCCCTCGGCGACATGCGCCAGCAATTCGCCGGTCGCGGGATTGCGACTTTCGAAGGTCTTGCCCGAGGCAGCCGCCACCCAGCGGCCGTCGATCAGCATCAGCTTGGTCTTGCCGTCGGCATAGGCCGGACGTTGGGCCGGACCTTTTTCAAGGACTGTCATGGCGTGTCTCCGTCAAAGAATGGGGAAGCGGCGGCCGCACCTTGGGATGCGCGATGCGGCCGCCACCGAGGTGGGCGCGCGGGGTAGCACGCCCTTGGGGAAAATGGTCAATCGATATATTCAATCGTATATAACGATCCGCACGCGCGTCAACCTGGCCGGTTCGCCGCTAGTGTGCGTCGGGAAGAACGATCGGCTTGAAGCCGTTGCCGGCCAGGATTTTCTGTCCGGGCGGCGACAGGATGGTGAGCGCCAGCAGTGCCGCCTCCGGACGCGTGTCCTTCATGACGGCCAAGCCGTATTGCGGACCGACGGCGAGCTCGGACGGGAAATTGACCATGACGAGCGTAGGGTCGAGCCTCGCATAGCGGCCTCGGCCCGAGCAGTAGACGATGGCGAGGTCGATGCGTCCGTCGCGCAGGGCATCGAGATAGTAGTCGCCGCTAGGCGAGGGCGGCGCGCCCGGCGGGTTGTCGAGCACGACGGCGCGGCCGCGCAGAACCTGCCCGCTTCCCGGCCTGAGCTTGTCGGCCACGTCGAAGAGCTGGATGGTGTAGTCGCCCAGCGGGTCGATCTTCGCCGGAGAGACGCCGATACGCACATCATTCGCGACCAGCGCATCAAGGGCCGCAGCGCTGTTCGCCGGCGCCCGGGCGGCCGGCGCCAGCACGCACAGATCGTTACGCGCGAACATCGCCATCACGCTCGCCCGCCCGTCAGCCACCAACCTCGCGGCATGGCCGATATCGGCCGAGGTGAAGACGTCGACCTTGTCGCCGGCCTCGATGCGCTCGCGCATGCGGCCCGAGGCGCCGAACTGGGTACGCACGGTGATGCCCCGTTCGCGAGTGAAAGCAGCGGCCATCTCGGTCATGGCCTCGCGCAGGCTGCCGGCGCCGTACAGAACCAGACCGTTGTCCTGGGCCGATGCCGACGTATGAGCGGCGGCAACGAGGAGGCAGGGCAGCAGGCGCTTCGCAAGGCTGTATGGCATGGCTGGTTCCCATTCGTGATAACTATCTGAATATAACGTTGACGACCGACATGCCAGGGATCACCCTTCGGCAATGAACAAGATCGCCGTCGTGCAAGGCGCACCGAGTGCCGAGGTGCAAGCCCTGTTCCGCTCCATGGTCGATCGCTGGCGCCGGTCAGCCCGCCTCGCGGGTGTGGTCGCCGAGGAGCACGGCCTGCCCGATCGCGCGTGCACCGCGGGTTATCTGGCCAGCCTCGCCAGCGGCGAACGTTTCCAGATTTTCCAGGATCTCGGGCCGGGCTCGAAGGGATGCCATCTCGCCGGCGCTGGCGCGCTTGCGGCGGCCGAGGCCGTGACGCGCGACATCGCGGCGGGCTGCGACCTCGTGGTGCTGAGCAAGTTCGGTCATCTCGAGAAGAACGGCGGCGGGCTGCGCGACGCCTTCTCCGCCGCCATCGACGCGGGCATTCCCGTGCTGACCTCCGTTTCGCCAGCGTTCGTGCCGGCATGGGAGGATTTTGCCAAGCCGCTGTTCACCGTTGTCCCGCCCGACGCCGACGAGATCGACGCGTGGTGGCGGGCTGTGCGGCCACCCGCAACGACCATCAGGCCGAGCTGACGGCCGTCCGGGCGAGCGCCGCCACGAAGGAACTGGTGCCGCTGCTGCGCAGCGGCGCGTAACGCTTGGCGAGCTGGCGGCACAGGCGCTTGACGATCGTCACCGCCTCATGGCTGACGCAGTCGACCGGAAACATGACGATGTCGGCGCGGCTCACCAGGCCGACTAAAAGGCCGCTGCGGTCGTCGACGCCGCCGTCATGGCTGAGGAACGTCACGCCATGCTGCTCGCTCAACGCCCGCAGATGCCCGAGCCGGTCGGTCCGACCGCCGACATAGAGCACTGACAGGCCGGCCAGCGAAGACGGCGTCGCCTCGGTCTGGACCGACTGCGGCGCGAGGCCGGCTTCGACGGCTTCCAGCTCCTCCCGCAGGGCGGTCTCCTGCCGGCGCAACGCGGCGTGCTGCTCGCGCTCGCGGGCAAGCTCGTCGACGAGACGCTGCAGCCGTTCCTCGACGGCAGCGCGGCGATTGCTCTCCGACCGCAGCCGCTGCTCGAGGCTCGCGACCAGTCCCTCGAGGGCGGCAAGCTCCGAGGCGTCGTCGGGCTGGCCGCTCTCGGGCTCCTGACCGATGCGGCGGGCCAGCAGGTCGTTCAATTCCTGGATCCTGGCGTCGCGGCGCGTGAGGCCGTCGCGCAACTGGTCCTGCTGGCGGGCGAGCTTGGCGCGCAGCCGGTCGTTCTCGGCTTTGAGCTCGGCGAGCTTGCGGATGTCGGCGCGGTTGGCCGCTCCCACCAGGTGGGAGAGCATGTGGACCTCGCCGAAGACCTCGCGCACCAGCGCGTCGCTGGCCGCCGGATGAGTCATCGCCGCCCAATAGCCGCCGGGCACGTCGCCGCGCTTGACGGCCTCGCGCCATTCGGCGCGCACTGCGTCGACCGTACCTACCTTGTCGAAGCGCGCGACGGCGATGCGATGCTTGCGATCCAGCGCCTTGTGCAGGACCTTGGCCGTCCCGTCGCGCTGGCTGGCGAGCGTCACGCCGCGGCCGTGCAGATCGTGCTCGGAGCAATCGTCGGCCACCGGACCGAGCTTGGCCAGGACCTGGCGCAGCTCGCCCGTCGACAGGCAAGTGCCGACGATCGAGCAATGGAGATTATGCGACAACTCCCAGATCTTCGTGCGACGTGACCGGCCGTCCCGCAGCTCTTCCAGTTCGGGAACGATCATGCGCGGCGGCAGCGGCGACAGCCGCATGCCACGCAATCCGCCGCCAGCGCCATCGTTGACGCGCACGGCCAGCGGATCGAAGCGGAGGATGGCTGTCATGGACAAAGAACCCAAGCGATATAGCCAACTGGATATAGCGATCGTGTCAGAAGCGGCGTTTGGCGGCAAGCCTGCCCTTCACGGGGAAGGTGCGGCCCCTGCCCCTGCAGCTCGCCGATGGCGGGCCGGTACAAGCATACCAGTCGTCCTGAGGCGCATCTGGCGCCGCCTCAGGTCTCAACGCATAATCCCCGCAAGCAAGACACTGTCGGGATGGGGGCGATGGGAAAGGTCACCGCCAGAAAGGCTGCCAACACTACCGCGAAGACGTCGCTGCATCTGCGCATCGACTTTGGCGGCGAACGCTCGATCGGGCCGGGCAAGGTCCGACTGCTCGAGCTCATAAACGAAACCGGATCGATCTCGGCGGCCGGCCGGGCGCTTGCCATGTCCTACCGGCAGGCGTGGCTCCTGATCGACGAGCTGAACCACATGTTCCGCGAGCCGGTGGTCACTGCCCAGACCGGCGGCGGCGGGGGCGGCGGCGCGGTCGTCACCGAGACCGGCAACGACATCGTGCGGCTCTATCGCGAGATGGAACGCCGCGCCTACGGCGCCTCGACCCCGGAAATGCGCACCCTCTCGCGCCTGTTGTCGGCGCCGGCCGGCCAGAAGTTGCACTGACTGGCGGCGGCTCCGTCGCCGTTGTATCCTGAAGGATATAGCGAGTGGCAGGCGCCCTTGGACGACGATTGCGAAGCTCCGATCGACCTGGCCCAGGCCAGCGAGGTCACCGGCGAATCAGACCCCGACCACAACACGGTCTCGCTGACCGTGCGGCGCCGCAATGGTCGTCGCGCGACGCTCTGCATCCCCGGCGCCGACCTGCAGCGGCTGGTGCCGCTGCTGGTGCCGACCGATTCGCTGCATGTCGGGCCGTTGCCGTCGGGCGAGACCCTGCTTGCCGTCGGCATCGGGCCGGCCACGGTCGGGCTCTCGCTGCCCGGGACGGCTGCCGAGAAGCTCGGCCGTTCCCTGCTCGCGGCGTCGGCTACGGTCAAGGAGACGTCCCACTAGCGCGCGGCACGACGACGTGCCGGCCGCTCTCGGTGCGCTCGATCGCCACCGCCACACCGTAGACCGCCGAGAGCGTCGGGCCGGTGAGCGTCTCGTCCGGCAGGCCGTAGGCGGCCAGCCGGCCATCGGCAATGACGGCGACGCGGGTGGCAAGCTCGCGCGCCTGGTCGGGATCGTGGGTCGAGAACACGATGCCATAGCCCTGGGCCCTGAGCGTCCGCACGCGCTCGAGCACCAGAAGGCGGTTGCCGAGGTCGAGGCTGGCGGTCGGCTCGTCCATCACCAGCAGCGGCGCGTCCTGCGCCAGCGCCCGGGCGACCAGGCAGAGCTGACGCTGACCGCCGGAGATGCGGTTCGCCTCGGCGCCGGCGAGATCGGCGATGCCAAGATCGGCCAGGGCGACATGCGCCCGCGCGCGATCGCGCGGGCCCGGCGCAGAGAACGGACCGAGATGCGCGGTGCGGCCCATCAGCACCAGGTCGAGGACGGTGTAGGCGAACTCCATGACCTGAGCCTGCGGGACGTAAGCCATGGAGCGCGCGAGTTCGGCGCGCGCCAGTGAGACGATCGGCCGGCCGTCGATCGTGACGGCGCCGGCCTGCGGCGGGATCAAGCCGAGCAAGGTCTTGAACAACGTGGTCTTGCCGGCGCCGTTGGGACCGAGCAGGCACAAGACCTCGCCGCGCGCCACGGCGAGATCGATGCCGCTCGCGACGCGGCGGTGCTCGTAGCCGATCGACAGGTTGGCGGCCTGCAGCATCGCTTCAGCTCCAGCTGCGCCGGCCGCGCGCCAGCAGCCAGACGAAGACCGGCGCGCCCAGCACGGCGGTCAGCAAGCCGAGCGGGATTTCGATGCGCGCGGCGGTGCGCGCCACCGTGTCGATCAGCACCAGGAAGGCCGCCCCCATCAGTACCGAGGCCGGCAGCACGCGATCGAAGCGCGGCCCGACCAGCAGGCGCGCCATGTGCGGGATGACGAGGCCGATCCAGCCGATGACGCCCGACACCGAGACGGCGGTGGCGGTGATCAGCGTCGCCGAGGCGATGACGACGCCGCGCACGAAGCGCACGTTGACGCCCAGCGCCTTGGCCTCGTCGTCGCCCAACGACAGCACGCCGATGCGCCAGCGCAGCAGGCCGAGCGGCACCAGCCCCAGGATCACCAACGGCGCCACTGCCTGCACGTCGCTCACCTTGATGCCCGCGAGACTGCCCAGCAGCCAGAAGGTGATGGCGGGAAGCTGGTTGTAGGGATCGGCCAGAATCTTCACCAGCGAGATGCCGGCGCCGGCCAGCGAACCGACGACGATGCCCGCCAGCACCAGCACCAGGATCTCGTTCTGGCTGCGCAGCGCGCGGGCCAACCCATAGACGACGACGACGGTGGCGAGACCGGTGATGAAGCCCAGCGCCTGGATTGCCAGCACGGGCAGCGACAGCAGGATGCCCAATACCGCACCGAACCCGGCGCCGGCCGACACACCAAGGATGTCCGGCGACACCAGCGGGTTCCTGAACAGGGTCTGGTAGCTCGCACCGGCGGCAGCCAGGGCGGCGCCCACCAGCGCCGCCGCCAGCACGCGCGGCAAGCGGATCTGGAACAGGATGGTGTCGATCGGGCCAGACTGCGTGGCGCCGAACAGGCGCGTGGCGATCGCCGTCGCGACCTGGCCCGGTGCCAGCGGATAAGGACCGAACGCGCTGGCCAGCAGCAGCGCCGCCAGCAGGATGACCGCCAGTGCGATCAGCACGACGGCCGTGCGGTGTGCGTCAGTTCGGGCCAGCGCCACCGAGCAGCCGGCCGAGTTGGGAAGCATCGGGGGTCATGCCGTAGAATAGCGCGTAGAAGACGCGCGTGTCGGCCCCAAGGTCGATGCCGGCCTCGCCCGGATAGAAGGTCGCCAGCAGCCAGCGCAGGCCGATCAGACGATTGACCGACGGCGGCGCGTCGATCCAGCCCCACGGCAGGCTGGGCGCGAGATAGACCTTGTTGTCGGCGACGGCACGCACCTGGTTCCAGCCGGGCTTGGTCTTCACACCCTGATGGAAGGCGCGGTCGAGGGTGACGATGACGTCGGGTTGCCAGGCGATGATCTGCTCGAGCGAGGCGTTGGCGGTATTGCCACGGCCGCCGCCCACGCCCTCGGCGACGTTGACGCCGCCGACGCGCTCGATGATCTCGGTGTTGATGGAGCCACGGCCGCCCGTCTCCAGCCCTTCCAGCCCACGCGCCAGATAGACGCGCGGTCGCTTGCTGGCGGGCACGCGCGCCAGCACGGCGTCGACCAGGGCGAAGGTCTTCTCGGCATAGTCCGCGAGAGTGTTGGCGCGCGCCGCGCGGTCGAGGATGTTGCCGGCGAGCCGCAGCGACGCCGGCGTTGCCGCGAAGCTGCCGTCGATCAGGACATAGGGAATGCCGGTCTGCTCCTGGACGCGATTGGCAAGCGACACATAGGTCTCCGTCACCGAGCCGAAATCGACGATGAGATTGGGCTTGGCCGCCACCAGGCGCTCGAGGCTCACCGTGTCACCGCGGCCGGTCAGCCGGCCGGTCTCCGGCAAGTCGAGCGCCGGCGCCGTCAGGAATTCCTTTTCGGCCGCCGTCGGCTGGCGGACCCAGCCGACCATCGCATCGGGGGCGAGCGTATAGAGCAGAACCGAGGCGGGCGGGCCGGCCACGAACACGCGGTCGATGCGATCCGGCACGACGACCTTGCGTGCGGCCGAGTCGGTGATCGTGCGGCCTTGCGCCCACGCCGGCCGCGCCAGCACGCTCGCGCCCAGGAGGGCAAGAGCAGCGCGGCGGTCGATACGGCTCACGGATCCCCCACCTGGAAGTCGCCGGCCTGCGCCGGCGCCAGCGGCGCAAACAGGCTGCGATCGGGTTTTAGGTCGATCAGGGGCGTGCCATCGAGGCAATCGAGGCCGCGCACGAACAGCACGGGACCCTCGACCTTGACGAGCTGCACGATCGACGTACCGATGGGATTGGGCCGGACCGGCGTGCGCAGCGAGAACACGCCGCGCGCCTGGCCGTCGCTGCGCGGGCTTTGCAGGGCAAGGTCGCGCCGCGATTCATGCAGCCAGTAGAGCACTTCCAGCCGCTCGAATTCGGTGACGCTGTCGAGCCCCTTGTCCCACGGTGCGAACACTTCAATGCGGCAGGTCGGGCCATCGGCGCGGCCCTGGCGCGGACAGGTCAGCCGGTCCGTCCAGGGCGTGTGGATGCGGCCGATGAAATAGAGCTCGGCGTCGGTGCGCTCCGGCAGATCGATCGCGACCTCGCCCGAGCGGACCTCGTTCAGGCGGACCATCAGCCGTCCAGGCCGACCATCACATCGGAGGCCTTGATGATGGCGTAGGCGTCCTGGCCGACCTTGAGCCCGAGCTCGTCGACTGCCTCGTTGGTGATCGAGGCGGTGACGGTGGTGCCGTTCACGTCCAGCCGCACATGGGCGGTGGTGGCGCCCTTCCTGACCTCGACGATCCGGCCTTTCAACCGGTTCCTGGCGCTGATCTTCACGGGACCTCCTCTGGCACGAGCGTTGTATCGAAACGCCTATAGCGCCGCGGCGGCCCGATGGCAAACTAGGCCCTGGCGCCGGGCAGGAAGTCGTCAAGCGGCACGCCGAAGCTATTGAGCGCCCACGACACGAGATTGTACTGCCCGACGGTGAAGACCGCGTCCATCAGCTGCTCGGTCGAGTATTTCCTCGACAGCGCAGCCCAGGTCGCGTCGGAGACGACCGAGTGCTCATGGAGATCGTCGGCGACCTGCAGCAACGCCCGCTCGTGCTCGCTCCATCCCGTGGCCTTGGGACCCTCCTTCAGGTTCGCGATGTCGGCGTCGGTGAGGCCGCCGCGCCTGGCTATCAGCTCGTGCTGGGCGAACTCGTACTCGGCCTGGTTCAGCCAGCCGATGCGCAGGATCAGGAGCTCGCGATCGCGGAACGGCAGGGTCTGCTTGCTGAGCACGTGGCCGGCGAACGGCGTCCAGCGCTTCACCAGCGCCGGATGATGGGCCAGCACCTTGAAGATGTTGAACACCTGGCCGTTCATGGCGTTCTTCTCGACCGTCGTGCGGTCCTCCGCCGTCATGGTCGAAAGATCGCGCATGGGAATGCGCTGCTTGCGCTTGATCACCTGATATCTCCCTCGAACAACAGGTGACCATGCTAGCCCGGCGCGCCTGCTCCCCATACCGTCATCCCGAGGGAAGCCTCGCAGAGCGAGGCCCGGCGATGTCGTAGATCACGGCCGCGAGCACGATCGCGCCGCCCAGGCAGGTCATGGTCGCCGGCGCCTCGCCCAGGACGACCCAGACGATCGCCGGCGCCAGCGGTGTCTCGAGCGCGCCGATCAGCGCCGAGCGGGTCGCCGACACCGAGCGCAGGCCGATGGTCAGCAGAAGCTGGCCGAGGCCGAACTGCGTCGTGCCGAACAGCACGAGCCAAGAGAAGTCGACCGCCGTCACCGCGCCGGGCGACGCCGATGGCCACACCACGAGAGCGCACAGAAAGGCCGACAGCGCCGCGGCGGGCAGCATGCAGACATCGCGGTGATGGCGCATCACCACCATCATGGCCGAGATCAGGACCGTCATGGCGAGCGCCAGCGCGTTGCCGAGCAGGCGACCGGAGCCCAAGGTCGGCACGACCATGACGACGACGCCGAGCAGGGCGACGCCGCTCGCCAGAAGCGTCGCGCGCCGCTCGCGCACGCCGGTCCACGCCCAGGCCATGGCCGCCGTGATGAACGGCGCCGTGGCGTTGATCACCAGGACGTCGGCCACCGACGTCTCGCGGAGCGCGTTGATGAAGCAGATGGTGGCCGCCGTCGAGCAGCCGGCCGCGACCAGGCCTGGGCGGCCGATGCGGCGCAGGGCGATGACGGCCAGCGGACCGTCGCGCCAGAGGACGTAGCCCGCGATCAGCAGGCCGCCGAACAGGCCGCGCCAGAACAGCATGGTCCAGACATCGGTCTCGACCAGGCGGGTGAAGAGCCCGGCCGTGCTGAAGGCGAAAGCCGAGGCCAGGACCAGCGCCGTGCCCCGCCAGTTGCCGGCCGGCGTGCGCCGCGCCACGAAGGAATCCGCCATGGTGCTCATGGCAGGACGCTAGCGGAGCGCTCCTGACAGCGTTATGTCAGGAGCATCATGCGCCGCGCCGACCGCCTGTTCGACGTCATACAAGTCCTTCGCACCGCCAAAAAACCGGTGACGGCGGCAGCCCTTGCCGAGGAGCTCGAGGTGACGGTGCGCACGATCTACCGCGACGTCGCGACCCTGCAGGCGCGCCGGGTGCCGATCGAGGGCGCCCCCGGCCTGGGCTACGTGCTGCGCAAGGGCTTCGACCTGCCGCCGCTGATGTTCACCATCGACGAGATCGAGGCGATCGCGGTCGGCGCGCGCATGGTGCAGCGCGTGCGCGACTCCGAACTGCAACACGCGGCGGCGCGGGTGCTCGACAAGGTTACGGTGGTGTTGCCGGAAAGCCTGCGCGGGCATGTCGCCGACGCGCCGGTCTACGTGTCGCGCGGCGACGCCGTCAAGCCCACGGTCGACATGGCCCAGATGCGCGCCGCCATCCGCGACCGCCGCAAGCTCCGCATCGCCTATGTCGACGAGAAGGGCTACGCCACGCGGCGCACGATCTGGCCGCTCGCCATGGCCTACTACGTCGATGTCAGCCTGGTCGGCGCCTGGTGCGAGCTCAGGAAGGACCTGCGCAACTTCCGGGTCGAGCGCATCACCAGCTCACGCCTGCTGGCGGCGCGCTTCAGGGATCACAACGGCAAGCTGCTCGCCGAATGGCTGGCCCTGCCCAAGGAACGTCCGGCATCGCGGGTGTGAGGATCGAGGCGAGCCGCCGCCAGCCGGGCGAGGCCGGGCTTGGCGAACTCCGCGCCATCGAGCTCGAGGAACGGCGGGGCAATGGCATGGAAGCGAAACGCATCGCCCTTCTTCAGGACAACGCCCGCAAGCCTGCCCCAGACTTCGACGACGAACGGCTCGTGATTGTCAGTCTGCTGGATCATGGGGCTGATCTCCCTGGTCCTCATCGACATGGTCACGAAGCGACGAAAGGGCAATGGTGGAGGTTGCCGAATCCGTCCGGAACACGAGCAAATACCGCGCGTAGGGCATCAATATGGCGGCCGGAATTTTTTCTGCGCTGGTATCTCTCATCAACATGACGGATGAATGACGTCATGTCCCTTCGTCTGACACGGGCAAGGTTTTTGCGCGCGGCCGCCGCCAGCGCGAGCGTCGTGCCGCTGTCAGCGCAAGCGCGCGGCGAGGAGCTGCTCGAAGTCACTGACAGCGAGACGGCAACCATTGATGGTCGCGACTGGGACACGCCGATCGTCGGAGGCCGCACGGTCGATGCCGTGCATCGCTCGGTGCTGCTTCGCTTCCCCGATGCCGCCGACACCATCGCCATCCTGCTGCGCAAGGGAAAGCTCCTGATCAAGGCCGAGCTGTCGTTGCTCTACGACGGCTATGAGATCGTGCCGGCCGGCTACACCTGCCGCGAAGGGCTGGGACGGAAACTGTGGACCGAGGATCCGCCGACCTGGCACGTCCAGGCCTGGCCGTTGCGCCAGCCCTGGATCGCCGACACGGCGAGCGGCCCGACCTTCAACGCCAGCGTCAACGGCCGCCGCTACTGGGCGCGCTACGGCGCCACCGACCTCGCGCGCGACCGTCATGCCGACCTGATGGAGCCGCAGGAGCTGTCGGTGACGGCACGCGAGGCGCGCTTCGACATCACCCGCTTGCTCGCGACCGATGTTGTGGCCCGCGAGGCCGGCGCGCGGCTGTTGATGCTCGAGCAGTGCGGCTTCCTGTTGCGCAAGGTCGAGACCTACGATTCGCGCTACCGCCAGGCCGACGCCTACGAATGGGCGATGCCGACCGGCGGCCACGGGCTCCGCTTCACCAACCCGCGCCTGGTGCTGACCTGCCGGCCAATCACGGGAACGGTCGCCGTCACCATGCCGGCGCGGCTCGACCGCAAGGCGTTGCTCACGGCAGACGGCTCGCGGCCGACCGCCGTGATGTTCGCGCCGCAGGAGATCGCCCAGCGGGCGACACGGGCCCTCGCACCCGACCTGAAGGGGCGGGCCGACTGGCAGCGCGCGCGCATCGACGATCTGCACAAGGTGGGCGGCGATCAGGTCAGCAACTGGTCCAACGTCGCGGGCGACGACGGTTACAAGGCCTATCAGAAGCGGCTGCGCGAGGTGCTGGCGATGCCGCCGCGCTACTGGCTGGGCTGGGAGATCGCCGAGCAGTTGCTGGTCTGGTACGTCTTCCGCGACCTGCTGCCGGCGCCGGTGCAGGACCACGTCAAGAACTACTGGCGGGCCTGGCTGCAGCCCGACCTCGAGACCAGCGCCTTCCTCCATCCTCAGAGCCGCGACGCCATCGACTATTGGCGGCGCAATCACGACTGGCGCGGCCGCGCCTCGTTCTTCCGCGACGGCTACAACTTCGCGGTCAGCACCCAGAACTTCAACCACACCGCCGCGATGGGCGCGCTGCTGGGCGGCGCCATGATCGACGGCGCCTGGCCCATGGCCGACGGCCGCCATGGGCTGGAGACGCTGCCGCTGCGCTTCTGGGCATTTGCCGACGGCACCACGCAGGAGATGCTCGACCACTATTACCTGTCGATCACGCTCAGCGCGCAGAAGATGTTCGCCGATTACGCGCCGGCGCCGATCGATCGGCTGATGGGCCGCATCCTGGTCGACCGCACCATGGAGATGCTTGTAAGCGTCCATCATCCCAAGCTGCGCCGCTTCGTCTCCTCGTCGGGGCGGGCGCGCATCAGCGGCGTGCTGGTCGAGCAGGACGGCGTCTATGGCGCCGTGCATGCGTCGTCCAGGAAGGGCACGGCGAACTACCTCGACAAGCCCGCCAATGCGACGGCCGAAGGCATGCCGGTGTGGGGCTACGACTTCCCGCCCGGCCGCGCGGCTGTCCAGAGCCTGCATTCGCCATGGACGCCCGACTGGGTGGCGGGCCTCATAGACGACAAGCCGGTACCATTCGAAGAGACCTCGGCCGAGACCGTCCGCGGCAACTTCAAGCCGCCGCTGTGGCGACGCGCCTGGCTCGGCGCCTGGCACGGGCTTGCCAGCACGGACATCCGCGACCGAACGGTCGACGTCCTGGGCCAGTGGGTGCGCGAGCCCAAAGTGGCGACGAGCCTCGGTGATCTCGGCACGCTCACGGTGCGCTATGCCACGAACGGACCGGATCTCACCACGACTCGCGAGGGCATGGCCAACGCGGCCGGGCTTACGCTCACCTACCAGAGCCGTAACCGCGCCATCATCTTCGCCAAGCCGCACACCAACCGTGACAAGCTCCTGGCAACGCTGGGCGAGCAAGGCGTGAGCCGGCTCGCGACCGTCATCGGGCTTTGGAATTTTTCGCAGCCGAGGACATGGACGCTCCATGCCGACGGCAAGAAGATCGAATCCTTCCCGCATCGCCTGAAGGCCGGCCAGCGCATCCTGATCCACGACGGCGTGAGCTACCTCGCGATCCTGCCGCTGGCGGCCTCCGATCTCGGCCGCGACGTCGAGATCGAGATCGCGGCCGGCATTGCCGGCAAGGCCGAGCCGAGCGGGGCCATGGTGGCGCCGGCGCTCACGATCTCGATGTTCAATCTCCGGCGCGACCAGCCGGTCGCGCCCCAGAGCCTCGACCTCCGGACGATCACCACGCGGACCTATGGCGGGCTGGTGCTGGAAATGGGCGATGCCCAGCAGCACGGCAGCTTCGAGGCCTTCGTCCGCCACATCGACTCGGCTGAGCTCACGGCGACCTGGAACGAGGGCAAGCGGCAGCTCAACGTCGCCTATCGCAGCGGCGGCGATCTTCTGGAGGCCGGTTTCACCACGGATTTCGGGCAGTCGAACAACGGTCATTTCCCGATCGATCCCGGCGCGCAGGAACGCGCCATCCCCTATCGGCGGCTGAACGGCGCCTGGCCCTACCTGCCGGCCGGCCTGGAACGCGACACGAGCTGGGCGCAGCAGGGCACGACCGGCCGGCTGGAGAAGGCGGGCGCCGTGCTGGTCACCGAGTCAGGCCGCAAGGCCTATCTGATCGCCGATCCGGTGAGCGGCGCCGTGGTCGGCTACAACCCGCTGCCCGACCTGCAGGCTTTCAGCCTTACGGCGCGCGATGGCGTCATCTTCCGCGCCGACGGCAAGGTGGGACTGCTGCGCCTCGAATACCGGCCGTGGGAGAAGGCGTGCGACATCAGCCATGCGCTGAAACCCGGACAGGAGGGCGACGCCGCCCGGTCTTTCACGATCTCGGGACTTGCCGAGGCGCCGCGCGTGACCCTGAATGGACGTCCCGCCGACGTCCGGGTTGCCGGACAGGCCTTCCAGATCTCCCTGGCGTGACATGACCTTGACGCGCTCCGCCCTGCTGGGACTTGCCGGCGCCACGATGCTGGCGGGGCGCCATACCGTTCGCCAGGCGGGCGCGCAGACGGGAGCCCGCATGCATCAACGCAAGATCCCCTCCTCCGGCGAGATGTTGCCCGTGGTGGGCTGCGGCACCTGGCGGACCTTCGATGTCGGCCGCCGGCCCGAGGAGCGCGCGCCGCTCGCCGAGGTGCTGGCCGTGCTGTTCGAGGCCGGCGGCTCGGTGATCGACACCTCGCCGATGTACGGCGCGGCCGAGGGCGTGGTCGGCGACCTGCTGGCGGCCGCTGGTACGCGCAACAAGGCGTTCATCGCCACCAAAGTATGGACCTCGGGCCGCGACAGCGGCATCGAGCAGATGACGCGCTCGTTGCAGCTGCTCAAGACCGACCATGTCGAGCTGATGCAGATCCATAACCTGCTCGACTGGCGGGCCCACCTGCCGACCCTGCGCGCCTGGAAGGCCGACAAGAAGATCCGCTATCTCGGCGTCACGCACTACACGCAGAGCGCCCACGACGAGCTCGAAGCGGTGATGCGCGCCGAGAAGTGGGACTTCGTGCAGCTGAACTACGCGCTCGACGACCGCGCCGTCGAACGCCGCCTGCTGCCGCTCGCGGCCGAGCGCGGCGTCGCGGTGATCGTGAACCAGCCGTTCGGCGGCGGCGGGCTGCTGCGCAAGCTCTTGCCGCGCAAGCTGCCGGACTGGGCTTCGGAGATCGGCTGCACGAGCTGGGCGCAGCTGCTGCTGAAATTCGTGCTGGCCAATCCGGCGGTGACCTGCGTCATCCCCGGCACCGGCAAGCCCGAGCACATGCGCGACAACGTGCAGGCCGGGCTCGGCGTCTATCCCGACGCCGCCATGCTGAAGAAGATGGTCGCCGAGGTCGGCGTTTAGATCGCACGACAGTCGCCAAGGCAAGACTGTCATCCCGAGCGCAGCGAGGGACCTTTACTGTGGCCTTAAAGGTCCCTCGCTGCGCTCGGGATGACAGGGTGCGTGGATCGCCGTCTGCCTAAAACTCCAGCGTCATCTGCGGCTCGGGTGCGGGCTCGCCGCGTGGCGCGAGATTGTGCAGCGACACGCCGAGCAGGCGGACGTGCTTCGCCAGCGGATAGATCGTGCGCACCAGGTCGATGCTGGTGCGTTCCAGGATCTCGCGGCTGGTCACGGGCTCGTTGAGGGTGCGGCTGCGCGTGACGATCTGGAAGTCGGCGTACTTGATCTTCACCGTGACGGTGCGGCCCACGATGCCGGTGCGCTCGCAGTAGGACCAGACGTCGTCGAGTACCGAGGCGACGCCCTGTTCGATGTCGGCCGGCCGCCCGAGGTCCTCCATGAACGTCGTCTCCGAGCCGACCGACTTGCGCGGCCGGTTGGGCACCACGCGGCGGTCGTCCTGGCCGCGGGCGATGGCGTGGTACCAGGTGCCGGCCTTGCCGAAATACTCCTCCAGGAACTCCATCGACTGGTTCCTGAGATCGGCGCCGGTATGGATGCCGAGCCGATTCATCTTCTCCGCGGTCTTCGGGCCGATGCCGTGGAACTTGGCGACCGGCAACTCCTCGACGAAGGCCGGGCCCTTCTCGGGCGGGATCACCGTCTGGCCGTTGGGCTTGCGGTGGTCGGACGCGAGCTTGGCCAGAAACTTGTTGTAGGAGATGCCGGCCGAGGCGGTGAGGCCGGTGCGCTCCAGGATGCGGGCGCGGATCTCGCGGGCGATGTCACTCGCCAGCGGCATGCTCTTGAGGTTGGTCGTGACGTCGAGATAGGCCTCGTCGAGCGACAGCGGTTCGACCAGCGGCGTGTATTCCAGGAAGATCTCGCGGATCTGGCGCGACACCTCCTTGTAGACGTCGAAGCGCGGCTTCACGAATACCAGCTCGGCGCACAGCCGATGCGCCGTGGCCGACGGCATGGCCGAGCGCACGCCGAACTTGCGCGCTTCGTACGAGGCCGCCATCACCACACCGCGCTGGCGGCCGCCGACGGCGACCGGCTTGCCGCGCAAGGCCGGGTCGTCGCGCTGCTCCACGGACGCGTAGAAGGCGTCCATGTCGATATGGATGATCTTGCGGACCGCGGGATCGGCCATCGCCGACAATCTTAGATCGCCGTCAGCCTCTGCAGAAGGTGAGCACGGACGTTGTCGATGTGGCGCTGCATGGCGGTGCGCGCCGTCTCGCCGTCACCGCTGGCCAGCGCGTCGACGATGGCGAGGTGCTCGTCGCAGACCTGGTCGAGGCGTTCGGGCAGGCGGCCGAGACGGAACATGGCGGTGCGCATGCGCAGATCGCCGATCGTGGCCGCGAGCACAGGATTGCCCGAGGCCTGGGCAATCGCGGCGTGGAAGTCACGCTCGTCCTGGCGGGCGCCCTCGGCCAGGCCCTCGCGGCGCAGCCGGGCAATGCGTTCGCGCGCGGCGGCAAGGATGTCGGGCGCGATCTTCCCTGCTGCGAGCCGCGCCGCCTCGCCCTCAAGCAGGCGGCGAACGGCGAGCGCCTGCAGGAACTCCTCCATCGAGTAGGGCTTCACGACCAGCGCACCGCTGCGCTGGCGTTCCAGCGTACCCTCGCCCTCCAGCCGGCGCACTGCCTCGCGCACCGGCGTACGCGACATGCCAAGACGCGCCGCGATCTGGCGCTCCGTCACCGGCTCGCCCGCCGCGATGGCGCCGCGCAGGATCATGTCGAGCAGCGCGCCATAGGCCACGACCGAAAGCTTCTGGCCCTCGCCCTGCTCGAGATCATCGGGGACTAGCGTATCCATTGTGCCAGTGGTATACCATCGGCATTCCACTAAGGGAAGCCCGCAAATGACCGCCAGCAACGACGAAATCCGCATCCTCACCCCGTCGGGGATGCTGGGGTACGGTTTCCCGGTCGATCATTTCAAGCTCGGGCTGGCGCAGAAGCCGCACGCCATCACCATCGATTCCGGCTCGACCGATTCGGGTCCGCAGAAGCTCGGCCTGGGCGAGATGACCTGCAGCCGCGAGGCCTATGTGAAGGACATCGAAGTCCTGCTCGAAGGCCAGCGCGCCGCCAAGGTGCCGCTCTTGATCTCATCGGCCGGCGGCGACGGCACCAACCTGCATGTCGACGTCTTCCGCGACATCATCGTCGAGATCGCGAAGAAGCGCGGCTGGCATTTCAAGCTCGCCTCGATCTACGCCGATATCGACAAGGGCCATATCCAGAAGGAACTGAAGGCGGGCCGCGTCGAGCCGCTCGGTCCGGTGCCGCCGCTCGATCCGCGCGAGGTCGATGCCGCGACCGTCGTCGTGGCGCAGATGGGCGCCGAGCCGTTCCTCAAGGCGCTCGACGAAAGTGAAGGCGTCGACGTCGTGGTGAGCGGCCGCTCCTACGACCCCTCGCCCACCGCGGCGATGGCGATCCGCGCCGGCTTCGATCCGGCGCTGGCCTGGCACATGGGCAAGATCATGGAATGCGGCGCGCTGTGCGCCGAACCGGTCGGGCGCAACGTCATGGGCTGGCTGCGCCGCGATCATTTCGAGATCGAGCCGCTCAATCCCAACGAGCGCTGCACCACGGCGTCGGTGGCGGCCCACACGCTCTACGAAAAGACCCATCCCTTCCTGCTGGCCGGACCAGGCGGCACGCTCGACCTGTCGCAATGCAAGTACGAGCAGGTCACCGAGCGCCGCGTGCGCGTCTCGGGCAGCCGCTTCGAGCCATCGAAGCACTACACGGTGAAGCTCGAGGGGGCTCGGACCTCGGGCTATCGCAGCATCTTCATCGCCGGTGCGCGCGATCCGATCTTCATCGGCCAGATCGACGAGATCCTGGCCAAGGTGATCGCGGCCACGCGCGCCTACTTCGCCGAGGTGCCCGAAGAAAGCTACCGGATCATCCCCCATATCTACGGCAAGAACGGCGTGATGGGCGAGCTCGAGCCGGTGAAGACGCCGGCGCACGAGCTTTGCATCATCGTCGAAGTCGCCGCCGCGACACAGTCGCTCGCCACCGCGATCTGCGGCAAGGCGCGGACCAGCCTGATGCATGCGCCCTATCCCGGCCGCATCGCCACCGCCGGCAACCTCGCCTCGCCGTTCACGCCGCTCGAGATCCCGTTGGGCGAGGCCTGCACGTTCAACGTCTATCACCTGATGAAGGTCGACAGCCCGACGGCGCTGTTCCCCATCAAGGTCGAGGAGATCTGAGGCATGGCCGTCGAAACGCCGCTGCGCGACATCGCCAAGGTGATCCGCAGCAAGAACGCGGGCCCGTTCGAGATCACCCTCGATATCGTGTTCAAGACCCGCGAGGACTTTGACGCCGTGAAGAAGAGCGGCGTCATCACCAGGGAGCTGGTGTCGCAGCTCTACAACGTGCCGACGCAGGCCATCATCACCTTCGGCTTCTTCGAGCTGGTGAACGCGGTGAAGATCACCCTGCCGCGGCCGCGCGCTCAGGGCGGCGTCGGCGAGACCGACATGCACGCGGCCCAGCAGCACGTTCCCTTGCAGGAGATCCGCGTGCCATGGCCCCAACCGTGATCGGCCGGCGCACGCTGCTCGCCGGCGCGCCACTTGCCCTGGCCCGACGCGCGTGGGCGCAGGCCTGGCCATCGCGGCCGATCAAGCTGATCGCGCCCTTTGCGCCAGGCGGCGGCTCGGACTTCACCAGCCGGCTGATCGCCGAGAAGCTCACGGCGCGGCTCGGCCAGACCATGCTGGTCGAGAACAAGCCCGGCGCCGGCGGCAATCTCGGCGCCGAGGCCGCCATCAAGTCGCCGCCCGACGGCTACACCTATCTCACCATCTCGGGCAGCTACGCGATCAATTCGATCCTGCACAAGCCCTCGTTCGATTCGCTCGGCGACATCGTGGCGATCGGCCAGTTCACTGAGGAGCCGAGCGTGCTCTGCGTCAGCGCCGCGGCGCCGATGAAGACGCTGGGCGACCTGGTGGCGGCGGCCAGGCGCGAGCCGGGCAAGCTCAGCTACGGCTCGAGCGGCCCGGGCGGGCTGTTGCATCTCGCCACCGAGTTCTTCCTCGATGCCGCCGGCATCAAGGCGACGCACGTGCCCTATCGCGGCACCGCGCCCGCCCTCGCCGACCTGCTGGCAGGCAACGTCGACATGCTGAGCGGCGGCACGACGACCATGCTGCCCTACATCAAGAGCGGCAAGCTGCGCGGACTGGCCATCACTACGACCGAGCGGCTCGCCGCCGCGCCCGACATCGCGTCGTACACCGAGCAGGGCTATCCGACGGTCAATTTCGGACTCTGGCACGGCATGATCGGACCCAAGGGCATTCCGGCCGAGATCGTGAGCCGCCTGAACGGCGAGCTCGCCGCCGTGCTGAAGAGCCCGGACGTCTCGGGCCGGCTCGCCGCCGACGGCGTCGTCCCCGTCGGCGGCAGCTCGGAAGCCTTCATGGCCACCATCCGCGCCGAGGTCGAACGCTGGCAGGCCTTCATCACGCGAACCGGCATCAAGCTGGAATAGCCTAACCCTCGCCACGGCTGCGGCCGGACGCGTGATGGTATCGGATGAACGATGCAAAGAGCAGAGCCGCCGGGAGGCGAGCGCACAGATAATATAACTTAAGTGCTCAACCAGAGTCAACTACGGTTCTATTTTTTGCGCACCATAGAGCGCCAAAACTGTTCAGGGGGTCGAGCGTCGGTGCCAGCAGTGCTGGCAAAACCCCGTGACGAGCCGCTAGCGCACGATGACATCAGGTCGACTCATTGCCGGGAGCGCGCCACTAGAGACGGAGTAAACTCCGTCGTAAGTGGCGCTCTTCCTTGCCGCTGCAACACCCCACGTGCGGCACTGGAGTGCCGCGCTCCCGGCAAAGACGGTCGACCTAAAGTCATCGCGCGCTAGCGACCCCAGAACTTCCACCACGGCTTGTCCGGCTCGAGGCTCTGCGGCGTCGGCATGGGCGGTTGCGGCTTCTGGTTGATGCCGCCGATCGGATAGGGCGCCGGCAGGTCGGTATCGCGCCAGCCGCCGCCCAGCGCCAGCACCAGGTTGGCGCTGGCGGTGAGCCGATTGAGCCGGATCGTGAGCAGGGTCTGTTCGGCCGACAGTGCAGCGGTCTGCGTCTGCACCACCGTCGTATAGGGCACGGTGCCCAGCTGATACTGGTTGAGCGACAGCCGCTCGGCGTCGCGCGCGGCGGCGACGGCGGCGCGCTGCACCTTCTCCTGCTGCTCGAGCACGCGCTGCTGCACCAGGGCATCCTCGACCTGCTGGAAGGCGACCAGGATGGTCTGGCGGTAGAGCGCGACCTGCGAATCGTAGCGCGCCCGCGCGCCCTCGACCTGCGCCCTGAGCGCGCCGCCATCGATCAAGGTCGCCGCCAGCGTCGGGCCGACCGACCACACCGCGTTCGAGAGAGTGACCAGCGCATTCAGGCTGCTGCCGACCAAGGTGACGGCGCTGGAAAGCGAGATGCTGGGATAGTACGCGGCGACGGCGACGCCGATCTGGGCATTGGCCGACGCCATCTGCCGCTCGGCGGCGGCGATGTCGGGCCGCCGCTCGAGCAAGGTCGACGGGATGCCGGGCTCGACGGTCGGCACCTGCGGCGGCACCGGCCCGGGCTCGACGCTGAGCTCGGACGGCGCCTTGCCGGCCAGCACCGCGACGGCATGCTCGAAGGTGGCGCGGGTGATGTTCTCGGCGACCAGCTGGGCGCGCGTCTGCTCGAGCTGGGTCTGCGCCTGGGCGAGGTCGACGCGGCTCACGATGCCGGCGTCGAGCTGGTTCTGCACGATCTCGACCGAGCGCGTGTAGGCCGCCACCGACGCCTGGTAGACGCGCATGCGCTGCTCGGAGATGCGCATGGAGAAGTAGTTGATCGCCATGTTGGCCTGCGCCGACAGGCGCGCATTGGCGAGATCGGCGGCCGAGGCCTGGGCCGCCGCCGAATCGCTCTCGACCTGGCGGCGGATGCGGCCCCACAGATCGATCTCCCAGTTGAGACCGGGGCCGGCGCTGAACTGGCCGACGCTGCCCGAACTCGCATTGACCACGGTGCCCTGGATGGCGCGGCTTGACCCGGTGCCGCTGCCGCTCTGGGTGTAGCCGGCGTTGCCGGTGACCGTGGGATAGAGGCCGGACGCATCCTGGCGCACCAGCGCGCGCGCCTGGCGGTAGGCCGCCTCGGCCTGGATCAGCGTCTGGTTGGAGATGTCGATCTGGGCCGCCAGCCGGTCGAGCGTGTGATCGTCGTACATCGACCACCATGGGCCGCGATCGATGGCATCGCGCGGCATCGCCGGCTGGAAGCTCGCGGCCACGCCGACCACCGGCCCGGTCGTCTCCTTGAAGGCGAGCGACGGCGGATCGGCAGGCGGTGGCCGCTTGTAGTCGGGACCCACCATGCAGCCGCTGGCCGTAACGACCGCGGCGACCGTCAGAACGTAACGCGGAGACATCATGCTGTTGCCGGACCCGGCGTTCCCCCATGACTTCCGAGGGCACGGGCAACGCGGCTGGGGCGATCGCGGTCGCGCTTACGGAAGCGGTCGAGGTAGAGGTAGATCACCGGCGTCGTATAGAGAGTCAGGATCTGGCTGACGAACAGGCCGCCGATGATCGAGATGCCGAGCGGCTGGCGCAGCTCGGCGCCGTCGCCGAAGCCGATGGCGAGCGGCAAGGCGCCCAGGATCGCGGCCATGGTGGTCATCAGGATCGGCCGGAAGCGCAGGACGGCGGCCTGATGGATCGCCTCGGCGGGATCGAGCCCGTCGTTGCGTTCGCGATCCAGCGCCACGTCGATCATCATGATGGCGTTCTTCTTGACGATGCCGATCAGCAGCAGCACGCCGATCATGGCGATGATGCTGAACTCCACGTTGGTGATCTTGAGCGCCAGCAGCGCGCCGATGCCGGCCGACGGCAGGGTCGACAAGATCGTGATCGGGTGGATGTAGCTCTCGTAGAGGATGCCGAGCACGATGTAGACGGCGGCCAGGGCCGCCAGCACCAGCAGGAGCTGGCTGCTGAGATTCTGCTGGAAGGCGCGCGCCGTGCCCTGGAACGAGCCGTGGATGGTGGCTGGCATGCCGATCTCGTGCATCGTGGCATTGATGGAGGAGACCGCATCGGAAAGGGTCTTGCCCGGCACCAGGTTGAAGGAGATCGTGCTGGCGACGAACAGACCCTGGTGATTGACGGCGAGCGGCGCCGTGCCGAACTCGTACTTGGTGAGCTGCGACAAGGGGACCATCGTCTCGGGCGTGGTGCTGACGGCGGCGCCCGTCGAGGCCGAACCGCGCCCCGAGACCGCGATCGCATTGGTGCGCTGGTTGCGCACCGCCTGTGCCGGATCGACGGCACCGGCGGCCAGCGGCGTGGTCGAGACGACGGCGCTGGTCGCCTGGGCGCCGCTGATCGCGCCGCCCGTGGTCGATACATAGATGTCCTTCAGTCCCTCGGGGTTGTTCCAGTACTCCGGCGCCACCTCCATGACGACGTGATACTGGTTCAGCGCATTGTAGATGGTCGAGACCTGGCGCTGGCCGAAGGCATCGTACAGCGTCGAGGAGATCGCGCGTGTCGACACGCCGAGCCGCGCCGCCGCGTCGCGGTCGATGGTGAGGTTGACCTGCAGTCCGCGTTGCTGCTGATCGGAATCGACGTCGGTGATGACCGACTGGTCCTGGCGCAGGGCCTCGGTGAGCTTCGGCGCCCAGGTATAGAGGTCGGGCAGCGAATCGGCCTGCAGGGTGAACTGGTACTGCGCGTTGCTCTGGCGGCCGCCGACGCGGATGTCCTGCACCGCCGCCATGAACAGGTTGGCGCCCGGTACCTGGGCAAGCTTGGGCCGAAGCCGCGCGATCACCTGGTCGGCCGAGATCTTGCGCTCGCTGAGCGGCTTCAGGGTCGCGAACACGAAGCCCGAGTTGGTCGAGAAGCCGCCGGTGAAGCCGGCAACGCTTTCGATCGCCGGATCCTGCTGCACGATGTCCATGAACTGCCGGAACTTCCGGCGCATGGCCTGGAAGGAGATGCTCTGGTCGGCGCGGATGCCGCCGACGATGCGGCCGGTGTCCTGCTGCGGGAAGAAGCCTTTGGGAATGGTGACGTAGAGATCGACGTTCAGGATCACCGTCGCCAGGAATACCAGCATGGTCGCCAGCGGATGGCGCAGCACGAAGCGCAGGCTGCCGCCGTACCAGCGTTGCAGGGCGGCGAAGCCGCGCTCGCTCCAGCGGAAGAAGCGGCCCGGCTGCCGCGAATGGTGATGTGGCCGCAGCACGTAGGCGCACATCATCGGCGTCGTGGTGAGCGACACCACCATCGAGATCACGATGGCGATCGAGAGCGTGACGGCGAACTCGCGGAACAGGCGGCCGACGATGCCCTGCATCAGCAGGATGGGGATGAAGACCGCGATCAGCGACACGCTCATCGACACCACGGTGAAGCCGACCTCGCGCGCGCCCTGCAGGGCGGCGTCGATGCGGCCCATGCCGGCCTCGATGTGGCGCGACACGTTCTCCAGCACGATGATGGCATCGTCGACCACGAAGCCCGCGGCGATCGCCATGGCCATCAGCGACAGGTTGTTGATGCTGTAGCCCAAGAGGTACATGCCGCCGAAGGTGGCGATCAGCGACACCGGGACGGCGACCGCGGCCACGAAGCCGGCGCGGGCCGAGCGCAGGAAGGCGAAGGTCACCAGCACCACCAGGATGATGCTGATCAGCAGCGCCTGCTCGACCTCCTTCAGCGAGGCGCGGATGGTGATGGTGCGGTCGCTGACGACCTGCAGGGTGACGTCGTTGGGCAATGCCGCCTGCAGCTCGGGCAACAGCCCCCTCACCTCGTCGACCGTCTCGATGACGTTGGCGTTGGGCTGCAGGTAGATGATCACCAGCACCGAGCGCTTGCCGTTGGCCTGGCCTTCGTTCCTGATGTTCTCGGTGGCGTCGATCACCTCGGCGACGTCGGACAGCCGGACCGGCGCGCCGTTGCGCCAGGCGATGATCAGCGGCCGGTATTCGTCCGCCGTGCGCGCCTGGTCGTTGGAATAGATCTGGAAGCGCCGTTCGCCGTCCTCCAGCGCGCCCTTGGGCGAGTTGGCGTTGGCCGCGGCGAGCGCCGCGCGCACGCTCTCCAGGCCGATCTGGTACTTGTTGAGCGCCGTCGGATTGATCTCGGCGCGCACCGCCGGCAGCGAGCTGCCGCCCAACACCACCTGGCCGACGCCAGTCACCTGGCTCAGCTTCTGCTGCAGGATGTTCGCCGCCGCCTCGTAGAGGCGGCCCTGGCCGATGACGTCCGAGGTGACGGCCAGCACGACGGCCGGAGCATCGGCCGGGTTGATCTTGCGATACTGCGGATTGGTCGGCAGGTCGCTCGGCATCTCCATGCGGGCGGCGTTGATCGCCGCCTGCACGTCGCGCGCCGCCCCGTCGATGCTGCGCGACAGGTCGAACTGCAAGGTGATGCGCGCATTGCCGACCGTGCTCATCGAGGTGATCTCGGTGACACCGGCGATGGCGCCGAGCGCCCGCTCGAGCGGCGTGGTCAGGCTGGTCGCCACCGTCTCCGGCGAGGCGCCGGGCAGACTGGCCGAGACCTGGATGGTCGGGAAATCGACCCTGGGCAGCGGCGATACCGGCAGCTTCAGGAAGGCAACCAGCCCCGCCAGCGCAATGCCGATGGTCAGCAAGGTCGTGGCCACCGGCCGGGCGATGAAGGGCGCCGACAGGTTCATGTCAGCGGCCTCTCGCCGGCCGTCGGGTCCGGCCCCGGGCGCGCCACCGGATTGGCCGGCGTGTCGAGCGGCGCGCCGCGCAGGCGGCGGCCCAGCCGATCGAAAGCGAGATAGATCACCGGCGTGGTGAAGAGCGTCAGCACCTGGCTGACGATCAGGCCGCCGACGATGGTGACGCCAAGCGGCGAGCGCAGCTCCGAACCGGTGCCGCTGCCAACCATCAGCGGCAGCGCGCCCACGAGCGCTGCCACGGTGGTCATGAGGATCGGCCGGAAGCGCAGCAGGCAGGCCTGGTGGATCGCCTCCTGCGGCGTCTTGCCTTCATGGCGCTCCGCGTCGAGGGCGAAGTCGATCATCATGATGGCGTTCTTCTTGACGATGCCGATCAGCAGCACGATGCCGATGATGGCGACGACGCTGAGATCGGCGCCGGCCAGCATCAGCGCCAGCAGCGCGCCGATGCCGGCGGACGGCAGGGTCGACAGGATCGTGATGGGATGGATGTAGCTCTCGTAGAGCACGCCCAGCACGATGTAGACCGTGATGATGGCGGCCAGGATCAGGAGCAGCTGGCTGTCGAGCGACTTCTGGAAGGCGAGCGCGGCACCCTGGAAGTGCGTGGTTATGGAGAGCGGCATGCCGATCTCCTGCTTCGCCGCCTGGATGGCGTCGACCGCCTGGCCGAGCGCATAGCCCGGCGCCAGGTTGAAGGAGATGGTGGTGGCCGGGAACTGACCGAGCCGGTCCTGGCGTAAGGGCGCGGTGCGCTCCTCGAAGGTGGCGATCGACGACATCGGCACCTGCTTGCCGCCGGCGCCGGGCAGATAGAGATTGGCGAGCGAATCGATGGAGCGGCCCATCGCGGGCTCGACCTCGTAGATCACGCGGTACTGGTTGGACTGGCCGTAGACGGTCGAGACGATGCGCTGGCCGAAGGCGTCGTAGAGCACGTTGTTGACCGAGGCGGCGGTGATGCCAAAGCGCGCGGCGGCATCGCGGTCGATCTTGATGAACAGCGACAGGCCCTTGGCCTGCATGTCGGTGGTGACGTCGACGATCTCGGGCAGGCGCTGCAGGCGATCCATCAGGCGCGGCACCCAGATGTCGAAGTCCTCGGGCTTGGTGCTCTGCAGGACGAACTGGTATTGCGTGCGGCTCACCGTCGAATCGATGGTGAGGTCCTGCGCCGGCTGCATGTAGAGCGAAATGCCCTGCACTGACGCCGTCTCGCGCTGGATGCGGCGGATGATCTGGCTGGCCGTCAGGCTGCGCTGGTTGCGCGGCTTGAGGTTGATCAGCATGCGGCCCGAATTGAGGGTGGCGTTGGTGCCGTCGACGCCGATGAAGGAGCTGAGGCTCTCGACGTCGGGATCCTCCAGGATCGCCGCGGCCAGCGCGTTCTGGCGCTTGGCCATGGCGTCGAAGGAGATCGACTGCGGCGCCTCGGTCACGGCCTGGATCAGGCCGGTGTCCTGCACCGGGAAGAACCCTTTCGGGATCACGACATAGAGCAGCACCGTCAGCACGATGGTGCCGACGGCGATCAGCAGGGTCAGCGGCTGGTGGCGGAACACCACGATCAGGCAGCGGTCGTAGATGCCGATCAGGCGGCTGAACCAGCCGGCGCCGAGCGCCTCCGCTTCAGGATGCGGATGCGCCGCCGTCGGCGCGGCGTGCGCCGTCCTCTGGCGCAGGAGCTGGGCGCACATCATGGGCACCAGGGTCAGCGACACGACGGCCGAGATCAGGATGGTGACCGACAGCGTGACGGCGAACTCGCTGAACAGGCGGCCGACCACGTCGCTCATGAACAGGAGCGGGATCAGCACGGCGATCAGCGATACGGTGAGCGACACCACGGTGAAGGCGATCTGCCGGCTGCCGCGCAGCGAGGCCTCCTTGGGATCATCGCCGCGCTCGATGTAGCGGGCGATGTTCTCGATCATGACGATGGCGTCGTCGACCACGAAGCCGGTGGCGATGGTGAGCGCCATGATCGACAGGTTGTTGAGGCTGAAACCCGCGAGATACATGACCGCGAGCGTGCCGACGAGCGACAGCGGCACCGAGAGGCTGGGGATCAGCGTCGCCCGCCAGTCGCCCAGGAACAGGAAGATCACCGCGACGACCAGGATCACCGCGAAGCTGAGCTCGATCTGCACGTCGCGCACCGAGGCGCGGATGGTGGTCGTGCGGTCGGTCAGCACGACGACGTCGAGCGAGGCCGGCAGCGTCTCGCGCAGCTGCGGCAGCAGGCGCTTGATGCTGTCGACCACCTCGATGACGTTGGCGCCGGGCTGGCGGCGGACGTTGATGATCACCGCCTGGGTGGTGTTCATCCACGCGGCGAGCCGGTTGTTCTCCTGCCCCTCCTCCACCGTGGCGACGTCCCCGAGCCGCACCGGCGCGCCATTGCGGTAGGCGACGACGACGTCCTTGAACAGCTGGGGATCGGTGATCTGGTCGTTGGCGTTGATGGTGTAGGCCCGCGCCGGGCCGTCGAAGTTGCCCTTGGGCGTGTTGACGTTGGCGTTGGCGATCGTGGTGCGGAGGTCGTCGATGTTGAGGCCATAGGCCGCGAGCGCCGTCGGGTTGGCGCGGATGCGCACGCCGGGCTTCTGGCCGCCATCGAGGCTGACCAGGCCGACGCCGGGAAGCTGCGAGATCTTCTGGGCCAATCTCGTGTCGACGAAGTCGTAAACCTTGGTCAGCGGCTCGGTCTTAGAGGTGACGGCGAGCGTCAGCACCGGCGCGTCGGCCGGGTTGATCTTGGCGTAGGTCGGCGGCGACGGCAGGTCGGACGGCAGGAGGTTGCTGGCCGCGTTGATGGCGGCCTGCACCTGCTGCTCGGCGACGTCGAGGCCGAGCTTGAGGTCGAACTGCAGGGTGATCGACGAGGCGCCGGCCGAGCTGGTCGACGTCATCTGGTTCAGGCCCGGCATCTGGCCGAACTGACGCTCCAGCGGCGCGGTGACGGACGAGGTCATGACCTCGGGGCTGGCGCCGGGATAGAGCGTCAGCACGCGGATGGTCGGATAATCGACCTGGGGCAGCGCCGACAAGGGCAGGAAGCGGTAGGCGATGGCGCCCACGAGCATGATGGCGACCATCAGCAGCGAGGTCGCCACCGGACGCTCGATGAAGATCCGCGACGGGTTCATGTCGCGGCCGGGATTACTGGTTGGGCTGGGCGGCGGCTGCGCCGCCGGAACCGCCGCCGCCGTTGGCCTGGCGCCGCCTCTGCTGCTGCTGGGGTTGGCCGCCGCCCTGCTGCGAATCAGGCGGCGCGTTGGCGATCGGCGGACCCGACGCGGCGCGCGGCGGGCCACCGCCGGGACGGCGGATCTTGGCGCCATCGCGCAGGCGGTCGGTGCCGTCGATCACCACCTGGTCGCCGGGCTGCAGGCCCTTCACGACCTGCACCTTCTCGCCGTCGGTGGCGCCGAGCTCGACGACGCGGATCTCGACCGTGTCGTCGCCTTTCACCAGATAGACGAAAGTGCCGGGCTGGCCGCGCTGGATGGCGGCGACCGGCACGACCGTGGCGTCCTTCACCGTGTCGACCAGCAGGCGGACATTGACGAACTGGTTGGGGAACAGCGTTTCGTCCTTGTTGTCGAACACCGCGCGCAGCTTCACCGTGCCGGTCGTGATGTCGATGACGTTGTCGTAGGTGTCGAGCCGGCCGATGCCGAGCTCGTTCTTCTGCGCGCGGTCGAGCACGCGCACCTCGAGCTTGGCGCCGGCCTTCAACCGTTCGCGCACCGACGGCAGCGTGTCCTCGGGGATGGTGAACAACACCGAGATCGGCTGGACCTGGATGATGATGCAGATCGAGGTGGCGTCGCTCATCGACACGTAGTTGCCGGGATCGACGGTGCGCAGCCCGATGCGGCCGGTGAGCGGCGCCACGATCCTGGTGTAGGTAACGTTGAGCTTGGCGGCATCGACCGCGGCCTGGTCGATCACCAGGGCGGCCTCGTACTGGCGGACCAGCGACTGCTGGGTGTCGAGCTGCTGGCGGGCGATCGAATCCTGGGACACCAGCTTGCGATAGCGCTCGAGGTCGACCTGGGCGTTCTTGAGCAGCGCCTCGTCCTTCTGCTGCTGGCCGATCGCCTGCTGCAGGGCAACGTCGTACGGCCGGGGATCGACCACGGCCAGCAGGTCGCCCTGCTTCACTATCTGGCCTTCCTTGAACTCGACCTTGATCAGCTGGCCGGTGATCTGCGTCTTCACGTTCACCGTCTGCAGCGGCACCACGGTGCCGAGCGCGCGGATCACCACCGGCACTTCGCCCTTGGCGGCGGCGGCGATACCGACCGGCGTTGGCATCCCGGCGCCGAACCTGCCGGCGCCTTGCCGGGGGGCAGGCGTCGTTCCCGTTTGTGAAATGTACCAGCCGGCCCCGGCCACGATGGCAAGCCCCAGGCCGATCCCGAGCAGGGTCCGCAGCCTTTTCATCGTGTCCCTATGCCCCCAAAACGCGCTAACTGCCTAGCAGTACGGACCAATTGGCAAGAACCTCCCCGCGGGTCCGATGGGCGCAAGGCTAGCGGCCGAACGCGGCCAAATGGTGAAACGCCCGGCGATGCGGAAGGTCGCACCCCGAAACGGCGAGTTCTCCCGATGATAACTCTAGTTATCCGAGATGGCAAGGCTGGAATGAATTTTTTCGTGCCATAAGCATGGATGCGACCGCTATTTATGGTGGTTTCTTTTCCAAACCACCGCAACATTTCGTCCACGTGAAACACCTTCGAGCGACCGACCGCTGCTCGCGTTTGTCGCGGCGCGGCCACCCACCCTAGATGGAGCGATGGAGACGAAGCTGCAACGCGAACTCGCCCGGCTGCTAGCCGATCTGCGCCGGGACGGCCGCCAACAAAGCGGTCTGGAGGCGCGCCTGGTGCCGGCCGACAAGGAGACAGCGTATCGCATCGCCCGGCTGGTCGAGGAGGAGCTCGGCTGGCAAGTCGTGGGCTGGAAGATCGCGGCGGCGAAGGCGGAGATGCAGCAGGCGCTGCGCACGGACTCGCCGATCTACGGCCGTGTGTTCGCCCCCGGCATCATGCCCTCGCCAGCGAGCGTCGAGCACGCCCGGCAGTGCAGCCCGATTCCCGAGGTCGAGTACATAGCGCGGCTTGGCGCCGACCTGCCGCCGCGCAGCAGGCCCTATGCGACAGAAGAAGTGACCGAGGCGGTGGCCTCGCTGCATCCCGGCATCGAGCTCGCCGAGTGCCGCTTCGTGCATGACGATCGCTTCCCGCCGTTGCCGGCCATCCTGGCCGACGGCGCGGGCAGTGGCACGATCTGCCACGGCGCCGCGATGGACGATTGGCAGAAGCGCGACATCGCGAACCAGGAGGTCGTGCTGTCGTGCAACGGCGTCGAGCGGCGCCGGGGCACGGCCGCCGCCGCGCTCGACCACCCGATGGTGCCGCTCGCCTGGCTCGCCAACGAGCTGTCGCGCACCGGCATCGGGCTCAAAGCCGGGCAGATGATCAGCACCGGCACGCTCACCGGCATGCTGCGGCCGAAGGCGGGCGAGACCTTCGTCGGCGACTTCGGGCCGTTCGGCAAGGTGACGGCAGCTTATACGTAAAACGGTCATTGCCCTGTCGTACTGTCCGGGCCGTGGGTTGGGGGGTACTCAGGATCGCGGCGGCTCGGCTGGCGATGGGCGCGGTGGTTGCCGGCGCTGTGTTGCCGGCCGCGCGCGCCGACGGCTTGCGCGACGAGCTGCAGCGCTTCCTGCATGACGATGCCGAAGCCGTCCTGCATATCCGCAGCTATTTCCTCGATCGCACCAACCCCACGCCGCCCAACAATGCCGCCTGGGCGGGCGGCGGCTGGGTCGGCCTGAAGACGGGCTGGTTCTACGACACTTTCCAGCTGGCGGCCGTCGGCTACACCACCCAGCCCTTGTGGGCGCCGCCGACGACCGACGGCACGCAACTGCTCGCGCCCGGCCAATACGGCTTTTTCACCCTCGGCGAGGCCAACGCCTCGTTGCGCGCCCAGGGCCAGGTCTTCACCGGCTGGCGTCAGCAAATCGATGAACTGGAGGTAAACCCCAACGACGACCGCATGATCCCCAACACCTTCGAAGCCTATGCGCTGCGCGGCGCGTTGGGGCCGGTGAACTACTTTGTGGGCTATGTCGCCCAGATGAAGTTCAAGGGCGTCCCCTACTTCGTGAACATGGCGGCACGGGCAGGCGCGCCTGCGGACGTCACGGCGGGAATGTGGTTGGGGTCGGTGAAGTACGGCAACATCGACACGGTTCGGCTGCGCTCGTCGGTCTATTACGTGCCCGATATCCTGACGTCCAACTACAACGACTTCGTCGCCACCTTTCCCGTGACCGGCAGCTTCAGCGTGCGCGTCGGCGGCCAGTTCATGGTCCAGGGCAGCAACGGCCTCAACCTGCTGACCGGCAAGCCCTTCGGTACCTTCGCCGCCGGCGGCCGGGTCGATGCGATCTGGGGACCCCTGACCGTTTGGGGCGTGTTCACCCAGACCGGCAGCGCCTACCAGTACCAGACGCCGTACGGCCAATGGATCGGCTACACCAAGCAGATCACCAAGGATTTCGACCGCGCCGGCGAACGCGCCTGGCAGGTCGGATTGATACTCGACTTCACCGCCATCGACCTGCCCGGGCTCACCTTCATGGGATCCGCCACCTTGGGCGACAGTGCGATCAATGCCGCGACCGGCGCGCCGCTCAGCCGCAACAACGAGTACGACTTCGACCTGATCTACCACGTCGCGTCGAAGGATGCGCCGGACTGGCTGAAGCCATTGCAGCTGCGCGGCCGCGCTGCCTTCACCGACCAGTTCGCGAACAACTCCATGACGGCGATCACCGAGTACCGCCTGATCCTGAACTACGAGCTGACGTGGAAGGGTAGTCGTCGATAGGCGACGGCTGTCATCCCGAGCGTCAGCGAGGGACCTTTACGGCAACAGTAAAGGTCCCTCGCTGCGCTCGGGATGACAGTCTTCAGATGTCCGCGCCGGGCGTCAGTCCGCGGCCTTGTCGGGCACGTAGAGCGCGTTGCCGCCGGCCTTGAACTTGGCGCTCATCTCGTCCATGCCCTTCTTGGCGTAGTCGCGGATGTCCTGGGTGATGCGCATGGAGCAGAACTTCGGCCCGCACATCGAGCAGAAGTGCGCGGTCTTGTGCGCCTCCTTGGGCATCGTCTCGTCGTGGAACTTCTCCGCCGTCGCCGGATCGAGCGACAGGTTGAACTGGTCCTTCCAGCGGAACTCGAAGCGCGCCTTGCTGAGCGCATCGTCGCGCAGCCGCGCCGCGGGATGGCCCTTGGCGAGATCGGCCGCGTGGGCCGCGATCTTGTAGGTGATGACGCCCACCTTGACGTCGTCGCGATCCGGCAGACCCAGATGCTCCTTGGGCGTGACGTAGCAGAGCATCGCCGTGCCGAACCAGCCGATCATGGCGGCGCCGATGCCCGAGGTGATGTGGTCGTAGCCCGGCGCGATGTCGGTGACGAGCGGTCCCAGGGTGTAGAACGGCGCCTCGCCGCATTCGCGCAGCTGCTTGTCCATGTTGGCCTTGATCTTGTGCATGGGCACGTGGCCCGGCCCTTCGATCATGACCTGGCAGCCCTTGTCCCAGGCGATCTTGGTGAGCTCGCCCAAGGTTTCCAGCTCGGCGAACTGCGCGGCGTCGTTGGCGTCGGCGTTGCAGCCGGGGCGCAGGCCGTCGCCCAGCGAGAACGACACGTCGTACTTACGCATGATGTCGCAAATGTCGCCGAAGTGCTCGTACAAGAAGCTCTCGCGATGCTCGGTCAGGCACCACTGCGCCATCATCGAGCCGCCGCGGCTCACGATGCCGGTGACGCGGCTTGCGGTCAGCGGCACGTGCGCCAGCCGCACGCCGGCATGGATGGTGAAGTAGTCGACGCCCTGCTCGCACTGCTCGATCAAGGTGTCGCGATAGACCTCCCACGAGAGCTTGGTGGGATCGCCGCCGACCTTCTCCAGCGCCTGGTAGATCGGCACGGTGCCGATCGGAACCGGCGAATTGCGCACGATCCATTCGCGCGTGTCGTGGATGTTGCGGCCGGTCGAGAGGTCCATGACCGTGTCGGCGCCCCAGCGGATCGCCCACACCATCTTCTCGACCTCCTCCTCCATGGACGAGGTGACGGCCGAGTTGCCGATGTTGGCGTTGATCTTGACCAGGAAGTTGCGGCCGATCGCCATCGGCTCGAGCTCGCCGTGGTTGATGTTGGCCGGGATGATGGCGCGGCCCAGCGCCACCTCGTTGCGCACGAACTCCGGCGTGATGAACTCGGGCAGCGCCGCGCCGAAACTTTCGCCGTCGGCCAGGCGCTCCCTGGCGAGCTCATGCGCTACCTTGCGGCCGAGGTTTTCGCGCTCGGCGACGTAGATCATCTCCTTGGTAATGACGCCGGCGCGCGCCCATTCGTACTGGGTGATCGGCGCGGCCCCGACGCCGCGCAACGGCCGCGGCGTGTTGGGGAACGGCTGCAGCGCCGAGACCTTCACGTTGCCGTTGTCGATCGCCTGGATCGGCCGGCCGTCATATTCCTCGACGCCGCCGCGCTCGATTACCCAGGCGCGGCGTGGGCGCGCCAGGCCTTTGCGAACATCGATGACGACATTGGGATCGGTGTACGGCCCGGTCGTGTCGTAGACGCGCACGCGCGGCTCCGACGGCGCCGACTGCTCGATCTCGCGCAGGGGCACGCGCAGGTCGGGCGCGGACTCAGGGCTCACATAGACCTTGCCGGACGCCGGCAATGGTCCCGTGGTCACCTTGGGGGTGGGGGCGATGATGTTGTCCATGACGAGGGATCTCCCGTGGCAAGTGGCTGACGGAGACCCGGCGTGTAGCTGTGCAAAGGAGGCATCCAGTCCCTTCGCCGGCATGACCCGGATCAGGTTCAAAGGGTCACCGCGCTGCCGTGAAGGCCGTCGGTATCTCAGCCCCTTGTCGGGACCCCCCTTGGACGGGTCCAGTCTAAGCAGGAACACGAGGCGCTGTCACGTGGACGAACAGCGCTGCATGACACTCGTGGTGCAAGGCCGGCGCGCCAATGAATGAGTTATGGAGATTGGCGCTATAACTCAAAAGATGGGGTATAATGAGCTATAGAAAGGAACGCCATAGCTCATGCGATGGAACTGGCAGCAATCGACCTGGCCTCGGTTCAGCCATGACCCGGCGGCAATGGAACCGCTGGAACGCCGGTTCCTGCTCCAGGCCGGGGAGTTCATCGGCGCCTGCAAGCACATCAGCACGGACGACCGGGATCGGCTCAAGATCGAGGTGATCAGCGATGAGGCCGTCAAGACGTCGGAGATCGAGGGCGAATTCCTCAATCGTGACAGCGTTCAAGCGTCGATCATCCATCAGTTCGGACTGGGACCCGACAGGCCGAATATACCGTCGGCAGAGCGCGGCATCGCGGAGATGATGGTCGATCTTTATCGCACCTTCGCGTCGCCGCTGTCGGGCCGGACGCTGTTCCGCTGGCACCGGATGCTGTTGAAGGGAAACCGCGACATCGCGATCATCGGCGGCTACCGGAAGGATCCCGATCCCATGCAGGTCGTCTCCGGGCCATTGCACAGGCGGAAGATCCATTTCGAGGCGCCGCCTTCGGACCGAATGCCGAAGGAAATGAAGGCCTTCAATGCGTGGTTCAACGAAACAGCGGCGCGAGGGCGCAAACCTCTCTCAGCCGTGACGCGAGCCGGCCTGGCGCACCTCTACTTCGTGAGCATCCATCCGTTCGAGGACGGCAATGGCCGCATCGCACGAGCGATCTCGGAGAAGGTTCTGGCGCAAAGCCTCGGGCAACCGACCCTGATTGCCCTGGCGCAGACGATCGGGCGTCGGCGCAAGGACTATTACGCCGCTTTCGAAAGAAACAACAAGACCGGCGATGCCACCGAGTGGCTGGCCTACTTCGGCCGCGTCGTTCTCGATGCACAGGCGACATCGGCGACGCGGTTGGAGTTCCTTCTCGACAAGGCGAGGTTCTACGACGGACTGCGCGGGCAGATGAACGAGCGCCAGGACAAGGTCATTGGGCGCATGTTCAAGGAAGGCATCGAGGGCTTCAAAGGCGGCCTGAGTGCGGAGAACTACATCCGCATCGCGCGGACCTCCCGCGCAACGGCGACGCGCGATCTGCAGGACCTCGTCTCGAAGGGGGCTCTGCGGAAGACTGGCGAACTGAGGCACACGCGGTACTATCTGAACTTGCCTCAAGGGAGAAGGTAATGCGGCGAGACATCGGCACGGCACACATCACCGTCGCACCCCTTCTTGGTGCCATGGCGATCGTCATCTGGTCGGGAACCGCCCATGCCGACAGCAGCCAGCCGACGATCGCGCCGTCCCTGAAATGCGAGACGCTGGCCGGGATCAACCTTGGTTCGACCATGGTGGTCGAAACGGCCGAGGCCGTGCCAGAGGCGCCAGCGGGCACCGTCCAAGTGCGCCCGCCCCTGCCGGACACCGTGGGCGTCGCGATCCCATCGAATTGCGTGGCGCGAGGCGTCATCGACCGGCGCGTCGGTGCCGAAGGCAAGAGCTATGCGATCGGCTTTGCGATCGCCCTGCCCGATCGCTGGAACGGACGGTTGCTGTTCCAGGGCGGCGGTGGCTTGAACGGATCGATCCGGCCGCCGCTCGGCCCGCAGGCGACCGGCGAGGTCCCCGCCCTGGCGCGCGGCTTCGCGGTCGTGTCCACCGACAGCGGTCACCAAGGCGCCGTCTTCGACGCCTCCTTCATGAAGGACCAGGAGGCGGCGCTCAATTTCGCCCAGGCCTCGGTCGGCAAGGTGACCGCCGCGGCAAAGGCCATCATCGCGCGCTACTACGGCCAGGCGCCGAGGCGCTCCTACTTCGTCGGCTGCTCGACCGGCGGCCGCGAAGGCATGATCGCCGCGCAGCGCTATCCCGCCGATTTCGACGGCATCGTCGCCGGCGCGCCGGCGATGCGCACCGGCCGCTCCAACCTCGGGCTGGCCTGGGCCAACCATGCGCTCGCGCAAGTCTCGCCCAAGGGCGAGAACGGCAAGCCCGACCCCACCAAGGCGTTCTCGCCGTCCGACCAGAAGCTCGTCACCGACGCCATCGTCGCCGCGTGCGATGCCAAGGACGGCCTCAAGGACGGCATGATCTTCAACACCCGCCAGTGCGCCTTCGATCCGGCATCGCTTGCCTGCACGGGCGCCAAGACCGACGCCTGTCTCTCTGCCGATCAGGCGAGCGCGCTCGCCAAGGCCTTCGCCGGCCCCAAGAACTCGCGCGGCGCCCAGTCCTACTCGCCCTTCCCGTGGGACAGCGGCATCGCCGCCGCGAACGTTGCGATTCCCGGCATCCTCGTCACCGGCGCGCGCAGCCCCGTGAATCCCAACGTCTACGAGACGATCGATGTCGATGCCATCGAGGACCGGCTGACCGGCGACGGCATGGACCGGCTGCAGGCGACGGCGAACTGGACCAACCTCAACACCTTCTTCGGCCACGGCGGCAAGATCGTGTTCTATCACGGGGTCAGCGATCCGTGGTTCTCGGCCCTCGACACGATCGACTACTACGAGCGCATGGCCAAAAGCTCCGGCGGCATCGATCAGGTGCGCGCCAATTCCAGCCGGGCGTATCTTGTGCCCGGGATGGGCCATTGCCAGACGGGCGCGACGCTCGAGCGCTTCGACCTGCTGCAGGCCGTCGTCGACTGGGTCGAGCAGGGCAAGGCGCCCGAGTCGGTCGTCGCCACCGGACCGGCATTCCCCGGCCGCAGCCGCCCGCTCTGCGCCTGGCCGCAATACGCGGCCTACAGAGGCCAAGGCAACCCAGAGGACGCCGCAAGCTTCGAATGCCGAGACTGAGCCATTGCTGCGGCTCAATCCGAACGCGCCGGCCATCCAGGACGAGTTCCACTTCTGGTAGCAAGGGAACCGTTGGGAGCCATCCGCGTTCGCTGGATGGCTTCACATGGGAGAATAACAATGGCCGGCTACAGGGCGCTGTTGGCGGCCGCAGTTGTCGCTGTCGGCTGCGGTCATGGCGTAGCAACCCGCGCGCAGACCTATCCCCCTGAAGGCTATACGCCGCTGCTGTTCGATCGCGGCGACACCAAATACGTCTTTCGCCTCAGCGGCATGCCGTGGATCTGCCGCGGCGACACCTTCTGCAAGCCCATCAAGATCGACGGCGTCGCCGACAAGGACCTTGTGCAGGCCACGATCGAACCGCTGGGTTACGCCGGCCCGCGCTACTTCCTTGCCTACAAGCAGGCCAACTTCGAGAAGGGCAAGGAAGTGACGCTCTCCTGCACCGAGGAGCGCTGCAGCAAGCTCGATGCGACCGTCGGCGACGCGGCGTGGCTCGGCAACTTCCAGGTTAAGCAGGGCGACCGCAGCGTGACGCGCACCGCCATCCTGCGCCGCCTCGAGGCCAAGGCGGGCCGCGCCCAGATCCTGTGGTGCACCGAGAACGACTGCTCGGAGCTGCCGCTGACGCGCGACACCGAGATGTACCTCACCGCCATGGGCACCAGCCGCACCGAGGGCCGCAGCATGGCGTTCCTGCGCGACAAGTCGGGCGCCGTCCTGTCCTGCGCCCAGGCCGAGGAAGGCGTGAGCGACCAGATCGCCTGCGAGAAGACCAAGCTGGTGCTGTCCGACTTCCCCGCAGCGCCCACGGTCGCAGCGGCGCCGCCGCCGGCTCTCGCGCCCGCACCCGCCCCGGCGCCATCGGCGACCGACGCCGAACGCACTGCGCTTGCCGCCTCGATCGATCGCGCCATCGCCGCCGGCGACTTCGCCACGGCCGATCGCCTGATGGCCGACGCCACGCGGCGCTTCGCCGGGTATTCGGCGTGGCCGCCGCTGCAGCAGAAGCTCGCCAAGGCGCGCGCCGATGTCCGGCAAGCCGAGGCCCGCCGACTGATCGCCGAGGCGCGGCGCTTTGCCCAGGCCGGCGACTTCAGCCACGCCGAGGCCATGCTGCAGGAAGCCGACAAGCAGGTGCCGGGTTTCGCCGAGACGGCGCAGGCCCGCGCCGAGATCGCCAACCTGCGGACCGCCCGCGGCCAGCGCTATCGCGACCGCCAGCAGTTCGAGGCGGCGATCGACCAGGCGCTGGCGACGAACCACCTGTACGAGGCCGAGCGGCTGCTCGCCGACTATGCCCAGCGCTACGGCCAGGACCCCGACTATCGCGCGCGGGCGGCACGCCTTGCCGAGCTGCGCGGCGCCGCGCCCAACCAGGCGCGCATCACCGAAGCGCGCGCCCATATCGCCTCGGCGCGCCAGGCCATGGCGCGCAACGACTTCGGCGAAGCCGACCACCAGCTCGACCTGGCCGACAGGGCCGCCCCCGGCTTCCCCGACATCGCGCAGGCGCGCGCCGACCTCGCGCGCCGTATCGCCGAGCTTCGCCGCAACCCGCCGACCCAGACCGGCAACCTGCCGCCGCCGCCTCCAGGCCCGCGCAACCAGTAAGACTCAGACGATCGCGACCAATCAGACTGACCAAGGATTAAGAAGCTGAACGTGCTTGGTCGCGAAGTCCGCGACGTTGCGCGTAACGACGGTCAGTCGGTGCTCCAGCGCCGTGGCTGCGATGTAGCCGTCCCGGATGGAGCCCGGGTCAGACACATGAAGCTCGGCGCTGCGCAGGGCAACGGCAGTGTCGATCGGCAGGATGCGGTCGACAAAGGTCGGCAGGACCTGTCGCTCCAGCCATGCCCGCAGCAGAGCTCCTTGTTGCGCATCTCTGCGCTCGACCAGGAGAATGCCGATCTTGAGTTCCTCGATGGTGACAACCGACAGATAAAGATCGGACGTCTCGACACTGTCGGCCCAGCGAGCGACGCCGCGGGCGGCCTTGCCCGCCCTCACCTTGCGCAGCTCCGAGATGACGTTGGTATCCAGCAAATACATCAGCGGAGCTTGGCCGGGCGAGCGCGATCAGCCCGTCGGACGAACGGCAATTCGACGTCAGCCGAAGCCGCGTCCGAAAGAAGGTCCGCGATCTTCGTCTGGCTGCCGGCGAGTCGACGATAATCGTCGATCGACAACAGCACATGTGAGGGCTTCCCGCGATCCGTGATGAAGACGGGCCCCTTCTCCGCGGCCTTCTTCGCCTGACCGGAATCCTGATTGAACTCGCGGCTTGTAACGGTGGTGATGGGCATGGCGCTCTCGGAAGACCTAATGTAGGTACATACCTACATTCGAATGCCCTCGATCGCAACAGCCCTAGACAACGGACTGCGTGCGCATCTCCGCAATATCAGCCTCGCCATAGCCCGCCTCGCGCAGGATCTCGTCGGTGTGCTGGCCTAGCGTCGCCGGCGGGCGGTCGACCGATGGGCCGTCGTGCTCCATGCGGAAGCCCGAGCCGACGACCTTGATTGGGCCGTGCGGCGTGTCGACCGTCTGCAGCACCGTGCGGCGGTCGAAATGGTCGAGCTTCACCGCCTCGGGGATGGAGAGCACGCGGCCGGCCGGCACGTCGGCCCTGGCGAAGCGCTTGGCCCAGGTGGCCGATGTCTCCTTCACCAGCTCGGCCTCGATGATGTCGTGCAAGGCCTTGTCGTTCTGGATGCGCGTCGGCCAGTCGACGAAGCGCGGGTCGGCAGCCGCGTCGGCGCGGCCGATATCCTTCATCAGGCGCTGGAACTGCGGCTCGGTCATGACGGCCAGCACCATCCAGCCGTCCTTGGTCTTGTAGAGATCGCCGGTGGGCTTGCGCGTCACCGAGCGGTTGGCCGCCTGCTCGTGCACGCGGCCGGTCATCAGGTGCTCGGTGAACTGCTGGGCGAGATAGCCCATCACGGCGTCGATCATGGCGACGTCGACCAGCTGGCCCTTGCCGGTGTGGGTGCGCTGGTAGAGCGCCGAGGCGACGCCGAGCGCCGCCGTGGCGCCCGACATCACGTCGGCGCCGGCGAAGCCGACGCGCGTCGGGCC
>Ga0081539_10001074_pt1 | contig 49797 bp, 46 predicted proteins | sample TabmetS4T2R2_FD_71023 | JGI IMG/M metagenome (GOLD analysis project Ga0081539, IMG submission 71023) | Tabebuia heterophylla rhizosphere microbial communities from the University of Puerto Rico - S4T2R2 | ecosystem: Host-associated > Plants > Roots > Rhizosphere ... | reverse complement strand
CGGAGATCAGCCCGCGACCCACTCCGTGGCCGCGTCGAACTCGCCGGACCCGTAGACCCGCACCTCGCCCGGCGCCAGCCAGGCGAACATGTGCGTGGCCTTGGCGACCCACTCGATGTCGGTGACCAGGGCGAAGCGCTGCCAGGCGGAATGGTGCTTGGCCCAGGCGCTGAGCCCGGTTTTCATGTCCTCCAGCCAGGCGCCCGGCTCGGCTCCGTCGAAGTCGTCGAGGACGAAGAGGAGGCGGATCCCGCCCGCCTCCATCGCCGCCTTGAGCGCCGGCTCCAGCACCTCGGTGTAGTCCTCGCGGGTCAGCTTGCCGGAGGAGCGCAGGCCCGTCACGCCCCCCGGCACGCCCTCGATCCGCTCGATCACGACCCCTCTCCCCTGCCGCTGATCCAGTTGGCGCGCTTGTAGGGCGGCATCTGCATGACCAGGAAGAACAGCACCCCGGTCGCGCCGGCGTAGAGGAACAGGCCTTCGACGCCTTCGTGTTCGCCGGTCACGTTCTCGCCGATCGCGAAGATCGAGAAGGTGAAGATCGAGAGCGCGAGGCCCGAGAGCAGGAACGGCTTGCGCCGGTTCGGCGTGAACCCCAGGGTAGCCAGGCTGACCACCATCAGCACGAAGATCGCCAGCTCGAGGATGCCGAGGATCGTCCAGGCCGCGTCGATCCCGGGGATCGTGTCGGGGAACGTGCCGGCGAACTGTTTTTCGATCCCGGCCGGCGCCCCGATGCCGTCGAAGATCTTCTCCTTCCCTCCGTAGAAGAACAGAACCCCGACCAGGAGATAGATCCCGGCCAGGGCCAGCACGTAGACCGCCCCGTCCTCCCACCGCATCCGCGAACCACTCGTCGTACGAGCCTCTCCCTCGGGCATCTCGACCTCGCTTCGTCGCCGGCAGCGAGTGCTGCCGATTGATCAGTACTTCTTCGAATCTAGCCGACCGCGGTGGCACGGCGGGCCGGCACCCAGGTGGCCGGCCCGCCGCGGGTCTCACGCCTAGCTGGTCTTGGTAACGCTGATCAGCGGCGCGGTACGGCAGCTCGACTCGATTTTCATTCCCTGTCACCCCCTCCCGTGGCTTCGATTCCAGGAGAGGTGACCGGGTAATTGCTGTAAAGGAATCCAGCGGTGAGCCCGGATTGCGCACGCAGCGAGCTTTATTCGACTACGGTGAAACGCTCAATTTCTGTATCTGACCTGGGGAGGGAACGATGGTCGTCAACAAGGTCGAGAGCTCGGGGAAGCTCCGGGCGAGACTTGACAGCGGCGAGATCAACCAGCAGGAAGCGGCGGTGATGGCGCTCAACCATCCGCTGCGGGTCAAGCTGCTGACCCGGTACGCCGACGGACCGACCAGTCCGAGCCAGCTCGAGGACGCCGGCGTCGACACGCTCAGCAACCTCGCCTACCACAGCAGGGTCCTGCACGAACTGCGCCAAATCGAGATCGTCGACGAAATCCCCCGCCGCGGCGCCATGGAGCACATCTACCGCGCCGTCAACCGCCCCCACTTCAGCAACCCCGGCTGGGAGCGGTTCGACCCCCGCGTCCGCCGCGCGATCTCCGCCCACGGCATCGACGAGATCATCAAAAACATCCAGACCGCGCTCAGCGCCGGCACCTTTGACGCCAGCACCAAGCGCCACCTCAGCCGCGCCCCGCTAAATCTCGACCGCCGCGGCTGGCTCGAAGTCAACGCGGTCCAGAACGAAGCTTTGGAGCGAATCCTCGAGATCGCCGAGGAAGCGCGCGAGCGGATCGACGAGACGGGCGAGCCGCCGATCCCTGCGACCTCAGCGATGGCCTGCTTTCAGATGCCGAGCGAGGAAGAGACTTAGAAGCCGAGCGCGAACTTGGCGTCGGTCATCAGTACGAGACACTGACCCCGCCTTTCCCCTCTTCTCAAGCCATTCTCGGAGCCCGTGGGGACAGCGATGGGGACGGAATCGAGGCGCCCCTACGCGGCAGCGCCCAGATCACCCGGTGAGGTCCTGCACCTCTCGCCCCGTCCCCCGCTTGCTTCTGAGGTACGAACTCAGCTGCAATAGCCCACTGAATGCGCAGGCCCCCCGCAGCCCAGAGCCTTCCCTCGATCAGCGCATATGGCGTCAGAAGCAAGAGAGAAACGGCCATAGTCAACGTCGCCCTACCCTCCAGCCTCGCCAGCCACGTCTTCCTGTCGGGTCTATGCCAGAGCACTTCGGACTCAAGCACGGCGACCTCGACGAGAATCAGCAGCAGGACAACAATCGTGATGATAGCCCCAGCGCCCATAGCGTCACATCTTAGACCGCCTCGTACCAGCGCACGACCGTTGCGATCCGAGGGGCTATAACCCGCGAGGTCACAATTATCAGTCGTGTAGCCAAACGCGGAGCCATTCGGGGTGGCCTCGCGGAGGAGTCGAGTGCAGCATTGGGTGGCCGGATACCTTTGGATACCCGCGGTTTCGTGTGGCTTTGGGCGACGGCCACAGTGTCCATCGTCCGTTGACTCTCATTCATCGACGTTTGTGGTCCAGCGGCACGCTCAACCGAGCTCGCCGCGGTGTCGATCGTGCCGCTAGGCAGTCTTTCGGCCAGCCGATCATCCTGCGAGCCCGAGGTCAGGAGCGGCTAGACAGATTGCGCCGAGAGGAGAACCAAAGGTAGACGGTCACCAGAAGAACTCCGATTAGGAGCACTTTTACCAAACCGAATACAAAGACAACGATGTCCTCGAGAGTGCCTACGGCTGCGCTGTCACGTCCACCATTCTCGTGCCAAAGTTCAACGGTGCCCGTAAGGAAAAAAAGCGCCGCAGTTAGGATCGCGACCGCGGCAAGGATCGACTGAAACTTAACAAGCGGCCGAGAATCGGCTCGGTACACCTTCAGTTTTGCCAAGCGACGATCAATCGCGGCCATTGCTGAGTTCACATCCATCCGCTTAAGCCCTCGAATTGCGCCTCCCAGGCTAGATGGGTTCGGGAAGCCTCACCTTGCATTTCCATCACCACCCCACATTCCCAAACCAATCGCCTGCACATCTACCTGCGGCAAATAGTGCGATCGCGGCACGACCGCGGCGGTCCTTTGAGGCAGCCGCACCCAACAGTCCCAGCCCATCTTCCACTCCATCAACAAGCGTTCGATAACAAGTTTGGAGGCGGCCCTTCTCCCCTCCAGTCGCCTGATCAATGATCGGGCGCGCTGCATCCATTAAAGCATCTCCAAGGATGCCCTGGCTGCTCACCGGATTCATAATCCGGCGGGTGACCGTCTTGACAAGATCGGCGGCCAGACCTGCGAGGCTGGACCCTCCGCCACCTCCGCCGGCCTGCGTCATGTAACAGCCAGCCTTTCCAACGCAGATCGCGTGGAACTGCTTATATCCCTTTTCTTTTGCTTCCCTTCGCGCCCGCTGTTGGAGCTTTCTCGTCCGCTCCGACGTCGATCCTTTGTAGGCGGTGCCCGTCAGGTCGAGCCCATTGACGGGATCGGCCCCCGCGTAGTCGTACGTATTCGCTGACCCACCGACAATCGGGTCAGCTGAGATAAAGCGGCCCATCGAGGGCACATAACTTCTCGCCCCCATCTGAATGACGCCGGACGCGAATTCCGTCCGGCGCCCCTTGCCACCGAGCCATCCGAACTGCGGCGTCCCGCCCTGTTTTGGAACTCCGAACTCGTCGAATTCGTAGGTGGCTACCGGTTCGGTGTCGGACGGATTCAGCGTCGCCGTGGCGACCACATCGCCGTGCAGGTTCAGCAGCTGCAGCAGGGTGCCCGAGGCGCCGTTTTGGGTCGCGGCGAGGTTGCCACCGATCCCGGTGATATTTCGCGTCCATTTGGTCCCAAGCTGCGTCCAGGCAGGCGTGTCGGACGGGCCGGCGTAGTGGAAGATTTCTACGCCTTCTAGGCCGCCGCCCTGGGTCCTCTGGCTCTGGCGCAAGGTGGCGTCGAGCAGGAACGTGTTAGTAATTGCGTACCGATGGGGGCATGGAGCCAGAAAGCCCTAATAGTTTGCAATTCGCGCGTCGACCAGTGCGAGCCGGTCGCTCATCTCCGAAACCGACCGTGGTCTTTCGAACCGCACGTCCTGCCAGTGGGCGACGAGCGATGGTTACTAGCCTCGCGTCGACCGGTAGGCGTAACACGTTTGACGCGCTAATCGTCAGTGACCTATTTTGGTCGTGGGAGGTTCTCATCCACGGTGCCTCCCGCATTCATATGCAGTACCGGTGCGCGACGGGGGAAGGTCATGGGTTGAAAGTGACTGGCCGATGCCCCGGATCGACCCCCGTCGCTCCCCATCCTGGCCGCGGGGCGCGATACGAAAGGATCGCGAACGGCGAGACCTTCTTCTCCCGGTACGTGCATCTCTCTCCCACTGGCGCGCCACGTCGCTAAGTCTTGTGTCCGTCGTCTCCCTGGTGGTCGCCTCGACCCCGGCCGGTCAGTCGAGGCGATCCCTTAGCCGCCCTTCACGATGGCGGTGGACGGGATCGTGTCCTTGGAGACAACGAACTTCACGAGCGCATCACCTCCCTCCCACTGGCTCGCTTATGTCGTCCCCGTTTTTAGTGGAGGCCCGTCTACCGGTGGACGCGCGACCGCGCAATGTCCGCTGGAAACGTGATTTTCTTTAAGCGAACGGCATAGTTCGATCCAAAACCGGGAGGCCCGACCGAATGCAAGCTGCCGCCGCCATCGCCCCACCTTCGCGCGAGAGCATCCAGATCGCCGAGGCTTTGCGCCACCCGATCCGTGCCCAAATCCTGATGCGGATGAACGCGCCTATTCGGCGGCTCTCTCCTTCCGAGTTCGCCGAAGAGCAAGGGCTTGCGGTCGGTGATGCGAGCTATCACTTCCGCAAGCTTGAGAAATTCGGTTGCCTGACAGTAGTAGAGGAACACAAGCGGCGAGGCGCAACCGAACACGTATACGAGCCCGTGAAGAGAGCGATGGCTTGGACTTCTGAATGGGAAATGATGGGCGCCGTCGTCAAACAGCATCTCGCAGCCAGCGTGCTTCGTGGCGGCGTCGAACGAATCGGCGGATCCATCGATTCAGGCAAGTTTGATGCGCGGGATTCCATCCTCGCCTGGGATACCGCCTGGGTCGACGAGGAGGGCTGGAACCAGATTCACGCGATATTCAAGGGTGCATTGGAAGAGACGTTGATGGTTATCGCCGAGGCGACGAAGCGTGTCGAAGACGCGCCGTCGGAGGAGAAATTCCTCGCCACTTATCTCCTGTCGACTTTCGAGTCCGACCCCGAGCGACCGACGCTGGCCGAGTAAGGTGCCGCTTGTCTAGCCGTGGGGACGCCGTGGGGACGGGATGGGGTCGAAATAGACCCCGAATGACCCCCTATGACCCCGGAATCCGTGCCTAGAAGCCCAGCGCGAACTTGGCGTCGTCGGTCATCATTTCCGGTGACCAGGCGGGGTCGAAGACCATCTTCGGGTGGACCGCGGTGACGCCGGGGAGGTCGCCGACGAACTCTTTCATCTGTTCGGAGACCTGGGGGCCGATCGGACAGGCCGGAGTGGTGAGGGTGAAGGTGACGTAGACCTCTTCGCCCTCGATATTGACGTCGTAGACGAGGCCGAGGGAGACGAAGTCGAGCCCGAGCTCGGGGTCGATTACCTCCTCGAGGGCCTCGTAGACGTCTTCCTCGGTGAGGGTTTCGTCTTGGACGGGGGCTGCGTCTACCTGCTGTTTATCGGGCATCGCCCAATGGTAGCCGGGTGGCCGGCTCGCCCTCGCGACATTGAGGGGTCCAGAGCGCCCTCAATGTCGCGAGGGCGGGAGCGGCTCGGGTGGGCGCTCGGAGCCGGCCGGGGCGAGCTCCAGCTGGAACCAGCCGACGTCGCGCCAGGCGCCCAGCTTCCAGCCTACTTCGCGCATCGTCCCCACCTGGGTGAAGCCGAGGCTCTCGTGCAGGGCGACGCTGGCCGCGTTCGGCAGGGTGATCCCGGCGTAGGCCATGCGGAAGCGCTGGGCGCGCAGGCGCTCGAACAGCGCCGTGTAGAGGGCGCGGCCGATCCCCTCGCCGAGGTGGCCGGCGGCGACGTAGACGGAGACGTCGACCGACCAGCGGTAGGCGGTGCGCTGGCGATGGGGGCAGGCGTAGGCGTAGCCGACCACCGAGTCCCCGCGCTCGGCGACCAGCCAGGGATGGGTCGTCTGGATGCGGCGGATCCGCGTCGTCATCTCGGTCGCGTCGGGCGCCCGCTCCTCGAAGGAGGTCGGATTGTCCTCGACGCTCGGCGCGTAGATCGCGGCGCAGGCGGGGGCGTCCCGGTCGGGGTCGGCGGTGCGGATGGTCACGGGACTCGTCAAGGGCCGGGACAATAGGCTGCCTGGGCAATGGGCGACTCAGGAGAGATCAAGCGGCGCTCGATCGGCATCGTCTTCGCCGACGGCGGTCTGCTCGCCCTGACCTCGAACCTGCCCGCCGGCGCGCACGAGCACGGCGACGAGCAGGTGGTCGCGGTGCTCTGCGATCCCGACGCTGCGCCGCTGGAGTTCGAGGAGGCCCTGCTCTCGACCGAGTACGGCGAGGACGGGGTGCAGCGGCGGGCGACGCTGGAGCTTTGGCAGCACGCCGACGACGGTCACCCGCTGCGCGGCGCCGGCACCCTGATCAACTCGGTCGCGGTGAAGCGCGACGGCCTCGACGCCGAGATCGCCTTTTTCCGCTGGTCGGTCGAGGGACGCGAGGGGCTCGGCCACTACGAGGTCGCCCGCGGCGATGGCTGAGAGCCCAGCCGACAACCCGCGTGTGCGGCTGGCGAGTGCCGGACCAAGCGGGGCCAGGACGCAGGGAGGCCGAATAGCAGGGCTATTTGGCCGACTGAGGACGCCGCACCGCGCAGTGTCCGCCGCCGCCAGGCGCGCGCGGGGGTTGTCGGATGGGCTCTAGGATCCGCGCCGTCATCTCCGACTTCGGCGGGGTCCTCACCACCCCGCTGATGACCTCGTTCATGTCGCTGCAGGACGAGATCGGCGTCTCCCCCGAACACTTCGGCACGGCGCTGCGCGCGGTCACCGCCGAGCGCGCCGAGAACCCGCTGTTCGAGATGGAGCGCGGGGAAATCAGCGAGGACGAGTTCCTGCGCCTGCTCAGCGACGGGCTGGCGCCGCTGCTCGACCACGAACCGCACCTGCACCGGTTCCGCGAGCTGTTCATCGGCACCCTCGAACCGAACCCGCCGATGATCGAGCTGATGCGGGAGCTGAAGGCAAGCGGGCTGCGGATGGCGATGCTGACCAACAACGTCAAAGAGTGGGAGCCGCACTGGCGGCCTATGCTGCCGGTCGACGAGATCTTCGAGACCGTGGTCGACTCGGCCTTCGTCGGCTGCCGCAAGCCGGAACCGCGGATCTACGAGATCACCCTGGAGCGGCTCGGCCTCGAGGCCGAGCAGTGCGTCTTCGTCGACGACCTGCTGCCGAACATCGAAGGCGCGCGGGAGCTCGGCTTCCACGCCGTCCACTTCCAGGACACCGAGCAGGCGATCGCCGAGGTTCGCGCCGCGGCCGGCGGCGCCAGCGCCGCGTAGCTACTCGCGCCAGCGCCGCGCGAACGGCAGGCGCCATTCGTTCGGCGCGATCAGGCGGCCGATGTCGGTCGGGCCCCAGGATCCCTGCGGGTACGGTTTCACCGGCGGTGGGTCGCGCAGCAGGGGTTCGGAGACCTCCCAGAGGCGCTCGATGTTGCGGCCGCTGGTGAAGAGGGTGTGGTCGCCGGCCATCGCGTCGCGGATCAGCCGCTCGTAGGCCTCCAAGGTCTCCCCCTTGGTCCCGGTTTCGTCGAGCGAGAACTGCATGCTCGCCTTCTCCAGCTCCATCCCCATGCCCGGCTTCTTGCCGTAGAAGGAGAGCGAGACGCGGGAGGACTCGTCGAGGTCAAAGGTGAGGTGGTCGGGGCCGTAGCGGCCGACCTTCGAGTGGGCGGGGAACATGCTCTGCGGCGGCTCGCGGAAGGCGATCGAGATGATCCGGGCCGAGTCCCCCATCCGCTTGCCGGTGCGCAGGTAGAACTTGACTCCGCTCCAGCGCCAGTTGTCGATCTCGTTGCGCAGGGCGATGAAGGTCTCGGTGCTGGAGTGCGGGTCGACGCCGGGCTCGGAGGTGTATCCGTCGTACTGGCCGCGCACCACCCAGTCGGGGTCGAGCGGCCGCAGGCTGCGGAAGACCTTGTTCTTCTCCTCGCCGATCGGCCCCGGGGCCAGCGCGGTCGGCGGCTCCATCGCGACGAAGGCGAGGATCTGCATCAGGTGGGTGACGACCATGTCGCGGTAGGCGCCCGTCTTCTCGTAGAAACCCGCGCGGGTCCCCACCCCGAGCGTCTCCGGCACGTCGATCTGGATGTGGTCGATGTGGTCGCGGTTCCAGATCGGCTCGAAGAGGCCGTTGGCGAAACGCAGGGCGAGGATGTTCTGCGCCGCCTCCTTGCCGAGGAAGTGATCGATGCGGAAGACCTGGTCCTCGCGCAGGACTTCGTGGACCATCTCGTTCAACTTGTGGGCGCTGGCCAGGTCGGTTCCGAACGGCTTCTCCATGATCACCCGCGAGCGATCGGCCAGACCGCACTGGCCAAGCAGGGAGAGGACGTCGGCCGCGGCCGTGGGCGGCACGCTCAAGTAGTGCAGGTGGCGGGCTTCGGTGCCGAGGTCCAGCTCAGCGTCGGCGACCACGCCGCCGAGGTTCTTGCTGGCGGTCGAGAGCGGCACGTAGCGGAGCCGCTTGGCGAACTCATCCCAGAGCGCCTCGTCGTAGGCGTGGCGGGCGAACTCGCGGCAGGCGTCGGCGGCGAGCTCGCGGAACTCCTCGTCGCTCAGCTCCTCCAGCGAGATCCCGACGATCCGGAACTCCGGCATCAGACCGGCCTGAAAGAGGCGCAGCAGTCCTGGCAGCAGCTTGCGGCGCGAAAGGTCCCCGGTCGCCCCGAACAGCAGGACGACGTGCGGCGGCAGCGGCGGCGCCACGTTCCCGACCGCCTCGATCGGGTCGGCGTGGCTGCCGTCAGCGAGCGGGGAAGCTACGACGTGATCGCTGTCTGCCAAGCAGCGAGCTTAGCCCTGGCGTCAAGGCGCGCCGTGAAAAAGTTGATCCGGCAATTGGGGACCTATAGGGACCACAAGTGACGGATCGTTCGCGCGGCCCGACTAGTTGTCGGAGCCGGCCCGGTCCCAGACGTAAAGCTCGACCGCCTCGACGGCGAGCTGCATCAGGCGAGGCGGGGAGAGGAGGCTGAGGACGAGCTCGAGCGCGTCCTCCTCGGTGACGCCGGCGTCGACCGCCTCCTCGCCGCGGAAGCCGGCCGCGAGCTTGAGGGCCTCGCGGCGGTTCTCGCCGAGCGAGCCGAAGGCACCCATCAGGAAGTCGCGGTTGGGGACCGGCTGGCCGACTTCGAGCGAGCCGTGCCAGGCGGCGAGCATCGAGAGATCGTGCTCGTCGAGCTCGGAGATCGCCTTCGCGTAGTGGATCTCGAGCTCGGAGTCGGGGATCTCGTCGACCCAGGCGCGGACCGCCTCGCCGAGCAACTGGCGACGGGCCTCGCGGCCGATGGAGTCGGCGATGGCACGGATGGCATCAGCGGGATCGACGAAACACAGGGACATGGGGTGCAGCGAAAGGTAGAGGGGGCGGCAGATGGGAAAAGGGGCGCTGGGATGCCGGTGTTTGCGGGGTCACGCGCCGGGTCCGGACGTAGGCTCAGGGGATGGGCCTGAAGCTGATCCACGGGCCGCCCAATTCGGGGCGGGCGGGGCTGGTGCGCGAGCGTTTCGCGGCCGCCCTGGACCGCGACCCGATCCTCGTCGTGCCGACGGTCGACGACGTCTTCGCCTTCGAGCGCGAGCTCTGCCAGCACGGCGCCCTGCTGGGCGGGGGTGCGATGACCTTCGGGGCGCTGTTTCGGACGGTTGCGACCGCCGCCGGGGCGCCGCCGGGCGCGGTCCTCTCCCCCGCCCAGCGGCTGCGGGCGATCGCGGTGGCGGTCGAGGCGAACCTGGCGCGGCTCGGGCCGCTGCGGCGCTCGGCCTCCCGTCCCGGCTTCCCCCGCGCCTTCGCGCGGCTGCTCGACGAGCTGCAGGGGGCGGGAATCGAGCCGGCGGCGGTCGAGGCGAGCGCCGCGACGCTGGAAGGATCCGCCTACCTGAGCGACATCGCCGCGATCTACGGCGGCTACAGCGCCGCCCGCGGACGCGCGCGGCGGCTCGACGCGCACGGCATCGCCGCGGCGGCGATCGCCGCCCTGCGGCGCGACCCGGGCTTCTGGGGCGGGCGTCCGGTCTTCCTCTACGGGTTCGACGACCTCACCCCCAACCAGTTGGCCCTGGTCGCGGCGCTGGCGGCGGCGGCCGAGGTGACCGTGGCTCTCCCCTACGAAGCCGGGAACACCGCCCTGGCGGCCCGGGGGCGGCTGCTGGAGGAGCTGCGCGGGGTCGGGGTCGAGGAGGAGACCGCGACCGCGGCCGACCCCGCCAACACCGCCAGCCCGCTGCTCTTCCACCTCGCCCGCGAGTTCGGCTCCCCCCGGCCTGCGCCGGCGCCGCCGAGCGCCGACCTGACGCTGCTGCGCTCGGCCGGGAGCCGGGCCGAGGCGGAGGCGATCGCGCTCGAGGTCTCGAAGCTGATCCACGGCGGCGCCGACCCGGCCGAGATCGCGATCGCCCTGCGCGACCCCGGCCGCCGCGGGCCCGAGATCGCCGCGGCGCTGGAGGCCAACGGGGTCGCGGCCGCCCTGGAGGCGGAGCTGCCGGTCGCCGCGACCGCGGTCGGCGGCGCCCTGATCGCCCTCCTCGAAGCAGAGTTCGGACAGCGCCGGGCGGCCGACCTGCTGCGCTACCTGCGCGGCCCCTCGGGGTACTCGCCAGGCCGGGTCGACTGGTTCGAGCGCGGGCTGCGCCGCGGCCGGGTCGAGGACGCGGAGACGGCGCTGCTGCGCTGGCGCGGCGAGGACGGCGACGATCCGCGCGACCTGCTGACCCTGCGCGAGGCGGCGGCGCGATCGCCGGCGGCGCTGGCCGCGACGGTCGGCCGGATCGCCGCGACGATGGCCTCGCGGCCGCTGCGCGACGCCGGCGACGGGCCGGCGCTCGGCCGCCACGACGGGCTCGAGCTGCGCGCCGCAGGGGCGATCGCGGCGGCGTTCGAAGAGCTGGCCGAGCTGGGGGCGCTGGCGCCCGAGCAGCTGGCGACGACGATCGCCGAGCTCGAGTTCCGGGTCTGGTCGGGACCGGTCGAGGGGCGGGTGCGAATCGCCAGCCCCTACCGCCTGCGGGCCGGGCGCTTTGACCACGTCCTCGTCGGCTCGCTGCAGGACGGGGAGTTCCCGCGCCGCGACCGCGGCGCCGACCCGTTCCTGGCCGAGTCCCAGCGCGAGACGCTCGGCCTCGATCCGCGGCGCGAGGGCGAAGCCGAGGAGCGCTACCTGTTCGGCGTCTGCCTCTCGCTGCCCCGCCGCCGGCTCTACCTCTCCTACCGCGACAGCGACGAGAACGGCGGGGCCGAGGCGCGCTCGCCGCTGCTCGACGAGGTGCGGGGCCTGCTCGCCCCCGCTCCGGACGGCGGCCAGCCGGACCCGGTCGAGACGGCGCTGACCCGGGGGCGGGACCTCGCCGCGGTCGTCGCGCCCCTGGCCGAAGCGGCTTCCGAGGACGAGCTGGCGCGGGCGCTGGCGGTGTACGGACCGGACCCAGGCCGCAGCGCTGTTGAGGTTCGGCCCGCTATGCGGGAGAAAGCTCAACAGCGCGAGAAGTTGCTCGACGCGGTCGGCGTCGGAGGCGAGCTGGCAGAGCGACTGCTGGCGCGCCTGAGGACCGCCGACCGGGCCGAGTCCGCCTCGCGCGCGCCGGGGCCGCTGACGAACCCGGCGGCGATCGCCTCGCTGGGTGCCGTCCGCGCCTACGGCGGCACCACGCTGGAGCTGTTCGACGTCTGCTCCTACCGCTGGTTCGTCGGCCACGAGCTCGATCCGCAGCCGCTGGCGCCGCCGCCCGACCCGTTGGTCCAGGGCGGCCTCATGCACGCGGTCCTCGACCGCCTATATAAGGAGCGCCCCGGCAACGACGCGCTGCCGCGCCCGGATTCCCTCCCGCTCTGGCAGCAGCGCGGCCGCGAGCTGCTCGCGATCGTCGTCGCCGAGCGCGAGCTCGGCCCGAGCCCGGCCGAGCGGGCGATGGTGCGCCGGGTCGGGCGCCTGCTCGAGCGCTTCCTCGCCGAGGAGGCCGAGCGCGAGACCGGCGGCTTCGAGCCGTGGTTGCTGGAGGCCGGGTTCGGCGAACACGAGGAGAGCGAGCGCCCGGTCCTCGACCTCGGCGGCTGGGGCCTGCACGGCGCGATCGACCGCGTCGACCGCGCCGCCGACGGCCGCGCCGTCGTCCTCGACTACAAGCTCTCGGGCAGCGTCACCCCCCGGGAGAAGTTCGAGTCCGACGCGAAGCTGCAGCTGCCGCTCTACCTGCTGGCGGTCGCCGAGCACTGGGGCGCGGAGCCGGTCGGCGGCCTCTACCACCCGCTGCGCGGGACCTCGACCCGGCGCCCGCGCGGGGTCGTCAGCGCCGAGTCGGCGGGCGACCTCAGCGGCTACGCCCTCTACAAAGGCGACGTCGTCGACGCCGAGGGGTTCGAGCAGCTGCTGGAGGACTCGCGGGCGCGCGGGGCCGAGATCGTCACCCGGATGCGGGCCGGCGACATCCGCCGCGACCCCGGCCCGAAGGAGGGCCGCTACCACGACGTCTGCCCCGCCTTCTGCACCTTCGCCCCGATCTGCCGCCGCGACCGCGCCCCGCAATCCGAGGAAGACATCGAAGTGGAGGAACGGTGAGCGGCCGCCAGCCCACCCCCGAGCAGGCCGCGGCGATCGGCATCGGCGGCAGCGACGTCCTGCTCGAGGCCGGCGCCGGCACCGGCAAGACCGGGGTGATGGTCGAGCGCTACTGCCGCCTGGCCTGCGAGGAGGGCGTCTCCCCCGACGCGATCCTCGCCTTCACCTTCACCGACAAGGCGGCGGCGGAGCTGCGCCAGCGGATCCGGGCCGAGCTGGCCCGGCGGGCGGAGGCGGGATCCGAGCGGGCCGCGGAGCTGCTGGGTGCGATCGGCGGCGCCTGGGTGACGACGATCCACGGCTTCTGCAACCGGGTGCTCGCCGCCCATCCGGTCGCGGCCGGGATCGACCCCGGCTTCCGGGTGCTCGACGCGCCGGAGGCGACCCGGGCCGCCCGCGAGGCCTTCGACGCGGCGCTGGCCGAGTTCCTCGCCGTCGCCGAGCCGGCGCGCGAGGAAACCGTCGCCGCCTTCGAGATCGAGGGACTGCGGGCGATCGTCAGCGGCGTCCACGCCGAGCTGCGCAGCCGCGGCGAGGCCGAGCCGCGGTTGCCCGAGCCGCCGCCCAGCGACCCGGTCGAGGCGATCGCGCAGGCGATCGAAGCGGCCGGCGCCGCCCTCGAGGAGCTGAAGGAGAACGACCCCAAACGCGAGCTGGTCGAGGCGGGGTTGGCGCGGCTGACCCGGCCGGGCCCGGCGCCGGAGCTGGAAGAGCTGCGGGCGCTGCGCCCCGAAAGCAAAGCGAAGGCGATCCTTCCCTACCGCGAAGCGATCGACGCAGCCGTCGCCAGCAGCGCCGAGGCGGGTGAGGGCGGTGAGGCCTACCGGCACGTCGGCGAGCTGCTGCGGCTGTTCTCGGCCAGCTACGAGGCGGCGAAGGAGCGCCGCGCCGGGATCGACTTCGAGGACCTGCAGATCCTCGCCGCGCGGCTGCTCGAGCGGGCCGAGGTCGGCGAGGCCTACCGGCACCGCTTCCGCCATCTGCTGGTCGACGAGTTCCAGGACACCAACCGGCTGCAGCTGCGGCTGATCGAGGCGTTGCGCGGGCCGCGCAGCGAGCTGATCGTGGTCGGCGACGAGCTGCAATCGATCTACGGCTTCCGCCACGCCGACCTCGACGTCTTCCGCGCCCAGCGCGAGCGGATCGAGCAACGGGCCGACGCCGAGCTGATGGCGCTCTCCGGCAACTTCCGCTCGCGGCCGGCCGTGGTCGCGGCGGTCAACGCGCTCGGCGCGGCGCTGCTCGGGTCCTCCTACCGGCCGCTGCGGGTCGGCGCCGACGCGCAGGACGAGCTGCCGCTGAGCGGCGGCCCGGCGGTCGAGCTGCTGCTGACCGCGCGCGATGGCTGGGACGAGGAGGGAATCGAGCTGGAGCCGGCGATCGACGGGCGCACGCCGCTGAACTGCTTGGCCGAGGCGCGCTTCCTCGCCGCCCGCCTGCGCGAGCTCGCCGACGCCGGCGTGCCGCGCAGCGAGATGGTCGTGCTGCTGCGCGCCTTCACCCACCTTGACGCCTACGAGGACTCGCTGGAGCGGGCCGGGCTGCGGCCCTACGTGGTCGGCGGGCGCGGCTACTGGTCCCAGCAGCAGGTGGCCGACGTCTGCGCGCTGCTGGCGACGCTGGCCAACCCGCTCGACGACCAGGCGCTGTTCGGGGCGCTCGCCTCGCCGGCCTGCGCGCTGGCGCCGGACACGCTCTGGCTGCTGCGGCGGGCCGCCGGGTCGCGCCGCCACGTCTGGGGAGCGGTGCAGCAGGCGGCCGGGGTGCGGGAGGAGGAGCTGGCGGAGCCGGAGCGGCTGGCCGAGATCCCGGACTCCGAGCTGGCCCTGCTGCGCGAGTTCGTCGCCCGGATCGAGTCGCTGCGCGAGCGCGGTCCGCGCCTCACCCTGGCCGCCCTGGTCGACGCGGTCGTGACCGAGACGGGATACGACCTCGCGGTGCTGATGCGGGCGGCCGGCGAGGCCCGGTTCGCCAACGTGCGCAAGCTCGGCCGCCTCGCCGCCGAGTTCGAAGCGCGCGAGGGCCGGGACCTGCGCGGCCTGCTCGAGTTCCTCGCCGCCCGGGCCGAAAGCGACGCCGAGGCGCAGGCGGCGACCGCGGCCGAGGGCCACGACGGGGTCCGGGTGATGACCGTGCACAACGCCAAGGGTCTGGAGTTCGGCGTCGTCGCCGTCCCCGACCTCTCGCGCAGCCTGCTCGCAGGGGCGCGGCCGCCGCTGGTCCTGCTCGGCCGCGAGCAGCCACCGCGAGTGGGGATGCAGCTGCGCCGCCTCGGAAGCGGCTCGGTCAATTTGTTCGGATATGCCGAACTTCTTGACCAGGCGCGCGAGCGTGACTCCGAGGAGGGCCTGCGGCTGTTCCACGTGGCCGCGACCAGGGCCCGCGAGCACCTGATCCTCAGCGGGGTCGTCAAACCGGAGGCCGGGAGCGAGTTGAAGGCCGGGACCCCGGTCATCGAGCGCCTGGTCGCGGCGCTCGGGGTCGAGCGCGACGCCGACGCGGTCGTCTCCGTCCCCGCCCCGGAGCCGCGCCCCGGCCTCGAGGCGAGCTTCGCCCCCGGCGAGATCGCCGTCCGGGTCAACCTCGCCTCGCCCGAGCGCGCCGCCGAGCTGACCGTCAGCCGGCGCGAGGCGGCCGGCGCCCGGCCGCTCGGCGAGGGGCCGCCGCCGCTAGTCGAGCGCGACCCCCCTGTCGTCCCCAACCGCCCCCTCTCCTACACCGCGATCGCCGCCTACGAGGAATGCGGCTACCGCTTCTATATGGAACGGGTGCTCGGGCTGCCGTCCTCTCAGCGCAGCGCCGGGGCCACCGCCGGCGAGGAAGCGGACGGCACGCCCTCGGCCCGCGAGGAGCGCAGCGCCCGCGGGGCGGCGGTGCACGCGCTGCTGGAGTGGAGCCAGGCGAACGGGTGGCGGGAGCCGACCGCGGAGCTGGCGGGGCTGCACGCGGTCGCAGCCGGCCTTGACCCGGACTCCACCGACGCGGAGACCCTGCTCTCTCCGGTGCGCGACTGGCTGGCCTCGCCGCTGCTGCGGGAGGTCGCCGCTGCCGGCGCGGCGCGGGCCGAGGCGCCGATCCTGCTCGGGGTCGGGGGGACGGTGCTGCGCGGCTCGATCGACCTGCTGGTCGCGCGCGAGGACGCGCCGCCGCTGGTCATCGACTACAAGACCGACCGGCTGGGCGGCGCCGATCCGGCCGAGCGGGCCGGGAAGTACGAGATCCAGCGCGCGGTCTACGCGCTGGCCACCGCGCAGGCGCTCGACGCCGAGCAAATCGAGGTCGCCTACGTGTTCCTGGAGCGGGCCGAGCAGCCGGCGATCTCGCTGCTCGGCGAGAAGGAGATGGACGCGGGCCGGGTGCGCCTGGAGAGCGCGATCGACCGGATCAGCGCCGGCGAGTTCCTGGTCGCGCCGCAAGAGGACCGCAGCTGGGACCTCTGCCGCGGCTGCCCCGCCCTAGGGCGTCTCTGCTCCGGGCCCGAGCCCGCCTGAGTCGAGCTTGGCGGCGAGCTCGTCGAGCCGCAGCTCCTTGAGTCCCTCGCCGACCGAGTCGAGCTCGGCCGCGCAGTACTCGACCAGTTGGCGGCCCTCGCGGCAGAGGTCGAGGGTCTCGCGCAGCCCGGCCTGGCCGGAGTCGAGCCGGTCGATGATCTCCTCCAGTCGCTCCACCGCGACCTCGTATGAATCAGGGTCCGCCCGCGTGCTCTGCTCTCGCTCGTTCGCGCTCATAGTTACTGGAAGTCTCGCTCACTCGCTTCCGTGTCCGCCGCGGGCGGGCTGGACGTCAACCCGGCCGTCGGCGAACCTCAGCCTAAACTCGCCGGCGGCGACCGCGTCGGCGGCGCTGGTCACCGGCTCGCCGTCGGTGCTCTCGGCCAGGGCGTAGCCGCGCTCCAGGGTCCGCACGGGGTCGTGGGCGCGCAGGGCGACCGCGGCTTTGCGCAGGGCCTCGCGGCGGCGCTGCAGCGAGCGGGCGGCGGCACGGTCGATCGCGGCGCCGCGGCGGCGCTCGCCCTCGACCGCCTCGCGCACCCCCTCCTGCGCCCGCTGCCGGGCGCGCCCCAGAACCACGGTCGCGATCCGCCGCTGGAAGGAGAGCCGCTCGGCGACGCCGCGTTCGGAGGCGGCGCGGATCTCACGGATCTTCTGGTTGAGGATCGTGCGCTCGCGCTGCAGCGCCCGGGCCGGCCCGCGGGCCAGCGCCCCGAGGTGGCGGGCCCGGGCTCCGACCGCGCCCTCACCCGCCCGGCGCAAGCGGCCGGCGCTGCGGCGCAGCTCGCCCCGCGCCGCCAGGCAGTCGAGCCGGACCGCGGCCTCCGCCGCGTGGGTCGGGGTCGAGCAGGCGACCGCGGCGACGTCGTCGATCAGGGTCGAGTCGCGCTCGTGCCCGACCGCGCTCACCACCGGTACGCGCAGCAGCGCCACGGTCCGGCAGAGCGTCTCGTCGCAGAAGGCCCAGAGGTCGGCGAGGCTGCCGCCGCCGCGGGTGACGACGATCGCCTCGACCTCGGGGCGCGCGGCCAGGTCCTGGATCGCGGCCGTGATCGCCGGCGCCGCCCGCCGGTCCTGGACCGGCGCGAAGGCCCAGACCACGGTGCCCTGCCAGCCGCGACGGGAGAGCCCGGCGAGCAGATCGCGGCGGGCGGCGCCGCTCTCCGCCGTGACCACGCCGATCGTCTTCGGCAAGAGCGGCCGCCGCAGCTGCTTTTGCAGCTCGAACAGCCCCTCCCCCTGCAGCTGTTTGCGCAGCGCCGCCAGGCGCGCCAGCAGGTCGCCCTCGCCGGCCAGGCGGACGTGGGTGGCGCGGAAGGAGAAGCTGGGCGAGGCGTGGGTGGCGCCCCGGTAGTAGTCCGGCCCGCCGGAGACGACAAGTTCGACCCCGTCGCGCAGCGAGCCCTCCGGCAGGCGCAGCCGTTCCAGATCGCTCAGCCACATCGTGCAGGGCACCGCGCCCTCGCGGTCGCGCAGCTCGAAGAACGCCTGTTTCTTGCTCTGGCCGTAGCCGGTCACCTCGCCCATCAGCTGGACGCGGGCCCGCTTCTTCATCTCTTCTTCGAGTTTGCGCGCGTAGCGCCCGACAGGAAACGGCCCCGGGAGATCCATCTAATTCAGGCTATGGACTGACGCGGCTGGACCAAGCAGATCAAGGACGCAGGGAGCGTGGCGTGCTCTGCACGCGAGCGACCGAGGGCGCCGATATGCGCCGGTCCAGGCGCGTCAAGCCGTGTCAGAGCACTTCCAGCGCTTGGCCCAGCTCTTCAGCTCGGCCAGCGCCGGGCCGAGATCCTCGCCGACCGCGGTCAGCGAATAGGTGACGCGGACCGGCGTCCCCGCTTCGACCTCGCGCTCGACCAGGCCCTCCTCCTCGAGCTCGCGCAGGCGCTGGGAGAGCAGGCGGTCGGAGAGGCCCGGGATCGCCTTGCGCAGCTCGCCGAAGCGCATCGGCCGCTCAGTCAGGGCGCTGACGATCGCCCCCGTCCAGCGTTTGCCGATCAGCTCGATCGCGGCGTGAAAGTCAGGGCAGACGCAGCCTTGCTGGGCGCCTGGGACCTGGGCCGGGCCCATCCGGGGGGCCGGGGTCGAAACGACCGGTTCCATCTCACTGAGCTTACTGAACGTAAGTGCTGGGCTTGCCGGGAATCAGAGCGTGCATGGGCCGGTGTCGGTCCAGTCGTTGGTCAGGTCCAGGGCATTTTCGACCAGCTCCGCCGGGATCGCGAAGCCCCCCGGGAGACCGCTGGTGGTCGCCGCGAAAACGGTGCCGACCACTTCGCCGTTCGCGTCGACCACCGGCCCGCCCGAGTTGCCGCTGCGGACCCGCCCCCCTAGCGCGATGATCTCGCGCTCGATCGGCCCGCGCCCGTAGGAATCCTCGCTGATCGTCGTCCGGGTCTCCCCGACCCGCGCCGGAGCCAACGCGTAGGGCCCGTTCTCGGGATAGCCGAGGACGGCGGCGCGGCGCCCCTCCTCGGAGCGGTGGGAAATCCCCAGGACCGGGATTTCGCCGCCGACCCGCAGCAGCGCGAGGTCGTTGGCGGGCGAGTAGTAGACCGCCTCGGCATCGAGCTCGACCCCGTCCTGCGTGGTGACCGTGGTGTCATCGGCGCCGGCGATCACGTGCGCATTGGTGACGATCAGCCCCGGCGCGACCGACCAGCCCGAGCCCTCGACCCCGAGCCCGCAGGCGGTGCTGAGGACGCGGACGACGGATTCGCCGGCGCTCAGCACCTCGGGGTCGGTGGCGATCGAGCTGTCGGGCGGCTCGGTCGGGGTCGCCGGGCCGGAGACGGCGGGGGCCGGATCGACCCGGTCGAGGGCGTTCAGGACCGGTCCGGAGGGCGGCAAGACTTCGTTCAAACTGCGCAGGATCACCGAGCCCTGGACGTCGGCGCGCAGGCGTTCGGTCGCCGGGGCGTGCAGGGCGACGGCGCCGAAGACCCAAACCAGCCCGAGCGCGACCGCGGCGATCAAGGCCGCCCCGCCGGCGCCGTCGGCCAGGTGCAAGGAGTGGTGGCGGATCACCTTGTCGCGCAGCCCGAGCGCGAAGCTCTCCACCGCGACCGCCGCCAACGCGCCCAGCAAGAGCGCTCCAAGCGCGGCGCAGAGCGGCGCGTAGGGCGATTGAGAGCCGTCGGAGAGCAGCAGCGGCGCCAGCCGGCTGCCGGCGAAAGCGCCGGCCGCGAACCCGGCCAGGGTGAGCAGGCCGACGATCAGCCCCTGCCGGTACCCCCAGAGCGCAAGCGCGATCGTAAAGGCGACTATCGCCCAATCGAGAACAGTCACATGTGAATAGAAGCACGCGGAAGACCGCTCTATTACCTTTCCGCTGGTGAGTCGTCTGTCTCCCGAGGTGGAGCGGCGCCGTCGCCTCGTCACCCGGACGCTGCCACTCGCCATCGTCGCCTTCGTCGCCTTCATCCTCGGGGCGGCCGTCGGGGTGCCCGGATCGCCCGAGAAGGAAGCCGCCGAGCGCTTCACCGAAGCCTGGTCGACCGGCAACCACAAAGCCATGTACCGCGAGCTGAACGACGCCGCGAAAGCGAAGTTCAGCCTCGACCAGTTCACGACCGCCTACGAGGAAGCGGAAGTCACCTCGACCATGCGCCGGATCGAACCGGGCTCGCCGAGCGATCCGCAGAAGGTCGAAGGCCAGACCGCGGTGCCGATGCCGATGACGATCACGATGGTCGCCTTCGGCCGGGTCGAAGACCAGCTGATGCTGCCCTGGGACGACGGCGGGATCGCCTGGAACCCGAGCCTCGTCTTCCCCGGCTTGAAGGAAGGCGAGCACCTCGGCAGCGAGATCGAGCTGGCGCCGCGGGCGCCGATCCTCGCCGCCGACGGCACGCCGCTGGCCGAGGGGCCGGCGGAAGAACGCGAACACCCGCTGGGCAGCGCCGCGGTCGACGTCACCGGCGAAATCGGCGAACCCTCCGAAGAGGACGTCCAGCGGCTCGCCAAGCACGGCTTCACGGAGGAAGCCCCGGTTGGGATCAGCGGCCTCGAGCGCGCCTTCAACACGCGCCTTGCCGGCAAGCCCGGCGGCTCGCTGCTGGCGGTCGACGCGGAGGGGACCTCGGTGCGGGTGATCGCCCAGTCCGAGCCGGAGGAAGGGGCGCCGGTGAAGACGACGATCGACCCCGAACTGCAGGAAGCCGCGGTCAACTCGCTGGCCGGCCGCTTCGGCGGGGTCGCCGTGCTCGACTCCCGCAACGGCGACGTCCGCGCGGTCGCCGGCCAGGCCTTCTCGGCCCCGCAGCCGCCCGGATCGACCTTCAAGATCGTCACCACCACCGCCGCGCTGCAGAAGGGCATCGTCGAGATGGACGACGAATTCGAATACAGCGAAGGGATCAACGTCGGCGGCCGCTTCCTCTACAACGCCAACGGCGAGATCTGCGGCGGCACCTTCCGCGCGGCCTTCGCCCACTCCTGCAACGCAGTCTTCGCCCCGCTCGGGCCGAAGGTCGGCAGTCACGACCTCGTCGCCACCGCCGAGCGCTTCGGGTTCAACCAGCCGCCCGCTCTTTACGCCCCCAAGTACCTGCGCGAAGCCGACCTGCCGGAGTCGTCGATCCCGACCGAGATCCCGACCGAGATCGATCTCGGGGTCTCGGCGATCGGCCAGGGCGAAGTGCAGGCGACGGCGCTGGAGATGGCGAGCGTCGCCCAGACGGTCGCCAACGGCGGCGTGCGGATGCCGACCTCGATCGTCAACAACAAGAAACTGCGCCCGCACGCGAAGCCGGTGCGGGTGATGTCGAAGCAGATCGCCGACGAACTGACCGAACTGATGGTCGGCGTCGTGGCCGAAGGGACCGGCACCGCCGGCGCGATCACCGAGGCGCAGGTCGCCGGCAAGACCGGCACCGCCGAGCTCGGCCCGAAAGAGGGCCAGGAGAACGAGGAGAACCCGATCCAGATCAAGGACGCCTGGTTCTCCGCCTTCGCGCCCGCCGACAAGCCGCGCCTCGCGGTCGGGGTGCTGCTGATCGAAGCCGAAGCCTCGGGTGGCGAAGTCGCCGCCCCGATCGCTGCGGAAGTGCTCTCGACCGGCCTGTAGGCCGATCCCGCCGCGCTAGAGGTCGAGGGTGACCTCGGCCTCTTCGCCGTCAGGCCCGGGAACGTGGAGGATCAGCGGCCGGTTCTCGTTCGCCGCTTCGGGCAGCAGGAAGATCACCAGCGAGCCCTCGATCGGGCCGAGGTCCGGAGTCGAGTCGAGGATCGGGATCTGTTCGTGTTCTTCGACTTCGCCGCCGAACGGGAAGGCGTAGAGGCTCTCGCTCGGCAGCGGCTCGTAGCGCTGCTTGTCGGCGTCGATGATCCACATCTCCTCGGGGAGGGTGTGGCTCTCGTCGGTGTCGTTCTGGACTTCGAAGAAGATCCCGAAATAGGTTTCGCCCTCCGGCGGCGGGTTTTCCTGGCCGACCAGGTAGGCGGAGTCCTCGTTGTCGTTCGGGTTCAGGTAGCGCGAGAAGGTGACGACGTATTCCAGCTCGCCGAGCTCGAAGACGTGACCCTCGGAGACCTCCAGCTCGTGGCTCTCGTAGCCGCAGGCGGAGACGCCCACGGTGAGGGCGGCCAAGGCCAGGACGGCGAGCAGCGGCAGGAGGAATCTGCGGGGCAAGGACATCGGCGGGCGGGAGTCTATTAAGGCCGGCGGATCAGGGGATGCCGGTCGCGTAGCGGTTGCCACCGGCGACCGCGATCCGCTCTACAGAGGCGTTTTCGCCCTCGAGGTTGTGGCGGAGCCGGTGCAGCGCCTGGCGCCAGCGGCGCTGCTGCCAGAAGGCGGCCCACGATGCCGACTCGAGGGCGCCGTCGAGAAATTTCGGCTCGGTCCAGTGCGTGAAACGGACCTTGGTCAGCGAGCCGCTGCCGCTGGTCAGCTCCCAGACGGTGTGGTTCGGGATCCGGTTGGCGCGGCCGCCGCGGCCCCGCTCGACGATCTTGTGCGGGCCTTCGAGCTCGACGATCGTGGTGTCCTCCCAGGGCGCGCGGAACGGCGCGTTGACCCGGAACCGGGCCCCCGCCCCCTCCCCGACCGGATCGAGCCGGGTGAGGTGGAAGTCGCTGAGGAAGTGGTCGGTGAAGGAGGGCCGGACCGAGAGGTCGCTGAGCAGCGCGAACGCCTCCTCGCGGGAGACATCGACTTCGATCTCGGCGCTGATCGGACCCATCGCGGCGCGATTCTAGTCGTCCGTCCCGCGGCGCCACCAGACGGGAAATTTTGAGTGACGGGCGGGGCCGGGGGGACTAGGATCGGAGCAGGGTCTGGGAAGGAGAGGTCAGATGTTCGAGACGATCAGCGCCGAGCCCGTGGGCGAGCGTTACGCGAGCGGTTTCATCCCCGGATGTGGCACCTATTTCTGTTTGTCCTGCGGCGCCCAGCTGGCCCTGCGGGAGACCGACGAGCTGCCCGAATGCTCGAGCTGCGGCGGCAGCCGCTTTCGCCGCGACTCGATCTTCAGCGCCCGCCAGGAGCACGAGCACGAGACTGAGACCGTGACCGCCGAACAGCCGCTGCCGGAGAACGGGGAGCTGCCGGCCTGGCTGGAGGCCGCACAGCGCGCCCTGCCGCAGGCCGGGAACCACCTCGTCTTCCACGACGGCGAAGGGATCGCCACGCACACGATCGAGCGCGGCTGGACCCGGATCGGCCGCAGCGAGCACGCCGACGTCTGTCTCGATGACCCGACCGTCTCCCGCCGCCACGCGCTGATCGTCGCCGAGCCCGGCAAGCAGCTGCGGGTGCTCGACGACCGCAGCCTCAACGGAGTCTTCGTCAACGGCGCCCGGACCGAGCTGAAGTCCCTGCGCCACGGCGACGAGCTGGCGATCGGCCGCTTCCGGCTCTATTTCCTGCGCTCCTAGCGGCGTTTTGGCCGGCCGGTTCCGGCCACCGCCGTCCCTAGGATCCCCCGCGTGAACGCCGTGCCCAGCCCGGTCGACCCACCCACGGGCCCGCAAGGCCCGGGGGGTCCGCGCGAGGTGCCGCCCTCGATCAGCGAGGCGGCCGACCGCGCCCGCGCCGAGCTCCACGCCGAGATCGAGCGCGTCCGCCTCGGCGTCGAAGAGGTCCTGGCCGAACAGCGCTCCCCGGTCGACGTCGACCTCCAGCGCGAGCTCGCCGACCTCCGCGAGGACACCCGCCTCTACGTCAAGAAGCGCCTGCGTAAAACCGAGAAGAAGCTCGAGCGCTCGGTCGGCAAGCTCGAGGACTCGGTCGACAAGTTCACCGACTCGGTCGAGCGCCTCGACGAGCGCACCCAGCGCCTCGAGCAGCGGATCGATCAGGTCGAGGCCGACCGCGCCGCCGCCGAGGTCCGCATCCATTCCTCGACCGAGCGCATGCTCGACGGCCTGCTGGAGGAGGTCCGCGAGATCGCCGACATGCTGACCCGCACCGATGGCGTTGGCGGGGGTGGGGTGACCCCTTCCACTTAACTTTTTTGTGAATCGCCGGCGAGCTGTCGCCCGGGGCGGGGAAGCAAAAAAGTACAAGACGTTCCAGGGGTCACCCCACCCCCGACCCGGACCGCGGCGAAGGCCAGCGGGCCGCTGAGTCGAACCTCCGCAACCGCTCCGTCTCACGGAAGCTGTACTGACGAAGGACGGTCCGAAGCCGTGCTTCGGGACGAGCAGCTCGACCCGAGGCTGCGGCTGGAAGGGGGAGTCGGGGGGCTCCCGGAACGTCTTGTACTTTTTTGCTTCAGCGCTGCGAGGCGTAAGCCGCCGCTCGCCCCACAAAAAGTTAAGTGGAGGGAGCCCCCCGACTCCCCCTACCGCCAACCCTCACTCGGTCGAGATGCTCGGGTCGGCCTGGACCTTCTTCGGGATCACCATGAGGAAGTTGCTGGTCGCGTCGGCCGAGAGGTCGAGGATGCGGTCGGCCTCCTCGTCTTGGCCGGTGGCGCGCAGTTCCTTGGCGTAGCCGTTGAGCAGGTCGTCGAGGTCGAGCAGGCCCTCGGAGTCAAGGTCCTTGAGTTCGACTTTGGCGCCCTCGCCGAGGCGGCGCTGGATCGCGTCGCGGTCGATGCCGAAGGCGTTGTGGCGGACGTAGACGCGGCCGCCGGTCATCCCGGCGCAGGCCCAGGGACCGAGGTCGCCGAGCACGACGGCGCGGCCGCTGGTCATGTACTCGAAGGCGAAGCCCTTGGCGTTGGCGCGGTCGACGACGCAGCCGCGGCTGTCGTCGATCTCCTGCTCGGGCTCGCCGCCGAGGACCACGTCGGCGCCGGAGAGGCGGATGCAGAAGCGCGAGTCGGCCGAGCCCTGGACGTAGAGCTGGCCGCGCTGGGCGCCGTAGGCGAAGGACTTGCCGACGGAGCCGTTCAGGCGCTTGCCGCGGGCGCCCTTGCCCTTGAGGATCGCGATCGTCCCGCCCAGCATCGCCTTGCCGACGCCGTCCTGGGCGCCGCCCTCGACCCGGATCGAGACGCCGTAGGCGTTGAAGGCGCCGAGCCCCTGGCCGGCGACCGAGCCGCCGTTGAAACTGAGGTCGGCCAGCACCTCTTCGCTCGGCTCGGGGCCGTCCTCGAAGATCCGCGAGCGCGCGATCGCCCCGGCCAGCTCGGTCCCGAGCACGCGGTCGTTGGCGTCGGTGGCGCGCGGGAACTCGCTGTGCACGGTCCTGCCGGAGCAGACTTCAGGCGCCAGGGCGGCGATCTGCGCCGACGCCTGCTTGGCCTCCATCCGGATCGGCCGCGCCACCACCAGGCCGGCTTCGGCCCGCGCCTCGACCAGCTCCTCCTCGGCCACCGGCAGATCCAGCGGCTCGAGGTCGAGGAACTCCTCCAGCGGCGTGATCAGCGGCGCCAGGTCGATCGAGTCCTTGGCCCCGACCTGCTCCAGCAGGTCGTAGCGGCCGACCAGGTCCTGGGCGCGTTCGTAGCCGAGCGAGGCGACCACCTGTTTGACCTCCTCGCCCATCGAGGAGAAGAAGCGGGCGCAGCTCTCGGCGGCGCGGTCGACCTCCTGCGGGGTGAACTTCTTCAGCCCGTGCTCCTGGGCTTCCTCGGTGGTCTCGATCTGGGTCGCGATCCCGACGTGACAGGTGTCGAGCTGACAACCGCGGCAGATCGTGCAGCCGAGGCTGACCATCGCCAGGGTCCCGAAGCCGACCCGGTTGGCGCCGAGGCAGTGCAGTTTGACGATGTCGTGGCCGGTCCGGTAGCCGCCGTCGGCCCAGATCTCGACCCGGTTGCGCAGCCCGGCCTCCATCAACGCCCGGTGCACGGCGCGGGTGCCGATGTCGCTCGGCAGGCCAACGTGGCGCAGCGCGTGCTGGCGGGCGGCACCGGTCCCCCCCTCGAAGCCCGAGAGGGTGATGATGTCGGCACCGGCCTTGGCGATCCCGAGCCCGATCGTGCCGATGTTCGGCACCACCGGAACCTTGACCGAGACGCGCACGTCGGGGTTCACGGTCTTCAGCTCGTCGATCAGCTCGGCCAGGTCCTCGATCGAGTAGAGGTCGTGGTTGTTGGAGGGGGAGATCAGGTCGGTGCCGGGGGCCGCGTTACGGGCGGCGGCGACCTTCTCGGAGACCTTCTTGCCGGGCAGGTGGCCGCCCTCGCCGGGCTTCGCGCCCTGGCCGATCTTGATCTCGGCGACGTAGGAGGAGTTGACCATCTCCGCCGAGACGCCGAAGCGCCCGGAGGCGATCTGCTGGCCGCGCCACTTGCGGTACTGCCCGTACATGTCGCGGATCTCGCCACCCTCGCCGTTCATGCAGAGGATGTTGGTCGCCTTGGCCGCGTCCGCGTAGGCGCGGAAGGCCGGCTCGGACTGCGAGCCGAAGCTCATCGAGGAGATCACGATCGGGTAGTCGTGATGACCGACCCCAGCGTCGACGGTGGCCGGGTCGACCGGCTCCCGGTCGCCCTTCAGAGCCATGACGTGGCGCATCGAGATCGGGTTCTGTTTCTCCAGGTCGAGGACTTTCTGGCTGTATTCCTCGTAGGTCCCGGAGCCGTTCGCGGTCGCGATCGCGGCCTTGTAGACCTTCGGGTAAAAGCGGAACGTCTTCGCCGGTTTCGCCGCGTCGTCCTCGCCGGAGAGCGCCTTGGCGCGTTCGTTGGTGTCGTCGTCGAGGTCGGTGAAGCCGGTCCCGGCCTTGGCCGAGGCGGCGAACGCTTTGGTCTGGAAGATCTCCGCCAGCTCGGGCTTGATCCCGATCGAGGAGAACTGACGCGCGTAGCCGCGGACCTCGTGGATCCCGATCGTCGAGATCACTTTCTCGATCCCTTTGCGCAGCGCCGCGCAGAGGTTGGAGACGTCGTTCTCGTAGTCCTCGACGCAGATCACCTCGACCATGGTGTACGGGCAGACGCCGTTGGCCCCGAGGCCGAGCGCCAGCATCACGTCGTGAACGTTGCGGATCGCCGCCGAGCGCAGGACGATCCCGCAGCGCCGGCGCAGGTTCTCTTCGCCGCGCTCGACCTTGAACTGCTTCAGCGCCTGGTCGATCGAGGAGGTCGCCAGGTGCGGGTCGAGGTAGCGGCGCTCGCCGTCGTAGACGGTGCGGTCGGTGAGGATCAAGAGCTCGGCCCCGTTGCGGACCTTCTTCACGGCTTCCTGCTTGATCCGCTCGATCGCGCCCTGGGTCGTCTCCGACTCCAGCAGCGAGATGTCGACCGCGGCGGCGCGGCCGCGGAACTCCTCCCAGAGGTCCTCCAGGAGGTAGGTGTGGTGATCGCGGGCGATCTGGCGGTAGGTCTTGTCGGAGAGCGGTGCCAGGCCGTGGTGGCCGCCGAGCAGGATCGGGAACTCGGTTTCGACCGTGCCGGTGTCCTCGCCGGCGTTGTCCAGCGAGGGCCGGCGCCCGAACAGGGCGCGGGTCGAGAAGTGCTCGAGCTCTCGTTCACGGTCGAGCGCCGGGTTGGTGACGACGGCGACCGTCTCCTTGAAATAGTCGGCGAGGTTCTGACGCTCGGGCGAGAGCGCCGCGAGCGGGCCGTCGTAGCCGAGCGAGCCGACCGGCTCGGCTCCGTTGGAGGCCATCTGCTGGACGAGTTTGACGTCGTCGCGCTGCCAGCCGAAGCCGGCGAGGACGCGGTCTTCGACCTTGACCGGCTCCTCGGGGCCGGCTTCGGAGTAGCCGGGGACGTCGTCGCCCTCGAGCGGGCCGCCGGTCTGCAGCGCCCGGTCGTAGCCGGCGACGGCTTCGATCCCGTTGCGGGCGAGCCAGCGGTCGCGGACGATCCGCAGCATCTCGTCGTGCGGGTGCAGGGTCGAGCGGCGGGCGACCGGGTCGATCAGGACCAGCGCCTTCTCGCCGGGGGCGAGCGGCTTCGGCTCGGAGACCATGTCGTGCACGGAGACGACCCCGGGCTCGGAGCTGAAGACGAAGTCGGCCTCGGTCTCGACCTGCCAGAGCGGGCGCAGGCCCATCGCGTCGGCCGAGAACACGCACTCGTCGGCGTGACGGGAGATCAGGGCAACCGGACCCTGGGCGAACGGGCCCATCGCCTGGTGCAGGTACATGTAGAAGGCGTGCAGGTCCTCGGGGAGGCCCTTGATCTCCTCGACGATCGGCGGCACCAGCATCTCCATCGCCTCGGCCAGGGTCAGGTCCTCGCGGCTGACCATCGTCTCGATCGTCCGGTTCAGGTCCTGGGAGTCGGAGGCGCCGGGACGGATCGGCACCGCCAGCATCTTCGCCTCCTGGCGCAGCTGTTCGATCGTGTTGATCTCGCCGTTGTGGCCGATCGCCGAGAACGGCTGCACCCGCTTGAACGAGGGCCAGGTGTTGGTCGAGTAGCGGTTGTGGCCGAGCGCGGCGACCGTCTCGAAGCGCGGGTCGCGGAGGTCCGGGTAGTAGGCGGCGAGCACGTTCGGCGCGCCCATCACCTTGTAGACGCAGGTGGTCGCCGAGAACGAGGGCACGTGGACGTCGAGCCCGTGCTCGAGCTCGTTCATCAGCTCGAACAGCAGCGGGTCGCGCTTCTCGGCGTCGGGGACGAGCCCGGCGATCTGCCAGAAGATCGGCTCCTCCTCGCGCGCGGTCGGGCCGAGGGCGGTCGAGTCGACCGCGCCTTCGCGCTCGGCGAGGATCCGGAAGCCGCCCTGGTTGAGGAGTTCGCGCGCGTCGTGCTGGACCTTCTCGCGGTCCTGGGAGCGCTCGATGAAGATGTGGGCGACGGCGAAGTGGTCGTCGAGGGCGAGCGAGGGGTCGTGGCCGCCGCTGCGCACCTCCTCGGCCCAGATCTTGCGCGGGATGTCGAGCATCAGACCGCAGCCGTCGCCCTCCCCGTCGACGTTGCCCGCGCGGTGGAGCATCTTCTGCAGGGCCGGCAGCGCCAGCTCGATCGGCTCGTGGCTCGGGGTGCCGTCTTTGCGGACGGACGCGTAGATGCCGCAGGCGTCGTTGTCTTCGACGCTCGGCGGCGAGACCAAGGGCCTGTAGGGACGCTCCGGCGAGTACCGCTCGACTTCGGGGCCGCGGCGCGACTGGGACTTCGGCATTCAGTTCCTCCCGGTTTCCGCACCTTCTTCGAGCGGGCGCGCGACGGGTTGACGGGTCCGAGAATTATAGGACCAGGGTCCAAATCCGCCTAGTCACTCGGGTTTGTCGCCTTTTGCAGGAGAAAACGCTGAGCAGGGGCGTCAGGCCCAGGACATCGGCTCGTAGTTGCCGCTCGGGTCGACCCCGATCAGCAGGGCGGTGACCGGGGCCTCGGAGCGGTTTTTGATCGTGCGGCTGGAGGCCGGTTCGATCGAGGCGAAGGTGCCGGCCGGGGCCGCCGTCTCCTCGCCGTCGATCACGATCACCGCCTCGCCCTCGAGGATCAGGTAGAGCTCGACCTGGCCGCCCTCGGCCTCATCGTGTTCGGGGATCCCGCCGCCCGGCCCGATCTCGACCAGATTATAGCCGAAGCACGCGGTGCCGAGCGCTTTCCGCGCCAGCAGCCAGGTCGACTCGCCCGAGCCCTCCATGCGCTCGAACTCGTCGCGGTGCTTGATCGTCGACCCGTGCGCCATCTAGGCTTGACACTATCGCCACTAAGGACTCCGAGCCAGCCCTTCGCGACGCGATCGACCGCTACAACGCGGCCTGGAACGCCCACGACCTCGACGCGATCATGGCGCTGCACGCGCCGGACATGGTTTTCGAGAACCACACCGCGGGCGAGTCGGCGGTCGGCGCGGAGGCCCGTGGCCACATCGGCACGATCTTCATGACCTGGCCCGACATCGCCTTCACCACCCGGCGCCTCTACGTGCGCGAGGGCCTCGTCGTCCAGGAATGGACCGCCGCCGCGACCCACGCCAACACGATGCGCCGCGGCGAGCTCGTCGCCGAGCCGACCGGGCGCCGGATCGAGTGGGACGGACTCGACGTGATCCCCTTCGAGGGCGGCCTCGTCAAACGCAAGGACGTCTGGTCCGACAGCGTCTCGATCCTGCGCCAGCTCGGCCTGCTCTAGAAGCTCCAGTCCGGTTCGGAGGCGTTCCGCGCCAGCACCTTCGCCTTGCCACCGGTGAACGGGCGGGTGACGACGGTGTGCTTGTTACCGGGGTCGAACCCGCCTTCGAAGCCGAGCACGGTCTTGCCGTTGCCCGAGAGCGCGGTGCCGACGAAACCCGACTCGCCCGCCGGGCCGATCGGCTTCTGGGCGCCGGTGAGGGCGTTGACGCCGACCGCGTAGCTGGTGTCCTGGCCCTGGAACTCGGTCAGCAGGCGCTTGCCGTCGCCGGACCAGGCGGTCGGGAACAGCCCCAGGAGCAGCTGGTCGACGTTGGTGTGGGTGAGGCGTTTGACTCCCTTGCCCTTTTCGTCCATCAGGTAGATCTCGTTCTTCGGCCCGTACCTGCGTTTGTTCGCGTCGATCTGCTTGACGAAGGCGATCTTCCCGGTCGGGCCCCAGAGCGGATCGAGCGAGCGGTGGTCCTTGGTCAGCGCCGTCGCTTTGCCGCCGGCGGCCGAGACGAGGAAGATGTCGCTGCGCGGCGGGTAGCTTTCGCTGCTCGCCTTGGCGTAGACCACCTGGTGGCCTTCGGGGTCGAAGCTGAAGCCGCTGAAGAAGCCGCTCGCGAGCACCTTCTGGGTGCCGGCGGCGATCGTGATCAGGACCAGCTTGCGCTTGCCGAGTTCGGCCCCCCGCAGGGCGAGGATCTGTTCGCCGTTGGGCGAGAACTCGAGGTAGAAGGGTTCGCGCCAGCCCTTCATCAGCGTCTTCGCCGGCCCCCCGGCGACCGGCGCCAGCTTCAGTTCGGTGCTGTGGCCGGGGCCTTCGTGGAAGTAGGCGACGCTGGCGCCGTCGGGCGACATGTGCGGGCTGTCGCCGGGGCCGATCTTGCGAGCGCCGCTGCCGTCGTCCTTGGCGACGTAGACCGCGCGGTTGAGCTGGCCTTTGACGAAGGTGAGCGACGCCTGGGCGGCGACCGGCAGGGCCAGCAGCAGCGCGGCGGCGAGGAGGACGACGAGCGTGGGGAACTTCCGGGGGGTCGGCATGAACGCGACTCTATCCCGGGCCGACGATGGCAGCCGCGACCAAACCGCCGCTGACGCCGAGAAAGGAGACGACCGCCAGGGCCCGGTACCAGGGGCGCTTGTCGATCTCCGGGTCGAAGGCGAGCGGCACGAAGAGGAACGGGTTGACGAAGGTCCCGAAGACCAGCGCGACCGCGATCGCCGTCGGCAGGTCGGGAACCGCGAGTCCGACCCCGATCAGGATCAGGCCCATCATCACGTAGTCGAGGTGGACCTGGCGGACCCGGTGCGGGGCGACCACGCCGATCCGTTTCAGCCACTCGGGCCGCTCGTCCCGCATCACCATCACCCAGCCGAGCAACCCTCCCAAGGCGAGCTCGACCAGGCCCACCTGCACGACCCAGTCCATGGGGCCGACCCTAATCGATTGCTAAAGCTCGGGAACGTCGGCGCCGAGCAGCTCGAACGGCAGCCGCCTCACCTCGGCCCAGCCGGCGCAGCGCTCCTCCAGCGCGGCGGCGACGTTGCCGGCCTCCTGCCAGGTGGTCCAGACGAGGACCGTGGGACCGGCGCCGGAGATCGTCGCGCCGAGCGCCCCCAGCTCGCTCGCCGAGTCGACGATCTCCATCGAGCGCGGGTAGAGCTCGCGGCGGCGCGGCTGGTGGATGCTGTCCCGGACCCCGCGCGAGACCAGGTCGAGGTCGGCGCTCTGCAGCCCGAGCACCAAGAGCGCCGCGGCGGAGATGTTGGCGACCGCCTCGGCCAGCGGCACCTCGGCCGGGATCGCCTCACGCGCCAGCTTGGTCGAGACCTCTTCGCCGGGGATCACCACGACCCCCTCCAGCCCTCCGGGCGGGTCGAAGCGGCTGGCCAGCGGCTGCCCGTCGGCGCCCGGCCCGCAGACCACGAAGCCGCCGTAGATCGCCGCGGCGACGTTGTCGGGATGCCCCTCGATCTCGGTCGCCCGGACCAGCAGCTCCTCCTTCGTCAAGGCCAGCTCGAAGAGGTGGTCGGCCGCGGCCAGCCCGGCGACGATCGCCGCCGCGCTCGAGCCCAGCCCCCGCGCCAGCGGGATCTCGCTGCGCAGGCGGAAGGCGATCCCGTCCGCCGGCCTCAGGCTCTCGAACGACTTAACGATCAGGTTCTCGCGCCCGGTCGGCACGTCGATCCCCCCCGGGTCGAACGAGTACTCCCCCGTCTCTTCGACCTCGAGCTCCAGATGCAGCGAGACCGCCGCGGCCATCGCGTCATACCCCGGCCCGAGGTTGGCCGAGGAGGCGGGCACGCGAACTAGCCGGTGGCGCGCGGTCATCGCTTCAGTCGAAGACGGCGCGCTCGACGGCAGATAGGTCGTTCTCGCAGTTGATCACCGCGGGGGCTTTGCCGAAGGCGGTGTCGGGGTCCTTGAGGCCATGGCCGGTGAGCACGCAGACGACCGACTCGGGCGGCTCGGTGCCCTCGACGACGGGCAGGCCGTGGGCCAGCAGGCCGGCGACCGAGGAGGCCGAGGCGGGCTCGCAGAAGACGCCTTCGGTCGAGGCCAGCCAGTGGTAGGCGTCGAGGATCTGCTCGTCGGAGACGGCGGCGACGCGGCCGCGCGAGGCGGTGAAGGCCGCCATCGCCTCCTCCCAGCGGGCCGGGTTGCCGATCCGGATCGCCGAGGCGACGGTCTCCGGGTTGGCGACCGGCTCGCCGCCGACCAGGGGCGCCGCGCCCTCGGCCTGGAAGCCGTAGAGGACCGGAGCGGTCTCCAGCTCCTGGAAGCCGCGCCAGTAGGCGGTGACGTTGCCGGCGTTGCCGACCGGGATCGCCAGCGCGCCCGGCGCCCCGCCGAGCTCCTCGACGACCTCGAAGGCGGCGGTCTTCTGGCCTTCGATCCGGTGCGGGTTGACCGAGTTGACGAGTTCGATCGGGTGCTTCTGGGCGAGCTCGCGGACGATCCGCAGGGCGTCGTCGAAGTTGCCCTGGAGGGCGACGACGCGGGCGCCGTGCATCAGCGCCTGGGCGAGCTTGCCGATCGCGATTTTGCCCTCGGGGACGATCACCGCCCCGGTCAGCCCGGCCCGGGCCGCGTAGGCGGCGGCGCTGGCGGCGGTGTTGCCGGTCGAAGCGCAGATCACCGCCTCCGCCCCACGCCCCTTGGCGCGGGAGACGGCGACGGTCATCCCCCGGTCCTTGAAGGAGCCGGTCGGGTTCGCCCCCTCGAACTTGAGGTAGGCCCGGGCGCCGATCCGCTCGGAGAGCCGGGTCGCCTCGATCAGCGGGGTCGAGCCCTCGTTGATCGTCACCACCGGGTCGCCCGGCTCCAGCGAGAGCCGGTCGCGGTAGCGGTCGATCAGCCCCGCCGCCATCAGAACTGCTCCTCGATGACGTGAATCGAGCGGGCCGGCGCGCGCAGCTCGGGCAGCTCGCCGAGCGCCTGGATCGCCGCCGCGAAGCGCGACTCCAGGCACTCGTGGACGACCATCACCAGCCGCGCCTCCTCGCCGGCCCCGCGCTGGACGACGCTCTTGACGGAGACGTCGTGGTCCCCGAGCACGGTCGCGACCCGGGCCAGCACCCCCGGCTGGTCGGCGACCTCGAGGTAGAGGTAGAAGGAGGAGCTGACGTCGGCGACGATCGGCAGCTCGGTGCGGGTCTCGTGCACCGGGGCCTCGCCGGCGAGGATCGAGACGACGTCGCCGAGCACCGCCGAGGCGGTCTGGATGCCGCCGGCGCCGGGCCCCGACATCGTCACCTCGGTGATCGCCGGCGCCTCGACCATGACCGCGTTGAAGGGGCCCTCGATCGGCGCCAGCGGGTGGCCGCGGTAGAGGAAGCAGGGGAAGACGCGGACGCTGATCCCCCCGTCGCGGCGTTCGGCGACCCCGAGCAGCTTCAGCGAGAGGCCGAGCTCCTTCGCGTAGGCGAGATCGTCGGGCTGGATCGCCTCGATCCCCTCGTAGGGGACCTCGGCGAGCGTGACCGGCGTGTGGAAGGCGAGCCGCGCGAGGATCGCCATCTTCGCCGCAGCGTCGGCGCCGCTGACGTCGTCGGAGGGGTCGGCCTCGGCGTAGCCCAGCTCCTGGGCCTGCTTCAACACCTCGTCGTAGCCGGCCCCGCTCGCCGCCATCTCGCTGAGGATGAAGTTGGTGGTGCCGTTGACGATCCCGAAGACCTTCTCGATCTTCGTCACCCCGAAGCTCTCCTGAATCGTGCGGACGATCGGGATCACCCCGGCGACCGCCGCCTCGAAGCGCAGCTGCACCCCGGCCTCGCGGGCGATCCCGAAGAGCTCGTCGCCGTGCTGGGCGAGCAGCTGCTTGTTCGCGGTGACGACCGGCTTGCCGGCCCGCAGGGCGTCGATCACGTACTCCTTGGCGGGGTCGATCCCGCCCATCAGCTCGACGACCAGATCCGAGCTGGCGAGGATCTCCGAGAAGTCGCCTTCGCTGCGGGTCAGGACCCCGGCCAGCTCTGGTCGCCGCCCGGTCGCCGCCTCCACGGCCACGGCGCGCTCGGCCAGCAGCTCGGCGAAGGCGGCGCCGACGTTGCCGCGGCCGAGCAGGCCGATCCGGATCGGTTTGGGACCGTCGTCAGACATCGCGAGAGGTGAGGTCGTCGTAGGTCTCGCGGCGAACCACGACCCGGGCCTCGCCGTCGTGGCAGAAGACCACCGGCGGCCGGGTGACGCCGTTGTAGTTGCTAGCCATCGCGTGGCCGTAGGCGCCGGTCGCGGGGGTGACGAGGACGTCGCCGACGGCGGGCTCGGCGAGCGGCGTGTCGCGGACGAGGATGTCGCCCGACTCGCAGTGCATGCCGGCGACCGTGACCAGGGTGTCCGGCGTAGCGGCGGCGCGGTCGGCGATCAGCGCTTCATAGCGCGAGCCGTAGAGCATCGGTCGCAGGTTGTCGGACATGCCGCCGTCGACCGCGACGTAGGTGCGCACGCCGGGGATCTCCTTGACGGTGCCGACCCTGTAGGCGGTGATGCCGGCGTTGGCGACCAGCGAGCGGCCGGGCTCGATCAGGATCCGCACCCCCTCGCCGAAGACCTCGGCAATGCCCTCGACCTTGACGCCGACGTAGGTGTCGATCGCGGGCGGCTCGTCGTCGCGGGTGTAGGCGACGCCGAGCCCGCCGCCGACGTTGACGACCTCGCACCAGTCGCCGGCGAGGCCGCCGAGCGCCTGGATCGCCAGCTTGTAGGGCTCGAGTTCGAAGATCTGGGAGCCGATGTGGGCGTGCAGCCCGACCAGCCGCAGCTTCTCGGAAGCGAGCACCCGCTCGATCGCCTTCGCCGCCAGCCCGTCCTCGAGCCCGAAGCCGAACTTGGAGTCGAGCTGGCCGGTGGTGATGTAGTCATGGGTCGAGGGCTTGATCCCCGGCGTCACCCGAATCAGCACCCGCTGCGGTTCGTCGAGCAGCCGCTCGCAGCGCTCGATCTCGTCGAAGGAGTCGAGGATCAGGTGGCGGATGCCCGACCGGGCCGCGAAGAGGATCTCCTCGTCGGTCTTGTTGTTGCCGTGCATGTGGATCCGCTCGGGGTCGAAGCCGGCGCGCAGCGCCATGTGCAGCTCGCCGCCGGAGGCGACATCGGCGGAGAGGCCCTCCTCGGCGAACAACCGGTAGGCGGCGGTGCAGGGGAAGGACTTGCTGGCGAAGACCACCTCGGCGTTGGCGCCGCGGCGTTCGAACGCCTCGCGGTAGGCGCGGGCGCGGGCGCGGAGGTCATCCTCGGCGTAGAGGTAGGCGGGGGTGCCGAACTCTTCGGCCAGCTCGACCACGTCGCAGCCGGCCAGCTCGAGGTGGCCGCGCTCGTTCACCCGACTCCCCGTCGGGTAGACCGCCGACCCCTCGATCGGGTCGCCGCTGGCCACCGACCCCACCTGTTCTCCGTCCGCCATCAGGCCGCCATTCTGACGATCCTGGCGCCGCTGGGCTGTCCAGCGGCGTCAGGGTTTGGGGTTCAGGAGACTGCCGACCGTGTCGGCGACGCCGTCGACCGTTTTGCCGACCACCGATTCGGGGCCGGCGACGCCGTTGACCACCCCTTCGGTGACGGTCGTGACGCCGGTTTTTTCCAGCGCGCCGCCGGTCACCGTCTGGTCGACCGTGGTGACGGTGTTGTTGACGCCTTCGGTCAGCGCCTGCGAGGGGGTGCTCGCGGTGCCCGATTCCCCACCACCGCTGGAGCCGCCGTCGCTGGATCCGCCCGACCCGCCGGCGCTCGGCGAGGAGGTGCTGCCACCACCCGCTCCGCCCGCACCCGGATTCGCGGGCGATTCGCCGCCACCCTGGCCGCCTCCCCCGCCCCCGGTCACCGCTTCGCCGGCGTCGTCGCTGTCGGTGGTCGCGCCACCGCGGAAATCGCCGCCGCTGCTGACCGGGGTGTCGCGATTGCCCCCGGCGCCGGGGATCGCGCCGGCGCTCGGGGTCGCGGCGGTCGTCGCGCCAGCAGCCGCGGCCGGCTCGGGGTTAGCGCCGCCGCCTGCGACCGCCCTGCCCTCCTGTACCGCGGTCTCCTTCGCGTCGCCGAGCCCGGCGATCGGCCAGTCGCCGAAGACCTGGGCCGAAACGAGCAGGACGAATGCCGCGATGGCGATGGCGATAAGCGTCGCCCCGGACACCGCGCCCACCAGATAAGTGTGCGCCTGACGAACCATCTCCGATTGCTAAAGGTAACCCATCGAATCTCCTGATGGCCATATATCCGGCTTGGGCAAGCCCGAAACTCCGGTCAAGAAGATTCGGAGGCATTCTCCACGCGCAGCAGTCCCTGGTCGGCCTCCTCCTCCATCTGCAAGGTCGTGTGCTCGATCCCGAACTCCTCGCCGAGGGCTACCTCGAGCCGGCGGCGGATCAGGTCGCGGTCAGTGCCGGTCGCGACGACCACATGGGCGGCGATCGCGCCGAAACCGGCGGTCACGGTCCAGACGTGGAGGTCGTGGACCTCGCGCACGCCCACCTCGGCACAGATCGCGGCGCCGACCCGGTCGACGTCGAGGTTGGCCGGGGCCGACTCCATCAGCACGTCGAGCGGTTCCTTGATCAGCCGCCAGGAGGATGCGAGGACGAGCGCCGCGATCAACAGGCCGACGATCGGGTCGACGATCGGCGAGCCGCCGAGCAGGACCCAGGCGCCGGCGACGAGCACCCCGACCGAGCCGAGCGCGTCGGCGGCGGAGTGGCGCAGCGCCCCCTCGAGGTTGATGTCCTCGCGTTGGCCGCGGGCCAGGACCCAGGTCGCGATGAGGTTGCCGAGCAGCCCGAAGATCCCGAGGCCGAGCACGCCCCAGCCCTCGATCTCCGGCGGGTCGGAGAAGCGGCCGATCGCGGCGATCGCGATCACCACGCTGACCACGACCAGGATGATGCCGTTGACCAGCGCCGCCAGCACCTCTGAGCGCTGGTAGCCGAAGGTGCGCCGGCCGGCCGCCGGCAGACTCGCCAGCCGCGCCGCGAACAGCGCCAGGGCGAGGGCGCCGGCGTCGGAGAGCACGTGGCCGGCGTCGGCGAGGACCGCCAGCGAGCCGGTGAGGAGGCCGCCGACGACCTCGGCGACCAGCAGCCCGACGTTGATCGCGAGCGCGATCCAGAGCCGCCGCCGGCTGTCCTCCCGCCGCGCCTCCAGCGCGTGCGCGCCGTAGCCGTGCGAGTGGCCAGCATGATCGTGGGAGTGCGAGTGCACGTCCCGAGGATAGGACCGCCGCGAGGACGGAGCCGGAACCGCGCTAGGCGGCGACCGGCTCCTTCTGCTCGCTCTTGGCCGCCGCGGCGGCGACCTCGAGGCCGTAGCCGAGGCGCTCGGCGTACTCGCGCGCCTGCATCCGCGAGATCACCATCCGCTGGATCTCCGCCGTGCCCTCGAACAGCTGGTAGATCTTGGCGTCGCGGAACCACTTCTCCAGCGGGCACTCGGTGGACTGCGCGAAGGGGCCGACCAGGTCCATCAGGGTGGCGGTCGCCCACATCGTCACGTCGCCGGCCTTGAGCTTCGACATCGAGCCCTGGCCGCCGGTCATCGGGACGCCGTTGCGGCCCATCCAGGAGGCGCGCTGGACCAGCAGCCGGGCGGATTCGATCTCGGTCGCGACGTCGGCCAGCGTCTGCTGCACGCGTTGGATTTTCAGCATCGGGACCCCGCCTTCGGACTGGCTGTCGAGGTGCTCGAGGGTCCACTCGTAGGCCGCCTGGGCGATCCCCAGGGCGGAGGCGCCGACGATCGGCCGGGTGATCTCGAAGGTGGCGAGCGCGTCGGCCGAGCGCGATTTTTGGCCCGAGCGGGCGCGCTCCAGCTTCTTCGCCAGCTTCTCCTCGCCGCCGAGCAGGTTCTCGGCTGGGATTCGGCAGTCCTCGAGCACGACCTCGGCGGTATGCGAGGCGCGGATCCCGAGCTTGGTCTCCTTCTTGCCCTGGCTCAGGCCCGGGGTGCCCTTGCCGACCACGAAGCTCGCCTGGCCGCGGGTTCCAAGCTCCGGGTCGACCGCGGCGACGACCACGTGCACGTCGGCGATCCCGCCGTTGGTGATGAAGATCTTGGTCCCGTTCAGGACCCACTCGTCGCCGTCGCGCCTGGCGGTCGTCTTCAGCGACTTCACGTCGGACCCGGCCTGCGGCTCGGTCACCGCGTAGGCGCCGAGCTTGATCTCCTCGCCGACGCCGAAACACTCCGGGACCCACTGGCCGATCTGCTCGGGGGTGCCCGTAGCGGCGATGCCCGCGGCCGCGAGGCCGGAGCCGGCGATCCCGAGGGCGATCCCGGCGCAGCCCCAGTGCATCTCTTCGGCGGCGATCGCGCCCATCTGGCCGTCACCGTCGGCGGCGGTCATCTGCAGGTAGTCGATCCCCTGCAGGCCCTGCTTGCGGGCCTCCTTGATGACCTCCCAGGGAGTGCTCTCCTCTTCGTCGTGCCTGCGCGCCACCGGCCGGATGACGTCCTTGGCAAAGGCGCGGCACTTGGCCTTGAAGGCGAGCTGCTCGTCGTTGAGTTCGAAGTTCATTTCTCCCCTGCCTTGGTCGTCGCGGTCGTGGGCTGCATTGATTGACTGGTCAGTCAGCCAGTCCGATTAAGTGTAGCGTTCGGGCCGGTGAGCGCCGACCGCCCGATCAACGCCGATATGCCCTCGACCGAGGAACTGGAGCCAGCCTCCGAGGAGAAGCCGGCGGCTCCGGCGAGCGCCGCCGAGCCCGCGAAAACGGCTGCCGCAGACACGGCGCCGATGCCCCCCGCCGCGTCGAAACCGCCGCAACCGTCGAAACCGACGCGGCCGCCGAAGCCACGGCGCCGGCCGAAGCCGCTGACCCCGAAGCTGCTGGCCCTGCTGGTGATCGTCGCGATCGGGTTCATCGTCGCCGCGATCCTCGGCGGCACCGGCGGCGGCAAGGACGAGAGCGGCGCGGCGCCAGAGGCGCCGCCGAGCGGCGCGCAACCGGGAGCGGCCGGCGGCGGCGGTGCGAGCGAGCTCGGCTTCCCCGGCTTCGCGACCAACAACACGACCCGGGTCGGCGGCGCCGATCCCGCCGCCAACGCCGCCGCGGTCGCGCTCGCCGTCTACCCCTCCACCACCGCCTCACAGCGCCCGAGGTCGGTCACCCTGGTCGACCAGGGCAACTGGGCCGGGGCGATCGCCGCCGCCGTGCTGATGGCGGCGCCGGCCCGGGCGCCGATCCTCCTCACCGACGGTGGCGCGCAACCGGCCGCGACCGAGGAAGCGCTGACCGCGCTCGACCCGAAACAGACCAACGAGCTGAGCTCCGGCGCCGCGGCCGCCGCCGCGGCGGAAGCCGCCGACCTGCGCGACCAGCTCCTGCCGAAGCCCCCGGCCCACATCGTCATCGCCCCCGAAAACGCGCCCGAGTTCGCGATGCCGGCGGCGGCCTGGGCGGCGCGCTCCGGCGACCCGGTGCTGTTCGCCGGCGGCGACGACCTGCCCGCGCCCACGGTCGCCTACCTCGAAAAGCACAAGCAGGCACCGATCTACCTGCTCGGGCCGGCCTCGGTCCTCTCCTCGGAGCTGCTCCGCGAAGCCGACGAGATCGGCGGCGCCGCGACCCGCGTCGCCGCCGAGGACCCGGTCGCGAACGCGGTCGCTTTCGCCCGCTTCAGCGAAGATGGCTTCGGCTGGAACATCAACGACCCCGGCCACGGCTTCGTCCTGGTCCGCGAGGACGCGCCGCTGAACGCGGCCGCGGCGGCGCCGCTCTCGGCCTCGGGAACCTGGGGTCCGTTGCTGCTCACCGACAGCGCCGGTACGCTCCCGGCCGAGGTACGCGACTACTTTCTCGACGTGAAGCCCGGATACACGGACAACCCGACCCGCGCCTTCTACAACCACGTGTGGGTGATCGGCGACCAGGAGGCGATTGACGTGACTCAGCAAGCGGAAGTCAACGAGCTGGCCGAGCTCGAAAAGATCGGCGGCGGCTGATGAGCGAGGCCGAGAACCCCCAGCTGCTCTCCCGCGGCGAGGTAACCCCCGAGGACATCCGCGCCCTCGCTGGTCCCTCCACCCCGCACTTCGCGCTTCAGGTCCGCAACCGGATCCAGCGCCTGATCGAGCCGCTGCCCGCCGACCACCCGGCGCGGATCGAAGGCGAGCGCCAGATCGCCCGCCTCGAAGACCTCTCGAAGCACAGCGGCGACCCGCGCGGCACCCTCGGCATCAGCCACTGACGTGAGGTACCTGGCCCCAGGCGTCTGGCGGCTGAAGGAGATGCCGGCGCCGACGATCAACGTCTACCTGGCCGAGGACGTCCTGATCGACGCCGGCCGGCGCTGGGACCGGGGACGGATCTTCGCCGAGCTCGAGGGCCGGGAGATCTCGCAGCTGGCCCTGACCCACGCCCACCCCGACCACCAGGGCATCGCCAAGGACGTCTGCGAGGCGCGCGGCATCCCGCTCGCCTGCCACGCCGACGACGTCGCGGCGATGGAAGGGACCCGTTCGATGCAGGAGGCGGCGCCGGGGAACCCGATCAACCGGCTGATCAAAGCGATCTGGCAGGGCCCGCCCTACAGGGTCGAGCGGGTGCTGCGGGAGGGCGACGAGGTCGCCGGCTTCCGGGTCGTGCACGCGCCCGGCCACTCGCGCGGCGAGGTGATCTTCTTCCGCGACTCCGACCGGGTCGCGATCTGCGGCGACGTGATCCGCAACATGAGCTACGCCACCGCGCTGCCGGGGATCAAGCAGCCGCCGGACATCTTCACCGCCGACCCGGCCGAGAACCGGCGCTCGATCCGCAAGCTGGCCGAGCTCAACCCGAGCCTGATCCTCCCCGGCCACGGCCCCGAGGTCACCGACATCGGGGCCTTCGAGCGCTTCGTCGAAAAGCTGCCGGCCGACTAGGCCGACCGCAGCTTTGCCGCTGGCAGCGGGTTACTGAAATTTGACTACCACGAGCGGCTCGCGCGGGTTGTCCACCCGTCGCCTGGGTAGGGACCACGCAAGCCCCCCACTGGAGAAAGGGAGTCCAGATGAGCACGCCCAAGAAGCGTCGGCCGTCGCCTGCGATGGTCGTCGCGATCATCGCCCTGATCGCCGCCCTCGGCGGCACCGCTTACGCCGCCCAGCAGATCAACGGCGGCGCGATCATGAAGCAGACGATCGGCGGCGGCAAGCTGAAGCAGAAGACCCTCACCGGGTTCCAGATCAACACCAACAAGCTCGGCGTCGTGCCGTCCGCGAAGCGCGCCACGCACACCTACTGGGCGGTCGTCAACAATCCGGCCGGCCCGACCAACGCGGCGCTGGCGCGGGCCAGCGACAGCACGATCACCGCGGTCGAGGGCGGCGGCGGAGTCACCGTTGTCTTCCCCCAGAACATCTCCGGCTGCGCCAACGTCTCCGCGCGCAACAACGCCGGCACCACCGTTCCCGGTTCGGGCTACGCCCAGACCAACACGGCGGCGGCTAACGCCAACGCGATCGAAGTCCACACCAAGGACAAAGAGGGCGCCAACGACGACGCCGACTTCCACCTGCTCGTCGTCTGTCCGTAAGGCCACTTTCATACACACACCGTTCCCCACACAGTGAGATAGCCTCACTGTGTGGGGGAGCGGGGGCTGGAGTCAGGGTGCGCTGACGCCCAGGGCGAGAGGATCGGCCTGGCGCTGTCGGGTGGCGGCTTTCGCGCCGCCTTCTTCCACATCGGAATCCTGGCGCGACTCGCCGAGATGCGGATCCTCCACAAGGTGGAAGTCATCTCCACCGTCTCCGGTGGCTCGATCATCGGTGTCCTCTACTACCTGCGCCTGAAGCGCCTGCTCGAAGAGAAAGCCGACCCAGACATCACCGCCGAGGACTACCTCGGCCTGGTTGGCGACGTCGAGAAGCGGCTGCGCGAGGGAGCCCAGAAGAACATCCGCGCCAGGGTCTTCGCCAACCTGCTCAAGAACGCGCTGATGCTGGGTCCGCGGTACTCGCGCAGCGATCGCACCGGCGACCTCTACGACCGCTACCTCTACAAGCGCGCCTGGGGCGAGCCGCGCCCTTCGCGGTACTGCTGGCTGGACGAGCAGATCGCGCTGAAGGAGCTGTTGATTCAGCCGCATGGCAGCGATCGCTTCAATCCCGACAGCGACAACGCGCGGCGCCACAACAAGGTCCCGATCCTGGTGATCAACGCGACCACGCTGAACTCGGGCCACAACTGGCGCTTCGAGGCGATCCGGATGGGAGAGGCGCTGCCCGAGGACCCGAAGCGCAGCGAGACGATCCGCGAGGTCGACAAGAACATGCGCCTCCAGCAGGCGTACTTCGAGACCGCGGCGCAGCTCTCGGTCGAGGACCCACCGCGGGTGCCGAAGCGGCTCGATGACCTTCCCCTGGCCAAGGCGGTCGCCGCCTCGGCCGCGGTGCCCGGCGTCTTCCACCCGCTCTCGATCAGCGGCCTCTACGACGGGATTCGGGTCCAGCTGGTCGACGGCGGGGTGCAGGACAACCAGGGCGTGCAGGCGCTGCACGACCAGGGCTGCAGCCACCTCGTGATCAGCGACGCCTCGGGCCAGATGAAGGACAAGGACCGGCCCGGCCCCTTCGTCGCGTCCGTGCTCCCGCGCTCGATGAGCGTCGCACCTGCGCAGCGGTCTGGAGCCCGAACGGGTGCCGCCGGCCGGGAACAGGGAGAAGCGCCAGCCGGGCGCGCACCTGCGGGGGGACCCGACCTACTTCGGGGTCGACCGCCAGGTCCAGGACCGGTTGGCCAAAGTGCGCACCGACCTCGACTACTTCAGCGACCGCGAGGCGGCCTCGCTGGAGCGCGACGGCTATCTGATCGCCAAGGCCAGCGAAGAGCTCCCGGACCTCGCCAGCGCTGGCTCGCCGATCTGCCACGAATGGCGGTTCAGCTCGGTGAGTGGCGAGATGGAGCGACCGGACGCCACCTACCTGAAGGAGCTCGGCGCCGCGAGGAAGGCCTTCCTCCGCTCGCTCTGGCTGAAACCGCTGACCGCCGTGCCGGTCGGGCTGATCCTCCTGGCCGCCCTGGCCCTGGTCGTCTACGCGCTGCTAGATCCGCTTGGCGACCTGCTCGAGTGGTGCTGGCCGTTGGGCGCGCTGGCGATCGCCTGGCTGGCCTCGCTCCTGCCCTGGGTCTGGTCGAACCTGAAGTCGTGGATGCCCTGGCTCTACTTCAGGCGCTGAACCGGGCAACGCCCATGTCGACCCGCTCGCCGCGAAATGGAACCCCCTCGGCGACCAGCAGCCCGCGCTGGCGGGCGCCTTTGGCCAGCGACCCGTCGGCGCGAACCACCCGCCACCAGGGCAGGTCGGGGTCGTCGACCTCGGCGAGCACGGTTCCCGCGTAGCGCGGCGCGCCAGGCGAGACGTCGCCGTAGCTGCGGACGAAGCCCTCCGGGATCTCCCGGATCCGCTCCAGCACTTCCTCGATCCGCACCCCCTCACTCACGGTTTGCCGAGCAGGTTCCAGTGCCGCTCCTGGAACAGGCCGCCGAAGCTTTCGGTCTCAGAACCGGCGAAGGTGAGGCCGTCCGGGGATTGCTCACCGGTCACGTTCAGGCTCCACAGGGGGACCGCGTCGAACTGGGTCCCCTCCCACATCGCGGCCCCGCTGGGACAGTCGTGGCGCGTCCCTTTGACGGCCACGAACGGCATCGCGATCTGGATCGAGTAGTCGAAGGGCGGCCCGCCCTCAGGACCGCTTCCGGTCACGTTCATGCTCCCGGAGGTCAGCGGGGCCTGGGCCGAACCGGATTGCAGGCACCCCGTCACGCCAGAGCTGTCGGTACCCGAGAGCTCGATCGAGACGGAGCCCGAACCCAGCATGTAAACGCCCCCGGCGAACAGGTCGAACCCCGCGGTCCCCGACCATTTCTGCACGCTTGGCGGCCCGACGGCGGCCGTCTGCGACGTTTCCCCGCCGATCGTCCCTTCGATGTGATTGACCGACTCGCGGGGTTCGGTCGGCTGGGTCCAGGTCTTTTCGCCGACCCCGGCGGTAGAGGTGAATTTGACCGTCACCTGAACCCTGCCGCCCGCCGGCGCGTTGGTCACGGTGTAGGAGAAGCTCGGCCCCGCGCTCTCCGAGGAGCCCGGCTCGAACGTGGCGTTGAGCGGCGCCAGCAAGGTCCACTTCGCGCCCGCCGCTTTGCCGCCGTCGGCCCGCGCCTTCGCGTAGATCCCGAGCTGGCCCCGTTCGCCTTTTTTCAGTTTCAGCGTCTCGCTCGGCGGAGAGAAGACCGGCTCGGCGCAGTAGGCGCCGCGGTTGCGGCCGAAGGTGGTCCAGCCGTCGGTGTGGAGGAAATCGCCGCCTTTTTCGGCGAAGCGGTAGTCCCTGATCGCGTACTTGACCGCACTGGCGAAGCCGTCGGCCCCGTCAGAGGCCTTCTCGTCGCCGGACGCCTTCACGCTCGTCCCGGCTGGGTCGTAGCCGCCGGCTCGCATGTCGATCCGAACCTGACGCTCGACCTTGCCGCGATGCACGATGCCGCCGGTGGCGACGATGAACGTTTCCTTTATTTGCCCGTAGTCCAGATAGTCAAGCTTGGCGTCGGCCCCGACCTGGCCGCGGCCTTTTTCGACGGTGTCGATCGAGGTGTTCTGCCGGAAGAGGACACGATCGTCTTCCCGGAGTTCATCGGTGACCTCGATGCTGCCCCTGCTGCGGGCGCTGACCTCGCCGCTCGCCCGCGGGCATTCGGGCACATAGAGGCCGGCGGTGCCGCCGCAGGTCGCGAACCGCAGACGGTAGACCTGGCCCTTGATCCGGACCGTCAACTGAGCTCCGTTGTCGCCGCTCGCGGCGATCCCCACGCCACCGATACTTCCTTCCGCGTCGAGAGGCCCGTTGGCGCTGCAGGCGGAGGCGAAGGCGGTCGGGCCGAGCGTGGCGGTCCGCTCGGCGGCACGCCGATCGATCCGCGCCAGCACCCGCGGCAGGACCCGGACGAGCTTGCGCTCCGCCCGCTTCCCGGCGGCGCCGAAGCGCGCGAACGGCAGCGACTCCTGCAGGTCGGCGACTCGTGGGTCGCCCTGCTTGGGCTTCGGCAAGGCCTTCCCGATCGGCACGCAGGTCGTGCGCTTACCGACCGTGACCGGGATCTTCGAGCCCTTGCACTTGACCGGCTTCGCCGTCGCGGGGGCGCTGGCCGCGAGCAGCGCGACGAAAGCCGAGATGAGGATTACCGGGAAGAGCGCGCGAGCACGGTGCATGAGGCCACCGTAGGTCACGGTGGCGCCAGCCGCAAGGAATCAGGCGCCGGGCCCGAAGGCGTCGATGATCCGGTTCTGGAACTCGCTCAGCTCCTCGGGCGAGATGAAGTAGGTCGGCGGCGTCAGGAAGAGGCCGTCGGCGCGCTCGGCGGTCGCCTCGACCCGGGCCCGGACCTTGTCGAGCGGACCGGCGGCGCAGTAGGTCTCGACCATCTCGTCGCTGATCGCGGCCGGGACGCCGGCGAGGTCGCCGCGGCGGAAGGCCTCGCCGGCGGCCACCGCGTTGTCGGCGAAGCCGTGCAGCTCCCAGAGCGGCATGTAGGTCTTCACGGTCGCGTAGAAGGAGATCGTGCGGCGGGCCATCTCGATCGCCCGCCCTTCGTCGTCGTCGATCGCGCAGCAGACGGTCGGCAGGTAGTCGAAGTCCCCGCGCTCGCGGCCCGATCGCTTCAGCCCCGTTTCGAAGGCATCGACGACGACCTCGTCGATCCAGCGCAGGCTCTGGATCGGGTGGCCGATCAGCCCGTCGGCGACGTCGCCGGCCATCCGCGCCATCCCGGCCTGGACCGCGGCGGTGTAGATCGGCACCGCCTCGCGCGCCGCCGGGTGTGGCCGCACCCAGCCCTTGATGTCGATGTCGTAGTACTCGCCCTCGTAGCGGATCGGCTCCCCCGCGCTGGCCTGGCGCATGATCAGCCGCGTCGCCTCGATCGCCTCGCGCAGGTGCGGCGCCGGTTTGCCGTAGCTGGCGTTGTGCCAGGTTTCGTTCAGGCGCTTGACCCCGGAGCCCATCCCGAGCCGGAAGCGCCCGCCCGACATCTCGTCGACGTCGAGGGCGCTGACCGCGTGGATGAAGGGGCTGCGGGTGAAGGCCCAGACGATCCCGGTGGCGACCCCGATCCGCTCGGTCTTCGCCGCCAGGTAGGCGGCCTGGGTGACGGCGCTGCGAAACAGCTCCGGCGCCCAAACGCACTCGACGCCGGCCGCCTCGGCCCGCAGCGTCTCGGCCTCGAGGTCGGCGACCGAGGTGCCGATCGCCGCGACCGAGATCCGCTGCAGAGCGCTCACGCAGCGAGGACCGCGTCGGCGACGCGTTCGCGGTGCCACTTGGCGTCGCCCCAGAAACCGGCGTTGGCTTTGCCGCGCTTGAGGAAGAAGTGGAGGTCGTGCTCCCAGGTGAAGCCGATCCCGCCGTGCACCTGGATCGAGGCGTCGGGGACGCGCCAGCCGGCGTCGGAGGCGTAGGCCTTGGCCATCGAGGAGGCGGCCCGCAGCGACTCCGGCTCGGCGTCGGCGGCCCAGGCCGCCCCGTAGACGGCCGAGCGCGAGTTCTCGGTCTCCAGCAGCATCTGCGCGCAGCGGTGGGAGACCGCCTGGTAGGCGCCGATCGGGCGGCCGAACTGCTGGCGGTCTTTGGCGTACTCGACCGCCATCTCCAGCGAGCGCTGGGCGATCCCGGTCGACTCGGCGGCGATCGCCACGCACATCCGGTCCAGCACCGCCTCGTACTCGCGACCCTCGGCCGGCAGGGTGTCGGCGGCCCCGACGCGGACGCCCTCGAGGCGCAGCGAGGAGAGGCGCCGGGTGGTGTCGATCGAGGTCTCCTCGGCGATGGTGACGCCGGCGGCGTCGGCGGCGACCATGTGGCGGCGGCCGTCGCTGGTCGAGACGAGGAAGAAATCGGCGCTGGCCGCGTCCATTACCAGGACCTTGACGCCGTCGAGCACGACCGCGTCGCCGTCGGCCTTCGCCTCCAGCTTGAAGGCCCCGGGGGTCGCGCTGGAGCCGGCGTCCCAGAGGGCCGGCGCGCCGCGCTTCTGGCCGGCCGCGAGCGGGCGCAGGTAGCGTTCGCGCTGGTCGTCGGAGCCGCAGAAGCTCAGCGCCAGCCCGACCACCGTGTTCGAGAGCAGCGGCGAGGGGACCAGCGCGTAGCCCATCTCCTCGAAGAGGATCGCCAGCTCGACGATCCCGAGGCCCTGGCCACCCCACTCCTCCGGCAGCGCCAGCCCGGGCCAGCCGAGCTCGGCGATCTCAGCCCAGCCGTCGGCGTCGAAGCCGTCGGCGCTGGCGGCGATCTCCCGCATCCGCTCCGATTTGTAGCGGGAGGCGAGGAACTGCTTGGCGGTCGCTTTGATCGCCTGCTGCTCGTCGGTCAGGTCGAAGTACAAGGCCCGGTTCTCCTAGCGCAGCCGCGGCAGGCCCAGGACCCGCTCGGCGATGATGTTCTTGAGGATGTCGGTGGTCCCGCCCTCGATCGAGTTGGCGCGGGAGCGCAGGAAGCCGTACTGCCAGGCGCCGCTGTCGACGGCGTGCTCGGAGCCGCGCCCGAGCGCCGCGTAGGCGCCCTCGATCTCCAGCGCCAGCTCGTTCAGCCCCTGGTTGATGTCGGCCCACTGCCACTTGCCGAGCGAGCCCTCCGGCCCGGGGATTCCCGACTGCATCGTCTTGGTCAGGCCGCGGTAGGCGTTGAGGCGCATCGTCTCCGCCTCGATGAAGAGCTGCGCGATCCGCTGGCGGTAGTAGGTGTCCTCGGCGGCCGTGGCGCCGCCCTCGACGCGCACCTCGCGGGCCAGCTTGGCGAGCCGGCCGAGGCTGTTCTGGATCTGGGAGATCGCCCCGAAGGCGAGCCCGGCGCGCTCGTTCATCAGGGTCGTGATCGCCACGCCCCAGCCGTCCCCGACCGCGCCGACGATGTTCTCGTCCGGGATCCGCGCTTCGTTGATGAAGACCTCGTTGAACTCGCCCTCGCCGGTGATCTGGACCAGCGGTTTCGCTTCCACCCCCTCCTGCTCCATGTCCATCAGGAAGTAGGTGAGGCCCTGGTGTTTGGGGGCGTCGGGGTCGGTGCGGGCGACCAGCATGCACCACTTCGCGTACTGGGCGAAGGTGGTCCAGACCTTCTGGCCGCTGACCACCCATTCGTCGCCGTCCTTGACCGCGCGGGTCTTCAGCGAGGCAAGGTCGGAGCCGGACTCGGGCTCCGAGAAGCCCTGGCACCAGATCTCCTCGCCGGTCAGGATCGGCTCCAGGTAGCGCTCCTTCTGCGCCTCGGTCCCGTGCGCGATCACGACCGGGCCGCCCATCGCCAGGCCGAGCACGTTGGCCGGGCTCGGCGCTTCCTGGCGCGCCGCCTCGCCGACGAAGATCGCCTGCTCGATCATCGTCGCGCCGCGGCCGCCGTACTCCTGCGGCCAGGAGATCCCGGCCCAACCCGCGCCGTGCAGCTTCAGCTGCCACTCGCGGCGAAAGTCCATGACTTCGTCGAGGCCGCCTTCGGGCTCGGGACCTGGGTTGTTCTCCTGCAGCCAGGTGCGAACCTCGTCGCGGAACTCCTCCTCCGATGGCGACAGCGTCAGGTCCATCGGGGGCGCAGCATATAGCCCTGGCCGATCAGCCAGTCGAGGAATCGGACGACCGCCCTATCGCCAACCACAAATCGGCGACAGGGCGGGGCCCGCCAAACCCTATTCTTCGCCGCACTCCGTGAGGCCGTAGTCGCTGGCCAGTTCGGAGGCTTCTTCGAGCGGCGGATTCTCCTTGCCCTCGATCAGGATCGCCGGGTCGCTTTCGATTTCGTCGGCGCCGCTTTCGAGCGCGTCGACGATCGCTTCGATCGACTCCTCTTCGCCCTCGGGCGCGCCCAGCCCGGCAAGTTCTTCGCCCTGCTTGTGCAACGCCGGCCCGATCACGTCGACGATCACTTCTTCTTTCTGCTCGTCGGTCGCGTTTTCGGTGTCGATGTCGTTTTCTTCGGCGAACTCGTTGCCTTCGTCTTCGAGCTGTTCTTCGCCGTCTTTGCAGATCGCGTCCGCCTGTTTGATGAATTCGGCTTTGGTCAGCGCCGCGGCCGAGGAGTCGCCGCCGCCGGTCGAGTCGTCGCCGCCGCCGCATCCGGCCACGGCCGCGGCCAGGGCGATCGCCATCCCGATCGCCAAAAGTGCCTTGCTCACTAAATCTCCTTGCGTCGTTTGTGGAAGCCGCAAGCTATCGGCGTCGGTGGATGACGGTCACGCGACACGATCTGATGACAGCGTGATAGGAACCGGCCCAATGAGCGCTAATCAGGGGTACGAAAGTCCGGGGATCGCGGGGAGCGGGGCTATCGCCACCGGCCTCGCCGCCGTCTCGACCACGACCGCAGACACGATTCTGCTCGCCCGCAGCGAGGCCTCGGCCTGGCGCGCCGAGGAGAAGATCGTCGCTGCCTGCGCGAAGCTCGAGGGCGCCGACCCCTCGCGGCTGCGGGTGACCACCGATCCGGCCGATCTCGCCGAGTGCGACATCGTCGTCGAGGCCGTGGTCGAGGAGGTCGGGCCGAAGGGCGAGGTCCTGGCCGCCGCCGCCGCCGCCTGCCCCACCGCCGACCTGGCCACGACC
>Ga0081539_10001073_pt1 | contig 49846 bp, 38 predicted proteins | sample TabmetS4T2R2_FD_71023 | JGI IMG/M metagenome (GOLD analysis project Ga0081539, IMG submission 71023) | Tabebuia heterophylla rhizosphere microbial communities from the University of Puerto Rico - S4T2R2 | ecosystem: Host-associated > Plants > Roots > Rhizosphere ... | reverse complement strand
CTCGCCATCACGCAAGATGAACCTCGCCCGCTGGAAGAAGGGCTTCCTCTACGAGCTCTTTGCTCATATGCGATAACCCTGCCCCCAGACCCCCCACCTCCTTTTTTTGGATACGGGGAAGCGCGGCGAACGCCGTTCTCGGCCCGACAACGGCGTGGCGCCTGAGAGTGCGGGAGGAGCCAGCACGGCGACCGGGCCCTCCTGCCTGCGGCTCGGGTGTTGGCAGCATCCCGCAACGCCGTAATTTCCGGCACAGTGACGCGCGAGGGGGATTCGCGTGCTGTCGATCACCGTCGACGAGATTCGTCGTATCATCCCGGAGTCAGCCTACCGGGCGGGCCTGGACTATCAATTCGCCGGCCATGTCGAGGCGGTCTCGCTGTCGCGCGACGGGACGGCGCTCAAGGCCCGGGTGCGCGGCACGGCACGCCGGCCCTACGAGCAGACCATCCGCTTCAGCCGCAGCCGCTCGGGCGATCTTACCGTGATCGGCAGCTGCACCTGCCCGGTCAGCTACAACTGCAAGCACGTCGCCGCGGCGCTGCTGGAATGGCAGGAACGCAACGGCGATGCGGCCGCCGGCTCCGTGGCCGCCCGCCTGCTGCCTCCCAGGTCCGCGGACGCGGACCCCGCCGGGGGGCGCGCCCCCGGGGCCTTGCCGCCCGAGGTCATGGGCTGGCTGAACACGCTGGAAGCCGCGCGCGAGCAGGAGTCGGAGGACTACCCCCCGACCGTGCGCCGGCGTCTCCTCTACCTGCTGCGGGCGGGACCGTGGCCTGCCGGCCCGGCGCTCGATCTCGTCGGCATCGAGCTCAGGAGCGACGGGACCGTCTCCGAGCGCATCAAGGACTACATCCCGCATCAGCTCTACCACCCGGCCCAGCAGCCGCGCTTTCTCCGCCCCTCGGATCGCCGCATCGTCCATCGTCTCGTTCATCTCAGCGGCCCGGCCGAAGGCAGCTCCGAATTCCTCGACACGCTGCGGCTCGTCATCGCGACCGGCCGCGGCCGCTGGGGAAGCCCCGAAGGCCCGGTCCTCGCCGAAGGCCCGCCCATCGCCGCGAGCGTCGCCTGGCGCGGGTCCGAGCGGGGAACGCAGCGCCCGGAATTCGAGCTGCCGGAAGGGCTGGTGGCGCTCCGGCTGGCGGTTCCCTGCTACGCCGATCCCCGCAGCGGCACGATCGGTCCGCTGCAGCTGGACCTGCCGCCGCGCGTCGTCCGGGCGCTGATCGCCGCACCGGAACTGCCGCCCGAGGCGGCCCGGCAGGTTCGCGAGGAGCTGGCGCGCCGCCTTCCCGGCCTCTCCTTGCCATTGCCCCGGGAACTGCCGCCGCCCGAGACGCTGAAGGGGCCGCCGGCGCCGCATCTGCTGCTGTTCGCGGCGGAGATGCCATTCGGGCCCTGGGGGCCGCCGCGCGTCGGCGGCCTTCCCGGGCCGCTGCAAGGGGCTGCGGCCCGCCTGCCGCTGGCCAGCCCATCGTTCCAGTACGGGCCCGTGCGGGTGCCGGCCGTGGCGGAGCCGAACCCGACCGTCCTGCAGGATGGGCGCCTCTACCGGGTCCTGCGCGACCGCAAGGCCGAGTCGGCCGCCCTGACGCGGCTGCGGGCGATGGAACTCGGCCCGCTCGCGACCCTGCTGCCGGGCCTTGGGCGCCATCCCCTGGCCGAGGCCTGGCTGCTCAGGGACGAGGACCCCGGGGCCTGGATCGACATCATGCTGCATGAGGTCCCCGCCTTGCGGGAGGCGGGCTGGACCGTCGAGGTCGCCGAGGACTTCCCGCTGCGGCTCGCCTTCGCGACCGAGGAGGTCACCGCCGAGATCGCGGAAGGCTCCGGCATCGACTGGTTCGATCTCGGCCTCGGCGTGATGGTGGAGGGCGAGCGGGTCGACCTGCTGCCCGCGCTGCTCGACATGATCCGGCGGATCGGCCCCATCGCCCCCCTGCTCGAGGACGCGGCGGATGACGAGGAGGCGGGGCCGCTGCTGGTGCCGCTCCCCGATGGCCGGCTGCTCGCCGTGCCGCTGACCCGCCTGCGCGGCTTCCTCGCCGTGCTGCTCGAGCTGTTCGCCGGCCGCGACCCGGAGCTGGTGGGCGGGCGGCTGCGCCTCGCCCGCTCGGACGCCGCCGATCTCGCCCTGCTCGAGGCCGCCGGCGAAGGCGGCGCCGTCGCCTGGCGCGGCGGCGAGGCGCTGCGCGCCCTCGGGCGCCAATTGCGCGATGCCGGCGGCATTCCCGGCGCCGCGCTGCCGGCGGATTTCGCGGCGACGCTGCGCCCCTATCAGGCGCGCGGCGTCGACTGGCTGCAATTCCTCCGCGCCGCGGGGCTCGGCGGCATCCTTGCCGACGACATGGGCCTCGGGAAGACCGTCCAGACCCTCGCCCATCTCGCCATCGAGCAGGACGCCGGCCGGCTGGACCGCCCCGCGCTGGTGATCTGCCCGACCAGCCTGGTGGCCAATTGGCGGGCCGAGGCGGCGCGATTCGCCCCGCGCCTCCGCGTCCTCGCCCTGCACGGGCCGGAGCGGAAGCAGCGCTTCCCGGACATTGCCGCCCACGACCTCGTCATCACCACCTATCCGCTGCTCGGCCGCGACCATGAGGCGCTGACCGCCCAGGACTGGCACCTCGTGGTGCTCGACGAGGCGCAGACCATCAAGAACCCGCAGGCCGGGACGACGCGGATCGTCGGCAGGCTGCGCGGGCGCCAGCGCCTCTGCCTCTCCGGCACGCCGCTCGAGAATCATCTCGGCGAGCTGTGGTCCTTGTTCGACTTCCTGATGCCCGGCTTCCTCGGCAGCCGGCAGGGCTTCGCGCGGCAGTGGCGGACGCCGATCGAGCGCGGCGGCGACCCCGCGCGGCAGGCCTTGCTGGCCCGGCGCGTCGCCCCCTTCCTGCTGCGGCGGACCAAGGCCGAGGTCGCCGCCGAGCTGCCGCCGCGCACCGAGATCCTCGAGACCATCGAGCTCGGCGCCGCGCAGCGCACCGTCTATGAGGGCATCCGCCTCGCCATGCACGCCAAGGTGCGCCAGGCGGTCGCCGAGCGCGGCCTGGCGGGCTCCGGCATCGTCATCCTGGACGCCCTCCTGAAGCTGCGCCAGGCCTGCTGCGACCCCCGCCTGCTGCCGCTCGACACCGCGAAGGCCGCCAAGGCGGGCTCGGCCAAGCTCGAGCGGCTGATGGAGATGCTGCCGGAGATGCTGGAGGAGGGACGGCGGATCCTGCTGTTCTCCCAATTCACCTCGATGCTTGCGCTCATCGAGCAGGAGCTCGATCGCGCCCGCATGCCCTTCGTGATGCTGACCGGAGACACGCGGGACCGCGCCACCCCGGTGCAGCGCTTCCAGGGCGGCGAGGTGCCGCTTTTCCTGGTCAGCCTCAAGGCGGGCGGCGTCGGTCTCAACCTGACCGCGGCCGATACCGTCATCCACTACGATCCGTGGTGGAACCCCGCGGTGGAGAACCAGGCCACCGACCGGGCGCATCGCATCGGGCAGGACAAGCCCGTCTTCGTGCATCGGCTGATCAGCGAAGGCACCATCGAGACGAAGATGGAGAGCCTGAAGGCGCGCAAGCAGGCCCTGGTCGCCGGCATCCTCGGCGCCGGCTCCGCCGCGACCCTGGCGATCACCGTGGAGGAGCTGGAGACGCTGTTCGCGCCGGCCTGAGGCCGGGGCCCGCCTGCTCCCGGCCGGCGGCGGGCCAGGGTCCCGGCGTTGCGCCGCCGCCGCGGCTTTCCTTGACCTCCCGCCCCCCACCGCCTAGAACCCGCCCCCTTCGGGCCATCCCGAGACCCTTGGCCAGCCCCGGCTGGCTCCGCCGCTCCGCGAAGGCTCGCGCAGCGGCGCGCTCGGTCTTGGGCCGGCCGCACTGGCACAGGGAACCGGGCCCGCCGCGATGTTCGAGGCGCTGTCCAGCAAGCTGAACGGGGTGTTCGACCGGCTGCGCCGCCGCGGCGCGCTGAGCGCGGACGACGTCGCCGAGGCGCTGCGCGAGGTCCGCGTCGCGCTGCTGGAGGCCGATGTCGCGCTGCCCGTCGCGCGCGACCTCATCGCCAAGGTGCGCGAGCGCGCGGTGGGGCAGGAGGTCATCCGCTCCGTCTCCCCCGCCCAGCAGGTGGTGAAGATCGTCCACGACGCGCTGGTCGAGGCGCTGGGCGGCGGCGCCGCGGATGACGGCAGGCGCGGCCTCGATCTCAACGCGCCGGCGCCGGTGCCGATCCTGATGGTCGGCCTGCAGGGCTCGGGCAAGACCACCACCTCCGGCAAGATCGCGCTCCGCCTCAGGAACCGCGAGCGCAAGAAGGTGCTGCTCGCCTCGCTCGACGTGCAGCGCCCCGCCGCGCAGCTCCAGCTCCAGCAGCTCGCGCATCAGGTGCAGGTGACCAGCCTGCCGATCGTCGCCGGCCAGTCGCCCTTGCAGATCGCCGACCGCGCCATGGATGTCGCGCGGCGCGAGCTCTACGACGTGGTGATCCTCGACACCGCCGGCCGCCTCGCCATCGACGAGGCGCTGATGGAAGAGGTCGCCGCGGTGAAGGCCGCGACCAGGCCGCACGAGACCCTGCTCGTCGTGGACGCCATGACCGGCCAGGACGCGGTCAACACCGCGCGCGCCTTCCAGGACAAGGTCGGCGTCAGCGGCATCGTCATGACGCGCATCGACGGCGATGCGCGCGGTGGCGCGGCGCTCTCCATGCGCGCGGTCACCGGCGCGCCGATCAAGCTGCTCGGCGCCGGCGAGAAGCTGGATGCGCTGGAGGATTTCCACCCCGACCGCATCGCCGGCCGCATCCTCGGCATGGGCGACATCGTCTCCCTCGTCGAGCGCGCGGCGGAGACCATCGACCGCGACGAGGCGGAGAAGCTCGCCGCCAAGATGTCGAAGGGCCAGTGGACGCTCGAGGACTACGCCAAGCAGCTCCAGCAGATCGGCAAGATGGGCAGCCTCTCGGGGATCCTCGGCATGCTGCCCGGCATCGGCAAGATGAAGGCGCAGATCGAGAACGCCAATCTCGACACCGCCATCCTGAAGCGCCAGGCGGCGATCATCTCCTCGATGACGCCCAAGGAGCGGCGCACGCCGGACATCATCAAGGCCTCGCGCAAGAAGCGCATCGCCGCCGGCTCCGGCACCTCCGTCCAGGAGGTCAACAAGCTGCTCAAGCAGTTCGACGACATGTCCGCGATGATGAAGCGGATGAACAAGCTCGGCCAGAAGGGGCTGATGCGGGGCGGCCTCGGCGCCCTCATCCCCGGCGCCGGCGGCCGACGACCCTTTTGAGAACGACCACAGGAAAGGAAGCCCGATGGGCCTCAAGATCCGCCTTGCCCGCGCCGGCGCCAAGAAGCGCCCCTACTACCACATCGTGGTGGCCGACAGCCGTTCGCCCCGCGATGGGCGCTTCATCGAGAAGGTCGGGTCCTACAACCCGATGCTGCCGGCGGAACATGCCGAGCGCGTGCGGCTGACCGAGGAGCGGGTGGCGCACTGGCTGGCGCATGGCGCGGTGGCGACCGACCGCGTGGCGAAATTCCTCGGCCGCGCGGGCCTGGCACCGGAGCCCGAGCTCCGCGAGCAGCCGAAGAAGTCGGCGCCGAAGAAGAAGGCGCAGGAGCGCGCCGCCGCGGCCGCGGCCGCGGCGGGCTGAGCCGGGCGCGGGCGGCAGGGCATGGGTGTGCCGCGCATCCTGGTGGGCGAGATCGGCAGGCCGCACGGTGTGCGCGGCCTCGTGAAGCTGCGCAGCTTCACCGCCGATCCCGCCGACATCGCGACCTATGGCCCGCTCAGCGACGAGTCCGGCACGCGGCGCTTCGCGCTGACCTGGAAGGGCGGCGGCATCGTGGCGATCGACGGCATCACCGACCGCGACGCCGCGGCGCGCCTCACCGGCACGAGGCTCTATGTCGCGCGCGACCGCCTGCCGCAGACCGAGGCCGACGAGTTCTACCTCGCCGACCTGATCGGCCTGGTCGCCGAGACCGAGGCGGGCGAGGCGATCGGCGAGGTGCGCGCGGTGGAGGACCATGGCGGCGGCGCCTTCCTGGTGATCGGCGACGGGCGCGAGATGCTCGTCCCCTTCACCCGCAGCGCGGTGCCGGTGGTGGACATCGCCGGCGGCCGCGTGGTGGTGCACCCGCCGGCGGAGGTCGCGGTGCCGCCCCAGGAACCCGAGGAAGTCGCCTGATGTGGCGCGCCTCCATCCTCACCCTGTTCCCGGAGATGTTCCCCGGCCCGCTCGGCCTGTCGCTCGCCGGCCGCGCGCTGCGCGACGCCGCCTGGGCGCTGGAGACGCTCGACATCCGCGCCTTCGCGACCGACCGGCACCGCAGCGTGGACGACACCCCCTTCGGCGGCGGGGCGGGGATGGTGATGCGCCCCGATGTGCTGGACGCGGCGCTGGAGGCCGCCACCCAGGCGGGGCCGCCGCGCCCGGCGATCTACCTCACCCCGCGCGGCCGGCTGCTCGACCAGGCGCTGGTCCGCGCGCTCGCCGCCGGCCCCGGCTGCGTCCTGCTCTGCGGCCGCTACGAGGGGGTGGACCAGCGCGTCGTCGAGGCCCGCGGCCTGATGGAAGTCTCGATCGGCGACTACGTGCTCTCGGGCGGCGAGCCGGCCGCGCTGGCGCTGCTCGATGCCTGCATCCGCCTCCTCCCCGGGGTGATGGGCGCGGCGGAGAGCGCCGCCGAGGAAAGCCACGGCGCCGAGGGCCTGCTCGAATACCCCCACTACACCCGGCCCGCGGAGTGGCATGGCCGCCGCGTGCCCGAGGTGCTGCTCTCCGGCCACCACGCCGCGGTCGCACGCTGGCGGCGCGCCGAGAGCGAAAGGATCACCCGCGAACGCAGGCCGGACCTGTGGGCGCGGCATGAGGGAACACGCGGCGTCCAGGGGGCCATTGTCGGCCCCCCGGGCGCCGCCTAAAGCTTGGATCGAAAGGACGTCACGATGAACCTGCTGCAGCAGTTCGAGGCGGAACAGCTCTCCCGCCTGGCCGCCGCCCGCGCCACCCCCGACTTCGCCCCCGGCGACACGGTGCGCGTGATGGTGAAGGTGGTGGAAGGCGAGCGCACCCGCACCCAGGCCTATGAGGGCGTGGTGATCGCGCGCTCCAACCGCGGCCTCAACAGCAACTTCACCGTGCGCAAGATCTCCTATGGCGAGGGCGTGGAGCGCGTCTTCCCGCTCTACTCGCCCTCGATCGCGGAGATCCAGGTGGTCCGCCGCGGCCGCGTGCGCCGCGCGAAGCTCTATTACCTGCGCGGCCGCACCGGCAAGTCGGCGCGCATCCAGGAGAAGCTCGGCGGCAAGGGCGGCGCCCCGGCGGTGGCCGAGAGCCCGGCCGCGGCCGAGGAACAGCTCACCGATCGGCAGCAGGGCTGAGGGTGCGAAGCCCCGCGCGGCGGCAGCGCCGCGCGGGCAAGAAAGGAACGAAGGGATGTCAGGCCAGAAGCCGCGCACGCTGTTCGACAAGATCTGGGACGCGCATGTCGTCGAGACGCTCCCGGACGGCACGGCTCTCCTCTACATCGACCTTCACCTCATCCACGAAGTGACGACGCCGCAGGCCTTCGACGGCCTGCGCGAGGCCGGCCGCAAGGTGCGCCGCCCGGACGCCACGCTCGGCGTCGTGGACCACAACATCGCGACGGATGCGAGCCGCTACACCGGCATCGAGGATCCCGAGAGCCGCCTGCAGGTCGCGACGCTCGAGAAGAACGTCGTCGAGTTCGGCGTGCCCTACATCCCGCTGCTCGATGACCGCCAGGGCATCGTGCATGTCATCGGGCCCGAGCTCGGCCGCTCGCTGCCGGGCATGACCATCGTCTGCGGCGACAGCCACACCTCGACGCATGGCGCGGTGGGCGCGCTCGCTTTCGGCATCGGCACCTCCGAGGTCGAGCATGTGCTGGCGACGCAGACGCTGCTGCAGAAGCCGGCGAAGAACATGCGCGTGCTGGTCGAGGGCGAACTCGCCTTCGGCTGCTCGGCCAAGGACATCGTGCTGGCGATCATCGGCCGCATCGGCACCGCCGGCGGCACCGGCCATGTCATCGAATATGCCGGCGACGCCATCCGCGCCCTCGACATGGCCGGACGGATGACGGTGTGCAACATGTCGATCGAGGGCGGGGCGCGGGCCGGCATGGTCGCACCTGACCAGAAGACTTTTGACTATATCGCCAAGACTCCGTTCGGCCCGAAGGGCGAAGCTCTCGACCGGGCCATCACCTGGTGGAAGACCTTGCCGACGGACCCTGGCGCTCACTTCGATAGCGAGGTGAAGCTCGACGCCCATGCGATCGCGCCGCAGATGACCTGGGGCACCAGCCCCGAGGACGTGCTGCCGATCACCGGCGCGGTGCCCGACCCGGATGACGCGCCGGACGAGGCGCGGCGGGCGCGCATGCAGCGCATGCTGGACTATATGGGCCTCCAGCCTGGCCAGCGCCTGCAGGACCTCGCGGTCGACGTCGTCTTCATCGGCTCCTGCACCAACAGCCGCATCGAGGACATCCGCACCGCCGCCGCCATCGCCAAGGGCCGCAGGGTCGCGGGCGGCGTGCGCGCGATGGTCGTGCCCGGCTCCGGCCTGGTGAAGAAGCAGGCGGAGGCCGAAGGCCTCGACCGCATCCTCCAGGAGGCCGGCTTCGAGTGGCGCGAGGCCGGCTGTTCCATGTGCCTCGGCATGAACCCGGACAAGCTGAAGCCTGGCCAGCGCTGCGCCAGCACGTCCAACCGCAATTTCGAGGGCCGCCAGGGCCCCGGCGGCCGCACCCATCTCGTCTCGCCGGCCATGGCCGCGGCGGCGGCGATCGCCGGCCACTTCGCCGATGTGCGCGACTACCAGCCGAAGGAGGCGCTGTCGTGAAGGCCTTCACCACCCTGACCGGCATCGCCGCGCCGCTGCCGATGGCCAATGTCGACACCGACATGATCATCCCCGCGCGGTTCCTCAAGAGCATCAGCCGCAGCGGCTTCGGCAAGCACCTGTTCGCCAACATGCGCTTCCGCGAGGACGGCTCGGAGAACCCCGGCTTCGTGCTCAACCAGGAGCCCTACCGCCGCGCCGAGATCCTCATCGCCTTCGAGAATTTCGGCTGCGGCTCCTCGCGGGAGCACGCGCCCTGGGCGCTGCTCGATTTCGGCATACGCTGCGTCATCGCGCCCGACTTCGCCGACATCTTCAACAACAACTGCTTCAAGAATGGCGTGCTGCCGGTGCGCCTGCCGCGCGAGATCTGCGAGCAGCTGGTCGCCGACGCCAAGCTCGGCGCCAATGCCCGCATCACCGTCGATCTCGAGCGCGAGGTGGTGGTGCGTCCCAATGGCGAGGAGATCCCCTTCAAGACCGATCCGCTGCGCCGCCACCTGCTGCTGAACGGCCTCGACGACATCGGCCAGACCATGCAGCACGTCGCCGCGATCGACGGCTTCGAAGCGAAGCAGCGCGCCGCGCAGCCCTGGCTCTACGCCTGAGGCGCGTCGCTCACCACACGGCCGGAAAGTTCCAGGAATGCCTGCCAACAAGAAGCTCCTCATCCTGCCCGGCGACGGCATCGGCCCCGAGGTGATGCGGGAAGTCCGCCGCATCATCGACTGGATGGACCGCCGCCGTTCCGTGACCTTCGACATCGAGGAAGGCCTGGTCGGCGGCGCCGCGCTGGATGCCGAGGACACGCCCTGCTCGGACGCGACGGTCGCCAAGGCGCGCGCCGCCGACGCCGTGCTGTTCGGCAGCGTCGGCGGCCCGAAATGGGACGGGCTGCCCTTCGAGAAGCGGCCCGAGCTCGGCATCCTGCGGCTGCGCAAGGATCTCGGCCTGTTCGCCAATCTCCGCCCCGCGGTGGTGCTCGATCCGCTGGTGGACGCCTCCTCGCTGAAGCCCGACCTGGTGCGCGGCCTCGACATCCTGATCGTGCGCGAATCCACCGGCGGCATCTATTTCGGCGAGCCGCGCGGCATCGAGACGATGCCGGACGGCAAGCGGCGCGGCATCGACACCGAGGTCTACACCGAGGACGAGATCGCCCGCGTCGCGCGCGTCGCCTTCGACCTCGCGCGCCGCCGCCGCAACAAGGTGACCAGCGTCGAGAAGGCCAACGTGATGCAGTCCGGCCGCCTGTGGCGCGCCGTGGTGACCGAGATCGGCAAGGCCGAATTCCCGGAGGTGACGCTCGAGCACATGTATGCCGACAATTGCGCCATGCAGCTCTGCGCGCGGCCGAAGCAGTTCGACGTCATCCTCGGCTCCAACCTGTTCGGCGACCTGCTCTCCGATCTCGCCGCGGCGCTCACCGGCTCGCTCGGCATGCTGCCCTCGGCGACGCTCGGCGCGATCGATTCCGCCGGCCGCCGCAACGCGCTCTACGAGCCGGTGCACGGCTCCGCGCCCGACATCGCGGGCAAGGGTGTGGCGAATCCTTCCGCGCAGATCCTTTCCTTCGCCATGCTGCTGCGCCTCTCCTTCGGCATGGAGGAGGACGCCAAGCTGGTCGAGGCGGCGGTGCAGAAGGTGCTCGCCGGCGGCCTGCGCACCGCCGACATCATGCAGCCCGGCATGGCCCGCGTCGGCACCTCGGTGATGGGCGAGGCGGTGGTGCGGGAGCTCGACAAGCTCGCCGCGTGACGCCGCGGCGGGGGTTGCGGAGGTGCCGCGTCTCCGCTACATCGCCGCCCTCCCGGCTGCGCCCGTAGCTCAACTGGATAGAGCACCAGACTACGGATCTGGGGGTTAGGGGTTCGAATCCTCTCGGGCGCGCCAGGCTTCGGCCGATATCGTTCCGGACGGCCGGCCTCTCGTTCCGACGCCGTCGAGAGTTCCACCGGGCGCCGGGCACGGCGCGCGATCCCTTGCGGCGCCGCGCCCAGCCGCGCCGGCTCTCACACCGCCGCCATGGCGGCCTGCGGCGCCTCCTCGGTCAGGTGGCGCCACGCCTTCGCGCAGGCCGGGCGGCCGACCAGCCAGCCCTGCACCTCCGCACAGCCTTCGCGGCGCAGCATGGCGAGCTGCTCCGCATTCTCCACCCCTTCCGCGGTGACCGGCACGCGCAGGCTGCGCCCCAGCCCGAGCACGGCGCGCACGATCGTCGTCGCGCCGACATCCTCGGCGAGCCGTCCGACGAATGCGCGGTCGATCTTGATCTTGTCGAACGGGAAGGCCTGCAGCGTCGCCAGCGAGGAATAGCCGGTGCCGAAATCGTCGAGCGCGATCAGCAGGCCGAGCGCGCGCAGCTGCCACAGCGTCTCCAGCGCGCCATCCGCATCGGGGAGCAGCGTCGTCTCGGTGATCTCGAGCTCGAGCCGGGAGGGTTCGAGGCCGGTCTCGTCCAGCAGCCGCGCCACCATGGCGGCGAATTCCGGCTGGCGCAGCTGCAGCGCCGAGACATTCACCGCGATCCGCCGCTTGCGCGCCCAGCGCGCCGCCTCGGTGACGGCCTTGCGCAGCGCCCAGGCGCCGATCGGCAGGATCTCGCCGCTCGCCTCGGCGATCGGGATGAAGCGGTCGGGGCCGATCTCGCCGAGCGCCGGGTGCTCCCAGCGCAGCAGCGCCTCGAAGCCGACGACCTCGCCGCTCGCCGTCTCGGCATAGGGCTGGAATCGCAGCCTGAGCTCGCCGCGCGCGGCGGCGCCCTGCAGGTCGCGCTCGAGGCGGCGCTGCTCGCGCAGCCGCTGGTCCATCCCGGGGTGGAAGAAGGCGATGCCGTTGCGGCCCGCCGCCTTGGCGCGGGAGAGCGCGATCTCGGCGCCCTGCATCAGCGCCTCCGTCCCGTCGCCATCGGCGGGGAACAGGGCGGCGCCGATGGAGACCGAGACCGCCTCCTCGGCCGGCTGCCCGGGCGGCGAGACCGCCTGGCGGATGCGCTCCGCCAGCGCGGCGAGCTGGGCCGGCTCGCCGCAGCCCGGCGCCACCACGACGAATTCGTCGCCGCCCAGCCGCGCCGCCATCTCCTCGCCCTGCAGGCTCTCGCGCAGCCGCTCCGCCACGCCGCGCAGCAGGGCGTCGCCGCGCGCATGGCCGTGCAGATCGTTGACCGCCTGGAAGCCGTCGAGGTCGAGGGCGAGCAGCGCCACCGGCCCGCGCTGGCGCTGGGCCCGGGCCAGGGTTTCCGCCAGCCGCTCGGCCAGCGCCGTCCGGTTCGGCAGCCCGGTCAGGGGATCGTGGTAGGCGAGCTCCTGGATGCGCGCCTCGGCGGCCAGCCGCTCGGTCATGTCGCGGATGGCAAGCGCGATGCAGCGCCCGTCGCCCGCTTCCAGCACCCGCGCCATCGCCTCCACCCGCGTGCCGCCGGCGAGCGTGGCGCCGTGCACGGTGCCGTCGGCCGCGGCGAGCAGTGTGGCGACGGCGTTGCGGTCCGCGGCGGCGAACAGGAAGGCGGCACTGCGCCCGGCGAGCGCCGCCGGCGGCAGGCCAATTAGCGCGGCGGCGCGCCGGTTGGCGTCGGTCACGCGGCCGCCCTCGCAGATCAGCAGCCCCTCGAAGGAGGCCTCGGCGAGCGCCCGGAACCGCGCCATCTCGGCGCATTGGCTGGCGAGCCGCAGCCGCGCCTCGATCCCGAGCACCGCCAGGGTGGCGCCCAGCCCGGCGAGGGTGACGCCGGCGACGATCCAGGTGAGGGCGGTGCGGTCCAGCAGCCCGTTCCGCGGCAGGCTCGCCGCCCCGTCCGGCAGCACCGTCACCGCCCGCATGGCGGTGAAGTGCAGCGTGGCGACGGCGAGGATCAGCAGCAGCGCCGCCAGGCGCGGCCGGCGCGCCCCGAGCGCCAGCCCGCCGAGCAGGCCGAAGCCGCCCCCGGCGAGGACGGAAAGGGCGACCAGCGCGGGATCGAAGATCATCCGGCCCGGCACCATCACGGCCGCCGCGCCGGCATAGTGCATGGCGGCGATGCCGAGCGCCGCCAGCAGCCCGCCGAGCCCGGCGGCGATGCCGCCGCGCCCGGCCTGCCGCAGCCCGGCCAGCGCGGCCCCGACCGAGAGCGCCGCCGAGCCCAGGGTGCCGAGCGGCTCGAAGGCGACCGGCAGCCCGCTCTTCCAGGCGAGCATGGCGATGAAATGGGTGGCCCAGGCGCCGCCGCCGAGGGCGGCCGCCGCGGCCGCCAGCCACCAGCCGGAGGCGGCGCCGCCGGCGCGCTGCGCGCGCTCGGCCGCCAGCGCCGCCGCCCAGCAGGCCAGCAGGCCGATCCCGATCGCCAGGCAGACGCCCCAGGGATCGTGGTCGCTCACCAGGCAGCCCAGGATACGCGGCATGCTTCCCTCGCCGAGGTCGGCCCTCGCGGAAACTGTTTCTGACAAAAGATAAACATCTCGTTACCAGGCACGCATCACGCCCACGGAAAGGGCGCCTGCCAAGGGGCGGTTGCGTAATTTACGAGATTTTCCCGCTAGACGTTGCAAAACGGCCAAGGTCTCGCCGGGCGGCACCCATCAGTCGCAGAGATAGCGCCGCTGCGGGTAGGGCGCCGCTGCCAGCGCCGGGCAGAACGCCGCCACCACCGGCGCGAGCCGCGCGAACAGCGCCCGCATCTCCGCCGTCGCCGATTCCAGCCGCTCGCGCGCCGTCTCGGCCTCGCGCGCCAGCCGCGCCAGATCGACCGTGAGCAGCCGGCCGTCGCGCACCACGAATCGGCCGCCGATCATGACATGGCGCAGCCCGGTGCCGTCCTCGGCATGGACCAGCTGGTTGACCGTCCAATTATGCGGGATCCAGTTCGGCGCGGTGAGGTCGAGGAACACGATATCGGCCTTCAGCCCCGGCGCGAGCGCGCCGATCTCGCCGAAGCCGAGCGCGCGGGCGGAACCCAGGGTCGCCGCCCGGTAGGCCTCCGCCGCCGAGACCCACTGGCCTGGATCGGGGCCGAACAGGCTCGAGAGCGCCGCGGCGCCGCGCATCGCGGCATACATGTTCTGGTGGTCCGAGCTCGTCACGCCGTCGGTCCCGATCCCGACCGTGACGCCGAGATCGAGCGCCCGGCGCAGCGGGAACACCCCGTTGCCCAGCCGCAGGTTGCTGCCCGGGTTGTGCGCCACCGCCGCCCCCGAGTCGCGCAGGCGCGCGAGGTCGTCGGCGTCCAGCCACACCCCATGCGCCACGGTGAAATCCGGCCCGAGCAGCCCGAGCGCCGCCAGATGCCCGACCAGCGTCGTCCCGTAGCGGGCGAGCCCGGTCACCGCCTGCACCTTGCTCTCGCCGACATGGCTGTGCAGCGGCACGCCATGGGCGCGGGCCAGCCGGGCGCAGCCGCAGAGAAAGGCGTCGGTGCAGTGTTGCGGGATGGTCGGCGCCACCGCGAGCCGGATGTCCTTCCCCGCCCAGCGCCAGTGCTTCAGGACCTCGGCGATGGCGGCGAGCGTCGCCTCGCCCTCCGCCAGGCGCAGCCGGTCCGCCGCCGCCTGCAGATCGGCGGGCAGCGCGTCGCGCAGGCCCGGCACCGCCTCGTAGAGGCTGCGGTCGGCGACCATCGGCGCGATCACCGCCCGCATGCCGATCTCGGCATAGGCCTCGGCCGCGGCATCGAAGCCGTCGCGACTCGGCAGCGGCAGCTCGAGCAGCAGGTCATAGGCCGCGGTGCAGCCCTTCAGCACCATCTCGGCGGCGCCGATCAGCGCGGAAAGCTTGCGGTCGGCGAGCGCCCGCCCGCCGCTGATCCACGGGCCGGCGGCGAGCAGCAGCTCGAGCGTCCAGCGGTCGCCCTGGCCGCGCGCGAGCCCGCCATGGCCATGGGTATGGGCGTTGATCAGCCCGGGATGCAGCAGGAAGCCGCCGGCCTCCACCAGCCGCGCCCCCTCCGGCGCGGCGAGGCCCGGGCCCAGGGCGCGGATCACCCCGTTCTCGACCAGGATGTCGGCAGGCTCGGCGCGCCGCTGCGCCGCGTCGGCGAGCACGCGCCCGCCGCGGATCAGCTGGAACCCCGGCTCGGCTTCGGCCATGCGCCCCTCCTCAGCGCGGGAAGCGCAGCGTCGAACCGCGCGCCCGCCAGCTCGCCTCGATGGCGTCGAGGTCGGTCAGCCCGTCCGGATTGGCCTTGCGCGGCACGGTGCGCAGCCGCGGCTCGCCATCCTTGCGCCACAGCGCGAGCAGCCGCGCGAGCTCCGCCACCGGATCGGGATGGTCGTCCACCCGCAGGTTGATGTCGGGGAAATCCTCGGTGGTGGTCACCAGCAGGGCGGCGGATTGGCGGCCGCGGCGGTCGCCTCCCGCGGCGTCGCCCGCCATGATGGCGGCGAGCAGCTGCTCGGGCAGCGGCAGGTCGCTGCGCGCCACGAAGGCGGCGAAGCTGTCCGCCACCACCGCCTCGCCGGTCAGCATGTTGCCGGCCACGCTGAAGCCGGTGCCGCCGCGATGCCCCGCCCAGGCCACGCAATGCTTCCCGGTCCAAGCGGCGGTGCGGCCATGGCGGTCCACCGCATGGACCTGGCGCAGCTCGCGCCCGCCATCCGCGGCGAGCGCCCCCTCGATGGCGCTTGCCGGGGAAAGGCCGCGCGCCATCCCGTCCAGCACCGCGGGGCCGAGATAGCGGTTGGTCATCGCCTGGGTGCTGACCGCGCCGACGCCGCTGCGCAGGAAGGGGCAGCTGGCGCCGACCGCGAGCGCGCAGGTGGTCACCGCGACGGCGAAAGCGCCGCTGGCCGGGTCGCGCGCAAGGATGGACCACGTCATCAGGACTTCCCTTCGGCTACCGGGGCCGCCACCACAACAGGGGAGGGCGGTGCAATGCAACCGCGCGAGGCTGGGGGGCGGAGTTCTCTCCGCCCCCCAGACCCCCCACCTCCTTCTTTTGGCTACTGGGAAGTGTGGCGAGCGCCGTTCTCAGCCCGACAACGCTGCGGCGTCTGCGAGTGCGGGAGCCGCAAGCGCCAAGTCGCCAAAAAAAGGAGGTGGGGGCGTGGGGGCGGAGTTCTCTCCGCCCCCACTCTTTCTTTTCATGATTCCAGTTCCGATGAACCCGCTCTAAGCCGCGGCGTCGCGCGCGAGCCGCCCCACCTCGTGCCACAGCCTGGCCCAGCCGGCGTCGCGGCTGAGCTCCTCGGTGCGCCCGGTGCGCACCAGCTCGGCGAGCTGCTCGCCCTCGCGCTTCATCGCCGCCATCGCCAGCGCCGCGGCGACGAAGCCGCGCGCGCGCTGGCGCAGCGCCGGGCCGCTTGCGACGCGCGGCAGCGCCTCGTCGAACAGGCGCAGATGCGGGATGCCGGCGCGCATCGTCACCTCGCGCGCCGCGGCGGCGGCGAGCCGGCGGCCGAACTCGACGACGAAGCGCGGCCGTTCGCGGCCATGCGTCGCCGGATCGAAGAAGGCGTCGAGCGGGCGGCGGCGCACCGCATCGGCGGCGATCGCGAGCGGCCCCTCGACGGGGAAGCCGGGCAGGGCGCGGCCGGGATCGTCGAGATAGAGATCCACCGCGAGGCCCAGCGTGGTGGTGAGATGCGCGAGCACCGGCACCAGCGCCGCATCGCCGCCGACATCCGGCAGCAGCAGCGCCACCCGGCCCGGCCGCCCGGCCTGCAGCGCGGCGATCAGCGCCGAGCCCTCCGCCCGCCACAGGAAGGGCAGCTGCACGCGCTCCGCCCCCGCGATGCGCGCGAGCTGCGAGCCGATGCGCGAGGGCCCGTCCTCCATCAGCAGGAAGCGCGGGAAGGCGGCGGCCAGCGCCGCGAGGCGTTCCGGCGCGTCCGCCGCCGCGATGCGCCCGAGCGCGGCGAGATGCATGAGGCCGAGCCGCGCGCCGATCGCCCCCGGCACCGCCTCCGGCAGCCCGGCCAGCCACAGCGCGAGGTGCGGTTCGGCGGCGAGCGCCGCGAAGCCGGCGAAGCGCGCGCAGCCCTCGCCGAACAGCGCCGCATGCAGCGGCCCGAGCGCCGCCTCCTGCGCCGCCTCCACCACCACGCGCCCCTGCTCGGCGAGCTGCGCCGCCAGCGCGGGATCGGCATCCTCCGGCGGGCCGAACAGGAAGAAGGCGACCGGCGCCTGATGGCCGATATAGCGCGCCGCGTCCACGACATGGTCGAACAGCAGCGCGCCCGGCCGCAGCGCCGCGAAGGGCAGCACGAACACCACCGAGGCGGGCAGCGCGCGCGCCTCGCGCCCGGTCGCCTCCAGCGTCTCCCGCGCCAGGCGCGACGCCGCCTGCGCCGAGAACAGCGCCGCCTCGCCCAGCGCGCGCAGCAGCGCGGGCTCGCGCGCGACATGATGGATGGCGCGCAGCATCGCCTCGAAGTCGTCGCATTCGTGGAAGGGATGCGCCGGCACATAGCCCTCGAAGGCATGCGCATGGCTGATCACCGGCTTGCCGCGCGCCAGCGCCTCGCCGACCTTGATCTTGAGGCCGGTGGAGAAGGCGATCGGCACCAGCACGCCATCCACCTGGGCGTAGAACTCGTCGACGTGGCCGACGCGCCCCAGCAGCTTCAGGAACGGCCAGCGCAACTGCCCGAGCAGGTCGCAGATGGAGCCGGCGACCACGATCTCCACCGGCAGCAGGGTGCGGCGCAGATAGGCGTGCGCCGCCTTCAGGAAGGCTTCCAGGTTGACCCGGTTGATGTTGTTGCGCCCGCCCAGGAAGCCCCAGCGGAACACGCCGGGCTCGCCCGGCACCACGCGCAACGGATGCGGGCGCTCGACATGCGGCAGGGTGCGCACGCGGCGGTCGCAGATCGTGCGGAAGAATTCCTCCTCCTGCGGCTTGATCGCCCACACGACATCGGCGCGCGCCAGCGCCTTGCGCTCCTCCTGCTCCGACAGGTGGAAATACTCCGCCGCCAGCCCGTTCGCCGCAAGCACCGCGCGGCGGCCGGTGAACTGGTCATGGGTGTCGAGGATGCGCAGCACGCCGCGCGGCGCATGCTCGAGCGCCTTGCTGAGCCAGGTGTAGTTCACCAGCAGCGCGTCGAAGCGCTCCACCTTGAACAGCCAGTCGAGCATCTGGCCGATCGCGGGGTCCCACCACTCGTCCGCGGTGTGGTCCTCGCCCACCGCCGCACTGTGCAGCGGCCGCGTCACCGGCGCGACATGCACGGTGCCCCACTGCCGCAGCATCGCGGCGTGGTCCTCGTGCGGGAAGCGCCGGCGCCACGCCTCGTCGCTCGGATAATGCAGCAGGGTGATGCGCGCGCCGGCATCCTTGAGCGCCTGCGTCACCGCCAGGATGCGGCCGCGATTGCCGAGCTCCACCGGCCAGGTCGGCACCGGCGTGACCACCAGCACCCTGAGGCCCTGCCAGGCGCTCGCCTCGTCAGAGATCGTCGCGCTCATCGAGCCCCGCGAGCAGGCAGGTCACCGCGTTGTACACGGCCGAGACCTGCCAGCGGAAATCCCCCGCACCCTCCTGCTCGAGGGCGAGCGCGCGCAGGCTGCGGTCGGCCGGGCGGCGGCTCAGCAGGTAGTCCTTCACCGCCTGCCAGCTGCGGTCGCGCTGCGCCAGCCGCGCCTCGGGATCGAGCACATAGGCGGACACCGCCTGCCAGGCCGCGCGGCGGCGGAACCAGGCCTGGTTCAGCCGCGCCGGATCGATCCAGTGCTCCACCGCCGCGCGCGGCTCGTAGCCGACCAGCAGCCCCGCCGCCTTGATGCGGTTGGTGAGCTCGGTCTCCTCGTTCGACATCAGCGCCGCACCGCTGCCGTTGCGCCCCAGCGCGACGTCGAAGCCGCCGAAGCGGCGCAGCGCCTCGGTGCGGAAGGAGATGTTGGCACCGGCGAGCCATTCGCCCTCGGCCACCAGCCGCCGCTCGCGGCCGAGATCGACCACGCTGAGCGGCCCCAGCATCTCGTCGCCGAGCCAGTCGGGCCGCGGCGCGCCCCAGCGCGGCCGCACCGGCCCGCCGCACACCGCGAGCTCCGGCCCGAAGGCCTCATAAGCCTCGACCAGGCTCTCCAGCCAGTCGGGGTCCGCCACCGCGTCGTCGTCGAGGAAGGCGAGGATGGCGCCGCGCGCATGCCGGGTCGCCACGTTGCGCGCATTGGAAAGGCCGGAGCGCGTCTCGTGCACCCAGCGGAAATTCGGCAACCCCTCGAAGCGCGCCGCCTCCTCGCGCGAGCGCGCCGCATCCGGCGTGTTGTCCACCACGATGACCTCGGCGCGCTCCGGCGCGAGGGTCTGCCGGCGCGCCGAATCGATCGCCTCCGGCAACAGGTCGTAGCGGTTGTAGGTGCAGATCGCCGCGGTGATGTCGAGCGTGAGGTCTTCCATCTTGCGCGGTCAGGCCGGTTCCAGCACCAGGCGCTGGAAGGCGACGCCGAGGGTGCGCTTGTCGGCATGGCCGAGCTGCTGCGGCGAATGCATGTGCGCGACCTCGATCAGGATCTCGGTCGGGCCATCGCCCGGGCGGGGCGGGATCGCCGGCGCGACCATGAGCTTCTCGCCCTGGCCGCGCTTCAGGGGATGGCGGAGCCCGTCCACCACCAGGGCGAGGTCGTGCTGGTTGGCGGGCACGCCGAAATGGAACAGCTTGATGCTGGCGCGCAGCGGAGCGCCGCGGTCGATCCAGGCGACGAAGCGCACCTTGGGATCCGGCCCGGTCCAGCGGAAGGCGCCCTCCGGCCCCCATTCCAGGGCGTGGAAGCCGTCCTGCACCGGCAAGAGCTGCGAGGCCTCGATCTCGAAGCGGCGGGCGAGCGGCGCGTCCCCGAGCTCGCTCGCCGCCGCCTCCTGCGGGAAGGCGGCGTCGCGGATCTGGAGGATGCGCTCATAGAGCGCGACCCGCTCGGCGAGCTTGGCGAGCTCGCCGCGCAGCTCGGTCACCTGGCCGCGCAGCGCAGCGACCTCCCCGCGCAGGCCCCACAGCACGCGGTCCCGATCGCCCGCGGCGGCGAGCGTGCTGGGATCCGTCGGCTCGTGCATCGTGTCGGCCAGCCCCGTTCCTCGGCGCCGGCGGGCGCGCCCCCGCCGGATTGGCCGGGACCATAGCTGCCCGCCGGGCGGCGCGGAAGCGGCCGGCCGTGCTTGACAGGGCTCGCCGCGCACGGCGAAAGGAGAGGACTCCGGCGCTGGTCCGCCGGGCGGAGAGCTGGAGGGACATGGCAGGCGTCGAGAGCACGGACCGCCCCTTGGCGGCGGCAGGGGCGGCGGGGGCGGAGGCGCCCTTCATCATCTGGACGCTCCGGCGCACCGGCGGCACCTCGCTCCGGCAGATGCTGTACTGGCTCTCGCGCCACGCGGCCTGGCAGGACGAGGCGCTCAACCGCGAGCGCGAGCTCGGTCACATCACCCGCGGCTTCGACCAGGACGGGGACCGCGCGCGGCTCGATTCGGCGATGGCCGAGGTGGCGGCGGCGCGCAAGAACCTCAAGCACTGCATCGACACCGTGCCCTACCACGTCACCAGCGCCCTGCTGCGGCAGACCGTGGCGGCGGGCTACGGCCATGTCGTCCTGCTGCGCCTCGACGAGACGGACCGCCAGATCTCGCTCGCCCTGGCGCGCGCCACCAAGGCCTGGGGCCCCACCGAGGCGGAGGAGATCTACGCCGCCATCCGCGAGGGCCGCACCGCGCTCGAGCCGCTCAACCTCAACCACATCCGCGACCAGCTGGAGCGCGATGCCGCCGCACTCGGCCGGCTGATGCGCCTGCTCATGTTGCACCGGGTGCGCCACACCATGATCTTCTTCGAGGATCTCTACGCCGGTCCCTTCCGCGCGCGCGTCACCGCGCTGCGCGGCCTGGCCGGCACGCTCGGCCTCGGCCGCGCCGAGGAGAAGCCGGACAACGCGTTCCGCGGCGCGCTGATGAACCGCAGCCAGGACACCCGCTCGATCTTCCCCTTCGTGCCTAACCTCGAGGAAGCGCGCGCCATGGTGGCCGGGCTCACCGAATGACCGACGCCGCGGGCTTCGCGGCGCTGCTGGAAGCGAGCCGGCGGGACCGCGCGCTGCAGGACGCGCTGACCGACTTCCTCGCGGAGAATCCGGACACGCTCCGCCGCGCCGTCCGGCGGATCGAGGATGATGGCGCGCTGCACCGCGCCCTCGCCCCGGTCACCGCGCGGCTGCTGCCGCCGCGCCGCGGGCAGGGGCCGCGCCGCGCGCCCTTCGACCAGGTGGGGTTCGCCGGCGCCGGGCTGCAGAAGCTGGTGGACGACTACGAATTCCAGACCGCGCTCGATGTCGGCTCCGGCGCCGGCAAGCATGCCCGCGCGCTGGAATCGGTCGGCAAGACGGTGACCAAGCTCGACCTCGGCGCCAGCCCCTATTTCCGCAAGGAGGAAGCGGCCGCAAGCACGGTGATCGGCGATGCCAACCGCGCGGAGTTCCCCGAGCGCTTCGACTGCGTCTGGGCCTCGCATGTGCTCGAGCACCAGCCGAACGTGCAGCACTTCCTGCGCCGCCTGAGCGCCTGGGCGAAGCAGGGCGGCATCATCGCCATCACCGTGCCGCCGCTGAAATTCGAGCTGGTCGGCGGCCATCTCACGCTGTGGACGCCGGCGCTGCTCATCTACAACCTCGTCATGGCGGGGCTGAACTGCGCCGACGCCAAGCTCTACTTCTACGGCTACAACATCACCGCGATCCTGCGGAACATCGCCATCCCGCAGCAGCCGGACCTCGTCTTCGACAGCGGCGACGTGCGCCGGCTCAAGCCCTTCATGCCGCCAGGCTTCGCGGAGGGGGTGGATGGGTTCGCGGTGGCCGAGGGGCTGTGAGGAAGCTTGGGGGGCGGAGTGAACTCGCGGCACTGCCGCGACGTGAACTCCGCCCCCCAGCTCTTGCTTATGCGCGGTGAGCGGCGCGGCTCGCCGCCAGCATCGCCGCGAGTTCGCCGGCGGAGCGGGTGCCCATCGTCAGCTCGAGCGGGCGGCCGCTGCCGTCGATCAGGCGGATCACCACCTCGCCCTCGTCGCAGAGCACGGCGGCGGCTTCGAAGTGGCGGGCGGCGGGGGTGTGGGCCTGGAGCATCGGAGGGGCGCTCTTTCCGGGTTGTTCCTGCGGGCGGTTGTTCGCCTGCGGGAAACACAATCCTGCGAACTCCCTGAAGCTAAGGTTAACGTCACTCACGAAAATGCGAGCGATGCGTTTTATCCCGGATCGAGCGCCAGCAGCGGGGCGTCGTCCTCGGGCGCGCCGGCCCCGGCTTCCTTCCGCCCCTGCTGGGACTGGGTGTAGCGCTCGCAGAGCAGGCGCAGCACGTGGCGGTCCATCGCCTCCTCCTCGCGCACATCCACCTGGTAGCGGCGCGTCGCGAGATAGAGGAAGCGCTTGATCCGCAGCGAGAGGTCGGTGCTTTCCGCCTGGCGCAGCACCTCGGGCAGGGTGGCGGCCTCGCGGCATTCCCAGCCGGCCCGCGCATAGTCCGACCGGGCCAGGCAGATGACCGGCTTGAGATAGGTCAGCGCCTCGTAGCCGACGCCGGAATTCGCCGTCACCACCGCCTTGGCGCCGGGGATGATGTCGTGGATGGAGCCGTCGGTGATCACCAGCCTTTCGCAGGCGAGCGGCTCGAGCAGCGCCATGAAGCGCGGCCGGTCGCAATGCGGGTGCAGCTTCACCACCACGGTCTCGCCGGCCTCGAGCAGCCGCGCGACGGCGGTGCGGAAGCTGGCGAGGTAGTCGGGCTCGAAGCACAGCGCGATGACGCTGTCGTTGTGCACCTGCCCGGCGAGGAAGACGTAGTCGCGCACCGCGAGCGGCGCCGCCGCGCGCTGGGCGAATTTGGAAACCCCGCTGTCGCGGTCGCGCGCGATCACCGCGTCGAAATGCCGCTCCGCCGCGCCGCGGTCCACCGCGGCGATGTCGCGCGGCTGGACGCCCGCGAGCTCCGACCAGCCGGAATAGCCCAGCCGGTCGAGATGGAAGAGATGCGGCAGGTAGGCCATCTTGTAGTGCCAGGTCCCCGGGTGGCGGCCGCGGGTGTGGTGCGAGAGGCGGATCGTGTTCTCCCCGGTCGCCGGCACGGGGTCGCCCTTGGCGTGCAGGATCAGCGTGGCGTTGATCTTGAGCAGGCTGCGGATCAGCGCGTCGCGGAACAGCTCGGTGCCCTGGCCGTCCACATAGGCGAGCGTCCAGCTCATCTGCGTCGCGAGCTGGAGGAAGCGCGCGCGCGAGACGACCTCGTCGCAGGAATCGAAGAGCTGCGCCGTGCGCCGCACCTGCAGCATGAAGCGGTGGCGGGAGGTGAAGTAGATGCCGAAGAAGCGCTGGAACTTGTCCAGGGAGAGATCGGATGGATCAATGACCGCCATGAAGAATCCCTGACGCCCGCCGCCATGCGCGGAACCCGGGCCAGCCAGCCCCGCGGCCACCATACAAGCGGCGCCGCCCCCTCGCTATATTCCGTCCGACTGGAAGACCCGCACGGAACCCGCGATGAAGCTGCCCCTCGGCTCCGACCATGCCGGCCTCGACCTCAAGAACGCGCTCAGGCAGGCGCTCGAGGCCGAGGGCCATGAGGTGATCGACCTTGGCACCTACGGGACGGAGTCCGTCGACTACCCGGATTTCGCCCAGGCGGTGTGCGCGAAGCTCGCCGCCGGCGAGGCGGAGCGCGGCGTGCTGGTCTGCGGCACCGGCATCGGCATGGCGATGGCCGCCAACCGCCATGCCGGCATCCGCGCCGCGGTGCTGCATGACAGCACGGAGGCCCGCCTGACGCGCGCCCATAACGACGCCAACATCGCCTGTTTCGGCGCCCGCACCACCGGTCCGGAGACCGCGCTGGATGCGCTCAGGACCTTCCTCGCCACCCCCTTCGAGGGCGGGCGGCACGCGAGGCGCGTCGCCAAGATCGGCTGACCCCCCACCGTTCTCCGCAAGGCAACGGCCCGGCGCTCGAGAGTGCGGGATGAGCCAGCGCCAAGTATCCAAAAGAAGGAGGTGGGGGTTCGGGGTCGGAGTTCTCTCCGCCCCCGATCTTTCTTCGGGGCGCCTCTTCAGTGCGAGAGGATATCCGGATCCTCGTAGCCCAGCAGGTCGAGCCGGCCGCGGGTCGGCAGGAAGCGGAAGCAGCCCTCGGCGAGGTCGAGCCGCCCCTCCCGCCGCAGCAGGCCCTCGAGCTTCGCCCACAGCGCATGCAGGTGCAGCACGTCCGACGCCGCATAGGCGAGCTGCTCCGGGGTGAGGTCCGGCGCGCCCCAGTCGGAGCTCTGCTGCTGCTTCGACAACTCCACCCCGAGCAGCTCCTTGCACAGGTCCTTGAGGCCGTGCCGATCGGTGAAGGTGCGCGTCAGCCGCGCCGCCACCTTGGTGCAGACCAGCGGCGCCGCGGCGATGCCGAGGAAGTGGTGCAGCACCGCGACGTCGAAGCGGGCGAAGTGGAACAGCTTCAGCACCGCGGGGTCGCCCAGCAGCTTCTTGAGGTTGGGGCAGTCATAGCCGCGCCCGCCGAGCGATTCCGGGATCAGCTGCACGCAATGCGCGGTGCCGTCGCCGGCGGAAAGCTGCACCAGGCAGAGCCGGTCGCGATGCGGGTCGAGCCCCATCGTCTCGGTGTCCACCGCGACCGTCCGGCCGAGATCGAGCCCGTCGGGAAGGTCATGGCGGTGCAGGCGGATGGTCACGCCGGCAGCGGGGAAGAGGGTGGTGCCCAAGGCTTAAGCCGCCCCATGCAAGAGAGTGGTGCCCAGGAAAGGACTCGAACCTTCACGGCCTTGCGGCCACAGGTACCTGAAACCTGCGCGTCTACCAATTCCGCCACCTGGGCGAGGGGCCGGCTGCCTCGCGGCAGGGCGCGGCATGTACGCGCGGCGCAAGGGCGCGTCAAGGCCGCGCCGCGCGCTTGAGGGGCCGCGGCGGCGCCCATATGGTCCGCCGCGCGAAAGATCCTCCGGAGTGCATTCCATGGCGACGCGGCGCGTGGCGACGGTTTTCGGCGGCGCAGGCTTCATCGGGCGCTACGTGGTGCAGCGCCTGGCGGGGCTCGACTATGTCGTCCGCGTGGTGCAGCGCGACGCCGTCGCCGCCGAGCGGCTGCGCACGATGGGCCGGGTCGGGCAGGTCGTGCCGCTCGCCGCCGCCGTCACCGACGAGGCCGCGGTGGCGCGCGCCGTCGCCGGCGCCGAGGCGGTGATCAACCTGGTCGGCATCCTGGCCGAGCGCCGGCCCGGCGATTTCCAGCGCATCCATGCCGAGGGCGCCGGCCGGGTGGCGCGGCTCTCGACCGCTGCCGGGGTGGCGAGGCTCGTCCACATCTCGGCCCTCGGCGCCGACCCCGCCAGCCCGAGCCTCTACGGCCAGAGCAAGGCGGCCGGCGAGGACGCGGTGCGCGAGGCCTTCCCCGCCGCGACCATCCTGCGCCCCTCCCTCGTCTTCGGGCCGGAGGACCGCTTCTTCAACCGCTTCGCCGGGCTCGCGGCGCGGCTGCCGGTGATGCCGGTGATCGCCGGCGAGACCCGGTTCCAGCCGGTCTATGTCGGCGACGTCGCCGATGCGGTGATCGCCGCCCTCCAGAAGGATCTTGCCGCCGGCCGGATTTTCGAGCTCGGCGGCCCGCGGGTGATGACGATGCGGGAGGTGCTGCGTTACGTGCTGGCGGTGACGCGCCGGCGCCGGACGCTGGTGACCTTGCCGGAAGGGTTGGTGCGGCTGCAGGCGCGGCTGGGCGAGTGGTTGCCGAACCCGCCGCTCACCCGCGACCAGCTGCTCATGCTGCATCGCGACAATGTTGTGGCCGAAGGCATGCCGGGCCTGCCAGAGTTGGGCATCGAAGCCAAGGCGGTGGAAGCGGTCGTGCCGGCCTATCTGGCGCTGTACCGGCCCGGAGGGAGCCGGCGGACCAGTGCGGCCTTGGCATAGGTCCGTTTCGGACTAGATTTTCGGGAATTCCGACCCGGCATTGCGGAGCCATGCGGAGGGGACAGGCCAGATAGGGCACATCGCATGCCCTAACGGCGGAAATAGGACTCGCGCCCCCCTCCGCACTTGCCTTATCTGTCGCGCCAACACCGGGCAGCGTGCCGGAGAGCGCGCGCCCGCCCCACGGCACCCCCTGGACTCTCGAAGGACCGCCCGATGGCCGAACGGATGCTGCAATTCGTGCGCCTCCAGCAGCACCAGCCCGACAAGCGGCCGGCCGATCAGCGGCGCGCCGACTGGGCCGAGGTCTACCAGGCCTTCCAGCCCGCCGCGGCCGCCCAGCAGGCCAGCCGCTGCAGCCAGTGCGGCGTGCCCTTCTGTCAGGTGCACTGCCCGCTCAACAACAACATCCCGGACTGGCTCAAGCTCACCGCCGAGGACCGGCTGGAGGAGGCCTACGAGGTCGCCGCCGCCACCAACACCTTCCCCGAGATCTGCGGCCGCGTCTGCCCGCAGGACCGGCTCTGCGAAGGCAATTGCGTCATCGAGAAGGGCTTCGATGCCGTCACCATCGGCGCCGTCGAGAAATACATCACCGACACCGCATGGGAGCGCGGCTGGGTCAAGCCGCCCATGCCGATGCGCGAGCTCAACCGCAGCGTCGGCATCGTCGGCGCCGGCCCCGCCGGCCTCGCCGCGGCCGAGCGGCTGCGCGTCATGGGCTACCAGGTCACCGTCTATGACCGCCACGACCGCGTCGGCGGCCTGATGATCTACGGCATCCCGAACTTCAAGCTCGAGAAGGAAGTCGTGCTCCGCCGCTGGCAGCAATATGTCATGGGCGGCATCCAGTTCCGCCTGAACTGCGCCGTCGGCCGCGACATCACGCTCGAGGCGCTGCGCGCCAGGCACGACGCGGTGCTGATCGCGACCGGCGTGTACCAGGCGCGCGACATCGCCTGTCCCGGCGTCGGCCTGCCCGGCGTGGTGGCGGCGCTCGACTATCTCACCGCCTCCAACCGCAAGGGCCTGGGCGATCCGGTGCCGGCCTTCGAATCCGGCATGCTGAACGCGGAAGGCAAGGACGTCGTCGTGGTCGGCGGCGGCGACACCGCGATGGACTGCGTGCGCACCGCGGTGCGCCAGGGCGCGACATCCGTCTCCTGCCTCTATCGCCGCGACAAGGCCAACATGCCGGGCTCGATGCGCGAGGTGAAGAACGCGGAAGAGGAAGGCGTGCGCTTCGTCTGGCTCGCCGCGCCCGAGGCCTTCCTCGGCGACGGCAGCGTGACCGGCGTGCGCGCCATCCGCATGCATCTCGGCCTGCCCGACGCCACCGGCCGCCAGCAGGTCGAGCCGATCCCCGGCAGCCATTTCACCCTGAAGGCCGATCTCGCCATCAAGGCGCTCGGCTTCGACCCCGAGGACCTGCCCGCGATGTTCGGCGAGCCCGCGCTCACCGTCACCCGCTGGGGCACGCTGAAGATCGACCATCGCAGCATGATGACGGAGCTGGCCGGCGTCTTCGCCGCCGGCGACATCGTGCGCGGCGCCTCGCTCGTCGTCTGGGGCATCCGCGACGGGCGCGACGCCGCCGAGCGCATCCACCGCTACATCGAGAGCGGCGCCGCGACGCGCGCCGCCCCGCTCGCCGTCGCCGCGGAGTGAGGACCATGACCGAGACCGCTGCCGCCTTCGTGCGCTCCTACGCCGCCGCCGCCCGCCGCCTGGCGAACGAGGCCCACATCGATATCACCGAGCACGATGCCTGCGGCGTCGGCCTGGTCGCCGCGCTGGACGGCAAGGCGCGGCGCGAGGTGGTGCAGGCCGGCATCGACGCGCTCAAGGCGGTGTGGCACCGCGGCGCCGTCGACGCCGACGGCAAGACCGGCGACGGCGCCGGCATCCATGTCGAGATCCCGCAGGACTTCTTCGCCGAGGTGGTGGAGCGCGGCGGCGACAGGCTGCGCCCGGGGCGCATCGCCGTCGGCATGGTGTTCCTGCCCAAGACCGATCTCGGCGCGCAGGAGCGCTGCCGCCAGATCATCGAGGCCGAGATCCTGCATTCCGGCTACGCCATCTACAGCTGGCGCCAGGTGCCGATCAACGTCGCCTGCATCGGCGAGAAGGCCAATGCGACGCGGCCGGAGATCGAGCAGATCCTGATCTTCGACCCCGCGCTGCGCGATGCGGCGACGATGGAGCGCGACCTCTATGTCATCCGCCGCAAGATCGAGAAGCAGGCGATCGCCGCCCAGGTGAACGAGCTCTATCTCTGCTCGCTCTCCGGGCGCTCGCTGATCTACAAGGGCATGTTCCTCGCCGAGCACCTGACGGAATTCTATCCGGACCTGCTCGATGTGCGCTTCGTCTCGCGCTTCGCGATCTACCACCAGCGCTACTCGACCAACACCTTCCCCACCTGGCGCCTGGCGCAGCCCTTCCGCATGCTCGCCCATAACGGCGAGATCAACACGCTGAACGGCAACGCCAATTGGATGAAGAGCCACGAGACCCGGCTCGCCCATCCGCTGCTCGATCCCTTCATGGAGGAGATCAAGCCGGTGGTGCAGGCCGGCGGCTCCGACACCGCGACGCTCGACAACGTCTTCGAGCTGCTGGTGCGCGGCGGCCGCGACGCGCCGATGGCGAAGGCGATGCTGATCCCCGAGAGCCTCGGCAGCAACGCCACCATGCCGCAGGCGCATCGCGACCTCTTCCTCTACTGCAACGCGGTGATGGAGCCGTGGGACGGGCCGGCGGCGATCGCCGCCACCGACGGCCGCTGGGTGATCGCCGGCCTCGACCGCAACGGGCTGCGCCCGCTGCGCTACACCGTCACCAATGACGGGCTGCTGATCGTCGGCTCCGAGACCGGCATGGTGAAGCTCTCCGACGAGCGCATCGCGGCCAAGGGCCGCGTCGGGCCCGGCCAGTGCATCGGCGTCGATCTCGACGAGGCGCGCCTCCAACTCGACCGCGAGCTCAAGGACACGCTTGCCGCGCGCAAGCCCTTCGGCAAGTGGACCGAGCGCACCCAGCGCATCGACGGCATCGTCAAGGCCGACGCCACCGAGCCGGTGCAGTTCCACGGCGAGGCGCTGCGCCGCCGCCAGCTCGCCGTCGGCTTCACCCTCGAGGAGCTCGAGACCATCCTCCACCCGATGGTGGAGGACGCCGCCGAGGCGGTCGGCAGCATGGGCGACGACACCCCGATCGCCGTGCTGTCGGAGCATTATCGCGGCCTGCATCATTATTTCCGCCAGACCTTCAGCCAGGTCACCAACCCGCCGATCGACAGCCTGCGCGAGACGCGGGTGATGACCTTGAAGACGCGGCTCGGCAATCTCGGGAACATCCTCGACGAGGACCCGACGCAGTGCGACATGCTCATGCTCGACAGCCCGGTGCTGTCGAACGCCGAGTTCGCCGCCATGCGCGCCTATATCGGCGCCGCCGCCTGCGAGGTGGATTGCACCTTCCCGGTGGAGGAAGGGGCTTCCGGCCTGCGCCGCGCCATCGAGCGCATCCGCCGCGAGGCGGAGGAGGGGGTGCGCTCCGGCTGCGTCCATGTCGTCCTCACCGACGAGAACCAGGGCCCGGACCGCGCGCCGATCCCGATGATCCTCGCCGTCGGCGGCGTCCACACCCATCTCGTCAAGACCTCGCTGCGGACCTTCACCTCGCTCAACGTGCGCTGCGCGGAATGCGTGGACGTGCACTATGTCGCCGTGCTGATCGGCGCCGGCGCCACCACGGTGAACGCCTATCTCGCGCAGGAGAGCATCGCGGACCGCCATCGCCGCGGCCTGTTCGGCGAGCTCTCGCTGAAGGAGTGCGTCGCCCGCTACAAGAAGGCGGTGGACAAGGGCCTGCTCAAGGTGATGTCCAAGATGGGCATCGGCGTGCTCTCCTCCTATCGCGGCGGCATGAATTTCGAGGCCATCGGGCTCTCCCGCGCGCTGGTGCAGGAATTCTTCCCCGGCACGCCCTCGCGCATCTCCGGCATCGGTCTCTCCGGCATCGCCCGCCGCGTGCTGGCGCTGCACGAGAAGGCGTGGGACCAGGCGGCGGTGACGCTGCCGGTCGGCGGCCTCTACAAGCTGCGCCGGCGCGGCGAGGCGCATGCCTTCGACGGCAGCCTGATCCACACCCTGCAGAAGGCGGTGGAGACCGACAGCTACCAGACCTTCAAGCGCTACTCGGAGGGCGTGCGCAAGCTGCCGCCGGTGGCGCTGCGCGACCTGCTCGACTTCCGCCTCGAGGGCCGCAGCCCGGTGCCGACCGAGGAGGTCGAGAGCATCACCGAGATCCGCAAGCGCCTGGTCGCGCCCGGCATCTCGCTCGGCGCCCTCAGCCCCGAGGCGCATGAGACGCTGTCCATCGCCATGAACCGCATCGGCGCCCGCTCCGACAGCGGCGAGGGCGGCGAGGACCCCGCGCGCGCCAAGCCGCGCGCCAATGGCGACAACGCCTCCAGCGCGATCAAGCAGATCGCCTCCGGCCGCTTCGGCGTGACCGCCGAGTACCTCAACAATTGCCGCGAGATCGAGATCAAGGTCGCGCAAGGCGCCAAGCCCGGCGAGGGCGGCCAGCTCCCCGGCTTCAAGGTGAGCGGCCTGATCGCCAGGCTGCGCCACGCCACCCCCGGTGTCACGCTGATCTCGCCGCCGCCGCATCACGACATCTACTCGATCGAGGATCTCGCCCAGCTCATCTACGACCTCAAGCAGATCAACCCCGAGGCCACGGTCTGCGTGAAGCTCGTCTCGCGCAGCGGCATCGGCACCATCGCCGCCGGCGTCGCCAAGGCGAAGGCGGATGCCATCCTGGTCTCCGGCCATTCGGGGGGCACCGGCGCCTCGCCGCAATCCTCGATCAAGTATGCCGGCCTGCCCTGGGAGCTCGGGCTTTCCGAGACCCATCAGGTGCTGCAGCTCAACCGGCTGCGCCACCGCATCCGGCTGCGCACCGATGGCGGCATCAAGACCGGGCGCGACGTGGTGATCGCCGCCATGCTCGGCGCAGAGGAATTCGGCATCGGCACCGCCTCGCTCGTCGCGATGGGCTGCATCATGGTGCGGCAGTGCCACTCCAACACCTGCCCGGTCGGGGTCTGCACCCAGGACGAGAAGCTGCGCGAGAAATTCGCCGGCTCGCCGGAGAAGGTCATCGCGCTGTTCTCCTTCGTCGCCGAGGAGGTGCGCGAGATCCTCGCCCAGCTCGGCTTCCGCAAGCTGACCGACGTGATCGGCCGCACCGACCTGCTGCGCCAGGTCAGCCGCGGCTCGGAGGATCTCGACGACCTCGACCTCAACCCGCTGCTGGTGCAGGCGGATTCCGGCCCCAACGCGCCCTATTGCACCATCGAGGGCCGCAACGCGGTGCCGGAGACGCTCGACGCCGACATGATCCGCGACGCCCACGCCCTGTTCGAGCACGGCGAGAAGATGCAGCTGCAGTACAACATCCGCAACACGCACCGCGCGATCGGCACCAAGATCAGCAGCAAGATCGTGCGGAAATTCGGCATGGAGGGCTTGCAGCGCGGCCACCTCACCGTGCGGCTGCGCGGCTCGGCCGGCCAGTCGCTCGGCGCCTTCGCGGTGCGCGGCCTCAAGCTCGAGGTGTTCGGCGACGCCAACGACTATGTCGGCAAGGGCCTGTCCGGCGCCACCATCGTCGTGCGCCCGGTGCCCTCCTCCAAGCTGGTCTGGAACGAGAACACCATCATCGGCAACACGGTGCTCTACGGCGCCACCGCCGGCGAGCTCTTCGCCGCCGGCCAGGCCGGCGAGCGCTTCGCCGTGCGCAACTCCGGCGCCACCGCGGTGGTGGAAGGCTGCGGCGCCAATGGCTGCGAGTACATGACCGGCGGCACCATCGCCATCCTCGGCCCGGTGGGCGACAATTTCGGCGCCGGATTCACCGGCGGCACGGCCTTCGTCTACGACGCCGACGGCAGCTTCGAATCCCGCATCAACCCCGACACCCTGCTGTGGCGCCGCCTCGCGCATCCGCACTGGGAAGGGGTGCTGCGGGACCTGATCGGCCGTCACGTGGCGGAAACCAACAGCCGCTTCGCCGCCCGCCTGCTCAACGAATGGACCACGGAACGCGGCCGGTTCTGGCATGTGGTGCCGAAGGAATACGCCAAGTACCTGCCGGTGCCGATGGAGGAGGCCCCCGCCGTCGCCGCGGAGTAGTGCTGGACCTCGGCGGTCGGCCGCGCTTTCCTGTCCACCCCGCAAGGCAGCGCGTGGACAGGAATGACCGGCAACCGCTCGAGCCATATCCGCCTCACCTCGCATCCCGGGCCGCAGGCGCATCGCTGGGCGCTGCGCTGGGGCGCGGCGACGCCGGCCGCGCGCGGCCCGGTGATCGGCTCCGTCACCCGGCCGCAGGACCGCAACGTGATCGGCGCGCATGGCGGCTCCTACGCGCTGTACCGCGCGCTGGCGGTCTCCGCCGGCGCGCTCTCGCCCTTGCAGCGGCCCGATCTCGCCAACACCCATCCGGTGGTGGAGATCGGCCCTTACCCGCAGTGGTCGGAGCCCGACCGCATCGTCTCGCTCGACCCGTGGGGCCATCTCGTCGCCGACGCCTTCGCGGACGCGATCGGGGAGGGGATCGACATCCGCCCGACCATCGCCATCACCCGCGCGCGGCTCAACATGGCGGAGCTCAACGCCCTGCTCGCGGCCGGCGCGCTCGCCGCCGACGGCCAGGTGATGCATGCGGGGGGCGACGTCTCCGTCGCCAAGGCGGCGGTCGACCCGGTCTGGTGGCTGCCCGGCATCGCGCGCCGCTTCGGCGTTTCCGAGCACAATCTCCGCCGCATCCTGTTCGAGCAGACCGGCGGCATGTTCCCCGAGCTGGTGACGCGCCCGGACCTCGACGTCTTCCTGCCGCCGATCGGCGGCATCACCGCCTATATCTTCGGCGAGCCGCGCGACCTCGCCGACCCGCGCGTCCCGCTCACCTGCCGCGTGCATGACGAGTGCAACGGCTCCGACGTCTTCGGCTCCGACATCTGCACCTGCCGCCCCTACCTGATCCACGGCATCGAGGAATGCATCCGCGCCGCGCAGCAGGGCGGCGTCGGCCTCGTGGTCTACAACCGCAAGGAAGGCCGTGCGCTCGGCGAGGTCACCAAATTCCTCGTCTACAACGCGCGCAAGCGCCAGAAGGGCGGCGACCAGGCGGCGACCTATTTCGAACGCACCGAATGCGTCGCCGGCGTGCAGGATGCGCGCTTCCAGCAGCTGATGCCCGATGTGCTGCACTGGCTCGGCATCACCCGCATCCACCGCCTGGTCTCGATGTCCAACATGAAGCACGACGCCATGGTGGCGCAGGGCATCCAGGTGGATGAGCGGGTGCCGATCCCGCCCGAGCGCATCCCGCCCGACGCCGCGGTGGAGATCGAGGCCAAGAAGGCGGCGGGCTACTACAGCGAGGAGATCCAGACGCCCGAGGATCTGCAGCGCACGATCGGGCGCACGCTCGACCGCACATGAGGCGAGGAGCGGGTAGGGGAGTCGGCGCCCTCCCACCGAGCGAAGCGCGGCGCGCGTGACCCAGGAGGCCGACACGCTGCGCACGCCGGAAGCGGTCCGCGAACGCGCGAGCGAACTCTACGCCCTGGCGGAAGCGGGCGCGCTGGAAGGCTGGACGCTGCATCCCGAGCGGCTGCCCGCGGCCGCCGACTACGTCGCGGAGACGGTCCGCAGCAACTACCCGGAGCTGGATGTCCCCTTCCACGCCCGCTGGCGCCACTTCGTCATCGGCGGCGCCGATCGCTGGGCCGTGCTCGCGCGCAACGCGCCCTTCGCGGACGCCGCGGCGCGCGCCCGCGCCGCCTTCGACCTCGCCATCGCCTCGGTCCTGCTGGATGCCGGCGCCGGCGCCGCCTGGCGCTACCGCGACGCGACCGGCGCGATGCTGTCGCGTTCCGAAGGCCTCGCGATCGCCAGCCTGGAGATGTTCGCCGCCGGCCGCTTCTCCGCGCAGCGCGATCCGCTGCGCGCCGACGCCGCGCGCCTCGCCGCGCTCGATGCGGCAGAGATCGCGACAGCCATGCAGGCCGGCCCGGGGAATCCGCTGCTCGGCCTCGAAGGCCGCGCCGCGCTCCTGCGCCGCCTCGGCGGGGCCGTCGCCGCCTCGCCCGCCATCTTCGCGCGCGCCGACACGCCGCGCCCCGGCGGCCTCTACGATTACCTCGCTGCGCAGGCGGAAGGCGGCGCGCTGCCCGCCCGCGCCATCCTCGTCGCTCTGCTGCATCATCTCGGCCCGATCTGGCCCGGCCGCGAATCACTGCACGGCATCCCGCTCGGCGATTGCTGGCGCCACCCTTCCATCCGCCGCCCCGATGCCACCGACGGCCTGATCCCCTTCCACAAGCTCTCGCAATGGCTCGCCTACTCGCTGATCGAGCCGCTGCAGGAAGCCGGCATCCGCGTCACCGGCATCGACGCGCTCACCGGCCTGCCCGAATACCGCAATGGCGGCCTCTTCCTGGATCTCGGCGTGATCGCGCCGCGCGATCTCGCCGCCATCGCCCGCACCCACGACGCCGCCAATCCCTTCATCGTCGAATGGCGCGCCCTCACCGTCGCGCTGCTCGACCGCATTGCACCGCTCATCCGCGAACGCCTCGGCGTCGCCGCCGAAGACTTCCCCCTCGCCAAGGTGCTGGAGGGCGGCACCTGGTCGGCCGGCCGCCGCATCGCCCGCGAGCGCCGCGCGGATGGCGGCCCGCCGCTCGCCATACGCAGCGACGGCACGGTATTCTGACACGTCCCGCGAGAGTTCCCGCCCATGCGCCAGGTCCATGTCGTCCGTCACCCGCTGGTGCAGCACAAGCTGACCCTGATGCGCGATGCCGAGCGCTCCACGAAGGGGTTCCGCGAGCTGCTCAACGAGATCGGCATGCTGCTCTGCTACGAGGTCACGCGCGACCTGCCGCTGAGCGAAACCGAGATCGACACCCCGCTCGCCACCATCAAGGCGCCGGTGATCGCGGGCAAGAAGCTCACCTTCGCCCCCATCCTCCGTGCGGGCGAGGGGTTCCTGGAAGGCATGCTGAGCCTGGTCCCCAATGCCCGCGTCGCCCATATCGGCCTGTACCGGGACCCGCACAGCCTCGGCGCCGTGGAGTACTACTTCAAGGCGCCGCCCGACATCGCGGAGCGCCTGGTGATCGTGCTCGATCCCATGCTCGCCACCGGCAATTCCGCCGTCGCTGCGGTGGACCGGCTGAAGGAGCGCGGCTGCACCGATATCCGCCTGGTCTGCCTGCTCGCCGCCCCCGAAGGCCTCGAGCGTTTCCACGGCATCCACCCTGATGTTCCGATCTGGACCGCGGCGATCGACAGCCACTTGAACGAGCACGGCTACATCGTCCCTGGCCTCGGCGATGCCGGCGACCGGATGTTCGGCACCCGCTGACGTCGCGGCAGTGCCTCTCAGGTGCCGCGCCGTTGTCGGACCGAGAACGGCGCTCGCCACGCTTCCCCGTAGCCAAAAAAAGGAGGTGGGGGCCTGGGGGCGGAGTTCACTCCGCCCCCAGCTCTTCTCTTCAGCGCCCGCGAAACACCGGCTTCCGCTTCTCGAGAAACGCCTGCGCCGCCTCGCGGAAATCCTCGGTGTAGGCGAACGACCCTTCTTCCTCCCGGTCGTCCGCAGCGATCGGCAGCGAGCCGCGCAGCTTCTGCATCGCCTTCTTGTGGAATCGCGCCGACAGCGGCGAGCCTTCCGCGATGCGCTGCGCCAGCGCCTCCGCTTCCGCTTGCACGCTGCCATCCGCCACCAGCCGCGACAGCAACCCCTTCTCATACGCCTCGGCGCCGGTGAACACGCGTCCCTCCAGCAGCAACTCCGCCGTCACCGCGTAGCCCACCGCCTGCAGGATCGGGTCGATCTCGTGATAGGCGTAGAAGATGCCGAGCTTGCGCGCCGGAATCCCCATCCGCGTCGCCGGCGATCCCACGCGGAAGTCGCACATCGTGGCGATGCCGCAGCCGCCGCCCATGGTCCAGCCGGCGCAGGCCGCGACGGTCGGATGGCGGCAGGTACGGATCGCCTGGAACGCCTCGTGCAGCACCTTGCCGTACACCGCCTCGCGTTCCGGCGTGCCGCGCTCGGCCGCGAAGCCGGCGATGTCGGCGCCGGCGCAGAACGCTTCCTCGCCGGCGCCGCGGATCACCACGCAGCGCAGCGCATCCTCCGCCGACAGCGCGGCGAGCGTCTCGCCAAGCGCCGCCCACATCGGCAGGTTCAGCGCGTTGCGCTTCTCGGCGCGGTCGATCAGGACGGTGGCGATCTCGCCCTGTCGGGTGGTCTTGATGCGGTCGTGCGGCATGGCGGGCTTATAGCGGTTCGGCCGACCATCGGCATCAACCCCTCCGTTCCCCTCGGCCGGCGCGACGGTTCCCCGGCCATGCTTCATCATGGCCGGCGGCTGGTGCGGCCTGTTCGCACGCCTCCCCGCCGCGCCGCGCTGCGCCGCAAGCGTGCCGCGAGCCGGCCGATCGGCTGCGCGTTACTCGCCTTAACCGTTTTTTCCCGCCGGCGCGGCTTCGTCCCGTAGCGCACCGGCATCCCGTTGTTGCACGCATGCCGGGGATCGTCTTGGATCCCTGGGCTGGAGGAAGCGTTTGATGGATGGGACCACGCCGCGCCGGGGTTTTGGCGGAGGCAGGCATCGGCCCCGCGGGCGTGCCGTTTCGCCCGCAGCACGGCAGGAGGTGCTGGCGACCATCGCCGGCCTGGAATTGCGGCCGGACCTGCTGATCGAGCATCTCCATCGCATCCAGGATGGTTTCGGCGCGCTGCGCGCCGCGCATCTCGTGGCGCTCGCCGATGTGCTGCGCCTCGCCCCCGTCGAGGTGTTCGAGGTCGCGAGCTTCTACGCCCATTTCGACATCCTCGAGGATGACGCGCCGGCGCTGCCGCCGCGCACCATCCGCGTCTGCGGCGGGCTGCCCTGCGCCATGGCCGGCAGCGCCGCGCTGCTCGAGGCGCTGCGCAACGCCCCGCCGCGCGACACGCGCGTGGTGGAGGCCCCCTGCATGGGCGCCTGCCATCGCGCGCCCGCCGCCGCGGTCGGCCACGAGCTCGTCGAGCGCGCGACCTCCGGCAGCCTTGCCGCCGCGCTCAGCGGCGGCGTCGCGCATCCGCCGCTGCCCGGCCTCGCCGAGTACCGCGCGCGCGGCGGCTACGCGCTGCTGTCCTTCGCACGCAGCGGCGCCCTTACCCCCGATGCCATGCTCGCCGCGCTCGAGCGCGCCGGCCTGCGCGGCCTCGGCGGCGCCGGCTTCCCCGCCGCGCGCAAATGGCGCCTCGTCATGGCGCATCCCGCCCCGCGCCATCTCGTCGTCAACGCGGACGAAGGCGAGCCCGGCACCTTCAAGGACCGTCATTGCCTCGAAGCCGATCCGCATCGCGTGCTGGAAGGGATGCTGCTCGCCGCGCAGGCGATCGCCGCCGAATCCTGTTGGATCTATCTGCGCGACGAATACCCGCATCTGCGCGAGGCCCTCGAACACGCACTCGCCGATCTGCGCGCCGCCGGCATCGCCTGGCTGCCGATCCATCTGCGGCGCGGCGCCGGCGCCTATATCTGCGGCGAGGAGACCGCGCTGCTCGAAAGCCTCGAAGGCCGCCGCGGCTATCCGCGCCACAAGCCGCCCTTCCCGGGCGAGGTCGGCCTCTTCGGCCGCCCCACCCTGATGCACAATGTCGAAACGCTGTGGTGGCTGCCCGACATCCTGCGCGGCCCCGAACGCTTCGCCGAAGCAGGGCTGCGCGGCCGCAGCGGCAAGCGCCTGTTCTCCGTCTCCGGCCGCGTGCGCGACCCCGGCGTCAAGGAAGCCCCCGCCGGCATCACCGTGCGCGAGCTCATCGCGGAGCATTGCGGCGGCATGGCCCTCGGCCATCGCTTCGTCGCCTACCTGCCGGGCGGCGCCTCCGGCGGCATCCTCCCCGAATCCCTCGCCGACGAGCCGCTGGATTTCGGCACGCTGGAACAGCATGGCTGCTTCATCGGCTCCGCCGCCATCGTCGTGCTGAGCGACCAGGACGAGCTCGCCGAGGCCGCGCGCAATCTGCTGCGCTTCTTCCGCGACGAAAGCTGCGGCCAATGCACGCCCTGCCGCGTCGGCACCGCGAAGGCGACCACGCTGCTGAACGCGGAAAAATGGGATCGTCCGCTCCTCGATGAACTCGCCACCGCGATGGCCGATGGCTCCATCTGTGGCTTGGGACAGGCGGCAATGAACCCGGTGCGCAGCTTGCTGAAGTTCTTCCCGGACGTGGTGCCATGAGCCGTACGCTGGACACGGGGGGCGGAGTGAACTCCGCCCCCCGGACCCCCCACCTCCTTTTTTTGAATACGGGGAAGCGCGGAGAGCGCGGGCCATGATCCGGTTCCAACTCGATGGGCGCGAAGTCGAAGCGCAACAAGGCGAAACCATCTGGACCATCGCACAGCGCGAAGGCGTGGAGATCCCGCATCTCTGCCATCTCCCTTCGCCAGGCTACCGGCCCGACGGCAATTGCCGCACCTGCCTCGTCGAGATCCAGGGCGAGCGCGTCCTCGCCGCCTCCTGCATTCGCAAGCCCACGCAAGGCATGGTGGTCACCACCGCCAGCGACCGCGCCAGGCGCGCGCGCAACATGGTCTTCGAGCTCCTGCTCGCCGACCAGCCCACCGCCGCCGCACGCGACGCCTTCGCCGGCTTCGCCCGCTGGACCACCAAACTCGGCATCGCCGAATCCCGCTTCCCGCCCGAACCATCCCGCCCCGCGCCCGACTCCTCGCACCCCGCCATGCTGGTGCAGCTCGATGCCTGCATCGCCTGCGGCCTCTGCGAGCGCGCCTGCCGCGAAGTCCAGCACAACGACGTCATCGGCCTCGCCCGCCGCGGCATGGACGTCACCGTCGCCTTCGACCTGCTCGACCCGATGGGCGTCTCCACCTGCGTCGCCTGCGGCGAATGCGTCCAGGCCTGCCCCACCGGCGCGCTGCTCGCGAAATCCGTCACCAGCGGCACCGACCGCCGCGCCGCACCACCCGCGCAGGAAACCGCCAGCGTCTGCCCCTATTGCGGCGTCGGCTGCCAGGTCGGCTTCCGCGTGCGCGACAACCGCATCGAGGAAGTCGTCGGCCGCGACGGCCCCTCCAACCGGAACCGCCTCTGCGTCAAGGGCCGCTTCGGCTTCGACTACCTCGCCCACCCCGACCGCCTCACCAAGCCGCTCATCCGCGTCGAAGGCGCCGCCAAGGACCCCGAAGACTGCCTCGACCCCCGCCGCGCGCGCCAAAAATTCCGCGAAGCGAGCTGGGAGGAAGCGATGCAGCGCGCCGCCGCAGGCCTGCTGCGCATCCGCGAATCCCGCGGGCCCCGCGCGCTTGCCGGCTTCGGCTCCGCCAAGGGCTCCAACGAGGAGGCCTATCTCTTCCAGAAACTCGTGCGCGCCGGCTTCGGCAGCAACAACGTGGATCACTGCACGCGCCTCTGCCACGCCGCCTCGGTCGCCGCGCTGCTCGAAGGCATCGGCAGCGGCGCCGTCACCGCCCCCTTCACCGCCGCCGCCGAGGCGGAGGTCATGCTCGTCATTGGCGCCCGCCCCACCGAGAACCACCCGGTCGCCGCCACTTTCCTCAAGGAGGCCGCCTCGCGCGGGGCGAAGCTCATCACCATGGACCCGCGCGGCTCCGCCCTCGACCGCTTCGCCGAGGAGGTGGTGCGCTTCGCTCCCGGCCAGGACGTCGCCCTGCTCAACGCGATGCTCCACGTCATCATCGCCGAGAACCTCTACGACGCCGATTTCGTCGCCGCCCGCCTGGACGGCTTCGAAGCGCTCCGCGCCCACATCGCCGCCTTCACCCCGGAAGCCATGGCCCCGATTTGCGGCGTCGGCGCCGAGCAGATCCGCCGCGTCGCCCGCCTCTACGCCGGCACGCGCAGCGGCCTGATCCTCTGGGGCATGGGCATCAGCCAGTCCATCCATGGCACCGACAACGCCCGCGCCCTCATCGCGCTCGCCCTCCTCTGCGGCCATGTCGGCAGGTCCGGCACCGGCCTGCATCCCCTGCGCGGCCAGAACAACGTGCAGGGCGCCTCCGATGCCGGCCTGATCCCGATGATGTTCCCCGACTACCAGCGCACCGCGGACCCCGCCGTGCGCGGCTTCCTCGAGGAGCTCTGGGGCACCAGGCTGGATGCCGAGCCCGGCCTCACCGTCGTCGAGATCATGCACGCCGCCGCGCATGGCGACATCGCCGGCATGTACATCATGGGCGAGAACCCCGCGATGTCGGACCCCGACGTCGCCCATGCCCGCGACGCCCTCGCCGCGCTGGACCATCTCGTCGTCCAGGACCTCTTCCTCACGGAAACCGCGGTCCTCGCGGATGTCGTGCTCCCCGCCAGCGCCTGGCCGGAGAAGGACGGCACTGTCACCAACACCAACCGCCAGGTCCAGCTCGGCCGCGCCGCCCTCGCGCCGCCCGGCGATACGCGCCAGGACCTCGCCATCATCGTGGACCTCGCCCGCCGCATGGGCCTCGACTGGCGCTATGCGCATCCGCGCGAGGTCTTCGCCGAGATGGTGCAAACCATGCCGAGCCTCGCCCACATCACCTGGGAGCGGCTGGAGCGCGAGAACAGTGTCACCTATCCCTGCCGCGCCGAGGACGCCCCCGGCGCCGACATCGTCTTCCACGACCACTTCCCCACCGCGACCGGCCGGGCGCGCCTGGTCCCCGCCGGCCTCTCCGACCCCGGCGAGATGACCAGCGCCGACTTCCCCTTCGTGCTCTCCACCGGCCGCGAGCTCGAGCACTGGCACACCGGCGCCATGACCCGCCGCGCCACCGTGCTCGACGCGCTGGCGCCGGAACCGGTGCTGGCGATGTCGCCCGCCGATCTCCGCCGCCTCGGCGTCACCCCCGGCGCGCGGGTGCGGGTCGCGACGCGGCGCGGCGTGGTGGAGTGCGCGGCACGCGCGGATGCGGCGCTGCCCGCCGGCATGGTCTTCCTGCCCTTCGCCTACCGCGAGGCGGCGGCGAACCTGCTCACCGATCCGCGGCTCGATCCCTTCGGGAAGATACCCGGCTTCAAGTACTGCGCCGCGCAGGTGGCGCCGGCCTAGTGTCCTGCCCGCTTCGTTCGCTGCACTTCGCAGCGAACGAAGCGGATCAGCAGGCCACTGACACTGGGCGAGAGGGGCGCCGCCCCTCTCGCGCTCTCCCCGCCGGGGGGCAAGCGATGCCCCCCGGACCCCGCGGGATTCAGGCCACCGTCAGCCGCACGTCCAGATTGCCGCGCGTGGCGTGCGAGTAGGGGCACACCACATGCGCCCGCTGCACCAGCGTCTCCGCCGCCTCGCGCGGCAGGCCCGGCAGCGCGATCCTGAGCGCGACATCCAGGCCGAAACCGGCACCGTCCTCGCGCGGGCCCACGCCCACCGTCGCTTCCACCGTGCTGCCCTCCGCGATCCGCATCTTGTCCTGCGCGGCGACATACTTGATCGCGCTCAGGAAGCACGCCGCATAGCCGGCGGCGAAGAGCTGCTCGGGATTGGTGCCGGCGCCCCCCGGGCCGCCCAGCTCCTTCGGCGTGGACAGGCTCACCTGCAGGCGCGCATCCGCGCTCTCGGCGCGGCCCTCGCGGCCGCCCGTGGCGGTGGCGCTGGTGGTGTAGAGGATCGGCATCGCTCGGCTCCTGGATGAATTGCGCACAATCGAATAGCGCGCCGCCGACTTACCGGCATGGCCGCGCCTGCGCAAGACCAATATTGCGCCATTCGATCGCGCGCCATACATTCGCGCCGTGGCCGCCACCTCCGACCCCCTCGCGCTGGACAGCCAGCTCTGCTTCGCGGTGCATTCCACCGCCCATGCCTTCGCCCGCGCCTACAAGCCGCTGCTCGACGGGCTCGGCCTGACCTACCCGCAATACCTCGTCATGCTCGTGCTCTGGCAGCAGGACGGCCTCGCGGTGAGGGAGATCGGCGAGCTGCTCTTCCTCGATTCCGGCACCCTGACGCCGCTGCTCAAGCGTCTCGAGGCCGCCGGCCTCCTCCACCGCCGGCGCGACGCCGAGGACGAGCGCCAGGTCCGCATCCACCTCACCGCGCAGGGCCGCTCGCTCCGCCGCAAGGCCGAATCGGTACCCCCCGCCATGGCCTGCGCCGCCCGCCTCGCCCCGCGTGACGTCCAGCGGCTGAAAGCCGAGCTGCTCACGCTCCGCGACGCCCTCAACGCCGCCTGAGGCCGCCGCCGCTGCCACGCCGCCACGGCTCGGCTATCATCCGCGGCACCGATGGCCCTGCCGCCCACCTTCCTCGACGAGCTGCGCGCCCGCACCCCGCTCTCGGCCCTGATCGGCCGCAAGACGCGGCTCGCCAAATCCGGCCGCAACTGGAAGGGCTGCTGCCCCTTCCACAACGAGAAGACGCCCTCCTTCTACGTCTATGACGACCACTTCCACTGCTTCGGCTGCGGCGTCCATGGCGATGCCGTCAGCTTCGTCATGCAGTCCGAGGGCGCCGGCTTCATGGAGGCGGTCGAGCGACTCGCCGCCGAAGCCGGCCTCGACATCCCGAAGCCCAGCCCCGGCGCCGTCGCCCGCGAGCGCAAGGCCCGCGACCTCCACGCCGTCCTCGCCCTCGCCGCCGAAGCCTTCCAGCGCCGCCTGCACCTTCCCGAAGGCCGCCCCGCCCTCGACTACCTCCGCAATCGCGGCCTCACCGACGAGACCATCGCCCGCTTCGGCCTCGGCTGGTCCGGCGCCGGCCGCGGCGCCCTGCTCGCCGACCTCAAGCCCGAAGGCGTCGAATCCGCCCAGCTGATCGAAGCCGGGCTGATGAAGGAACCGGAACCCGGCGAGCCGCCGCGCGACTTCTTCTTCAACCGCGTGATGTTCCCGATCCGCGACCGCCGCGGCCGCGTCATCGCCTTCGGCGGCCGCATCCTCGGCGACGGCCAACCCAAATACGTCAACAGCCCGGAGACGGCGCTGTTCCGCAAGCGCCACTGCCTGTTCGGCCTCGATCTCGCGCGCGAGGCCGCGTTCCGCGGCGCCCGCGTCGTGGTGGTCGAGGGCTACATGGATGTGATCGCGCTGCACCAGGCGGGCTTCGGCGGCGCCGTCGCCCCGCTCGGCACCGCGCTCACCCCCGAGCAGCTCCAGGAGCTCTGGCGCCTGCACGAGGAACCCGTGCTCTGCTTCGATGGCGACGCCGCCGGCGCCCGCGCCGCCGCCCGCGCCGCCGAGACCGCGCTGCCGCTGCTGACCCCCGAGCGCACCCTCCACCTCGCCACCCTGCCCGCCGGCGAGGACCCCGACACCCTGGTCCGGCGCAACGGTCCGCGCGCCTTCGCGGCGGTGCTGCATGGCGCCCGCCCGCTCGCCGACGCCCTCTACGGCCTGCTCGGCGAAGGCCGCGCCCTGGCGACGCCGGAACAGCGCGCTGCCTTCCGCAACCGTCTCGCCGAGGCTGCGAACGCCATCGCCGACAAGGCGCTCGCCGCGGAGTATCGCCGCCTCCTGCTCGACCGCTTCTTCGCCGCCACCCGTACACGCTTCGGTAAGCCTTCGCGGCCCAAGCTGTCGCGCCCGCCGATTGCCCAGGCTCCGGTTCAGGAGAAGCGCACCCGCATCCTGCTCGCGATCCTGCTGAGCCATCCTTGGCTGGTCCCGCGGGCGGACGAAGCCTTGGCCCTGCTGTCGCTGCCCCAAGGCCCCGCGGCGCGGCTGCTCGATGCCCTGTTCGCCTGGTACAGCGCCGTGGACGTCCTTGACTCGGAAGGGTTGATCGACCAACTCGCCAGCCAGGGCCTGGCGCAAGAGGTCGCCTGGGCCCGTGGGGTGGAGGGGCTACCCCTCGCGGCGCGGCCGGAGGCCCAGCCGCGGGAGGCAGAGGAGGGGTTCTGGCATTTCTTCCTGCGCCTGCGGGGCGAGGCCGAACTGCTGGCCGACCAGCGAGAGGCCCAGCGCCAACTCGTGGAGACGAACGATCCTGCCGCGCAGCAGCGGCTGATCCGGCTGAGCGAGGCCCTGGTCGCCCTGCGCAGCGGCGAGGCGGAGGCGGAGCACATAGGGTAGGGGGGCGTGCACCCCGCTTGCCCGGCGCGGGCGGACGGCGCAAGACCCCCGATGACTGATCCCGTTTGGGCTGATCCCGTTTGGCTGATGGAGCGGCGAACGCATGGCGACCAAGGCGGCGGCAGGGGCTGAGACAGTCGAGACCCGCGACGAGCAGGTGGAGGGCGTGCTTCTCGACACCCAGTCCGCCGCGGTGAAGAAGCTGGTCGCCCGCGGCAAGGAGCGTGGCTACGTCACCTATGACGAGGTGAACGCCGCGCTCCCCTCCGAGCAGGTGTCCTCCGAGATGATCGAGGACACGATGGCGATGCTGAACGAGCTCGGCATCAACGTCGTCGAGGCCGAGGAGAGCGAGGACCCCGAGGCCGCCAAGCCCGCCGCCAAGGGCGAGGACGAGGAAGGCGAGGACGGCGCCGGCAACGTGGACGAGGAGACCCTCGGCCGCACCGACGACCCGGTCCGCATGTATCTCCGCGAGATGGGCAGCGTCGAGCTGCTCTCGCGCGAGGGCGAGATCGCCATCGCCAAGCGCATCGAGGCCGGCCGCGACATGATGATCGGCGGGCTGTGCGAGAGCCCGCTCACCTTCCAGGCCATCCTGCGCTGGCAGCAGGCGATCAAGGACGGCCGCATGCTGCTGCGCGACGTCATCGACCTCGAGGCGACGCAGGGCGCCAACAACCCCGAGGCCGCGGCCGCCGCCGCCTCGGAGGAGGAGTACGAGGAAGGCGAGGAAGGGGAGGGGGTCGGCCTCTCGCTCTCCGCCCTCGAGGAGAAACTGAAGCCGGAGGCGCTCGCCGCCTTCGAATCGATCGAGCAGCAGTACCACAAGCTGCAGAAGCTCTCGAGCAAGCGGATGGAGGCCTACACCTCGGGGGAGGAGCTCGCCGCCCGCGGCGAGAAATCCTACGACAAGTTCCGCCGCGACCTGATCGCCGAGGTGGAGAAGGTCCATCTCCACAACAACCGCATCGAGGAGCTGGTCGACCAGCTCAAGGGCATCAACCGCCGCCTGACCACGCAGGAGGGCCAGATCCTCCGCCTCGCGGAATCGGAGAAGGTCAAGCGCGAGGAATTCCTCGAGCAATGGCGCGGCAGCGAGCTCGATCCCGCCTGGCTCGAACGGGTCGGCAAGCTTGCCACCAAGGGGTGGAAGCCCTTCGTCCAGAAGCACGAGGCGGAGGTCGAGACGATCCGCGCCAGGATCGCCGGCGTGGCCAACGAGACCGGTCTTCCCATCAGCGAATTCAAGCGCGTCTACTCGACGGTCTCGCGCGGCGAGCGCGACATGACCCAGGCGAAGAAGGAGATGATCGAGGCCAATCTCCGCCTCGTCATTTCCATCGCCAAGAAATACACCAACCGCGGCCTGCAATTCCTGGACCTGATCCAGGAAGGCAACATCGGCCTGATGAAGGCGGTCGACAAATTCGAATACCGCCGCGGCTACAAATTCTCGACCTACGCCACCTGGTGGATCCGCCAGGCCATCACGCGCTCCATCGCCGACCAGGCGCGCACCATCCGCATCCCCGTGCACATGATCGAGACGATCAACAAGCTGGTGCGCACCTCGCGCCAGATGCTGCACGAGATCGGCCGCGAGCCGCAGCCCGAGGAGCTGGCGGAAAAGCTCGGCATGCCGCTCGAGAAGGTGCGCAAGGTCCTCAAGATCGCCAAGGAGCCGATCAGCCTCGAGACCCCGATCGGCGACGAGGAGGACAGCCATCTCGGCGACTTCATCGAGGACAAGAACGCCATCATCCCGCTCGACGCCGCCATCCAGTCCAACCTCCGCGAAGCCACCACCCGCGTCCTCGGCAGCCTGACGCCGCGCGAGGAGCGCGTGCTGCGCATGCGCTTCGGCATCGGCATGAACACCGACCACACGCTGGAAGAGGTCGGCCAGCAGTTCAACGTGACGCGCGAGCGCATCCGCCAGATCGAGGCCAAGGCGCTGCGCAAGCTGAAGCACCCGTCGCGGTCGCGGAAGCTGCGCTCCTTCCTCGACAACTGACCATGTCCGCGCAGCAGGCGGCCGAGCCGGTGGAGGAGGTGGCCGTCGAGGTCACCTTCCTGCGGATGGACACGCCGCCCGCCAGCCCCCCGGCGCCGCTCCCCGAAGCCGCCCGCGTCGAACGCATGGCGCGCTGCTCGGTCGCCTTCTACCGCTATCTCTACAACACCGTCGGCGAGCCCTGGCTGTGGTGGATGCGCCGCATCGCCGGCGACGCCGAGCTCGCCGCGCTGCTCGGCCACCCCGCCGTCTCGATCGACGTGCTCTACGCCGGCGGCGAGCCCGCAGGCTTCTACGAGCTGGACCGCCGTCCGGCACAGGCGGTGAACCTCGCCTATTTCGGCCTGATGCCGTGGGCGATCGGCCACGGCCTCGGCGCCGCGTTCCTCCGCCACGCCGTTGACGCCGCCTGGGCCGACCACCCGCCGGCCCTCACGGTCAACACCTGCACCGCCGACCATCCCCGCGCCCTGCCAGCCTACCTCGCCACCGGCTTCCGCCGCCTGCGCACGGTGCGCGAGATCTGGCCGGTCCCGCTGCGGCTGGGGATGAAGGTGCCGGCGCATCTGCGGGGCGAATAAGATTGGGGGGCGGAGTGAACTCCGCCCCCCAAACCCCCCACCTCCTTCTTTTGGATACTTGGCGCCAGTGGCGCCGGCACTCCGAGGCGCCCTGCCGTTGTCTCGTCGAGAACGGCGCACTGATCCTGGCGCCTGCTCCTCCCGCACTCTCTGGCGCCGCCGCGTTGGGCGTTTCGGAACGCGCTCCTAGCCAAAAAAAAGGAGGTGGGGGGTCTGGGGGGGTCGCGGCACTGCCGCGACGTGAAGCTCCGCCCCCCAGCTCTTTCTTCTCACGCGCTCCCCTCGCTCCACACCCCCGGCGCGCTCAGCGCCGCGGCGATGCGTTCCGCTGCCGCTTCCAGCAGTGCCTCGCCTTTCGCCGCGCTCGCCACTCGTGCATCGCCGAGCACGCCGCTCGCCGTCACCGCGCGGAAGCTGCGCCGGCGGGCGAGCGCCGCCGGCTGGCCGGGCGGGCGTGTGCTGAAGGGCCCGTGTGCCTCGCCGAGCTTCTCCTGCCGCACGCTGTCCGGCTGCAGCGCGAGCATCATGGAGGTCTCGGCCTCGCAGGCGTGCAGCACGCTCTCCTGCCGTTCGAGGATCGGCGCGAAGGCGTCGCCGGCGAGGTGCCAGTAGGTTCCCGCGGCCACCACGATTCCCAGCGCCGATTGCAGCTCGCCCGCCAGCACGGCGATCGCTTCCGAATTCCCGCCATGCCCGTTCAGCAGCATCACGCGCTGGAATCCGGCCCGCGCCGCCGAGCGCACGACGCCGCCGATCACCGCGGCGAAGGCGTCGTATTCCAGCGTCACCGTGCCGCCGAAGGCGACGTGGTGCTCGGCGAGTCCCGTCCACACGCAGGGCGTCACCACCGCGGGCACGCCGGCCGCCATCAGCTTGCGCGCGCTCCGCTCGGCGACCGCGCTCGCCAGCACGATGTCCACCCCGGTCGCCAGATGCGGCCCGTGCTGCTCGAGCGACGCCACCGGCACGATGACCAGCGCGCCCGCCGACGCCCGCGCATTCAGCTCGGCCGCCGTCAGCCGCGCCCAGGCGATCTCGTTCTCCATGCCTGCACTCCTTTGCTTCCGGCCCCGCCGCACCCCGAGGACGCGACAGGCCCGCTCCCGCGTGGCAGGATAGGGGCATGCGCCAATTGCTGCTGCTGCGCCATGCCAAGTCGTCTTGGGACGATCCCGCGCTGCCCGATCACGCGCGGCCTCTCAACAGCCGCGGCCGTCGCGCCGCCGCCGCCATGGCGCATGCCATCCGCGAGCTCGCCCTGGCGCCCGAGGTGGTGCTGGTCTCCTCCGCCCGCCGCACCCTGCAGACGCTGGAGGCCCTCGGCCCGCTGCCCGACAGCCCGATCGTCGAGCCGATGGACGAGCTCTATCTCGCCCCCTGGCCCAAGCTGCTGGAACGGCTCCAGGCGGCGCCGGAGACCGCGCGCAGCGTCATGCTGGTCGGCCACAATCCGGGGCTGCACGAGCTCGCCCTGGCGCTGGCCGGCCCGGTTGCGATGACCGAGGGCGCGGCCGCCGGCGGCGCCGTGGCGCGCCGCCTTGCCGAAGCCTACCCGACCGGCGGGCTGGCCGAGTTCACCGTCGCCACCCCCTGGCGCCTGCTGGAGCCTGGCGGGGCCCGGCTGGTGCGTTTCCTGGTGCCCGCCGATCTTCCGGAGCCTGCCCATTGAATCCCCGCCGTCCGGTCCCCGCCGAGAGCGGGCCCGGTGAGGACATCGCCGAGCTCGTCGCAGCCGAGCCCGCGCCGCCGCCGGCTGTCGCCGCCGAGGCGCCCTTCGCCCTCGAATTCGCCGTCCCGCCCGAGCTGGCCGGCCGCCTCGCGCGCCACCCCGTCATCGCGGGAAGGCGCACCGGCAAGGCGCGCGCCCATGCCGAGGACCTGGTCTGGCTCGACACCGCCGCCGGCACCCTCGCCGGGGCGGGCCTGGCCTTGGAGGCGCCGCGGCGTGGCGCGCGCCGGCTGCTGCGCATCCTGCCGGAGGACGGGCCCTGGCGCCCCGGCACGCCGCCGGCGGTGGTCCAGCTCTTGCCCGCCGGGGCGGCGCCGGACGAGGCGGCGGGCGAGCCGATGATGCCGGTCGCCGCCTTCACCGGCCGGCGCACGGAATGGCAGCTCGCCCTGGATACCGGCCCGGTGCAGGCGGTGCTCCTGCACGGCCGGCTGCGCAGCGTCGCCGCCGAGCAGGAGGCTGCGCGCCTGATCCTGGCCGGCCCCTCGGCGGCGGTGCTCGACCTCGCCCGCGCCCTGGTGGAGGCGTTCCGCCTGGTGCCGCCGCGCGCCGCCCTGGCCGAGGAGGGCAGCGCGCTCGCCTTCGGCACCACGGTGCGGGCGCGCCGCCGCGGCCCGCCCGAGCTCGCCGGCGCCGTCACGGTGGAGGCGGCGCTCGCTGCCGCCCTCGGCCATCTCGTCGAGGCGGTGCTGTACCAGCTCCCCCTGGCGCGGCAGGAGGCCGGGCCCGAGGGCGTGCACCAGATGCGCGTCGCGCTGCGCCGGCTGCGCTCGGTGCTGAAGGTGGCGCGCCCGGCCGCCGATGGCGACGCGCTGCGCGGGCTCGACGATCGGGCGCGCGCGCTGCTCCAGGCGCTCGGCCCGGCGCGCGACTGGGACGTGTTCCTGCTCGGCATCGGCGCCGACATCGCCGCCGCCATGCCGGAGGAGAAGCGCATCGCCGCCCTGCTGCGCGCCGCCGGGGCGGAGCGCCGCAAGGCTTATGAGGCGCTGGCGGCGGCGCTTGCCGGTCCGCTGCTGCCCGGTCTCGCGCTCGAGACGGTGGCGCTGCTCGCCACCCAGGGCTGGCGCGCCGAGGCGAGCGAGGAGGCGCAGGCGCTGCTCGCCACGCCGCCCGAGGAATTCGCCGCCCCACTGCTCGACAAGCGCCTGCGCCGCCTGCTGCGCGAGGGCGAGGAGCGCGAGGCGCTCTCGGCCGAGGCCCTGCACGAGCTGCGCCTCGATGGCAAGCGCCTGCGCTATGCCGCGGAGCTGTTTTCCGGGCTGTGGCAGGGCAAGGCGCCGAAGCGCTTCCTGAAGCGCCTCTCCGCCCTGCAGGAGGTGCTCGGCGCCTCCAACGACGCGGAGGTGGCGCGCGGCCTGGTGCGCGGCCTCGCCACGCGGGACTCCGGGCGCGCCTGGGCGCTCGGCGTGGTGGAGGGCTGGGCGGCGTTGCAGGCTTCGCTGCGGCGCCAGGCGCTCGAGGAGACATGGCGTGACTTCGAGCGCCGCGATCCCTTCTGGTCGCAGCAGTAGAAGATTGGGGGGCGGAGCTTCACGTCGCGGCAGTGCCGCGACCCCCCCAAGACCCCAGGGGAATCGCATATCAGTAGAAAGCTGTTGCGCGGCGAGTAGAAGTTGATTCTGAAGGAGGTCCACCGACGCTGGGGGGACCTTCGGATGCTGGCGTTGATTCGGATATTCGAGGCGGT
>Ga0081539_10001072_pt1 | contig 49973 bp, 53 predicted proteins | sample TabmetS4T2R2_FD_71023 | JGI IMG/M metagenome (GOLD analysis project Ga0081539, IMG submission 71023) | Tabebuia heterophylla rhizosphere microbial communities from the University of Puerto Rico - S4T2R2 | ecosystem: Host-associated > Plants > Roots > Rhizosphere ... | reverse complement strand
GGTCGCTGGGTAGCCGGTCGAGTTTTCGCGCGGGGAGGAGCGGGCGCCGGGGGCCAGCCAAGAGGCGGCTGCCGATCCTCGCTGAGCCGGATGGCGGGTTAACCGCCACTCGCGGGAAATATCCGCCGCCGCTAGGGCTACGAGCCATCCTCCGAGATAGGGCGAGCGCCTCGCACGTGTTAGGCGCTAGTTGTCGGTGGCTCTCCCGGTCACGACGGGTCGGTCGCTGACGCTCGCGACGCCGGGTGGCAGGAAGCGCCGGCCCAGCACCCGCTCGGAATAACCCTCGCGATCGAGGTACGGCGTGATGCCGCCGAGATGGAAGGGCCAGCCCGCACCCAGGATCAGGCACAGGTCGATGTCCATCGGCGAGGCGACCACGCCCTCCGCGAGCATCAGCCCGACCTCCTCGGTGAGCGCGGTCAGCACCCGGTCGCGGATCTGCTCCGGCATGCTCGCCTTGTCGCCGACGATGAACAGCGCCTGGGTCTCCGCCGAGACGTACGGCTCGCCCTCGGGACTCCAGTCGTAGACGCCCGCGCGGCCGGCCTCGACCAGCGCTCGTAGGTTCTCCGAGACCGGGAACCGGTCGGGGAAAGCGTCGTGAAGCGACTCGTAGACGTGCAGTGCGACCCCAGGGCCGACGAGCTGCAGCAGGACGAACGGCGACATCGGCAGCCCCAGCGGACGGAGCGCCGAATCGGCGTCCGGCACCGGGGTGCCCTCGTCGACAGCCGCGTTGATCTCGCCCATCAGCCGCATCAGCAGCCGGTTGACGACGAAGCCGGTCGCGTCCTTGACCAGCACTGCGTTCTTCTTCAGCTCCTTCGCGGTCGCGAGGGCGGTGGCCACGGTTGCGTCGTCGGTGGCGTCGCCGCGGACGACCTCCAGCAAGGGCAGGACGGCGACCGGGTTGAAGAAGTGGAAACCGACGACCCGTTCCGGCTGGGCCAGGTCGGCCGCCATCGCGGTCACGGAGAGGGACGACGTGTTGGTTGCCAGCACGCACTCGGCGCTGACATGCTTCTCCAGCTCGGCGAACACCTGCTTCTTGACGGCCAGCTCCTCGAATACGGCCTCGACCACGAAGTCGCAGTCCGCGAAGTCGGCCAGCTCGGTCGTCCCGGAGACCAGGGCGCGCAGCCGGTTGGCCTCGTCCGCTGAGACCCGCTTGCGGGCGAGGAGCCGGTCGACCTCGCCGTCGATGGCCGCGAGGCCCTTGTCCACCCGCGCCTGGTCGATGTCGGTGATCACCACCGGCCGCTGCAGCCGCCGGACGAACAGGTTCGCCAGCTGGGTCGCCATCAGCCCGGCGCCGACGATGCCGATCTTGGTTACGGGCCGGGCCAGGGCCGGCTCTGGCGCGCCGGCGGGCTTGCGGGCCCGCTTGCGGACCAGATCGAACGCGTACAGGCTGGCCCGCAGCTCGGGCCTCATGATCAGGTCTGCCAGACCCTCGTCCTCCGCCGTGTAGGCGGCGACCCGGTCGGCGGTCTTGGCTGCGGCCAGCAGCTCGAGCGCCTGGTACGGTCCCGGGGCGGCGCCCGCCAACTTCTCGTCGGCGAACGCCCTGCCGCGCGCGATGGCCGCGTCCCATGCCGCGCCGCGGTCGATCTCCGGACGCTCGACCTTCACGGTGCCGGCCACCACTCGGCCGGCCCAGTCCAGCGAGCGTTCCAGAAAGTCGGCGCCGTCGAAGACGGCGTCGGCGATGCCGAGCTCGTACGCCTGCCGGCCGGTGAGCATCCTGTTCTGGCTCAGGGCGTTCTCGATGATCACCTCGACGGCCTTGTCCGGGCCGATCAGGTTTGGCAGCAGGAAGCAGCCGCCCCAACCCGGGAACAGGCCGAGATAGCACTCCGGCAGAGCGATCCCGGACGCGGCGGCGGAGACCGTCCGGTAGTCGCAGTGCAGCGCGACCTCCAGGCCACCGCCGAGGGCCAGGCCGTTGACGAAGGCGAAGCTCGGCACCGCGACCGCCCGCAGCTTGTCGAAGATCGCGTGGCCGGCCCGGGCGATCGCGCGCCCCTGCTCCCGGTCGGTGATCTTGGTGAAGGCGGTCAGGTCCGCGCCCGCGGCGAGCATGAACGGCTTGCCGGTGACGGCGATCGCCGCGATGTCGTTCCTGGCCAGAGCCGCGTCCATGGCGTCGTTCAGCGACGCCAGCCCGCGCGGTCCGATGGTGGTCGGCCGGGTGTGGTCCTGGCCGTTGTCCAGGGTGATCAGCACGGCCGTGCCGGCGTCATGAGGAAGCGTGAGGTCGCGGCTGAGGGCGTGGGTGACGACCTCGCCGTCCGACGCCGCCGCGGCCTCCTCCAACAGCCGCCGAAGCTCGTCACTCATGGCCTGAGCGTCGCCCGTCCCGAGCGTGGCGGCGTCCAGGTGGGCGGCCGTCACGCCGCAGCCTCCGTCGCGTGCCGCGGGTTCTCCCAGATCACGGTGCCGCCCTGGCCGAGGCCGACGCACATCGTGGTGAGGCCGAAGCGGATCTCCGGGTGGTCGGCGAACGTACGGGCGAGGTGGATCATCAGCCGCACGCCCGAGCTGGCCAGCGGGTGGCCGAGCGCGATGGCACCGCCGTACGGGTTGACGCGGGGATCCTCGGCGTCGATGCCGAAGTGGTCGAGGAAGGCCAGCACCTGGACCGCGAACGCCTCGTTGATCTCGAAGGCACCGATGTCGTCGATGCCGAGTCCGGCCTTGGCGAGTGCCTTCTCGGTGGACGGCACCGGGCCGACGCCCATCACCTCCGGGTCGACGCCGGCGTACGCGAACGCGACCATCCGCATGGCCACCGGCAGTCCGAGCTCGACCGCGACCGGCTCAGCCGTGATCAGGCAGGCAGTCGCGCCGTCGTTCAGGCCGGCGGCGTTGCCCGCGGTGATCCGGCCGTGCGGCCGGAAGGGCGTCCGCAGCGTGGCCAGCGCCTCGAGCGTGGTGCCGGGCCGGGGCGGCTCGTCGGCCGTGGCCAAGCCCCAACCGCGTTCGACGCTGCGGGTCGCGACCGGCACCAGGGACTCCTGGATCACGCCCACGCGGTAGGCCTGCTCGACCCGGCTCTGGCTGAGGACGGCGAACCGGTCGGCCCGCTCCTTGGTGATCTCCGGATATCGGTCGTGCAGGTTCTCCGCGGTCGAACCCATGACCAGGGCCGACGGGTCCACCAGCTTCTCGGCGACGATCCGCGGGTTCGGGTCGATGCCGGAGCCCATCGGATGGTGCGTCATGTGCTCGACCCCGCCAGCGATCGCGACGTCGTACGCGCCGATGGCGATGCCGGAGCCGACGTTGGTCACCGCGGTCATCGCGCCGGCGCACATCCGGTCGATCGCGTAGCCGGGAACGCTGCGGGGGAGCCCGGCCAGGATCGCCGCCGACCGGCCGATGGTCAGCCCCTGGTCGCCGGTCTGCGTCGTTGCCGCGATGGCCACCTCATCCACCCGCTCGGGCGGCAGTTCGGGATGGCGGCGGACCAGCTCGCGGATGCAGTTGATCACGAGGTCGTCGGCGCGGGTCTCGGCGTACATGGATCCCGCCTTGCCGAAGGGCGTACGGACGCCGTCGACGTAGACGACGTCGCGGATTTCACGAGGCACGCTGCTCATATTACTCACCAGTAACAACGGCTGGCGACGGCGACGCCGGTCAGGCGAGCAGTGGCGTGATCATGCCTACAGTGAGCTCGCGCTGCCAGCGTCGGGAGCCCAATCTGGCCAGCTCGGTGTCCACGGTCTCCTCGGTCAGCGGCGCCGGTGGCTGCCAGGCGAGCCGGCGGACGTAGTCGGGGGTGAGGAGGTTCTCCACCGGCAGGACCAGCTCGGCGGCCTTCGTGTTCAGCGCCTCGCGGACCCGAACGAGCCGCGCCGCGGCCTCCGGGTCCTTGGCGGCCCACAGGCGGGCCTGGGGCGGCCCGTCGGACGGCAGGTGCATCGGCGGCAGGTCCGCGTCGCCGATGCCGGCCGCGATGTCGACGGCGTGCAGCCAGTCGGCCTCGTAGCGTCGCGCTTGCCGGCGCAGGAATGCCGGGATCTGGCGCAGGGCGTTGCGGGCATGTGCGCTGGTGACCTGAGTGGCGCTGGTGGCCGCGAGATCGCTGATCGCCAGGTCCGGCAGAATCCTGCCCGGAGCCCGGTCGAGACGCTGGGCGATGTCGTCGCGCGCATGCCAGAGCTCGGCGACGTAAGCCAGCCCGCGGCGGGTCCGGACGCGGTGGATGCCGGAGGTCCGGCGCCACGGATCGGGCCGTGGATCGAGGGTCGCGCCGGCATGGGCCACCAGGGCCGCGAACTCCTGCTGCGCCCACTCCCACTTGTCGCTGGCGACCAGGTCGGCTGCCAGCCGGTCGCGGAGGTCGACGAGCAGCTCGACGTCGAGGGCGGCGTAGGTCAGCCACTCGGCCGGCAGCGGCCGGGTCGACCAGTCCGACGCGGAGTGCTCCTTGAGCAGCCGGACGCCGAAAAGCTCCTCGAGCATCGTGCCGAGCGCGACCCGCGGATGGCCGAGCAGCCGGGCGGCGAGCTCGGTGTCGAACAGCTGCCGCGGCGCCAGCCCGACCTCGTACAGGCACGTCAGGTCCTGGCTGGCCGCGTGGATCACCCACTCGGCGTCGGCGATCGCGGCGCCGAGGTCGGACAGATCGGCCGGCTGGCCGAAGGCGATCGGATCGATCAGGTGGGTGCCTGAGCCCTTCCGGCGCAGTTGGATGAGGTACGCCCGCTGGCTGTAGCGGAAGCCGTGGGCGCGCTCGGCGTCGATGGCAACCGGCCCCGTGCCGTGCCGCAGCCGTTCGATGCTGCGGGCAAGCTGCAGGGACGTGGCGACGACGTCCGGTACGCCGTCGGCCGGGTGGATGAGCAACGCCACCGCCTCGTCGGACTCCGGTGGTGGTGCGAACTGCGCTTCGGTCAACGTCTCCGTGGGTTTCGGGTCGGCGGGGTACGGCGAGAGGGCATCGGCACCACACCGGCTGGCAAAGGCGGAAGGCCCGCTGTCGTACAGAGTAGTTCAGCCCACGCGGCCAGATGTGCGGACAATCCAACTCCACCGACGAGCGAAGGGGTCCAGGACGCTCGTACCTCGACCTCGGCCCGTGCCGGCTCTTCGGCCATCCCGCCGAACGACTCACTCGACACCGAGGTCACCGTGCCGCTCGGCGCGAGGTATTCGGCGCCGTGTGCGGCGAGGGCGTCGATCAGCCAGGACCAGCCGACTCGCGCCAATAGCGGGTCGGTGACCATCTCGGGGTCGACGTCGGCGCGCGCGAAGCTGACGCAGCGGAAGGTGCCCTGCCAGGCGGCGTTGCCCGCCGGATCGTGCAGCAGCACCAGCCGGCCGCTGCCGACCTCGGTGCCGCCGGACATCACGTCGGCCGCGATCGCCGCCGAGAACGGGGCGATGCGCTGCGGGGCCGGGATCTCGCTGACGACCAGCTCCGGCCGCCAGGTCGCAGTCAGCAGATCGCGGGCAGCCCGGCGGAACGCATCCGGCGGCACCGCCGGATCCGAGTTCGCTGCCACCAGACGAGAGTATGGGCGGCCACCGACCGGGCGGCGTCCGACGCGCCGGGGGCGCAAGCCGGCTCCCGTCTACGATTTCCGGGTGGTCGAAGCCAGCTCGCCGTTCCTGGCCGCATGCCGTCGCAGCCAGCTGGACGAGCGGGTGCCGGTCTGGTTCATGCGTCAGGCGGGCCGCTCGCTGCCGGAGTACCGGACCGCGCGGGCGGGCCTGACGATGCTGGAGAGCTGCGTCCGACCCGAGCTGGTCGCCGAGATCACGCTGCAGCCGGTACGGCGCTACGGCGTCGACGCGGCGATCCTCTACTCCGACATCATGGTGCCGCTGTACGCCGCGGGCGTGGACCTGGACATCGTGGCGGGCACCGGCCCGGTCATCGCAAGGCCGATCCGAGCCGCCGAGGATCTCGATCAGCTCCGTGACCTCGAGCCGGGAGAGGTCGACTACGTGACGAGGGCCGTCGAGTTGGCGGTCCGTGAGCTGCGCGGCCTGCCACTGATCGGTTTCGCCGGCGCGCCGTTCACCCTGGCCAGCTATCTGGTCGAGGGTGGGCCGAGCCGCGACTACGCCAGGACGAAGACGCTGATGATCTCCGCGCCGGAGCTGTGGGAGCGCCTGTGCGTACGGCTCGCCGACATCTCGGCGCGATTCCTCGAGGTGCAGATCGCCGCCGGCGTTGCCGCGGTCCAGGTCTTCGACTCCTGGGCCGGCGCGCTGAGCCGAAGCGACTACGAGCGCTACGCGGCGCCTTACTCGGCCCGGCTGCTGGGACGCGTGGCGTCCAGCGGCGTGCCGCGGATCCACTTCGGCGTCGGTGCCGGCGAGCTGCTGCCGGCCATGGCCGAGGCCGGCGCGGACGTGGTCGGCGTGGATTGGCGGGTTCCCCTGGCGGAGGCGAGCCGACGGATCGGCGATTCGTACGCCGTCCAGGGAAATCTGGATCCGGCCTACCTGTCGGCGCCGTGGCCCGTGCTGGTCGAGCGCGTACGGGACGTCATCACGTCCGGTGCCGCAACTCCGGGTCATGTCTTCAACCTCGGCCACGGCGTGCCGCCCGACGCCGATCCGGACGTGCTGGCCAGGATCGTCGACGTGGTGCACGCGGAGGGAGCAGAACTGCGGGCGGAGGCCAGGTCGCCCGGAGAGGCCGGGCCGAGCCTCGCGGATGACACGCGTGGAATCCCCGCCAGCAGGCTGGTGGGCTCGTGAGAGTGGCCGTGATCGGCGGTGGCATCGCCGGGCTGGCCGCCGCCCGGATCCTCCGCCGCGCCGGTCTGGACGTCCTCGTCCTCGAGGCCAGCGAACGCTGGGGCGGCAAGCTGGACTCGACGGTGCTGGACGGTGTACGGCTGGACACCGGTGCCGAGTCCATGCTGGCCCGGCGGCCGGAGCCGGTCGAGCTCGTGAACGCGCTCGGGTTGACAGACCGGCTGGTACACCCGAGACCCGCAAGGCCGCAGCTGCTCGTCGGCGGTGTCCTGCACCCGCTGCCGGCGAGCGTGAGCGGTATTCCGACCGACCTCGACCAGCTGACCGGGCTGCTCACTGCCGACGGCCTGGCCCGGGTTCGTCAGGATCGATCTGTCGACAAGCCGACCAGTGACTTGTCGATAGGTCGGCTGGTCGACGAGTCGCTTGGCCGAGAAATCACCGATCGGCTCGTCGAACCGCTGCTCGGCGGGATTTACGCCGGACACGCCCGCGAGCTCTCGCTGGCGGCGGTGGCCCCGGCCGTCTTCGACCAGCTGAGTCGCGGGGGTGGGTCGGTGGTGTCGGCCGCCCGGGCGGTGTCGGCGGAGGCGTCGGCAGGGCCGGTGTTCGCCGGCCTGGTCGGCGGGGTGGCCGGCTTTGTTGACGCACTGGTCGACGATCTCGCGCGGGCGGGCGTCGAGCTCGAGGCGGACCACACCGTCATCGCCGTGCACAGGGACCGGGCCGGCTTCGAGGTCGTCGGACCACCGGGATCCTCGGCGCATCGGGTCGACGCAGTGCTCGTCGCAACGCCCTGGCCGGCCGCCGCTCGGCTGCTGTCCGACTGGCCGGATCTCAGCGGGGAGCTGGCCGCTGTCTCGTACGCGTCGATGGCGATCATCACATTGGTGGTCCGCGGTCTGCGTACGGGCTCCTCAGGCCTTCTGGTCCTACCCGGCGAGCTGGCGACGATCAAGGCGGTGACCCACTCATCGGTGAAGTGGGGGTGGCTGGGAGCCGTCACGTCGGAGCGGTGGGGAAGCGAAGCGACCGTCGTCCGGGCCAGCGTCGGCCGGCTCGGCGAGGAGCGGCTGCTGCAGATTCCCGACGACCAGCTGCTCGGGCGTACGTTCGCGGAGGCGCAGACGCTGCCCGGTTGGCAGGGCACCGAACTGGTCGCCGGTCACGTCCGCCGGTGGGGCGGCGCGTTGCCTCAGTACGCCGTCGGCCACCGGGAGCTGGTCGAGCGGGTTCGCGAGTGGACTGCCAGGACTCCAGGCCTGGCTCTGGCCGGCGCGGCCCTCGACGGGGTCGGCATCGCGGCGTGCCTCGGCTCGGCGGAGGCTGCGGCTGGAAAGATCGTCTCCGACCTGACTGGGGACAGGCTCGACGCGGGCGAACTGGAGGGAAGTGCGCGATGAGGCCGCGCCAGATCAACGAGACCATCCGCTACGCGATGTGGTCGGTCTTTCGGAGAATCGGTCCTCAGAGCGAGCCCGCCGAGACCGCGGAGGAGATCCTCCAGGCCGTCGCCGATGCGACCAAGGGCGAGGACTTCGTCGTCCGCGGCTGGTACGACGTGGCCGGGCTCCGGGCGGATGCCGACCTGATGGTGTGGTGGCACGCGCCGGCGTCCGAGACGCTCCAGGCGGCTTATCACGCGGTTCGGAAATATTATGGGACGGTGGCGCCTGTCTGGTCGGCGATGGCGATCCACCGGCCGGCGGAGTTCAACAAGGGCCACGTTCCGGCCTTCATGGAGGACGAGGTGCCGAAGCAGCACCTCTGCGTCTACCCATTCGTCCGCTCGTACGAGTGGTACCTGCTGCCGGAGGAGGAGCGGCGCGCCATGCTGGTCGAGCACGGCATGCTGGCTCGGCCCTATCCGGACGTCCGGGCCAACACGGTCTCGTCGTTCGCGCTCGGTGACTACGAGTGGATCCTTGCCTTCGAGGCAGACGAGCTGCACCGGATCGTCGACCTGATGCGTGCGCTGCGAGCCGCGGCCGCCCGTCGGCACACCCGTGAGGAGGTGCCGTTCTACACCGGCCGGCGCCGCGAGCTCGCCGACATCCTCGCCGACTGGTGAGGCAGCCCGGCCGGTCACTGCCTACGACTGCTGGTCGGGCTCCAGGGTCAGCGAGATCGAGTTGATGCAATAGCGCAGGTCGGTCGGCGTGTCGTAGCCCTCGCCGGCGAAGACGTGCCCGAGGTGCGAGTCGCAGGTCGCGCAGCGGACCTCGACCCGCTTCATGAACAGCGACTTGTCCTCGATGTAGCGGACCCGGTCCTCGGCCAGCGGCGCGAAGAACGACGGCCAGCCGCAGTGCGACTCGAACTTCTGGTCGCTGCGGAAGAGCTCGGCGCCACAGGCCCGACAGCGGTAGACGCCCTGGGTCTTGGTGTCGGTGTACTCGCCGGTGAACGCGCGCTCCGTCCCGGCCTGGCGGAGGACCCGGTACTCGGCGGGGGTGAGCAGCGCCCGCCAGTCGGCCTCGGACTTGACCACCTTGCCGACCTGTGCGGCGGGATTGCTGGTCTCGGTGTCGGTGTTGGCCGGCTTCGTGTGCTGGGTGTCGGTCATGGGGCTTCTCCTTCGACTGGGACCGCCGGTGCAACGCGGCGGTCGAGCGCCCTGTTCCCCAAAGTACGTCAGTGTCGTGTGACCGAGGAATCTCACCCGCTGGCCTCGCCCAGCCGGCGCCTGGCTGCGTTCTCGTCGTCGCTCATAGAGACCCTATGAACTCCTCCTCGGCCTTGCCATCCATCCACCTGGACGACGCCAGCGGTCAAGCTACCTCGGTCACACGACACTAGTCTGATGCCATGCCCGTGCCCGCGGTCGAGCTGAGTGTCGGTAACCGCACCGTAAGGGTGACCAGCCCTGACAAGATCTACTTCCCCGAGCCGGGCCTGACCAAGCTCGACATCGTGCAGTATGTGGTCGCGGTCAGTGACGGCATCTTCGCGGCGCTGCAGGACCGGCCGGTGACCATGGAGCGCTGGCCCGGCGGCTACCGGCCCGACGTGAAGCTGAGCACCCGCAGCGACAGCCACGGCGACGCCTTCTACCAGAAGCGGGCACCGAGCAAAGGCATGCCGGACTGGGTGGAGACGGTCACGATCAGCTTCCCGTCCGGGCGGACCGCCGACGAGGTCTGTCCGACCGAGCCCGCCGTCGTCGCCTGGATGGCGAACCTCGGCACCCTGCGCTACCACCCGTGGCCGGTGAAGCGCGCCGACACCGAGCGGGTGGACCAGCTGCGGATCGACCTGGACCCGCAGCCGGGCACCGACTTCGCCGACGCCGTCCGGGCCGCGTACGGGCTGCGCGGCGTCCTCGCCGACGCTGGCCTCACCGGCTATCCGAAGACCAGCGGCGGCCGCGGAGTCCACGTCTTCGTGCCGATCCAGCCCGCGTACGGCTTCGTCGAGGCCCGGCATGCCGTGATCGCGCTGGGGCGCGAGCTGTCCCGGCGGATGCCGGAGCACGTCACCGTGAACTGGTGGAAGGAGGAACGCGGGCAGCGCATCTTCGTCGACTTCAACCAGATGGCGCGCGACCGGACCATCGCCTCCGCGTACTCGATCCGGCCGACGCCCAACGCCCAGGTCTCCGCGCCGCTTACCTGGGACGAGCTGGGCGACGTGGCGCCGGAGGACTTCACGGTGCCCTCGATGCTGGACCGGTTCGGCCGGATCGGCGACGCGTGGAGCGACTTCTACGCACGTGAGCCGGCCAGCCTGGACGGCGCGCTGGCGATGTACGAGCGCGACGTGGCCGAGCTCGGCACCGGCAAGTACGGCGGCGCCGAGATGCCCTATCCGCCCGACTACCCCAAGATGCCGGGCGAGCCCTCCCGGGTGCAGCCGAGCCGGGCCCGGGCCGATAACCCCGACTTCGCCCCCGCCGGCGAGCCTGAGTGAGCTCGGGTCGGGGCGCCGCGAGACGAGTGCGCGCTAAGGCACGCCGAGACGCCGAGGGCGTCGTGCCTTAACGCGCACCTACTCGGCTGGCGCCTGCTCCAGGCACGCAATGACCCAGCCGTCGGACTCTCAACGCCGCCGGTAGCGGGTGAACAGCGCGCCGTCGTCCTCGGCGTACATGCTCAGCAACAGCTCGAACTCCCGCGGCGGATCGATGGCGTCGCCGCTGGTCGTGCGCATGCCCTGGCCGCCGAGGACGACCGGCGCGAACGTCAGCGACAGCTCGTCCAGATGTCCGCCCGCCAGCAGCTCGCGGTGCAGGTTGGGGCCGCCCTCGCAGAGCACGCGGCGCAGTCCCTGCGCGGCCAGCCAGTCGAGCGCCTCGCCGAGGTCGATCCGCACCCCCTGCTGCTGGACGACCGTACAGCCGGTGGAGCGGAAGCGCTCGAGCTCCGCCTCGGTCCGTGCACCCACCGTGATGATCGCGACCGGCCCGGTCTCCTCCGAGGGATGGCCGCTGACCGCAGGGTCCAGGTCGAGCGAGCCGCTGACGATCACCAGGGTGGCGAAGTCGTCCAGCCCTTCGGCGGCACGGATCGTCCGCTGCCAGTCGGCGAGGTCGACGCCGCGGTAGCCCTCGGCCCGTACGGTCCCGGCGCCGACCAGGATCGCGTCGGCGTGCGCCCGCTGGAGCCCGAACACCCGCTGGTCACTCGTGGTGTTGATCGAGCCCGACAGCCCGTTCGGGCCCTGCACCGAGCCGTCCAGGGAGGTGACGAAGTTCGACCGGACCAGAATGCCGGCGCCGTCCGCCGGCAGCGGATGCCGATAGAGCTGCGCGAGCCGATCCTCGTCGATCTCGCCGCAGGCAGCCGGGTCGTCGCGATGGTAGAGCAGCCGCATGCGACAACTGTGCCTGATGCGACGCTGCGCGTCGGGGGATCGCGCTGGGTTGGACTTGCGCCCTCCGGGCGCGTGGTGAGGGCCGGGGGCGCCTCGTTCGTCGTCGCTCGCAGAGGACGGTGTCCAACAGCTCGCTCTGCTCGCGGGCGCCTCCGCTCCCTCCTCCTCACCACGGCGGCGCGCGATCCGGGCGATCGACGGCCGGCAGAATTACGGCAGAATCGGGCCCATGGCGAAACAGGTCAAGAGCTCGAAGCAGGAAGCCAGGCAGGTCGAGCCGGTCGAGGAGGCGCGGCCGCTGACCGAGCTGCTGCGGCTGCCGGCGGGTGCGGTCGACATGGCGGCGCTCGACTCGCGGGCCACGCCCGGCTTCCGCGGTGCCAAGGCGGATGCCGCGGGGCTTACCGAGGCCCTGGCGCCAGAGCTGAGCGACCTACAGGAGCGGCTGTACGCGGCCGGCCGGTCGACGGAGGCGAACGCGCGCAGCATCCTGATTGTCCTCCAGGGGATGGACACCTCCGGCAAGGGCGGCGCCATCCGACACGCGATCGGCATGGTCGACCCGCAGGGCGTCAAGATCAAGGCCTTCAAGGCGCCGACCGAGGAGGAGAAGGCCCATCCCTTCCTTTGGCGGATCGAGCGCGAGCTGCCGCCGCCGGGAATCATCGGCATCTTCGACCGGTCGCACTACGAGGACGTGCTCATCGTGAGGGTGCACAACCTGGTCGAGGAGGCGGTCTGGAGCCGCCGCTACGACGAGATCAACGCCTGGGAACAGAACCTGGCCGATACCGGCACGATCCTCATCAAGTGCTTCCTGCACATCTCCAGCGAGGAGCAGAAGGGCCGGCTGCTGGCCCGGCTGGACGACCCGAGCAAGCACTGGAAATACAACCCGGGTGACGTGGACGAGCGGCTCCGCTGGGACGACTACGCGGCTGCGTACGCGGCGGTGCTGGAGAGGTGCAGCACTCAGCAGGCGCCCTGGTACGTCATCCCGGCCGACCGCAAGTGGTACCGCAACTGGGCGGTCGCCCAGCTGCTGGTTGAGCACCTGCGTGCCCTGGACCTGAAGTGGCCGAAGGGCGACTTCGACGTCGCGATCGAGCAGGCGCGGCTCGCGAGCACCTAACTTCTGGATCGCGCGGCCGCCCTGCTGATAAGGAGTGAGCGCAACCCGCCGTGAGTTGAGGCTGGAAGGTGCCGCTCCGGCCAGCGGGTTGCGCGAACGATGAGGAAGCAGAGCGTCCCTCAGAGCGCGATCCTCGCGCGGAGCGCGCAATCCCATACAGCGCGATCCGCGCGACGCGGAGCGTCGCAATCCAATTACGCGCCGACGCTGGACAGGTGCCGTACGGGCGGCAGCTCGGTCTCCTCGACCGGCGCAACGGTGTCGATGTCGACCAGGTCCATCGCCGCGACGACGTAGCGCTGCAGCGCCACCTCGGTGATCTCCGGCTCGGCGCCCATCGGCTCGGAGACCGCGATAGCGCCGCACTCCGAGGCCAGCTCGGCCTGCCGGTTGTAGAGCGCGCCCGGTGCCAGGAACCAGCTCCCGACAGCGATGTGCCGCCGGCCCTGGGACCGCAGGGTGCGGATCGCCTCGGCGGTCGTCGGGCCGGAGGCGGTGGCGAACGCGGTGACGCACGGCAGCCGATGATGGGTCGACCACTGCCGCGCCCGCCGGGCCACGATGGCGTTGCTGCGGACGTCCGCGCTGCCGGCGGCGGCGAAGACGAGTGCGTCCAGCTCGGTGACCCGCCGGGCCCGCAGCGCCTCTCGCAGGCGCCGGTCGATCACGGCGAGCAGCTGCGCCTCGGGCCCGATCGGCCGGGATGCGATCAGCCGCAGGTTCGGGTGCGCCGCCTTGATCTGCGCGATCAGGGCTGGCACCTCCGCATGTCCCTGGAACGCGTCGGAGAGCAGCAGCGGCACCAGCACCACTTCGCTCACGCCACGCTTGGCCAGCTTGCCGGCGACGGCCAGCGCGCTCGGCTGGCAGTGGTCGAGAAAGGCGATCGAGATGTCCAGCTCGGGGCGGATCTGCAGGATGCCGGCGCGGATCTCGTGGCTGACTTCTGCCACCCGCGGGTCGCTTCCCCCGTAGCCGAGCAAGATGAGCGAAGGAGCTGTCATGATTCGTTTCCAGTTTGTGCAGGGATTGGTGCGAATGCGGCCGCCGGCCGCGGGGTGAACGGGGTTGCGCCGGCCATGCCGGCGCCGAGAGTCCAGCCGTCCGACTCGTCGACGAGGATGAACGCGCCGGTGCTGCGGTGCTCGCGGTAGGCGTCGATCGGCAGCGGTGCGCCCAAGGCCAGCCGGATCCTGCCGATGTCGTTCAGCCGGAGCGCGTCGACCGGGGTCCAGCAGGGCACCGTGCCGGCCTCGAAGTTCAGGTCGAGGACGCCGTCGATCGCCTTGACGATGGCCTTGGTGATCGAGGTCCCGTGCTGGACGAGGACCCGCGACCCGACCAGCAGCTCACGATCGGCGAGCCAGCAGGCGGTCGCGGCCAGTTCCCGTACCGGAGCCGGTGGGGCGTCTGTCGCGGCCAGGATGTCGCCGCGGGAGACGTCGACGTCGCTGTCCAGCCGGATCACCACCGACTGTCCGGCGAGCGCGACGTCTCGTGGACCGTCCGGGGTGTCGATGCCGGCGATACGGGAATGCGACCAGCGAGGCAGGACGACGATCTCCTCACCGACCCGCACCCGTCCTGCCTCGACCTTGCCGGCGTAGCCGCGATAGTCGCCGTCGACGATTGGCGTGCGGGCCGCCCATGGTGCCTGGGGTGCGCTCTGCGGCCGGACGACGTGCTGCACCGGGAATCGGAACTCTGCGCCCACGGCCAGCGGCGTGTCGTCCACCCGCTCCAGGTAGCCGAGCACGGTCGGGCCGTCGTACCACGGCATCCGGTGCGAGCGCTGCACCACGTTGTCGCCCTCGGTCGCGGAGACCGGAATGCAGTGCGTGTCGAGCACTCCAAGGCTCCGCGACAGGAGCGCGAAGTCGGTGGCGATCTCGGTGAAGACCTCCTCGGAGTAGTCGACGAGGTCGATCTTGTTCACCGCGAGGATCACGTGCGGCACCCGCAGCAGGGAGGCGACGGCCAGGTGCCGGCGGGTCTGCTCGACCACGCCGTTGCGGGCATCCACGAGCAGCACGATGACGTCCGCCGTTGAGGACCCGGTGACGGTGTTGCGGGTGTACTGCACGTGGCCGGGGCAGTCGGCCAGGATGAACTTCCGGGCTGGCGTTGCGAAGTAGCGGTAGGCGACGTCGATGGTGATGCCCTGCTCCCGCTCGGCCCGCAGCCCGTCGGTGAGCAGTGCCAGGTCCGCTCGGTCCAGGCCTTTGCGCCGGCTCACCGACTCGACGTGGTCGAGGGTGTCGGTCAGCACCGAGTTGGTGTCGTAGAGCAACCGACCGACCAGGGTCGACTTGCCGTCGTCCACGGACCCGGCGGTGGCGAGCCGAAGCAGCGTACGGCCGCCGGTCGGCAGGGTCGGCGCGGTGCGCACCGGCGTCGAGGGCGCCATCAGAAGTAGCCCTCCCGCTTGCGGTCTTCCATGGCAGCCTCTGAGAGCCGGTCGTCGGCCCGGGTGGCGCCGCGCTCGGTGAGCTGGCTGAGGCCGACCTCGTTGATCACGTCCTGCACCGTGGTGGCGTTGGAGAGCACGGCCGCCGTACAGGACATGTCGCCGACCGTCCGGTAGCGCACCGATCGCACGGACATGGCCTCGTCCGGGCGCGCCGGCGTCACCGGCGTTATCGCGATCCACATGCCGTCCCGGAGCACGACCTCGCGCTCGTGGGCGTAGTAGATCGACGGCAGGCTGATCTTCTCCGCCTCGATGTAGTCCCAGACGTCCAGCTCGGTCCAGTTGGACAAGGGAAAGACCCGCACGTGCTCGCCGGGCAGGTGCCGGCCGTTGTAGAGCGACCACAGCTCGGGCCGCTGGTTGCGCGGCTCCCACTGGCCGAATTCGTCGCGCATGCTGAAGACCCGCTCCTTGGCCCGGGCCCGTTCCTCGTCGCGCCGGCCGCCGCCGAACACCGCGTCGTGCTTGCCCGACTGGATGGCGTCCAGCAGCGGCACGGTCTGCAGCGGGTTGCGGGTGCCGTCCGGGCGCTCGCGCAGCCGGCCGTCGTCGATGTAGTCCTGCACCGAGGCGACCTGCAACCGGGCGCCGTAGAAGGCGACCGCCTCGTCGCGAAACTCCAGCACTTCGTCGAAGTTGTGCCCTGTGTCGACGTGCAGCAGTCCGAACGGGATCGGGGCCGGCCAGAACGCCTTGGCGGCGAGGTGCAGCATGACCACGGAGTCCTTGCCGCCGGAGAACAGCATCACGGGCCTGGCGAAGCTGGCGGCCACCTCGCGGATGATGTGGATCGACTCGGACTCCAGTGCCTGCAGCTCGGTCAGCGGCCGTACGGTCGCGGCGACGCTCATGGCGCGTCACCCTCCAGGATCGCGGCCAGCAGCGCCTGGGACATCTCCACCGACATCTCCAGGTCGAGCTTCGCGGTGTCGAGCACCAGCTCGGCGGTCCGCGGCTGCTCGTACGGATCGTCGACGCCGGTCAGCGCCGAGATCTCGCCACGCCGTGCCTTGGCGTAGAGGCCTTTGACGTCCCGCGACTCCGCGACCTCGAGCGATGTCGACACGTAGACCTCCGCGTACGGCACGCCGGCGGCGGTGTGGTCGTCACGGACGTGCTTGCGGGCCTCGGCGAACGGCGCGATCACCGGGACCAGCACGACGACGCCGTGCGAGGCGAGCAGCCGGGCAACCCAGCCGATCCGCCGTACGTTGACGTCGCGGTCCTTGCGGGTGAAGCCGAGCTCGGCGGACAGCTGGGGCCGGACCTCGTCGCCGTCGAGCACCTGGACCCGGCGGCCCTCCGCGCGGAGCTGCCGGGCGAGCGCGTACGCGATCGTCGACTTGCCGGACGACGGCAGCCCGGTGAACCAGATCGTGGCGCCCACGCCACGGAGCCGATCCGGCTCGGGTGACCCGGCCGCGGCCCTGCTGTCGCTGGCCGGTGTCGACACCGGTGCGGTCGCGGCCGTGGACGCTGCCTTGGTCGTGGTCTGGTGTGGCGCGGTCACGAGAGAATCCCACATTCTGTCTTGGCCAGGCCTGCCCATCGGCCTGAGCGGGGATCGCCGGTCAACGGTCGCCGCGTGCAGGGCTCGCACCCGATGGAGGTGTAGCCGTCCTCGAGCAGCGGGTTGACCATCAGCGCGTTCTGCTGGATGTAGTCGGCAACCTCCTGGTCGGACCAGGCCGCGATGGGGGAGACCCGCACCAGTTCGCGGCGCGAGTCCCAGGCCACGACCGGCGTGTTCGCCCGGAGCGGCGAGTCAGCCCGGCGCACCCCGCTCGCCCAGGCCGTGTAGCGGGTCAGCGCCCGGTCCAGCGGACCAACCTTGCGCAGAGCGCAGCAGCGGTCCGGGTCGGTGGCGAACAGGTCCTTGCCCCAGGTCGCGTCCTGCTCCGCGACAGTCTGGTCGGGCGTGAGGTTGATCAGGTTGACGTTGTGCACTGCACGGACCGCCTCGCGGGTGCCGATGGTCTCGACGAAGTGGTAGCCAGTGTCGAGGAAGAGCACGTCGATGCCTGGCACGACCTGCTCGGCCAGGTGGATCAGCACCGTGTCGGCGAGCGACGAGGTCACCACGAGCCCGCTGCCGAACGACTCGTACGCCCAGGCCAGGATCTCCTGGGCGGTGGCGCCCTCCAGCTCGCGGGCCGCCTCGCGGGCGAGCTGGCGGCGGGTGGCGGTGGCTGTCATGGCGACTCCTCGCTCCGCTTCACGGCCGAGGCAAGGCCGAGAAACGTCACGGAGAACGCCCGCAGGCAGCTGCGGCATTCCCAGCCGCCACCCTCCAACGGGAACAGCGTCTCCTCCGCGCAGTACGGGCAGTACATGACAGCCTGTCTGGTCTGGGAAACGCCGGTCATGCAGCGCGCTCCTCGCGATGACCGTCGCCGGATTGCAAGGACGCGCCGACGGATTGAGCGATCTGCCGACAGGTGTCCGAGAAGGCCGGGTGGTGGCTCACACCAGCACCGCCTCGTCGGCCCGCGCGACCCACTGCGCGAACCGTTCGGCCGGCTCGCGACCGGCCAGGTACGCGCGCGCCACCCGCTCGACGTAGTCGGGCAGCTCTTCGGCGGTGACCTTGTGGCCGCGCAGCTTGCGGCCGAAGCCGGCGTCAAGGCCCAGGCCGCCGCCCAGATGCACCTGGTATCCCTCGACCTGGTCACCGCCGGGTCCCGGGACCAGCTGGCCCTTCAGGCCGATGTCGGCGACCTGGATCCGCGCGCACGAGTTGGGGCAGCCGTTGATGTGTACGGTGATGGGGGAGTCGAGGCTGCCCAGGCGCCGCTCGAGCTCGTCGGCCACTCGGGCCGCCTGGGTCTTGGTCTCGACGATCGCCAGCTTGCAGAACTCGATTCCGGTGCAGGCCATCACCGATCGGGTCCAGGCCCTCGGGTCCGCAGACAGGCCGACGGTGGCGGCCTCCGCGATCAGCGAGTCGACCTGGTCGCGTTCCAGGTCGAGGACCAGCAGCTTTTGCATCGGCGTGGTGCGCAACCGATAGGAGCCGTGCGCCTCGGCGATGTCGGCCAGCCGGAGCAGCGCGGTGCCACCGGTACGGCCGGCGGCGGCGGCGAGCCCGACGAAGTAGCGTCCGTCCTTCTGCAGGTTGATCCCGACATGGTCGCCGGGCGTGGCCGGGGTCGCCGGCGCAGGGCCGTCGATCAGCGGCCGCTTCAGGTACTTCTCTTCGAGCACCTGCCGGAACCTCTCCACGCCCCAGTCGGCGACCAGGAACTTGATCCGGGCTCGGGTCCGCAACCGTCGATAGCCGTAGTCGCGGAAGAGCCCGACCACCCCGGCCCAGACGTCGGCCACCTCGTGGCTCGGCACCCAGGCGCCCAAACGCGAGGCGAGCATCGGGTTGGTCGACAGTCCGCCCCCGACCCACAGGTCGAATCCCGGCCCGTGCTCGGGATGCACTACGCCGACGAAGGCGACGTCGTTGACCTCGGGGGCGACGTCGTGATCCGGCACGCCGGTCAGCGCGGTCTTGAACTTCCGCGGCAGGTTGGCGAACTGGGGGTCCCCGATGTAGCGGTCTACGATGTCGCGGATCGGCTGGCTAGGGTCGATGATCTCGTCCGCGGCGATCCCAGCCACTGGAGAGCCGAGGATGACCCGCGGGCAGTCGCCGCACGCCTCGGTCGTGTGCAGCCCGACCGCCTCGAGCCGGCGCCAGATCTCCGGCACGTCCTCGATCCGGATCCAGTGCAACTGGACGTTCTGCCGGTCGGTGATGTCCGCGGTGTCGCGGCCGAACTCGACGGCGATCTGGCCGATCACCCGCAGCTGCTCGGTCGTGAGCTTGCCGCCGTCGATCCGGATCCGCAGCATGAAGTACTCGTCGTCCAGCTCCCACGGCTCCAGGGTGGCGGTCTTGCCGCCGTCGATGCCAGGCTTGCGCTGGGTGTAGAGGCCGTACCAGCGGAAGCGGCCACGCAGGTCGTTGGGGTCGATCGAGGCGAACCCCCGCTTGGCGTAGATGTTCTCGATCCGGGCCCGGACGTTCAGCGGGTTGTCGTCCTTCTTGGACTGCTCGTTGGGGTTGAGCGGCTCGCGGTAGCCGAGTGCCCACTGGCCCTCACCCCGGCGGCGACCGGGTCGCGTGCTGACGCGGCGAGCGGGCGGCGTGGTGCCGGTCTCGGTCTTTGTCGGGGTTGTGGTCATCGAGGTCCTCGGTCGGTCGGCCAGTGGTCGTCCGGGGGCGGTGCGCTCCGGCCTGACGTCTGGGCAGCTTTCGCGGTCAGCGGCAGGGGCGATGACACATCATCGACTCGGTGCGACCGAGGTCAACGAAGCGGCGCGCGGTGAGCGGGCTGGGCCAACGGCAGAAGGCGCGAGACAGCGGCGTGCTGGTCTCGAGCAGTCCGGTGGCGACGCGCATGGGTCCAACCCTGATGCCACAAGTCGGCGGCAAGCAAGTTGCAATCTCAAAATCCGAGAAGAGCATCCAGGTATCGAGATTTTACGCGGCAGTGACGGGCCGATCGGGATGCATGCCCGAGATGCGTGGCCACACCTTGTCGACGGCCGCGTTGAACGCCGCGCCGATCAGGATTGCGATGGAGATCACGTACAGCCAGATCAGGACCGCGATGGGTGCCGCGAGCGGTCCGTAGATCGAGGTGCCGGTGGACAGGCCGAGCACGAGCCGGAGCAGGGCGCTGCCGCCGATCCAGATCATCAGGGTGAGCGCGGCGCCGGGGAGGTCGGCCCGCCAACGCGTCCGTACGGGTACGGCCAGGTGATACAGGCTGGCGAGCACGCAGACAGAGCTGAGCAGCACCACCGGCCAGTACAGCCGACCGAGGACCGCCAGCCGGGACGGCACGATCGCGTCGACGAATGTCGGGCCGGCGAGCACCAGCGGCAGCAGTACGGTCGCGGCCACCATGAAGACGATGTAGAGCGAAAAGGACAGGGCGCGGGTGCGGATGATGCCCCGCTTGCCCGCCATCCCGTACATGATCGTGATGGTGTCGACCCAGACGTTCAAAGCCCGCGAACCCGACCACAGCGCGAGCACGAAACCGATCGAGATGACCTCGAACCGGCCGCTGGACAGCACGTCGTCGAGGGTCGGCGCGATCACGTTGTTGACGGCGTCCGGCGTGAGCGCACGAGAGGCCAGCGCGAGCACCTGGTCCCGGAAGCTGGCGATGGTCTGCACGTCGAACCGGCGCGCGACGAAGCCGATCGCGCCGGCCAGGCCGAAAATCAGCGGCGGCAGCGAGAGGATCGCGAAGAAGGCGGCCTCGGCCGCTAGACCGGTCACCCGGTAGCGGAGGCAGGCCCCGACCGTCTGTGCGATCACCCGCCATACCGGCTGGTTCGTCCGGGCGGCCCGGGCGATGACCTCTCGGGTCTTTGCCCCGCGGCGGCTGGCGTTCCTGGCCTCAGTCTCGCCCTCCACGGTCACATCACGAGCCTAAACGCGGTGGGCGGCGAGCAGCCTGAGCCGTGACCTGACATCGTCTCGGGTCTCCGGCCCAACCCGCGGCCGCTTCGCCTGCGCCCGTCGGCCGGGGCAGAGATGAAGCTGAAAAGTGGGTAAAGAATCTGGTGCGGCAGGCTGACCGCGACGCGCGGGATGTCGTTTGCACCAGCAACTGAGCGCCGCTTGGATCGAGGAGGCATAGGCATGAACACCGTGACCATCGTGATCATCGTGGTCGTCGCCGTCGTGGTCGTGTTGGCGATCGTGCTGGCCGTCGTGATGCGTGGCAAGGCAGCGGAACGCCGGCAGGCTCAGGCCGCGAAGCATCGCGACGAGGCCCGACGACTGACCGCGGAGGCGGAGTCCGCGCGGGCCGCGGCCGACGCAGAGGTTGCCCAGGCTCGGCGGGCGCGAGCCGAGGCGGAGCTGCAGGTGTCACGGAGCCAGGACAGCGCGCAGGAACGGCTGGCCGAGGTCGAGCGGCAGCGCGAGAAGGCTCAGCGGCTGGAGGAGAAGGCGAACAAGCTCGATCCTGCCGTCACCGACAGCCGGGTCGGTGCGGACGCGGATCGGGACGGCGTCGCCGACCGGCGCGAAGATCCCTCGGACAACCCGGACGCGGATCGGTCGGGTCGTGTCGACTACGGCGACTCCGTACGCGATCGGGATGTCGCAGACCGCCGGGACGCTCGCTACGACGAGCGCGATTCGCGGTTCGCGGATCGTACGGCTGATGACCGTGCCGTCGAGGACCGCGCCGCTGACGACAGCGCTGCGGAGGATCGCGCGGTGGCCGACCGCACGGCCGACGACCGTCCGGTCGACGACGGCGCAGTCGAGTCGGACACCGCCGACGACGACGTCGAGGATCGCCCCCGGTCTCCGTTCCGGCGCCGTTGACCCGCTGGTGCCACCGGCTGTTGGGACTCAACCGGCCGGTGTGACGGATCGCTGACCCGCTGGTGTCAGCGGCCGTCGAGACTCAGCCTGCCGGTCTGACGGATCGCTGACCGGCTGGTGTCACCGGCCGCCGAGACTCAGCCGGCCGATCTGGCGGAGGGTGTCCAGGCTGTTGGCCTGAAGGGCGTTGTCGGTGAGCAGGTAGACCGTGTCACCGATGACCAGTGAACGGTTGACACTGCCGGCGTCCTTGCTGCTGGCAACGCGGCCGACCTCGATGAGTCCGTTCGGGCCGACCCGCAGGACCACCAGGCCGATGAACACTCCTTTCCCCTGGCCGTCGCCGTAAAGCATCGTCGGGGCGATGACCAGGTCGCGCGGCTCCCAGTACAGAAACGCCTTGGGGTCGAACTCGGCCGCCGCGTTGCCTCCGCCGTAGGTCTGCGTGTCGATCCGGCGGGGTGCTGCCGGGTCGCTGATGTCGAACAGCGAGAACTGCACGCCGGCCTGCGGCTCGGCGCCGGTCGGTTTGCCCGACTGCAGACCGCTCTGCCCGACGCCGAGCAGCAGGTTTTCACCGATCGGGTGCAGGTAGCCGGAGTAGCCGGGGATCTTCAGCTCGCCGACGACCTTCGGCGTGGCCGGCGTGCGGAGGTCGAGCACGTACAGCGGATCGGTCTGGCGGTAGGTCACGACGTATCCGCGATCCTCGATGAACCGAACCGCCTGGATCGACTCGTTGTCCTGCCGGCCGAGGCCGCCGATCTGGCCCAGCTGGTGCAGCGCGCCGTCCTGCTCGCCCAGCGTCGTGACCACGCCCTCGATCACCTGACGAGAGTTGACCCAGCCGCGCTGCTGAGAGAACGTGCTCGCAACCCGGAGCACGCCGCGGTACTCCGACATCGCGTACTGGTTCAGCAGGACTCCGGGCACCTCGCCTGAGCCCCGATAGGTGCTCGCGCCCGACCGCGCGCTGACGAACTTGTGCAGGCTCGTCTTCGCCGGCGAACCGTCGGTGCTCCAGTCGGTCGTCGAAACGTACGTCGAGCTGTCGGCGGCATAGATCTGCTGTCCGCCGGCGATCACGCCGACTGCCCGGCGGGACTCCAGAGCCGACGTCATGTCGAACGACGAGATCGCCACGGTGTCGAGCCCCGAGAACTTCTGCGGCCGGGCCAGGTTTGCGCAGTCAACCAGTAGTCCCTTGCTCACCTGCGCGCCGGCGCCGTTCGTGACGGTGTAGGAGGGGATCCAGTCGTCAATGGTCGTCTTGGCGACAGCGGCCTTGAGCTCCTGCTTGGACTTGGCGGAGATGTCGCCGTTCGGTGTGTAGACCGGCGACGGCGCGTCGAGGTCGGGCGAGGAGGCCGTCGCGACTCGCACCTTGGTTCCCACCAGCCGGGCATCGAGCACGGTGCCGTCGATCGTCAGGCCGGCGATCAGCTTGGGAGCGCCCAGATCCGAGATGTCGTACATCGTCACGGTGGACTGCTGACCGGCCCAGCGCAGTGGTGCCCCGATGGTCTGGACCGATTGATCGCTGAAGACGAGCACGCGGTCGCCGGAGAGGAACACGTTGCGAACCATCGTGTCGGGGAGGGTCTTGCGCAGCGTCATCTTGCCGTTGTCCAGGCCGATCAGGTGCACCCGGGACTGAGCGACGGCAACGATCCGGTTGCCGTCGGTCTTGACGATGTCCGGCTCGTCGACGCCCGCCTCCTGGACGTTGGTCGTCGAGTGCTCCGGCGGTGCACCGCCCGACCCGGCGCCCGTACCCGATGAGTCGACACCGGTCTGTTCGGGGACGCTCGCCCGCCTGGCCTGCGTACCGCCCATGGAGGTAGGAAGCCCACCCCCACCGCGGGCGCGTTCGATCAGATAGTCCGGAGCCTGGCTCTTGAAATAGCGCAGCAGGTTGTCGCAGGTGTCGAACGGCTTCAGCGGCCCGGTCAAGGCGAACGCCGCACCCTCCGCACCAGCAGCCGCACCGCCTGACGCTGTTCCCTCAGTGCCGCCGAATTTCGGCAGCGCCACCGCGAAGCCGGCGATGACCACCGCAGCGGCCGCCGCGGCACTCGGAATGGCCATCCGGGCTGGAGATCGCTGCGCCCGTCGGATTCCCTGCTCGTACGGCGGAGTGTGTCCGGCAACCCGCTGCCGAACCGCGTTGGCTGCCTTCCGTGCTCGTGTATCGAAGTCGCTCATTCTGCTTCCTCTAACCGCAACTGGCGCGCGACCGCGTCGCGCGCACGACTCAAGTGGGTCTTGACGGTGCCTTCGCTGCAGTCGAGAACCTCGGAGATCTGCCGGACGCTGTAGTCCTCCAGGTAGTAGAGGGCCACCGCCTGCGCCTGGCGGGCTGGCAGCCGCCGGACGGCCTGCCAGAACGCCTCATCGCCCTCGTCCAGCTCGAGGTAGGCGCGGGTCCGCCGGGCAAGACGCACCAACGCCTTGGCCTCCCGTACCCGTCGCCGCAGCGCGGACGCCGCTCGATTGCAGGTGACTCGCCGAACCCAGGCGGCAGGCGAGTCGTAGGCGACGATGGAGCGCCACTGCCGGAAGGCCGCCGTGAACGCTTCCTGGGCCGTGTCCTCGGCCAACCACTGGTTGCCGGTCAGAACGAACGCCAGACCCAGGACATGTCGGTGCTCGCGGCGGTAGAACTCGTCGAACGACAGCGACTCACCGGTCGCCGCGACCGGAGCCTTCGCGGCCGTCGGGGGTTCCGCGGTCGCAGGTTGCCCGGCCGCCGGCTGCACGGCCGCCGGTTGCACGGCGGCGACCTGTTCCACAGCGGCGAGAACGGGCCGCGGCCACGGCGAAGGCGTGGCGCTGCTCGCTGCTGCTCCTTGGCTCTCCATCACAGAGTCACTCGCCGCAGCCGGCTCGTCGGTTGACATGACGCCCCGATTTTCTCTGAGCTGGCTCCGCCAAGACGCAGGTCTCGAAGGACTTCCGACAAGGCGCCGCATCGGAGCCGACTGGCCGGGCCACACAGCTTCAGCATCTTCTCGGGGTCCAAGCGCCGACGAGGCCAGCGAGTCCTGCAGCCCATGAGCGGCCCACCGCCTGCCAGGCGGGAGCATCGGGGCAGGGCGCGTAGCGTTACGGCGTGAGTCGCGAGGTCGAGGACTTCAATCGGCGACTCCTCCGTGCCCGCGACGCTATGGATCGCGCCTACGCGAAGCCGCTCGACGTGCGCGCCGTTGCCGCGGTGGCCCACGTCTCGCAAGCACACTTCATCCGCAGCTTCCGCGCGGTCTTCGGTGAGACACCGCACCGGTACCTCCAACGGCGGCGAGTGGAGCGGTCGATGTTCCTCCTGCGCGAAACAGACCGCAGCGTCACCGACGTCTGCCTCGACGTCGGATTCACGAGCCTGGGGACGTTCAGCCGGACGTTTCGGAGGATCGTCGGCGAGACGCCCACGGCGTACCGCCTGGGCAGTGGTCCGATCGTGGCACCCCACTGCGTGCAGCTGGCGGCGATGCGACCGCGAACGGTGGCGAACGAGATCGTCAACTGAGCAGTTTCGGAGAAGCCGGCGCCGGCTTCTGCCGCTTACGGTGAAGGTCGTCCCAACCGTTACCTATAGGAGGAACACGACATGATTACCAAACTCAACGTCGCCTCGATCTACGTCCTCGACAAGAACGAGGCACTCGACTTCTACGTCGACAAGCTCGGCCTCGAGAAGGGCAACGACGTACGACAGGGGGACTACCGCTGGCTGACGGTACGCGTCCCCGGCGAGCCGGGCACCGAAATCTCGCTGGAGCAGCCCGGGCCGCCGCTGCACGACGAGGCGACCGCGGCACAGCTGCGGGAGCTGGTCGCCAAGGGGGCACTCGTGGGCCTCGTCTTCATCACCGACGATGCGCGCGGCATGTACGAGACCCTCAGGGCGCGGGGCGTGACCGACTTCACTCAAGAGCCCACCGACCACTTCTACGGCACTGACATGGGCGTACGCGACCCCTTCGGCAACCCGATCCGGATTCTCCAGCAGGGAAAGGTCGCCCAGGAGGCGACGGCCTGACCCATCGACCAGCCAGTCGAAGGATCGGGTCGGATTAGGCCCACTGCCGCGTCGCGGCAGTGGGCGGCGGCAGTCGAGCCGCGCCGCTGAGCGCTTCGCCGACGGTGTTTCCCCTTGTCAGAGCCGTGGGCGATACTGGACTTGAACCAGTGACCTCTTCCGTGTCAGGGAAGCGCGCTTCCAGACTGCGCCAATCGCCCGAGGTGGAGACGGGATTTGAACCCGCGTACACGGATTTGCAGTCCGTTGCCTCGCCTCTCGGCCACTCCACCGGGGAACACTGCTCCCCAAGGGGATTGGGCGAGACTCGCTCCGAGCGGACGACGGGATTCGAACCCGCGACCCTCACCTTGGCAAGGTGATGCTCTACCAACTGAGCCACGTCCGCGCAGGCCCGGGACGGCTGCCCGTCCCCGGTGCGATCTGAAACCTTAGCCGAGCCTAGGTCCGAGGACAAACGGCCCCTGTCCCCGTCGGCCGTCCGCAGAGAAGCATGATCAGCCATCCGACCCTGCGGCGACGAGGAGCTGTGGCCAGGCCGGTCAGCACAACCAAGCGTGGCGGCCGCCGGTTCAACTCGACCACCTCAGGGTCCAGCACGATCGCCAGCACCGCCTGCAGACCAGGCTGCGACTCGACCCGTGGCAGCTCTATCAGACGCAGGACGAGTGGTCACCTTCGCATCGCGACACGCCGATTCCGGCCTGCACCAGTGACCACTCGCCCGACGCGGATTTCCCAGGCCTTGAGCACTCCGCGGCTGCGAAAGGATTTGCCTATACCTGGTCTGGCGAATTCCCCCTGGACACGCCGGCTCGCGCACCGGAACCTTGATGCATGACTTCGTTCCGGTACTGCGTCGTCGGTGCTGGAGCCGCGGGCCTGGCAGCGGTCCAGGTGCTCACTGCGCAGGGCTTCGATGTCGACTGCTACGAGCAGAGCGATCGGGTCGGCGGCCACTGGCACAGCGACTACGAGTCGCTGCACCTGATCACCTCGCGCGACGTCTCCGGTTTCGCGGGGCATCCGATGCCGCCGGAGTTCCCGGTCTATCCCAGCCGGGACCAGATGCGGGCCTACATCGAGTCTTTCGCCGACCGGTTCGAGCTGCGTCGCCACATCACCTTCGACACCGAGGTACTGCGGGTCGAGCCTGACTGGGCGGGCGCGGCGCAGGGTTGGTGGGTCGAGACCTCGGACTGCCGGCGGACGCACTACGACGGCGTCCTGGTGGCCAACGGACACCTGTGGGACCCGAACCTGCCCGAGATATCCAAGGACTTCACCGGCCTGTCCTTGCACTCCTCGGAGTACCACAACGTCGACGACATCAAGGGTGACCGGGTCCTCGTCGTAGGTTCGGGCAACTCCGGATGCGACCTGGCCGTCGACGCGGCCAACGCGAGGCTGACCACGGCGGTCTCCGTACGGCGCGGGCAGGTGTTCCAACCCAAGGCGATCTTCGGCCGCCCCCGCGCGGAGCTGAAGTGGCTGGCCCGGCTGCCGCCAGCACTGCAGGAGCGGGTCACCCGCGCACTCGTACGTATTGTCGTCGGGCCGCCCGAGGTCTATCGCGGGCTGCCGAAGCCCGTCACCCGCAACCTCAACAAGCAGCCCCCGGTGGTCAACAGTCTGCTGCTCTACTGGATCCAGCACGGCCGGATCGATGTCGTGCCGGCGATCGAGAGGATCGACGAGCAGGTCGTGCGCTTCGTCGACGGCACGGTGCGCGAGTTCGACACCATCCTGTGGGCCACCGGTTTCCGTGCGAGTCTGCCGTTCCTCGATCGAAATCTGCTGCGCTGGGAGGACGGCGTGCCGCTGCGTACGGCCGCGATGACCGTGCCGGTCGGACTGCAACGCCTCTACTTCATCGGCCTGGCCGCGCCGCGCGGACCGCAGCTGCCGGTCTACTCACGGCAGGCGAGTCTGGTCGCCCGGCTGCTGCGGCTCACCGAGGCCGGGACATCGCTGGCGGGCGCCTTCGACCGGCAGATCGCCGACAATCGGATCGACATCGTCCGGCCGATCTGGAACGGCCAGATGCAGGCGTCCGAACGCATCGTCACGGCTCTGGAGAAGGCGCGCTGAAAAATGGCGGGCCGGCTCGACGGCAAGGTCGCCCTGATCACCGGGGGAGCGCGGGGCCAGGGCGCGGCACACGCGCGGCGGCTCGCGGAGGAAGGAGCCCACGTCTTCACCGGTGACGTCCTGGACACCGACGGCGAGGAGACCGCCGCGAAGCTTCGGGCCGACGGCCTGGCGGTGGACTACCTCCACCTCGACGTGACCTTGCCGCAGGACTGGAGCAGAGCGGTCGGCACTGCCACTGAGCGCACCGGGGGTCTGGACGTGCTGGTGAACAACGCGGGGATCGTCCACGTCAACCCGCTCGTGGAAGAGACGCTGGAGGACTGGAACGCGCTGCTCGCGGTGAACGTCACCGGCGTGCTGCTCGGCATGCAGGCGGCGATTCCGGCATTGCGCGCCCGTGGCGGTGGCTCGATCGTCAACATCGCGTCGATCTTCGGGCTGGCCGGCGCGAGCGGCTACGTGGCCTACTGCGCCAGCAAAGCTGCGGTCGTGATGATGACCAAGACGGCGGCGCTCGAACTTGCCGGCGACAACATCCGGGTCAACGCCGTCTGCCCGGGTGGCGTTCGGACCGCGATGAACGAGAACGAGCCCGGCGGCGGGGTGGTGCCACTGACGCCGATGGGTCGGCGGGCCGACGTCCGGGAGATCAGCGGGGCCGTGCTCTTCCTGGCCAGTGATGACTCGACGTTCGTCACGGGCACGGAGATCGTCGTCGACGGGGGCTACCTGGCCCGGTGAGCGGGCCTCAAGCTCGCGGGGGAGGTTCCTGATCCGGCGGTGATCGACCGCCGGATCAGCGCATGACCAGCCCACCACTGATCACGATGGTCTCGCCCGTGAGGTACGAGCCCGGGGTGCTGCCGAGCTTCCAGACCCAGTCGGCGATCTCCTCGGGCGAGGCGGCCCGACCGAGCGGTACGGATTTGACCGCCTCGTCGATCCTGCCGCCAGCGAGGGTGCCGGGCGTGGCGACCCAGCCCGGGGCAATCGCGTTCACGGAGATCTGCTCAGCCGCGAGCTCGATCGCGAGTGATCGGGTGATCGAGACGATCGCGGCCTTGGACGCGCTGTAGAGGAGTTGGCCCCGCGACACGGCGAAGGCGTCGATCGAGGCGAAGTTGACGATCGCCCCACCGCCACCGTGCGTCCTGATCACCGCCACTGCCGCCGCCGTGACGTGCAGCGTGCCGAGCACGTTGACGTCGAAGATCCGGCGGTAGTCGTCCTCGGTGTAGTCGGCCAGCGTCGAGGTCGGATAGATCCCCGCGGCGTTGACGACGGCCCGCACCGGCCCCGCGTCCCGCACCGAGCCCAGCGCCGCCTCGACTGCCGACCGCGAGCGTATGTCGACGGCCAGCGGGACCAGGGACTTCCCCAGCTCCGCGTGGATCCGCGCCAACCCGGCGGCATCGAGATCCAGTGCGAACACCCGCCAACCCTCGGCAACGAACCGCTCCGCAACCGCCAAGCCCATGCCGCTCGACGCGCCGCTGACCACCGCGCTCGGACCCTGATCCGCCATACCGCGACTATGGACGCCCGCCGGGCCCATGTACAGCACCGCCCGACTTCGCGCCGACGCCCAGGCGATGCCTATGGCTGTGCTGGGACATTCCGCCAGGATCGGACAGGTTCAGAGCGTCGCGCGCCGAAGCAGCTCCGCCGCCATTCGGATCATCTCCTGAGTGGCTGGGGACAGCCGGCTGCTGGACTTGGTGACGAACGCGAACGTCTCGTACATCGGTGGGTCGAGGGGCGCCCAGCCGAGGCCGTCGTCGGAGGCCGTGGCCGTCAGCAAGGACCGGGCCACGACCGCGTCGGCGACGCCGCGCGCGGCCAGCGCGACCGCCGCCGCGGGCAACTCCACCTCGACCGCCGGTTCCAGCACCACGCCCGCCTTTCGGGCCCGCTCCGCCAGTTGGCGCCGCGTGGGATCCAGCTCGCCCCACAGCGCCTCCGGCAGGACCAGCGGCATGCTCGCGAGCCGCTCGATGCTCACCGGACTCGCAACCCGGGCCGGATCGGCACTCGCATATACCACCTCGACGGTCCAGACCGGCCGGGTGATGTCGAGTCCAGCCGTATCGACCGGCAGTGCCACCAGGCCGGCCTCCAGCCTGCCGTCCCCGTACGGCATCGGCGACCTCGGCCGAGTTGCGACCCAGCATCCGCACCCGTACGCCGGGATGGAGGTCTCGGAATCCGGCGACCAGGTCCACGAGCAGGAAGTGATGAGCGCTGCTGAACGTGCCGAAGGACACCGTGCCGCCGGTCAGGGTTCGCACCGGCCGTACGACATCGACGGCCTGCTCGGCAGCCGCGAGCGCGGCCCGAGCCTGGGGCAGCAGCAACTGGCCGCCATCCGTGAGCCCCAGCCGCCGATTCGTCCGTACGAACAAGACCACGCCCAGCCGGCTCTCAAGTCGGCGGATCTGCTCCGACAGGCTCGGCTGCGCGATGTGCAGCGCCCCCGCGGCTGCGGCGAACGACCCGTGCTCGACCGCAGCCACGAAGTACTCCAGCTCCTGCAACGTCACTGGCGACGGCATGTCGCCGAACCTACCGCCGACTCCGGCCCGGAGTCCGGTTCCTGCGTCGACGGCCCGGATGAGCTACGCGCTGGGCGGTCCGAACCACCTGGTCAGCGCCTCCTGAAGCCCGAGGTCGGCGCCCTCTCCCACCCAGGCCACGTATCCGTCAGGGCGGACCAGCGCGGCGGTGGGAGCGGGGACCGGGCCGAGTGCCGGCAGCTCCCAGCCGCCGTCGTACCTGGCGTTGACCAACTGAACCCGATCGGCCCACGGCCCGATGTCCAGCGCGGCGGACTCGTCGAGGTTGAGCAGCGCCGGGCGCGCGCCGTGCAGCAACGTGAAGACCCGCAGCGGACCGTCGACCGTGACCAGGTCGAGGTCCGGCATCCGGCGCCCGAGGAGCGGGTGTCCCTCGCCGAGGTCGTAGTGAAGGCCCAGACCGGACAACTCGGCGGCCAGGCGTTTGCGAGGCTCGTGCATGCTCAGGAACTCCGCGACGTAGTCGCCCAGGGCCTTCGTCCGGTCGTCCGTTCGTCGAAGCGCGACCTGGGCCATCGTGTTGTGCAGCACGCGAGCGGCGACCGGGTGGCGCTCGGCATGGTAGGTGTCCAGCAGGCTCGCAGGTGATGTGCCCTTGACCACCTGCGCCAGCTTCCATCCCAGGTTCACCGCATCCTGTACGGCGATGTTCAGGCCCTGCCCCCCGATCGGCGGGTGCACGTGCGCGGCGTCGCCGGCCAGTAGCACCCGTCCGACCCGGTAGCTCGCGGCCTGCCGAGTCATGTCGGTGAACCGCGAGATCCAGACCGGACTATGGACGCCGAAGTCGGTTCCGTAGATCCTGACGAGGGCCTCGCTGAGGTCGCGCAGGGTGGGCCGCGTGCCGGACTGCACTTCCTGCTCGGTGATCACAACGCGTGCCCGACCGCCGTCCGCTCTGGCGATGGCATGGACGCCCTGGGCGTCCTTGCGCAAGCCCCACGCGACATCATCGGACATCTCGACCTCGGCGATCATCCAGCTCGTGGTCGGGTCCCAGCCGGGAAAGTCGATGCCGGCTGTCTTGCGGATCAGGCTGCGCGCGCCGTCGCAGCCGACCAGGTAGTCGGCTCGCATCGTCTCGCCGTCGGCCATCTCGACGTCGACTCCTGTCTCGTCCTGGCTGAAGCCGGTCACCTCGAGCGGTCGATGGATCGACACGCCGAGCTCGGCGACCCAGCCCGCGAGGATGCGTTCGATGTGGTTCTGCCACAGGGCCAGCCCGTACGGGTGCCGGGTGGGGAAGTCGCTGATGTCCAGCGGGTTCAGGTGGAAGCCGACCACCTGGGCGATCTGACCCTCCGAGAGGAACCGATCGGCGATGCCGCGCTGGTCGAAGACCTCGATCGTGCGCGCGTGCAAGCCACCCCCGCGCGAGCCCGCAACGTCCGGGCTGGCCCGCCGCTCCGCGACGGCGACGTCGACCCCCGCCAACGTCAGCTCGGCCGCGAGCATGAGTCCCGCGGGGCCTCCGCCGACGATCACCACGGGGTGCCCGGTCATCGCCGAGCCCCGGGAGTTCTTGCGACCAGTGCCACCTGATCCTCGGTTGCGCTCATCCGTCGTGAGCTTAGAGGAGCGCCGTCGTGGAGCAGCGGTTCCCGGCAGCTCGCCGACGTCGCGAACAGCCTCCGATCAGGGCCGGAGCAGCACCTTGATCGCGCGGCGCTGATCCATCGCCTGATAGCCGTCCGCGGCCTGGTCGAGGGGGAGTTCGAGGTCGAAGACCTTGCCGGGGTCGATTTGACGGTTCCAGATGAGGTCGATCAGCTCCGGCAGGAATCGGCGTACGGGGGCGGGGCCGCCGTGCAGGTGGACGTGGGAGAAGAAGATCTCCTTGCCGGGCAGCTGGACGTCGTGCGCGACGCCGACATAGCCGACGTGGCCGCCGGCGCGGGCGGACCGGATCGACTGCATCATCGACTCCTGGGTGCCGACCGCCTCGATCACCGAGTGCGCGCCGAGGCCGTCGGTCAGGTCCTTGATCCGCTCGACACCCTCGTCGCCGCGTTCGGTCACGATGTCGGTGGCGCCGAACTCGCGGGCCAGCTTCTGCCGCGGCTCGTGCCGGCTCATGGCGATGATCCGGTCTGCGCCGAGCTGCTTGGCGGCGAGGATGCCGAGCAGGCCGACCGCCCCGTCACCGACCACAGCCACGGTCTTGCCGGGTCGGGCTTCGGCCGCCACGGCGCCGAACCAGCCGGTGCCGAGCACGTCGGACAAGGCCAGGAAGCTGGGGATGAGGTCGTCGTCGGGCAAATCCGGGGTGGCGACCAGGGTGCCGTCGGCGAGCGGCACCCGCAGCAGCTGCGCCTGGCCGCCGGTGGCAGCGCCGGCCTGGCGGTTGACGCACGACGTCTGGTAGCCGGCGGCGCAGATCTCACAGCTGTTGTCGGAGGCCGTGAACGAGCCGATCACGAACTGGCCGGGCTTGACCGTGGTGACCTCGGCGCCGACCTCCTCGACGAAGCCGACGTACTCGTGGCCCATCGGAGTCGGCCCGTTCACCTCGTCGAAGCCCCGGTACGGCCACAGGTCGGAGCCGCAGATGCAGGTTGCGGGCAACCGGAGGATCGCGTCGGTGGGCTGAAGAATCTGCGGATCCGGACGCTCTTCGACCCGTACGTCGCCAGGGGCATACATCACAACACCGCGCATCGCGGCCCTCCTTTGATCTTGATCGGCTCTTACCTCGGACTAGGGGCACAATTCCGCGCACTCTGGGAGGCGTCAACAGCGCATGCTCGCCGTGGGCGGACCGCTCAGAAGTGGCGCGCCTCGTCCCACTCCATGGGGGAGCGGTACTCGACCGTGCGCTTCGCTGCCGCGTCGAGCTGTTCAGGCGTCAGGAGGATCACGGTCCGTACGCTCGCCCCGCCAGCCTCGCCAACGGCCAGGGCAAAGGCAGCGGCACTCTCGTTGTCGGGGAGGTCGGCGACGGCGAACGCGTCGTGCTCGCCGAACGCGAAGTAGAAGTGCTCCAGCCGTCCGCCGAGACTGTGCGCTGCTCTCGCGATCGCCTCGCGTCTGCCGCTTCCGCCCTGCCGTCGCAATCCCTTGACGCCTTCCACCGTGTACGTGGCCTGGAACAAGAATCTCGGCATGAAGCACCCTCTCTGCGGTCGGACCACGCTGCGGTCGTCGTCCAGGTACCGACGATAGGGCTCCCCGACCCCCATTCGGGAGCCCCTGTCAGTACATCGCAACCGGCAGGCGGCACAGGCAGGCCGGCCAATCTTCGGTCGGACGCCGCGACAGCTTCGTGCCCGGCGCGGTGCTGCGCCGACGACGTCGAACCAATCCTCTCGGCCGTGCCGTGTCAATGGCTCCGCTGAGCTGGCTGCTGATTCGGTTCGTGATACTGGCATGAGTCGGTCACCCGGCAGGGAGGACACCATGACCACTCCGAATGACTCCAACACCAAGCTGTCCGGCCGCCCGCCCGTTGTCGAGCTGGCCGTGTGGCAGACCGCCCGTGATGAGCTGTTGGTCCGCGAGAAGGCCCACACCCGCGAGGGCGACGCCATCGCCGCGGCCCGCCGACGGCTGCCGATGGTGGAGATCGACGGGACGGTCGAGGTGGTCGGAGCCGACGGTGCGGTCCCGTTCCGGAACCTGTTCCAGGGCCGTGACGAGCTCGTGGTGTACCACTCGATGTGGTATGACGACGCGCCGTACCAGGGGCAGTGCGAAGGTTGCACCTTCAACCTCTGGCACATGAGGGACGCCGTCTACCTGAACGCCCGCGGCGTCACGTTCGCCGTGCTGACCTCGGGCCGCTGGGACGAGATTGCTCCCTACGTGGAGTTCATGGGCTACACGCAGCCGTGGTACTCGGTGCGCGGGGTGGAGGACCGGCTTCTCACTGAAGAGGGGCACCTCGTCTGCTACCTGCGCGACGGCAATCGTGCCTTCCTCACCTACTCCACGACGGGCCGCGGGAACGAGCCGGTCGACGCCTCCCTCGGCCTGCTCGACATGACACCGTACGGCCGGCGTGAGGGCTGGGAGGACAACCCGGACGGCTGGCCCGAGGCCCCGCAGGTCGGCGCGCCGGTCGGCGGGCATGGTGCCGCGATCTGCTGGTACTGGCGCTCGGACGCGGATGGTAACGCCACCTGGGGCCCGACCAGCCGCCCCGCCGCGCAATGGACCCGCCCAGGCGCGACTCCGGTGTCGACCCTCGGCCGGCACAGCCACCACCACTGACATTGATGATCGTGGGTCCGGGCTGGCATCGCCGAGCCGCGGCTCGAACACCTCATTTGTCTACGGCATCCGAGTTCCGTACGGATCAGATGTTCCTGAGTTGGCTCGTTTGGTGTCAGCACGGGCTCGCCGTGGGCCGAGCCTACGTTGGTCGGCGTATCTCCGAGTTCGGCTCGCGCTTGCGCGCATATTCCTTCGCTGACCAGCGAATCGCGATCAGCATTCCATCCCAGAGACCACTATGGCAAAGGCCAGCTCATGGGCCCATGGAGCGAGCCAAGCGCCGACAATCGCCAGCCAGGGCCGATTCGCTACTCCAGATACTGTCCACCCGACGGCGAAGACCACGGCCGCCGCTAACGCCGGGACTAGCGTCCCGACAACGATGGGCGTCGGTCCGCACAGCGGTAAGAGCAACCAGGCGGTGGAGAGATCACGTCCTGTCAAAGCCCAGTACCACCCGGTCAAGGAATAGCTGAAGGCTGGCAGCCAGAGGCCGATCCAGACGAGGCCGGCGACCAGTGGAATCCGTCGCACTGCCACATTCCAGAGCTCGCGTCGCCATATGTACATAACAATCGGCACGGCAAGTGAGAGCACGATGCCGTAGAACGGCACACCGTAACCCAGGAACATGGAGCCGGTGATGGCGGCGGACAACGCCAGCCGAAGACTCCGAGCACGACCGAACCTCGATGTATCGGCTCCGCTGGTTGGCTGCTGCTTCTCGTCAACCATCATCGATCTCCGTTCGCGGTTGAGGCGAAATCGTGCAGCGTCGAGCTCTGCGAGTTCCGCGAATCAGCGTGACTTGAGAGCAGGGTAGGCGCGACATGCTCCCTTGAAGCAGCAAAGCGCCGCCGGGCCGCCGCTATTTGCGGCCACCATCATGAGTCACGTCGTCGCGGCAGCGCATGGCCCACTTGACCCCCGGATGGCCGGGCGACCTAGTTCACGCTGACCCGAGCGTCCGCCCATGTCGCAGTGGCGTGTATGCCCAAGGACCGTCGACGATACGAGCGGCATCGGTGTAGGCAGCGCTGAAAGCAACTCTGAGCAGGAGTGATGGATGACGAGAATCGAACTCGCATGACCAGCTTGGAAGAACGGGCGGAATCCGCCGTGCGCAGGCTACGAGTGCTGGGCGCGCTGGGCGTGATCGGCCGCACGTGACCGCGGCTCACCGGGTTCGAATAGCACGCAGACAGCACGACCTGACCGTTGTCGGCTCGGCCGGACAATCGAGAGAAAAGCTGGGGGCGGTCGGTCGAAAGGCCTGTAGCCGTTCCCTATTCGTGGGCGCCGCGCAGGGAGCGGGTGATTCGGTCGTTGTCCGGGTCTATCACGAAACAGATCAGTGTGACTTTGCCGTGATTCCAGTCCTCCTTGTCCGGAGTCAGGAAGTCGAGGTCAAGCCGTGAGTCTGCCAACTTCAGCCCGACGTAGGATTCGAATGCGGACTTGCATTTCTCGCCCGCCGTGTCTTCTAAGGCCGCATCCCCGGGTTTGATTCCCGCCAGGGTGCTGCGTGACATGACCTCCTCCTCGTGCTTGACACCACAATTCACAACAATGGGGTCCTCCGATGGGTAGACAATGTCGCGGATGCACATGCCGGTCCGGAGATCCTCCCAGTAGACCGATTGTCCATCGGTGGTGTCAGCCGGGGACTCGGTGGTGTCGACCGGCGAGTCGGCGGCACCGGCCTCCTTGTCACCCAGCAAGAGGTCGGGGAGCATCAGTTGGACAAAGACGATCGCTAACAGCACCGCCACGCCGCCGACAACACCAACAATCTCCCGCCGACGATTGACCTGGCTCTGCGCCGCCATAGAGGGAGGGGCATTCTCCGTGTCTGTGCTGCCCGACCAGGGCGGCAGAACCCACGAGGGGGGTTCGGCTGGAGAGTGAGCTTCTTCGTCGGTACGGGCGGCATCCGGTGGCCGGTCCGCCGGCGGATGGGGATCGCCCAAGGCCGCGTCTCGTATGGCGAGAAGGCGCTCGCGGAGCTGGAAGAGGTCCTCGCCGGCTCTTGCTCCGCCGACGGGTGCCTCGGCGGTGACCCGAGTTCCGTCATGACGCCGGAATACCATCTTGTAGTACATGTTCGTGATGGCCGCTGAGCTGACGCCCTTGAACTCGATGGCGGCAAGCTCGCGCCAGGGAATGGGCCTGGCGTGCAGCGTGTTCCTCACGATCACGCCTTTGCCATCAATGTCGAGGCCATTCCCGAAGCTGCGCACGCCGAGCACGACCGACACTGCCGCCAACAGCAGAAACAGTGGTAGCCACCACCACTCGTGTGGAGTCTCCGGCGTGCCGTCATAGATGCCTTCCGCAACGCACCCAGCCGCGCCGGCCAGCCACAGCGCCAACCAGACAACTCGGAATCGGGCGCGCAACTCAAATGTGTCGGGCGGCCGGTCAGCAACGGGCAGTTGGGACATTAGGTTTCTCCGAAGTATTCGGTGCCTGCATCATGGCCCAAAGATCGAATCGACGGTAGTCCATTTGCCCACTCACCGTCCGCTAGCTCGCTAGACAGGCCGACAGCCAGCGGGCGTCGATCAGATGAGAGCTGGATCAAGCAGAGGGCCAGCTGCCCTGACTGGTTCCGCGTCAAGGCACTGTTCTCTTGTCGACACCTCTTGCGTATCCAGGCATGTCCCGCCTCGTGCTGGGTGCGTGCGAGTCCGCTGGCACCCACCTGACTTCGCCTGGGACTGTCAGGAAATCGGTGGAACTGGCTGGTCTGATCCGAGAGGAGACAGACGTGACTGACACGATCGACGACGTGGCAGCAGCCAAGAGGAAGCCGCCGGCCGTGCCGGTGCTGGATGAGCAGGGTGTCGCCGAGCAGCTGGTCGCGCAGGCCCGCGCCAAGGGCATCGATCTGGTCGGCCGACGGGGTTGTTGACCCGGTTGACCAAGCAGGTGTTCGAGACCGCTCTCGAGGAGGAGATGTCGGAGCACCTGGGCTATGACAAACACGATCCGGTCGGGCGGAACCTCGGCGACTCCCGCACGGGGTCCGGTCGAAGACGGTGCTGACCGAGATCGGACCGGTCGAGATCGACGTGCCCCGCGACACCGACGCGAGCTTTGAGCCGCAGATTGTGAAAAAGCGGCAGCGTCGGCTGACCGGGGTTGACGAGATTGTGCTGTCGCTGACCGCCCGCGGTCTGACCACCGGGGAGATCTCAGCGCACTTCGCCGAGGTGTATGGCGCGTCGGTGAGCAAGGAGACCATCTCCAAGATCACCGACAAGGTCGTGGAGGAGATGGCCGCGTGGGCGAACCGGCCCCTCGACGCGGTCTATCCGGTGATCTTCATCGACGCGATCGTGGTGAAGGTGCGTGACGGGCAGGTCCGCAACAAACCGATCTATGTCGTCATCGGGGTCACGGTGACCGGGGAACGCGACATCTTGGGCCTGTGGACCGGCGACGGCGGCGAGGGCGCCAAGTTTTGGCTGCAGGTGCTCACCGAGCTGAAGAACCGCGGCGTCGCCGACGTGTGCATCGCGGTCTGCGACGGACTGAAAGGTCTGCCCGACGCGATCACCACCGTGTGGGAGCTCACCGTTGTTCAGCAGTGCATCATCCACCTGCTCCGCAACACGTTCCGGTTCGCATCGCGGAAGTATTGGGACCAGATCGCCCACGACCTGCGGCCGGTCTACACCGCAGCGACCGAAGCGGAGGCGCTGGCCCGGTTCGAGGAGTTCGAGCAGAAGTGGGGCAAGCCGTATCCGGCGATCAGCCGGCTCTGGCGGGCGGCCTGGTCGGAGTTCGTGCCGTTCTTGGACTACGACGTCGAGAGCCGAAGGATCATTTGCAGCACAAACGCGATCGAGTCGCTGAACGCCCGCTACCGGCGGGCCGTCCGGGCCCGCGGCCACTTCCCCAACGACCAAGCCGCCTTGAAATGCCTCTACCTGGTGACTCGGTCGCTGGACCCGACCGGCACCGGCAAGGCACGATGGGCGATGAGGTGGAAGCCCGCCCTGAACGCGTTCGCCATCACCTTCCAGGGCCGGATCAACCCGGCCGGAAACTGATCATGAGACCAGGTCAGATCCACCGTTTATCTGATACTTCCCTTCGCCTCGATTGGCTGGCAGGTTGGCTGGCAGCACAGATCAGCAGTAAGCCTCGGAGGAGGGCAGCGGATCGCGAGTTGGGCTGCAATAATCCTTGCTGGAGACGACTGGCGGCTCGAGGACCTGGCTGGAAGACGTCTTCCTGGTCCAGGCACTACCTTCTGGATCCAGAGGAGTCCCTGGGAGTGGTGGGGTTTCGATAGTGCGGTGATAGTAAGCAAGCACAGCCGCCCACCGCGCCGACCAGCGGTCCTCCCCACGGCACGAGCTCAAGAATGACGCGCCGCCATCGCAAGCTTGGAAGTATTCGACGGCATGCGTGGGAGCACCGGCACGAGTGTGCGCGCTCAGCCGTACGCGACCGATAGTGACCGTGCGGAGCCGGTCGAGCAGATCGCGCAGCTCGTCGGTCACAGCGGTACGACCGTCACCGAGCTGGTCTATCGGCACCAGCTGCGTCCCGTGATTCAGACCGGCGCGACCGTCATGGATCGCCTGTTCGCGCCCGGTTCAGGGCCGGCGTAGTCAGGCGGATAGGCAGGCAGCAGGGCCGAAGCGAACCGCTTGGAGAAAGTGAATGTGGCGCTGACATGGGTGGGCGATGCTGGGTTCGAACCAGCGACGCCGCCCTCGTGGGTGACACTGAGTGCTGAGCGGGAAATCGGCTCGTGACTAGCGTCTACGTCGAACAGTAACGTCTCGGCGACACGGCCACAAGTGGACAGCACAGGCCAGAATCGGACTGTTATCCTGCACGTCTGCTGCACGTGATCATGGTCCGCGGTGGCTAACCGGCGGTCGTTCGGCCAGCTCCGCAAGCTGCCCTCGAAGCGCTGGCAGGCGTTCTACACCGGCCCGGACACCGCACTGCACTACGCGCCGAGCACGTACGAGGCGAAGATCGATGCCGAGGGCTGGCTGACCGACGAGCGGCGGCTGATCGCCGCGGGCGCCTGGACCCCGCCGGAGCACAGGTCCGCGCTGACTGCCAAGAGCTTGACGGTCGCCGCGTACGCCGGACCGTGGCTGGCCGACCGGCCATTGAAGCCGCGTACTCGGGAGCATTACCAGTCGTTGCTCGACCGCCAGATTCTGCCGACCCTCGGGCACATGCCGCTGAAGGCGCTCACGCCCGTCGTGATTCGTTCCTGGCATGCCGGGCTCGGCAGCAAGACGCCGACGCTGCGAGCGCACGCATACGGCTTACTGAGGACGATCCTGACGTCGGCGGTGCAGGACGGCCTGATGCCCACAAACCCGTGCCACATCCGCGGCGCCGGCTCATCCAAGCGGGTGCACACGATCAAGCCGCTGACGCCGGCCGAGCTCGGCGTCCTGGTCGCCAGCATGCCGGCGAAACAGCAGCTGCTGGTGCTGCTGGCCGCCTGGTGCGGGCTGCGGTTCGGTGAGCTGGCCGAGCTGCGCCGCTCCGACGTCGACGTCAAGAACGGCCGGCTGAGGGTGCGCCGCGGTGTCGTCCGGGTCAAGGGCGGCAAGATCATCGTCGGCACGCCCAAGAGCGAGGCCGGCACGAGGGATGTGGCGATCCCGCCGCACCTGATGCCGGCAGTGCGGGCGCACCTGAAGGAGCACGCCGAGTTCGGCCGGGACGGGCTGCTGTTCCCGGCCAGCGGGGGAGGGCAGCTGTCGCCGTCCAGTCTCCGCGGCCGCGCGCCGACCCGGACACGTGGCGGCTGGGGTTTCTACGCTGCCCGGGTGGCCGCCAAGCGGCCGGATCTCCGCTTCCACGATCTCCGACACACCGGCGCCGTCCTGGCGGCCGCCACAGGCGCCACGCTCGCCGAGCTGATGGCCCGGCTCGGCCACTCGACCGCCGGCGCCGCGCTGCGCTACCAGCACGCCGCGCAAGATCGCGACGCCGAGATCGCCCGCCGGCTGTCGGCGATGGTGGACCGGATGTCATGAGGGGACGACGCCGAAGTACGACGGTCGATCGGCTGGTGTGGTACGACCAGGACGGCAGGCGGTACGAAGAGTCACGGCGGATGCTGGCGCCCGGGTCGCTGGGAGCGATCCCGCGCGGGCAGCGGCTCGTGGATGTCCACTGCCGAGCGGATCACTTCATTGCGGCGCTGGTTAGGAACGCCGGGAGCGATCCGCTTTTGTACGTTCCCCGTGTGAAGGGCGCTGTGCCTGCTTTCGTGCTGGTCGACGACCTGCTGGCCGTGGCGTTCGTCTCTGCCGCCGGCGTGCCAGTACCAACAGTCGGACCGGTAGGAACCCCCCGAGCGTCGTTCCCGATCTGGTGCGCCGAGTGTCGGCGGGACTTCGACCTCTCGGCAGCGGACCTGCAAGCGAAGCGGACGCCGCAGCCGACGGCCCGGGTGCCGTGTCTTCACGTTGACTAGTGCCCTCCCGTTGCTACCGTTGTCCTAGCAAGTCCCGCTGCGGGCCGACGATCGGCCCACCGGCTCTGAGCGAGTCGGATTACGCGTGTGAGGCGAGCACGCAGAATTCCTCGATAGGAGTTTTGCCGTGCCCTCACGCCAACGTGAGCAAGATCATCGCCTTGCGTCCATCCAAGACACCGCGGACTATCTCGGCACATCGACCAAGACCGTCCGCCGCTACATCGCCGCCGGCCGACTGAAGGCCTACCGGCTCGGCGCCCGCGCCGTACGCGTCGACCTCGACCAGCTGGACGCGCTGCTACAGCCGATCCCGACCGCACGATCGAACGGTGACGCGGCGTGAGCGGCCCGCCAACAAACGAACGGCGCCCCCGAGAGGGCGCCGACGACGAGTCCGGGCAGGACGTCAAGGCCACGATAGCGCCGATCCGGCAGCCGGCGATGAAGGCCGCCGAGCGTGCCCAGCTGATGACGGTAGCCAATGAGCGTGCCCGGCTTGCCAAGGACGACGTACGGGCGTTCGCCGCCGAGCGAGTGGTGCAGCTGAACGCGCAGCTGGAGGCGGACTGGAAGGCTGAGGATTTCCAGCTCGAGCAGATGGTGGACCAGCTGCAGGATCTGGCCGAGGCTGCGAACGAGCGCATTGCGGCCGAGTGTGACCGGTTGGGCATCCTGCCCGAGCTGCGCCCACAGATGCACGGCGGGTTCGTCTATTCGCACGTCAAGAAAGAGCGCCGAGCGCAGCTGCGCCAGGTGCTCAAGGACGAGAACGACGCGGCGGTCAGGCGGGCCAGCCACGCGATCGATACGTGGCGCACCAACACCCGCGAGGCGCTTGTCCGGGACGGGCTCACCAGCGCGGCCGCGGTGGAGTTCCTGGACAGTCTTCCGACGCCCGCTCAGCTGCTGCCAGAGATCAACATCAAGGCGCTGAGCGCGAAGCGGGCCAAGCGGTGAGCGCCCAACTTGCCGAGCGGAGGGTCCGGCCGCCGTTTCCGTTCCGGCTGTCGCGCTCGCGATGCACAGCTGAGAACCGCTGCAGCGCCGCCACGGTCGTCGTCGAGGAGTGGCGCATGCACCGGCTGTGGGGCAACCAGTGGCACGCGTTCGACCTCCCCATGCTCGATGCGCAGCACCCGTGCGTCGGGTGCCCGGTGCTCGACGTCATCCGAGAGGGCCCGCGGTGACCTCGCTGCAGCTGCCCACCGTCGAGGACTACTTCGGCCCGAACCCGGCTCGGCCCGTTGAGGAGCCGGCACCTGTCCCAGATGGGACACCTGAGCCTCCCCGAGAGACGGCCGCCGACATCGACGACCGGCTACTCGCCCACGAGCTGCGCTCTCAGCGCGCCCGGCGCCGCGCCCGGGACATCCTCAACGCCGAGCAGCTGGGAGCCATGCCAGCGTTCGATATCGGCTCGCTGGCCGACGTTCTGGCCCGCCCCCGTCCGCCGGCCAGCCGGGTCGAGCAGCTGATCCCGTGGGAGGCGTCGACGCTGCTCACGGCGCAGCGGAAGGCCGGCAAGACGACCCTGAGCCTGAACCTTGCGCGGTCGCTGATCGATGGGAGCGACTTTCTCGGCCGGTTCGGGGTCCGATCACTCGACGGTGACGTCGCGCTGCTCAACTTCGAGGTATCAGCCGGCCAGCTGGCCCGATGGGCGGCCGACGTCGGCGTGCCGGCTGATCGGCTGCACCTGGTCAACCTCCGCGGCCGCCGCAACCCGCTCGCCGTCGACTCCGACCGGGCCGAGCTCGCAGCGCTACTCCGCGCCCGCGGGGTCGAGCTGGTCATCTGCGACCCGTTCGGCCGCGCCTACACCGGCACCAGCCAGAACGACGCCGGCGAAGTCACATCCTGGCTGGCCGAGCTCGAGCGGTTCGTGCGCGGCGGCGTTGGAGCCGTCGACCTGGTGCTCACCGCGCACGCCGGCTGGAACGGGGAACGTACCCGCGGATCGACCGCACTGGAGGACTGGGCCGACTCGATCATCACCGTGACCCGAGACGACACCGACGACGGCCACGGCGAGCGCTATCTGCGCGCAATCGGCCGCGATGTCGACCTCGACGAGGACCAGCTGCACTACGAGCCGGACACCCGTACGCTCACCCTGGCCGGCTCCGGATCTCGCACCACGACGCGCGCCGGCCGACGCGCCGACCAGCTGCGAGACGCCATCCTCCGAATCGTCGCCAGCCGGCCTGGTGTCAACGGCGCCGAGGTCGAGCAGCAGCTGCGCGTCGACGGGGTGAGCTTCCAACGCGGCCAGGAACGCAAGGCGCTCGCCGAGCTCGTCATCGCTGGCCAGCTGATCCGAACGGACGGCCCGAGGACCGCGAAACTGTACTCGCTCGCGTCAGCCTCCCCGACCCTCCCCGACCCTCCCCGCGGGGAGGCTGGGGAGACTCCCCAGACCCTCCCTATAAGGGGGGGTCTCCCTGAGGGTGGCTCGAAGCCTGAGCCTCCCCAACTCTGCTCGATCTGCGGGGGACCCATGACCGTCGTCGAGGCTGGCCAGACTACGCACCCCAACTGCGAGACGGCCGGTCTGGGTAGCGGATGACCACGGCAGCCGACGCGCTCGACCGAGCCCTGGTGTCACAAGCTGCCAGAGGCTGGCGGCCCGCATGCTCCGACCCGAACGATCGCCGATGGCTCAGCGAGCACAAGGCCGAGCGAGACGAGGCCGCCCGACTGTGCACCGGCTGCGCCGTGCTGGCCGAGTGCGCTGCTGCTGCGGACGAACAGCGCGAGACATTCGGGGTGTGGGGAGGCGTCGACCGCACCCGTCGCGGCCACCAAGACACCGGCGATGGGTAGCGGCGTGCAGCGGCTGTCCGGGCCGCTGGTCATCCTGCAAGGCCCCGCCCTGCTGCATGCCCGGCACCTGCTGGCGCTCGGTGTGCAGGTGCTCAGGCAGCGCGACGGCATCACACCGCCGGCCGCGATCGTCGACCTGGTGCGGGCCGTCACGGACGCGGCTGAGCAGTACCGCACGTCCCCGCCGGGACACGGGGACGTCCCCGCGGCGGATGGTGCGGCAGGCTCGGAGACAGCGCAGACCGGCCGGCTGATCTGCACGACCGAGGAAGCGGCAATGATCTTGAAACTCTCCACACGGCAGGTGCGGCGGCTCGACCTGGCCCGGGTGTCGAAGCCCGGCGCACCGATCCTGTTCGACCGCGGCGACGTCGAGGCCTACGCCGCCGGCCGGGTGACCTCGTGAACGCCGGCCTGGACGCCATGCGTAGCGCGCTGGCGTTCCTGCGAGCGCAAGCCACCAACGACACCGAGGCCCGCCGGGTGCTGGTCGCACACAGCGACCTGGAGGCGCTGGCCGTCGACCTGGCCGACATCGCGCTGCTGTTCATGGGCTACCTCAACGGCGACCCGGTGCAACATCTTGACCTGATGTTCCGGGCGCTCGACGAGCACCGGCGAGAGGCTGACTTCGACGAGTCCGGCTCGGGCCAAGGCCAAGAGCCGGAGGTGCGGCAGCTGGCGGCCGCCCGGTGCAAGGCGCTGACCGGCCTGGAAGCGTTGGCGCTGATCAACGCCCGCAAGTCCGATGAGGCCCTGGACGATGGAGGCGGGTCGTGCTGATCGAGAACGCGGTGCCACTGGCCGAGGTGGCGCGGGTGATGAAGCGGCCGCTTGCCCAGCTGAAGAGCGACACGGCCGAGCTGCAGATGTTCGTCGGGGAGGACTGGGCCGGCCGGGAGGCGCTGTCCCAGGCCGACGCCGCCGGGCTGGTCTCGGGTGCGGCACGCCGGGAGCGGGACGAGCGGGCCGCGTGGCTGGATCATGTCCGCCGTACGGAGCAGTGGGAGACGGACCGGGAGCAGACGCGTCGGGACGCCGCCCAGGCGGCCTACCGTGTCGCGGTCGCCCATGGCGCTGGTGACCCGGCCGCCGCTGTGGCTGCGCGTGACGCCGGTGTGCAAGCCGCGGAGGAGTTCGAGCAGAGCCACCCGGCGCCCGAGCTCAACGGAGCGCCGACCGCAAGGAACCTCTTCGACGGCGCCATGCAGAAGATCCGGAGCGTGCTGTCATGACCGCGGAGAAGGCCGCCGGCGAGCGGCTCGGCCCGTTCCCCGCCGAGTGGGGAATCCCGCCCGGCTCCCAGTTCTCCGACGAGCGAGCAGCCTGGATACGGCGCATGGTCACCGGTCAGCGTGACCTGACATCAGCGCAGGTCCGGATCCGCAATATGCGCCGTCAGCTCGAGCTGCACCGACGCGCCGTTTTTTGGTAGGGCAGCCGCCTGACTCCGGCGCAGTCAGGCGTTTTTTTCCGAATCGGGGCGAAACATGTCTGGCCGGGCGTTGATCATGAAAATCGGGCGGATTGGTCGATTGTCGCGCCGGACTTAACCAGCCAACCGGGCAGGCGCGAGCTGGGACCATCGGTCTGCGGCACTTATGTCACAAGTGCTCGGCGGTGTGTGTCCGAACGCGATTGACTTGCGGGTCCTCGGTTGGGCGTACCTAAAATCGGCGCCCGCCGGATTAATGCGTGAGGTCTGCCCACACCGTTGAGCCGTCCTGCCTGTGCTGCGATCACTGCCCGCGCGCCTGCAGCGCGACAGGAGCTGGCGGGCGAGGTCAGGTGAAGGTCGACTCCGAGTCGGACACACGGCAACAGCCTCAGGGAGCGCCGGGGTCCGGCATCGGTTCTGAGGTGCCGCGGCGGAGCCAGTGATTGCCGCCAAGGTCGTACGCGATCATGGTGCCGGCGATGAGGTCGCGGTGGTCTTCGCTGGTCTCGAATGCCACTGGCACGTCGAAGGCCACCTCGGCGACGTCGCCGGCGCGGATGATCGATGCAAGGGGGCGCCAGCCGGGAGCATGATCAACATGCTGGTATCTGACGTCGAGGGCGGGAACGTTGCTGTCGTTCTCGACCCTGGCCCGGAGCTCCCTGGTCATGGTGCGACCAGGTTTCCCGATCCCGGTTCCCGATCTCCACGTGATCGCGCCGCGGACGAGTACAGCTTGGCGGAAGTCCTCGCGCGCCCGTGCAATCGCCCGTCCGTTCATTTCGGTCGTGGTTAGTTCGTTGGCTTCCTTCGCAGCACGTGCACTTTCCTCGGCTGCGGTCGCACTGCGCTCGGCTTGACGGATTGCCTTCTTGGAGTCTTTGCGAGACACCAGCGCGAAGATCAACGCAGCGATTGCCACCAGGAAGGCGCCGACTTGCCCGACTGCGGACCACTGATCAGCGTGCATGGGCCGGCAGCCTACTGGCCGCTCGTCGAGGCCTGTTCCGCGAGCGCTCCGAGCACCTGGGCGGCGAGCAGGCGCAGCTGCTCGGCTGTCATGGTGGCCAGGTCGGGCAGGGGCGGTGTGGCGGGCGCTGCGGGTGCCGCCGGTCCCATGTGGGACCAGTCGAGCGACCCCATCGCTCTGCGGAGGTCCTGGTCGGCGACCTGGGTGTACTTCATGGTCGAGGAGACGTCGCGGTGTCGCAGCATGCTCTGGGTGATGCGGATGTCTCCGACCGCGCGTTGGACTCGCGTCGCGCATGTGTCCCTCAGCATGTGCGCTGTCGCGGTGGCGGCCCCGCAGCGTCTGAGAACCTCAGTGATGGTGACGGAGACCTGGATAGGTCGGACATGGCCGAGGGGAGTGTCGGAGGGGAACCAGTAGCCGCGGGTGGGCATCTGGACGGCGAGCTTGGCGACCTCGGGATGGACCGGGATGGAGGCGGTGTAGTTGCCTTTGCCGGTGACGGTCAGCCAGCCGGCGGCCAGGTCGAGCTGTTCGGCTTTCAGTTGCGCGATCTCGTGGACTCTCAGCGCCGCGAACAGCGCCAACCGGACGTAGGCGTGTGACCGGGGCCCGAGCCTGAGATCTAGCATCCGCTCGACCACCTCGTCGCTGATCGGCCGGGCGTGCGGCGCCGGCCGCTTGGGGCGTGGCATGCCTCGGGTCAGGTCGCTGTCCGGGTCGTGGCCGTACAGGCGCAGCCACTCCGACCACTTGCGGATCGCCTTCCAGTAGGTGAGCCGGCTCCACGGGCTGATGTCACGGGCCAGGTAGGCCACGACGTGGCTGCGGGTCAGGGTCAGCGGGTCGCTGACGCCGGCATGGTTCACCAGGCCCTGCAGCACCATCTTGTAGGTCCGGTGGGTGGCCGGGGTGGCGCCGCAGGCGATCAGGTAACGCATCCACTCGGCGATCAGGTCGAGGTCGGGCGGCCGGCTGTCGTCGTCGCGGACCAGGCGCAACGCATTCGTACGGGCCATGTCAGGCCCGCTGATGGTCGGGCCGGCTCAGCCGGTCGAGGACGCCCTCGACGTCGAGCAGGGCGGCGAAGTCCTGGAACGCGCCGACCAGCTCGGCGTTGTCGTCGAGGCCCATCACGGCCGGCATCGAGGCCAGCAGCTCCCACGGGTAAAAGTCGGCCAGCTCCGGGGTGGTGGTCATGACCGCTCCCCGCCGACTCTGGCCGTAACCCGCAGCGTGTCGAGCATGTTGAGCAGGTGCCGGATCTGATCGATGCAGTCGTCGACCTGCTCCCTGTCCTCTGGCGAAATCGGCAGACCTAGCTGAAGGCCGCCGACCCGTCGGCGCAGGCCGCGCGCGACAGTTTCGAGATGGGCGGCGGTGCTGGCCCATGTCTCGGGCTGTTTCGCCGCACTCATGACCGCTCGGCCCGACGGATCGCGGCCAGCTGCGTACGTGCCGTCGCGAACACGACGACAACGGCCGATGTTGTTGCGGCCAGCTGGCGCGGCTCGATCTCGGTCGGCTTGCTCGGCCAGGTGATCACGAGCGCCTCCTGAGGTGCGTCATTTGACGCAGGTGTCCCATCTGGGACACCTGGCTCACGGACGAGGTGAACGGTGATGACGTGCTCGCCGGCGACAGTGCCGCGGGCAAGCTCGTAGGGCGATGATGGGGACACGGCGGACTCGCTTCCGTCGAGGCCCCGGTGAGCGCCGCGAACGCGAGCCGGGGCCGCCTTGTGGGGGGAATCCCACGAGGAGAGCGCCGCTGACTCTGCACGTATCCTGCACGAGCCGCGTGACTTGGGGTGTTTCCCCTTGTCAGAAGGGTGGGCGATGCTGGGTTCGAACCAGCGACCTCTTCGGTGTGAACCCGGTTCGCCCGGGCTGTCGGCCTGGCGTTGACGCTCAGCGAGCGTACGTGAGCGTTCGGCCTGGTGCACCTAACGGCATAGTCATTGTCAGTCAGTTCGTCAGGCAGCCGGCTGGGCTTGTCCAAGCCACAGCTCTGGGGTCCCCGCGCGCAGGTCACCACTTTGGCCATTGTTATCGGCGGCTCTGAGACGACATTGGACGTTCACACGTGGCGCAACCGCATCGCGGCGCCGCCGGATACCTCGCGCAGATCATCGCCGTATGGGGATACGAACTCTCGGAGATCGAGCAGTCCGTGATCTCCGCCGATGATGACGACGACGACCCCAACGATGATATTGGCCCGTGAGGGCCACGCGCTCGGCGTGGCCGCCTGATGCGTGAGCTACGCGCAGTCGCCCTGACACAAACTCACCAACGCAGATTCAGTCGTTTAGAGTTCTAAAGTGCCGGCCTACCAGATCACGCAGTCGATCTACTCGAGTGAGCCCTACTCGCATCTACTCGAGGTAGTCAGCAACTATTGCAGGGATCATTACTTCGTCACGGGTGAGGACCCCGAGGACAGGCTGGACAAAACTACCCTGCTACAGCGCTGGAGAAACCGCAACGGGACGGTCGACGCGTCTTGCCATGCCGTGGTCTACCCATCGCGCCTCCTGTACCACGATCTAGGATCCGGCACGTTGGTGCGCATCGAAAACCTCCGCTCGTCTCGGAGCTCGCGCCGTCTGCATGATGCGGTGCAGCACCTGTTCGACGAAACACCGAATGCAATAACATTCGACTCGCATTTTTACTGGGACGAGGCGACTGCGTGGCTAGCGCGGGACATCGCCAGCAAGATATCGGGGGTGGGCAATCAGCGCGTTCTCCTCACCCTGGATGACGAGGTACTAGGTATCAAGAGCAATCCGACGCTGACGTTGCAAGAACGCTTCGTCCGGCTCGACGCTGAAACCGAGCAATCGTTGCCGGCCCCCCTCAGCTACAGCGTCCTGTCGGGCGCGCTGGCGAGGTCAATACCTGAGACCGTCTGGTCCAAATTCAGTGACACTGCAAAGGCTTGTCTTCAAACCGGTCAGGTCGCCTACGACAGCTTCGACGGCATCTCGACCATCCGCCTGGAGACGTCTCCAGCGGTCATCGCCTTCGCGAAGGCCCTAGAAGACACCGTCGTTCAGCGCTTGCTCGTGCCATTTCGTGCGTTCGTCCAGATCGGACACCCGATCCCGGACGGCGGATCGGGGCGCCTTAACCGACTTAAGAGCTACGTGACGACGGACTCTCCTCGAAGTCTGGAGCTCGGGACCCTGGCCGCGCAGCTCGAGCACATGGACACCTCCGACACGTCGACCTTGCCCCCGACGGGACGGGTGTACCTGCAGTTCATCTCCACCTTGAGTGACCCCGGCTTCCTGCAGCACGAACTGCCGAACGCCCTACTCGATGTCACGCGGACGTATCGCAACCCGGCGGCCCATCCAGAATTGCTCGATTTCGCACGTTTGCACGATTTCGCACAATTGCTCTTGGGTGAGGCAGAGGCCCGGGGGCTGTTGGTGCGGGTTATAGAAGCCACCGAGCCAGTCCGACTCAGGTAGCCGACATGCAGACAGCAACGAGCCGCAGCAGCGCGAGTTCTACCTCGCGGATTGTGTGCGAACTGATCTGTTGAAGGACGCGGGAGGCTGGACGGCCCTCAAGCGACTGCGGGCGGGCGAAAGGCCTATCGATGTCGTACGGTTGTTGCGAGCGCTCCGGAAGGATGACCAAGCGAGCCAAAGAGTCGAGCGCCTTGATCAAAACACTTGAGGCGTGCTTGGCAGCTCCTGGCCCTGTCCGGACGCAGCTCACGCATTACGAGCGGATTGAGCCCCGTTGCGTGGTGGGCTTTCGGGTGATTCTCGATGCCTACTCCGCCGCCGGGATGGCGGCGATGGGTTCAGTATTGCTGACGGGTTTGAGTTGTGCCATGGAGCCTTCGGACAG
>Ga0081539_10001071_pt1 | contig 49980 bp, 45 predicted proteins | sample TabmetS4T2R2_FD_71023 | JGI IMG/M metagenome (GOLD analysis project Ga0081539, IMG submission 71023) | Tabebuia heterophylla rhizosphere microbial communities from the University of Puerto Rico - S4T2R2 | ecosystem: Host-associated > Plants > Roots > Rhizosphere ... | reverse complement strand
GCGGGCGAAGTATCGTACACGCGACAGACAAACAGGTAGATTTCAATCAGTAGGTTTTCCATGGTAAGAAAATTCTACTGAATCTGCCGTTTGTCTGTCTTTTTCAACTACTGATTCGCATACTTATATTTTCCACCTCGGTTAAAGTCTGGCGCGTATTTTCCACCCCGTTTAAAGGCTTGCGCCGAGGGGGCGCGGCTTCATCCAAGGTTTCTCGAAACGCATCTGAGCGGTTGTTCTTATGCCCAATGTGCTGCGGAAAATTTCGAGGCTGGTCAGGTATCGGAAGTTCGAGGCCGCGTTGATTACTCCGGTGCGCAGGCCGCTCGTGAGGGCTTTCAGAAAGCTTCGACTCAGGCGCAGGCTCAGGTGCTGCGCCAAACAGCCGACGCCCCCCGTGCTGGTTTACACGATGGCGAAGGTGGCCTCAACCGCGGTCACGGAGGCGTTGCAATCAATCGAGGGGCTGAACGTCTTTCAAATCCACGTCATCTCGTCGGCGAGCCGCCAACGCCTGCGCGAGCGTATGAGGCGGCGGGGGCTTATCGGCGTCAGGCAGGACGTGGCCGCCCTCGAAGACCTCGGCCAAGTCATCGAGGAAGAGATCGTCAAGCCGGGTCGTCCGGCGAAGATAATCACGCTCGTCCGAGAGCCGATTGCGCGTAACGTCTCCTTCTACTTTCAAAGCCTCGACGTTCTCTGGCAGACCGAGAACGCGCACGAGCGGATTGACTTGGAACGACTGTTGGACGGATACCACGACAGGTTCACTCACGACGTCGCGCTCGAATGGTTCGACCGCGAGTTTAAGCCGACGCTCGGCATAGACGTTTACGCGCACCCGTTCCCGCACGACGCGGGTTATATTCGGATTGACTCCGGGCCTTACGAAGTTCTCATCATGCGGCACGACCTCGAAGACCGCTTGAAGGAGAAACTTCTGGCCGACTTCATCGGAGTCGGCGGCGTCTCGCTCGCTCCGAAGAACGTCGGCGCGCAGAAGCCTTACGCCTGCGCGTATCGTGAATTCATCAGCCGCGTCAAACTGCCGGAGGATTACGTCAACCGCCTGCTCGACTCGAAATACGCGCGCCACTTCTACAGCCCCGAAGAGTTGGCGCGCCTGCGCGCGAAGTGGTTGAAGGGAAAGGCCGCGGAGACAGCGCACCCCAGCCCGTCCGTCTCGCTTGCCGGCAGCGCCGGCTGAACCGAATCAGGTTAAACGCCCCGTGAAAAACCCCTCCCGCCCAAACGTCCCCGGCCCCGCCGGTAACCGCTTCTTCAGCCGTCTCGTCAAGGAAAGCCGGCGCGACCCGCTCAACTTCATGCTCAAGCTCGCGCGCGAGTACGGCGACCTCTCGACGTTCCGCGTGGGGCGCGACCAAGTCTATTTCGTCAACAGCCCCGAGGGCGTGCGCGACGTTTTCGTAAACCACTACGACAACTTCCTGAAGGGCCGTGGGCGCGCGCGCGGTTGGAAGCTCATCGGACAGGGAATCCTTCTGAGCGAAGGCGAACTGCACAAGCGACAGCGTCGTCTCGCGCAGCCGGCCTTTCATCGCCAGCGCATCGCCGCCTACGCCGAAGAGATGGGCGCAGCCGCCGCGCGTTGCAGCGAGCGCTGGCACGACGGCGAAACTTTAGACATCTGGCCCGAACTGCTTCGTCTCACGCTCGGCGTGGTCGGACGCACGCTCTTTAGCGCCGATGTCGAGTCGCAAAACGACGAGGTCGGGAGCGCGTTGAAGGACGTGATGGTCAGGTTTCGCGCCTTCAAGCTGCCGGGGTCGGGGCTTCTGGATCGCCTGCCGCTGCCGCAAATCCTACGCCTTCGACGCGGCCAGCAGCGCCTGCGCCGAATCGTTCTCAAACTCATTGATGAGCGGAGGCTGTCGGGGCGCGACCACGGCGACCTTCTCTCGATGCTTCTACTCGCGGAAGATGAGGAGAGCGCTGAAGTGATGACGCCGGAGCAGGTATGGCAAGAGGCGTTGACAATCTTCGTCGGCGGCTTCGACACGATTGCGACCGCGCTGATGTGGACTTTCTACGCGCTCTCTCGGAACCCTTCGGCGGAGTCGCAACTACACGCCGAACTCGACGCCGTGCTCGAAGACGGACGCGCCGCGACGTTTGAAGACCTCAAGCGACTTCAATACACCGAGCGCGTTCTGTGCGAGGCGATGCGACTTTACCCGCCCACTTGGCGGCTCGTACGGCGCGCGCTGCGCGACTTCCCCGTCGGCCAACACGTCATACCGGCTGACGCGCTCGTCGTCGTCTGCCAGTACGCGATGCACCGCGACCCGCGCTTCTTCCCCGAACCCGAAGCGTTCGATCCCGAACGTTGGACGCACGAGGAGAGAGCGTCGCGTCCCGCCTATTCCTTCTTCCCCTTCGGCGGAGGCCCGCGCCGCTGCCTCGGCGAGTCGTTCGCGATGACCGAGGGCGTCGTGCTGCTCGCCACGCTCGCGCGACGCTGGCGTATGCGTCTGGCCGAGGGCCACAAGGTCGAGGTCTTGGCGCAGCACCTTCTGCGCGCGAAGTGGGGGATGCGAATGCGACTTGAGCGACGTTAACTTTCGTTACGCGTCGCTCGTCGCCCGCCCGCGACGGCGCGCACCAGCGCACGCGCGACTCCGCCGACGACGGGAAGGCGCAGAAGCCTGTTGCGCGCTTGGAAGGTCGCGGAGTCGTAAATCACGTCGTACTCTTTAGCCTTAAAGAGCGAGAGCGAGCGCAGGAAAGCGGCGGCGGCGCGCGCCTCCGCCTCTTCGTCGCGCGCGAGCGCGGCGTTCTCTTCAATCACAGACTCGTAGATTTCGACGAACTCCGCGACGAGACTTTCGCGGCCCGCCTCGGCGCGCACGCGTTCTGAGACGCGCGCGGCCTCGCCCGCGTCGTAGCGCGCGAGCGCCCGTTCGATGTCGCGCCCAAACTCCTCCGGCGTTGACTTCGGCCCCATCGCGCGCATCCCGAAGTTGTCGCGCCGCAGGCGTTCAAGCTCCGCCGTTGTCACGACCGGCCCGAGCCGCCGATACCAATAGACGACCACGACCGCGCCGACCGCCAAGGCTTCGAGCGCCGTGCGCGCTTTGGCGAAGACCACGTCGTAGCCGGCAAGCAATTCCTCTGGCCGCTCGCACGGACGGCCCACGCCGATGCCGTAAACGTCGAGCGCGACGCCCGCGCGCACGCACGCCGCGCGCGCCGCTTCGAGGAAAGCGTTCTCCTTCGTCTGGTTGCACAGTATCAGCGCGCGACGCGGACGCGCGGGAAGCGGCGGGCGCGGTCGAAACTTCTCCAAGTCAACCGAGTGCAAGAGCACGCTCACGCGCTCTTCCGGCACGCCGTGCTCGAAGACCAACTTGTCGCGGCACTGTGAATCAACGGCCACGCAGCGCAGCACGCGCGGGAAGCGCGGCGGCGCGTCCATCGAGAGATACCAGTCGTGGCAGACGTAAATGGCGGGCGTTGTGGGGAAGCGAAGGAGCGCCGTCGCTGTCTCGTCCGCGTGCTGCCCGTGTATGATGTCGGGCGGAGAGTTCAACTTGTCCAAGTCGTCAACGACGGGCACGGTCTCCCTTCGTATCTTCTCGGCGAGCGCGCCCGGTCGCGGGCTGTAGAGCACTGGAGAGTGGCCCGCCGCGAGCAGGCCGCGCGCCAACTCGAAGGCGTACATCTCCGTCCCCGTGCGCTCGCGCAGCGAATGGTTCGTAATGAGTACGGTAAGTTTTCTCATCGTAGGACGTGACCGCCGCGTCCGTCCTGTCAGAACTCGCGCGGCGTTTCATATTGATATTACAAGCGGTCTAAAATGGGAAGCCCGCGCGCGACCGAGCGCTCGCAAGCCACGGCGCGCGAGGCCCTTCAAAATTCCATGACACAGACGAGAACCGTACGCGCGCCGCGCGGCGCGCGACTCAACTGCAAGGGCTGGCATCAGGAGGCCGCGCTCCGTTGCCTTATGAATAACCTCGACCCGGAAGTGGCCGAGCGTCCCGAAGACTTGGTCGTCTATGGCGGCACGGGCAAGGCCGCGCGCGACTGGCGCTCGTTCGACGCAATCGTCCGCGAGTTAACCCGTCTTGAGAACGACGAGACGCTCCTCGTACAGTCGGGCAAACCCGTCGCGGTCTTCCGCACGCACGAGCTTGCGCCGCGCGTCCTCATTGCGAATTCAAACCTCGTCGGCGCGTGGGCCAACTGGGAACACTTCCACGAACTCGAACGCCGTGGGCTGATGATGTACGGGCAGATGACCGCGGGCAGTTGGATTTACATCGGCACGCAAGGCATCGTTCAAGGCACGTTCGAGACCTTCGCCGCGATGGCCGACCGTCATTTCGGCGGCACGCTCGCGGGCAAGCTCGTTCTATCGGGCGGCATGGGCGGCATGGGCGGCGCGCAGCCCCTCGCGGCGACGTTGAACGGCGCGGTCTTCCTCGGCATAGACGTTGACCGCGAGCGCATCGAGCGGCGCGTCCGAACGGGCTACTGCGATAGGCTCGCCGTTGACTTGGACGACGCGCTCCGCATCTGTGAAGACGCAGTCGAACAGAGGCGCGCGGTCTCCGTCGGCCTTGTGGGAAACTGCGCGGAAGTCCTCCCCGAAATCGTCCGGCGCGGCGTGAAGATTGACGCCGTCACGGATCAGACGAGCGCGCACGATCCGCTAAACGGCTACGTGCCCGCGGGGCTTAGTCTCGAAGAGGCGGAGGAGTTGAGACTGAGAGACGCGAGCGAGTACGTCGAGCGTTCGATGAAGGCGATGGCGCAACACGTCGAAGCTATTTTAGCGTTGAAGCGCGCGGGCGCGGTCGCGTTCGATTACGGAAACAACATCCGCAAGCAGGCGTTCGACGCGGGCGTCCGCGACGCCTTCGAGATTCCCGGCTTCGTGCCCGAATACATTCGCCCGCTCTTCTGCGAAGGGCGCGGCCCTTTCCGTTGGGTCGCGCTTTCGGGCGACCCCGAAGATATAAGACGCACCGACGACCTCGCGCTCGAACTCTTTCCACGCGACGCGACGCTCGAACGCTGGATGCGTCTGGCGCGCGAGCGCGTGCAGTTTCAAGGACTCCCGGCGCGCATCTGCTGGTTGGGCTACGGCGAGCGCGCGTTGATGGGCGAGGCGATGAACGAGTTGGTCAAACGCGGCGAACTCCGCGCGCCCGTCGCAATCGGACGCGACCACTTGGACACAGGCTCGGTCGCCTCGCCTTTCCGCGAGACCGAAGCGATGCGCGACGGCACTGACGCCGTCGCCGACTGGCCCATCTTAAACGCGCTCCTCAACACGGCGAGCGGCGCGTCTTGGGTTTCGTTCCACCACGGCGGCGGCGTAGGGCTGGGTTATTCACTGCACGCGGGCCAAGTCTCCGTCGCCGACGGCACGGACGAGGCCGCGCGTCGCTTAAATCGCGTCTTGACGAACGACCCCGGCCTCGGCGTCGCTCGACACGTTGACGCGGGTTATGAGGAAGCAGAAGAGACCGCGCGCGAGAAGGGCTTGAAGATTCCGTTGCTCGACGCGGCAGTTGAAGATGAAGGCAAATGATATTCACACGACGCCTTCGCCGAAGGTCGTCAAGGAGGTCGCGGCGGGCGTGCGCGCCATCGCGTTCTTCGAGGCGCTCAAAGGCACGGTCGTCCTCATCGCGGGCTTCGGGCTGCTCTCGCTCGTCCACCGCGACCTCGAAGACTTGGCCGAACGACTCGTGCGTCACTCCCATCTCAACCCCGCGAGCCACTACCCGCGCGTCTTCATAGAGGCCGCGGCGAACACAAGCGATTCGCGACTTCGGACTCTCGCCGCGCTCGCCTTCGTCTATTCGACGGTGCGCTTCGTCGAAGCCTACGGGCTTTGGAAGATGCGCGCGTGGGCCGAGTGGTTCGCGATAGTTTCCGGCTGCATCTATCTGCCCATCGAAGTTTACGAGTTGATAGAGCGCGCGACGCTCATCCGAGCGGGCGTGCTCGTGCTCAACGCGGCTATAGTCGCCTACCTCCTCTACGTGCGTCTGTCGCGCACGGGCCACATGGTCGAGGACGCGATACACCACACCGAGGCCGAAAACAAAGTGCGCAAGCTTGAGCGCAAACTTGAGAAGGCGCGCGAGAAACTCTGAGGCCGTCGCGGCTTCACGCGCGGAAACTGCGCGCGCCGCGACGGGCGCGAGCGACTCCGACGCAAGCACGCGGAAGAGAACGCGCGTCTCGTGCTTCAAACAGAGACGCGTGCGGTTTAGTCGGAACGGAGGACACCGAAATGCGGCGCGCACGAATTGCCCTACTGCTCGCGCTCCTGTTTGTAGTGGCGATGGTCTTCTACGTCCAGCGCGCCGCGCGCGTGCGCGTCGAGACCGTGCGTTTAGAGAGCCGGGCGTTGGGGCGCGCGGTTTCATACGACGTTGTGCTCCCGCCGGGCTACGACCTTCTCACCGAGCGCCGGACGCGTTACACGGTTCTATACCTCCTGCACGGATGGGGCGGCAACCACGCGTCTTGGCTCTCAAGCACCTCGCTCAAAGACTACGCCGCGCTCCACCGTCTCATCATCGTCACGCCCGAAGGCGGGAACGGCTGGTACACCGACAGCGCGACCGAGGCGAACGAAAAGTTTGAAACTTACTTCGTCGAAGAACTGATACCCGACGTTGAACGACGCTTCCGCGCCGCGCCCACGCGAGCCGCGCGCTCCGTCGCGGGAAACTCCATGGGCGGCTACGGCGCGATAAAGTTTGGACTGAAACACCCGGAACTCTTCGCGCTCGCCGCCTCGACGAGCGGCGCGTTCGACGCCGCAACGCGAACGGACGACGACTCGCTCATGCGCGTCTTCGGCCCGGCTGATTCCGATGCTCGCAGCGCAAACGACATCTTCAAACTCGCGCGCGAGTTCCCCGCCGAGCGAAGGGCCGCGCTGCCCTTTCTATACTTCGACTGCGGCACGAAAGACCCTTGGCTCGCGTCGAACCGCGCGCTCGCAGACCTCCTGCTCGAACGCGGAATCGCGCACGAATTTCGCCAACTTCCCGGCGAACACAAGTGGGGCTATTGGGACAGGCAGCTTCAAGGGATTCTACGGCTTACGGAGGAACTCGCGCCGCCGCCTTAAGTGCGTAAGTTGAACCGCGGGAACAAAAGCAAACCACAGAGGCACAGAGGACACTGAGATTGCACAGAGTAGAATTTAGAATTTGAGATTTGAAATTTGAAATCCTCTGTGCATCCTCCGTGTTCTCTGTGCCTGCGGTGGTAATTCTTCGCGCCATGTTAAAGATGTCTCGAAGGTCAGCCAGAAAACACGAGGTGAGTTTGGCGATGAAAAGAAGCGTGCTTCTCATCATCCTTTCGCTAATCCTCTCAGCGCCCGCGGCGCGCGCGCAAAGCACGTCGCAAACCGCGCCGACGCCCATCTGCAAGGAGGGGCGCGTCTGCGTCGAGGCCGTACAGTTCGAGAGCAAGCTCGTCGGCGCGCAGCTTCCTTACAACGTCGTCCTGCCCGCCGACTACAAGCGCGGCTCGTCGAAGCAGAAGCGTTACCCCGTAGTCTATCTCCTGCACGGACTCAAGGGCAGCGCGAACGACTGGGTGTCGGAGCGCGCGCACATCGCCGCTTACGCCGCGCAGTATTCGTTCATCATCGTCACGCCCGAAGGCCGCGACGGTTGGTACACAGACAGCGCAAGCGTGCCGAACGAAAAGTTTGAAAGCTATTTCGTAGAGGAGTTGATACCCGACGTTGACCGACGCTTCCGCACAATCGCTTCGCGCGAGGCGCGCGCGGTCGCGGGTCTCTCGATGGGCGGCTACGGCTCTCTGAAGTTCGGACTGAAGTTCCCACAGCTTTTCGCCTTCGCCGCCTCGATGAGCGGCGCTCTCTACGCAGCCTCTTATCCGAACGGCGAGCCGACTCCCGGCTGGGTGCGCCCTTCAATCGAGCGCGCATACGGAGCGATTGACTCGGCGACGCGGCGCGACAACGACATCTTCCGAATCGCGCGCGAGCTTCCCGCCGCGCGCGTTGCGTCGCTCCCCTTCTTCTATCTCGACTGCGGAACTGAAGACCCGCTCGTCTTCAACGACAACCGCGACTTCTCCGCGCTCCTCATCCAAAAGAAAATCCCGCACGAGTTTCGCCAGCTGCCCGGCACACACAGTTGGCCCTACTGGGACACGCAGGTTCAAGAGATTCTAAAAATTGCCGCGCGGAAACTCTCTCCCGCGCGAGTCGAGAAGACCGCGAACGCTCGTTAAGGCTTCGCGCCTTCGCCGCCGGCAATCGCTCAAACGAGGACTTGGCCGATTGAATCCGTCAGGCAAAGCAACGCACGACACGAACACGCCGCGACAAGACGCGAACGCTTCAGCAGAAGACGCGAACGCTCCGACAGTCGCGGCGCACGCCGACGCTTCTGTGCGCGCGCACACTTCAACTCAACTCACGCGGCGTCGCCTGTTCGTCTTCGTCCTTCTGCTCTGCGGCGCGTTCCTCTTCCGTCTGGGATACGGGTTGTGCTCGCAGTTCCGCGACGCCGACACCGTGCAGATTTACCTGCTCGGACTCAAGTTCTACACGACGGGCGCGTGGCCCTACTTCGGGCCTGACGTGCTCTTCGGCGAGGTGCAGATGCCCGGCGCGTTGCAGGCGCTTCTCGTCGGCGCGCCGTTTTACGTGCTCCCTCTGGCCGAAGCGCCTTACGTCCTTCTCAACCTCATCTCGTTCGCGTCGCTCTGCCTGTTCGCTTGGTACTGCTGCCGCCGTCTGCCCCGCCTGCCGCGCTGGTTCGTCTGGTCTTGGCTTCTCACGTCGCCTTGGACACTCGACCTCTCGACGACGATCTACAACCCTTCCTACATGCTCGCCGGCGGCATACTCTTCTTCGTCGGCGCGCTCGAAACCTTCCCCTTCACGCGGCGCAGTCTCGTCGGCGCACATGCGGCGAGCGCGCTCATGGGCTTCGGCCTCTTTTGGGCGATGCAGCTTCACATGTCTTGGGTCGTGCTCGCCCCTTACGCTCTCGCCGCGCTCGCCTTCAGGTTCGCGGAAGGGGCGCGGAGGGGCTTCAACGCGCTCGCTTGGTTCGCCGCGGGCGCCGCGCCGTTGGCCGCGCTCCTGCTCCCGACCTACTTGAAGTACGGACTCGCGGCAGGCTCGGGCGGAACGGCGACGGTCGTGCGTCTCAACGCGGAGAACGCGACGGCACTGTGGGGCATACTCGTGCGCTCGCTCTCGTTCGCGAGCTTCGAGGTCGCGCGCTTCCTCGGCCCACACACGGAGGATCGCTTGACGCTCCTGCGCACCGCGCCGTGGCTCGCGCCCTTCGCGCTCTTCCTTCTGTGCGTGGGAGTCGCGCAGGTCGCCGCGCTCGTGGTCTTCTGGTTCGCGCGTCGGCGCGGGGATGCGGACTGGGCCGCGGTCAAGTACCTGACGCTCTTCAACGTCCTACTGCTCTACGCGCTCTTCCTCTTCTCGACGAAGCCGCCGCAATCGAACCACATCTACGTCACGCTCCCTCTGAGCGTGCTCTACGCCTTCCACTGCTGGGAGGGCCTGCTCGCGCGGCGCGGCTGGCGCACGTTTGCCAAAGCGGTCGTCGTCTGTGGCATCATCTTCCACGCGTTGCTCGCCGCGCATAACTTTTCGCGCATCTCCATCTACACCGAAAGGCGCGCCGCGCAGTCGGCCATAGACTCGAAGGACTACCGTTTACTCGGCGAGCGTCGCCCCGGCTCACTCTACTGAGCGCGCGGCGCGGCGAAAACTTTACGAACGACTTACAGCGAGACGCAGGAGCGCAAAATGAGACGAACAACAACAACAATCGCCACGCTCGTCTTCATCGTCTTCGCATCGGCGCACGCGCGCGCGCAGGAAGCCAAACCCGGCGAGGAACAGTCGGCGCGAGTGCGCGAGATTCAGTCGGCGCTGCGAGAGGCCAATCTCGACGGCTGGCTCTTCTACGACTTCCGCCGGAGCGACCCGCTCGCCTATCGCATACTCCGCTTGGGCGACCGCGGCGTAACGACCCGACGCTGGTTCTACTTCGTCCCCGTCGTCGGCGAACCCGTTAAAGTCGTCCACTCAATCGAACGCTTTCGCCTCGACTCGCTTCCCGGCAGGAAGATAATTTACCGTAGCTGGCAAGAGCTTCACGCGGCGGTGCGCGACGCGCTCGCGTCGGGCGGCTTGAAGAGCCGGCGCGTCGTGCTGCGCAAGATTGCGATGCAGTATTCGCCGCAGAACGACATCCCGTACGTCGCGCGCGTTGACGCAGGCACAATCGAACTCGTCAGAAGTATGCCCGCCGTCACAATCGTCACGAGCGCGGATTTAGTTCAGCAGTTCGAGGCGACCCTGACGCCCGAAGGACTCGCCACGCACCGCGAGGCCGCCGGCAAACTCCACCGCGTAATCATGGACGCCTTCGCCGAAATCGCGCGTCGCATTCGTGCGAATGAACCGGCGACCGAGTACGACATACAGCAGTTCATCGTCCGCCGCCTCAACGAAGAGGGCATGACCGCGGGCGGCCCGGACGTCTCCGTCGGCGCAAACAGCGCGAACCCCCACTACCAGCCCGACTCTCAGCACAACTCGCCCATACGTCGCGGCGACTTCGTACTCTTCGACGTGTCGGAGAAACTAAAAAAACCCGGCGCGATAGTCGCCGACCAGACTTGGGTCGGCTACGTCGGCGAGACCGTGCCCGATGAGTACGTCCGCGTCTTCAACATCGTGAAAGACGCGCGCGACCGCGCCACAGACTTCATTCGCCGCGCCTTCCGCGAGGGCCGCGTGATACGCGCGGCGGAAGTTGACGACGTTTCGCGCGGCGTGATTAAGAGCGCGGGCTACGGCGAATACTTCACGCACCGCACGGGCCACTCCATCGGCGAAGAGGGCCACGGCAACGGCGCCAACATTGACGACTTCGAGACGAGGGATTCGCGCCGCGTAATCCCGCGCACCTGCTTCTCCATAGAGCCGGGCATCTATCTCGAAGGCAAGTTCGGCATCCGCTCCGAGATAAACGTCTATGTCTCCGAAAGGGATATAGAAATCACAGGCCAGCCGATTCAAACCGAGATCGTTGCGATACTGAAAGACAAGTAGTCCAGTAGCCAGTAGTCAGTAGTCAGTAGGCGCTCCGCGTCGCGTGCGCAGCCGCTGACATTCTGACGACTCGCCGAAGATGTTTTTCTACTGGCTACTGCCTACTGCCTACTGACTACTGCTCCCATGCTCAACTTCGCCATTCAAACGGCGCGCGACGCGGGCCGGCTGCTCGCCGAAAAGTTCGGGCGCGCGCTTCAGGTCAAGAACAAGGGCGACATAGACCTCGTGACCGAGGCCGACCTCGCGGCGGAGCGTCTCATCGTCGAGCGCATACAGAGCCACCACCCGCGCCACGCGATTCTCGCGGAAGAGGCTGGCGAAGTAATCGCGCTTGGCGACCAGCGCGCCGAGTTCAAGTGGATTGTCGACCCGCTCGACGGGACGACCAACTACGCCCACGGCTACCCCGTTTTCTGCGTCTCCGTCGCGCTCGAACACGAGGGACGCATCGTCGCTGGCGTCGTCTATGATCCCTTGCGCGACGAGTTGTTCGCCGCCGAGCGCGGCGAGGGCGCGACCTTGAACAACCGGCGGCTGCGCGTCTCCGCAACGGCGGAACTCAATGGTGCGCTCCTCTGCACGGGCTTTCCCTACGACGTTCGAGAGCGCGGAGACTTCGCGCGCCACTTCCGGCAGTTCATCATGCGCGCCCAATCCGTCAGGCGCGACGGCGCAGCCGCGCTCGACCTCGCCTACGTCGCCGCCTCGCGCTTCGACGGCTTCTACGAGGAAGGCTTGAGGCCGTGGGACGTTGCCGCCGGCGTCCTCCTCGTCGAAGAAGCGGGCGGGCGCGTCACGCACTACGACGGAACAGACTTCGACATCTACTCGCAACGCATCGCCGCCACCAACGGCCTCATACACGACTCGATGCTTGACGTACTAAGGCAGTGATGAATGCGGAATGATGAGCGATGAATGAAGACAGTGGCGCGCTCGCTACATTCATCACTCATCATTCCGCATTCATCACTTCTTTCATCGGCCAAGTCGCCGCGGCGCGTGTCTAAATGGACTGTGAGCGCGCCGCTTCGCCGTCACTGAAGTCCCGTCAACGAGCACGCCGAAGGAAGTCCTGAATGATAACGCCCGGAACAGTCTTGCAGAACCGCTACGCCGTCGAGCGTCAGATAGGCGAGGGCGGCATGGGCGCTGTCTATCTTGCGACCGACACGCGCTTCGGCTCGACCGTCGCGCTCAAAGAGACTTTCTTCGACGACCCCAGCCTGCGCAAAGCCTTCGAGCGCGAGGCGCGACTCCTCAACCGCCCGCGCCACCGCCGAACCGCTTCCCGCCGCCGTAGTTTAGCCGGAAGGATTGACACGGAGAACACCGAGACACAGAGAACGCGAAGATTAACTGCGACGCTCTCCGTGCCTCAGTGTCCTCTGTGTTGAAATCCGTTCGACTAAACACGACTGAAATCCCGCCACGTCTAGCGCAACGCCTTTTGCCTTACGTTTCGACGCTGAGTTATATTCTTCTTGAGAATTTAACGCGGAGGGTTGGCAGAACGGCTATTGCACTGGTCTTGAAAACCAGCGCCCGAAAGGGCTTGGGGGTTCGAGTCCCTCACCCTCCGCCAGCAACTGAAGTTTGACTCGGAAGGCCGCCCGCCCCCATCGGAGCGCGGGCGGCTTTGTCGTTTAAGGCGCGGGGAGTGTTCGGGAGTATTGGATGATGAGAGGCACGCTGTCTGAAACGTTTGCGCTCTCGGTCGCGCTCTGGCAGCAAGACGACAACGTCTTGCAGAGGCTCTGGCGTCTGACCGAGCCTCTGCGCAACTACATCAACTTCAAGTGGGAACTCGGCAACTTCGTCTTCTCGATAGCGACGCTCATCATCGGCGTCGTCGTTTTCCTCCTCGCGATGTTCATCTCGCGCTACCTGCGCGCCTTCATCGAACGCCGCATGGCGCGACATAAGCATCTCGACCCCGGCGTGCAGTTCACGATTCTGCGCCTCGTACACTACGTCGTCGTCACAGCCGGCGCGGTCGTCGCGCTGCGCGTCGCCGTCTCCGCCGACTTCACTTCGCTCGCCGTAGTCTTCACCGCGCTTTCTGTCGGCATAGGCTTCGGCCTACAGTTCATCGCGGGCGACATCGCCTCCGGCTTCATCATCCTCTTCGAGCGGCCCGTCCGCGTCGGCGATTTCATCACCATCCCCGGCCCCGACGGCAAGCTCACCGACGGGCGCATCCACAGCATCAACTTGCGCACGACCATCGTGATGACGAACGACAACATCGCATCGGTCGTCCCCAACTCGAAGATCGTCAACCAGAATTTTCTCAACTGGACTTTCCGCGACCGTCGCGCGCGCATCTCCATCCCCGTCGGCGTCGCCAACGACTCTGACCCCGAACACGTTACGCGCACGCTCCTTCGCGCAGCCGAAGGCGTGCAGTTCGTCCTCGAAGAGCCGAAGCCGAGCGTCCAGTTCCTAGAGTTCGGCGACTCCGACCTCAAGTTCCGACTCCTCGTCTGGACTGACAAGCCGCGCCGCCACCCCATAATCCGCAGCGAGGTCAACTACCGAATCCACAGCCTCTTCAAACAAGAGGGCATCGAAATCCCCAACCCGCAGCGCGACATAACCCTGCGCGGCGGCTCGCTTCGCCTCGACCCGCACACGGGCCTCCTCACCGCCGACGACGAGGCCGAAGAGTACAGCAACCGCTAACGAACGACTCCGGCGGTAGCCCGACCGTAACTCCGGCAGTAGCCCGACCGTCAGGGAGGGCGTCGGCAGCAGGCAAAAGGCAAGAAGGAGGATGAGAGTCACGCTGTTTCTCATCCTCCTTCTGATTTTTGCCTCTTGCCTTTTGCCTTTTGCCTTCACTACGGTTAGGCTAAGGGCGTCGCTGAATGAATAGCCATTCAGCGACGTTCCCGGCGAGCCGACCGAACGGAGACACACTCGACTGAAGATGCGTTCCGCACGTTCCCTTTCGACGCCGCCCGCGCGCGCCGCCGTCGCGGGCGACAAGCGCGAGGCAATCATGCGCGCCGCCACCAAGGTCTTCGCGCGCAACGGCTACTTCAACTCCAAGGTCGCAGACATCGCGCGCGTCGCCGGAGTTGCCGACGGCACGGTCTATCTCTACTTCAAGAGCAAAGAGGAAATCCTACGCTCAATCTTCGACCGCAACACGACCGAGGCAATCGCCGAAGGGCGTGAGGAGTTGGCGAAAATCGTTGACCCGCGCGAGAAGTTGCGTCGCATCGCGCGCCACCACCTCGAACGCTTGGGCGCAGACCGCGACCTCGCCGTCGTCTTCCAAGTCGAACTGCGCGGGACGACGAAGTTCATGGAGGAGTTTTCAGCCGCCGGACTCGCCGAATACCTCAGCCTCATACGCGAAGTCTTCGAGCAGGGCCAACGCGAGGGCGTGTTCCGAAAAGGCTTGAACGCCAAGCTCGTCGCCAAAGTCCTCTTCGGCGCTCTCGACGAGATGGCGACAAACTGGATTCTCTCGCGCCGGCGCTACAAGCTCGCGCCGTTGGCCGACGAAGTTTTAGACATCTTCCTCCGAGGGGTGAGCGCGTGACGCCCGACACGACCGGACAGACGACGACGACAACGACGACGCCCGCCCGCGCCCCGCGCGTCGCGCGCGTGCCGCTCACAGCGGACGAGCCGGCGACGCTCGTCGAAGTCATCGAACGCGCGCTCCGCCTGCATGCGCGCCCCGACACGCTCAACTTCAAGCGCGAAGGCGAGTGGCGCGCGATGTCTGCGGAGGAGTTCACGCGCCGCGCGCGCCGCATCGCGCTCGGCCTTCACGCGTCGGGTCTCAGACGCGGCGACCGCGCCGGCATCATCTCGGAGAGTTCGCCCGAATGGGTTCTGGCCGACGTGGGCTGCATCTTCGCAGGCATTGTCAACGTGCCCGTCTATCCGACGCTCGCGCCGCAGCAGGTCTGCTACATCCTGAACGACTCCGGCGCGCAACTCCTCTTCGTGCAGAACCGCGAGACCTTCGAGCGAATCAAGGACGCGGTCGCCGGCTGCGTCTCGCTTCGCCGTGTCGTCTTCCTTTCGGGCGATGCCGAAGGCTTGGACGACGCGCTCACGCTCGACGCGCTCGAAGAGTTAGGGCGCGCGCTCGAAAGTGAGCAGCCTCAACTCTTCGACGAACTCGCGCGCGCCGTCCGCGCGGAAGACCTTGCGACGATAATCTACACTTCCGGGACGACGGGCGAGCCGAAGGGCGTGATGCTGTCGCACTCGAACGTCGTCTCAAACTTGATTGACACCTCGGAGCGTCTCGCCTTCAACCCGCAGGACACGGTTCTCTCGGTGCTGCCGCTCTCGCACATCTACGAGCGCGGCGCGATGTACATGTACTTGCATCACGGCTCGCGTGTCTTCTTCGCGGAGTCAATCGAAAAGATCGGCGACAACATGCGCGAGATTCGCCCGACGGTCGTTACAGCCGTTCCGCGTCTCTACGAAAAAATCTACGCGCGCATAAAGGAGCGCGCGGCAGAAGGCGGCCACGTCAAAACGTCTCTGTTGATGTGGGCAGTTAACATTGCGCGGCGTTGGGCGCGTCAGGTCGTCTGGAAGCAGCCCGTTCCGCGTCGGCTGGCTTTGCAGCACAAGCTCGCTTTGAAGTTGGTCTTCTCGAAGTGGCGCGAGGGCGTCGGCGGTCGCATAAGGATGTTCACGGCGGGCGGAGCGGCCCTGCCCGAAGAACTCGGACTCATCTTCTACGGCGCGGGCCTTCCAATCGTCGAAGGCTACGGGCTGACGGAGACCTCGCCCGTCATCGCCGTCAACGACCCCGAAGACACGCGCGTCGGGACTGTCGGGCGGCCCATACGACAAGTCGAAGTACGCATCGCCGAAGACGGCGAGGTCGAGACGCGCGGGCCGAACGTGATGCTCGGCTACTTCAACAAGCCCGAAGCGACGCGCGAAGTTTTCACACCGGACGGTTGGTTCAAGACGGGCGACATCGGCGCGCTCGACGCGGACGGGTTTTTGCGAATCACCGATCGGAAGAAGGAGTTGTTCAAGACTTCGGGCGGCAAGTACGTCGCGCCGCAGCCCATCGAGCAGCGCATCAAGCAGTCGCGCTTCGTCAATCAAGTCGTCCTTGTAGGCAACGGTCGCAAGTTCGCCGCCGCGCTCATCGTCCCCGACTGGGAGATGCTTCGCTCCTACGCGCAGCACAAAGGCTTAAGCATCAACTCGCACGCCGACTTCTGCCGGCATCCGCGCATACTCGACCTCCTCCAACGCCAAGTTGACTCGCTCACCGCAGACCTCTCGCGCTTCGAGCGCGTCAAGCGCGTCGCTCTGCTCGAACGCGAACTCACGGTCGAAGGCGGCGAACTCACCCCCACGCTCAAGGTCAAACGCCGCGTCATAGACGAGAAGTACCGCGCTGTTATTGACCAAATCTACGCTGACGCGGAAGCCCGACCATAAGAGAAATGATGAATGATGAATGCGGAATGATGAATGAAGACAGCATCCTTGTCTTCATTCATCACTCCGCATTCATCATTCATCATTTCTTTAGTCGCTCCTCAGCCCATCCGGCAATCGAGCGGCGCAGTTCTTCGAGTTGTTCGTCGAAGAAGTGGCCCGCGCCCGCGATGATTTTGATTTGAACTTGCGCTTCCGCCGGGAGGCGTGAGGCGAGCGAGCGCAGGTCTGCGACCGAGCCGAACTCGTCGCGTTCGCCGTGTATGAGCAGGAGCGGCTTGCGGCACTGCGAGAGGAAGGAGAAGTCGTAGTCGCGCTCGCGCGTGCTGACGGGCGTGCCGATGCCTATGAGGTAGCGGACGCGCTCGTCGCGTGTCCCGACTTCGAGGCCGACGCGCGCGCCGAAGGAGAATCCGGCGATGAGGACGGGAAGGTTCGGGTATCTTCCCGTCAGGTAGTCGAGCGCGAGCGTGGCGTCCTGCTGCTCGCCGCCTTGCGCGCCCGTGTGTTCGCCCGTGGAGAGTCCGACGCCTCGGAAGTTTATGCGTAGCGTCGTCAATCCGGCGTCGGCGAGTCCGCGCGCGGCGCGAAAGACCACCTTGTTGTGCATCGTCCCGCCGAACAAAGGGTGCGGGTGCAGGACGAGCGCGACGCCGCGCACGTCGCCCTCGGCCTCCTTCAAGATCGCCTCGATGCGACCGTGCGGCGCGTTGATGAAGATGTTGCCAGCCGGGTACATATCAGAGACTAGAGACTAGAGGCTAGAGGCTTGTAAAGGCAAACGCCGGAGCGGAGACATCCAAACGCCGTGACATTCAAATGTCGTTCGGAAACATCGAACGAAGCGTTGTCGCGTTTTCACTAACCTCTAACCTCCAACCTCTATCTTGACTTGGCGTGCCTAAAAGCAGTAGCTTCAAGGGCCGGCAAGCAACACAGTCGAATCTTTGTCCCCCGGAGCGCGTGTTCTCCGTACGGCTGCCGCTGCGCATGTGAAAACAGAAGCGCGTCGAGAACGCGAGTCGCCGCCGAACGAGCAAAGGTAGAACGATGTCAGACCCCCGCCTCTCCAGCCCCCCCGACGGGCAGGCCGCAAACACGTCTTGGAACGAATCCGTCTGGGCACGCTACGCGCTGGCCGTGGCGTCGGTCTTGGCGGCGACGCTTCTGATGTTCGTGCTCCACGGAGCCTTCGGGCTTGCGCGCGGCAGCGTCCCCTTCGTCTTCTACTTCGGCGCGGTGATACTTAGCGCGCGCTACGGCGGACGCTGGCCCGGACGCCTCACGATTCTGCTCTCAGCCATCGTCGCCGACTTCTTCTTCTTCCCGCCCTTCAACTCCTTCTCGCTCGAAGCCCGCACACTCCTTCAAGTCGCGGTCTTCATCATCGTCTCGCTCTTCGTTAGTTCGCTCATCGAGCGCAGCCGCAGGGCCGAGCGCGCGGCGAGCGAGGCCCGCACGTCGCTTGAGACGACGCTCCGCAGCATCGGCGACGCGGTTATCTCCACGGACGACGCGGGCCGCGTCGTCTTCATGAACAAGGTCGCCGAGCGACTCACGGGCTGGCCGCTCGCCGAGGCGCGCAGCCGAACGCTCGCGGAAGTCTTCCGCATCTTCAACGAGGAGACGCGCGCCGAGGTGGAAAGCCCGGTCGAGAAGGTTCTGCGCGAGGGGCGGGTGGTCGGACTCGCCAACCACACAGTTCTCGTCGCGCGCGACGGCACGGAGACGCCGATTGACGACAGCGGCGCGCCCGTCAAGGACGAGCACGGGCGGACGAACGGCGTCGTGCTCGTCTTCCACGACATAACCGAGCGACGCCGCGCCGAGGCCGTGCGCACGATGCTCGCCGCAATCGTCGAATCGTCCGACGTTGCGATAATCGGCAAGCTGCTCGACGGAACGATCACGAGTTGGAACGACGCAGCCGCGCGCATGTACGGCTACACGGCGGAGGAGGCCGTCGGCCAAAAGATTTCGCTCATAGTCCCTCCGGAGCGATTGGAAGAGTTGGACGAAATCATGTCGAGGCTCAGGCGCGGCGAGCGCGTCGAGCATCACGAGACCGTGCGCGTGCGCAAGGACGGCGCGCGCTTGAACGTCGCCCTCAGCATCTCGCTCATACGCAACGCGTCGGGGCGCGTCGTCGGCGCTTCGACCATCGCGCGCGACATCACGAAGCAGAAGCAGGTGGACGAGGAGCGCGCGCGTCTTACGGGGATGGTCGCATACGAGCGCGGGCGGCTGAGGGAGTTGGTGGCGAACGTCCCCGGCGTCGTTTGGGAGGCTTGGGGCGTGCCCGACGAATCGTCGCAGCGCGTTGACTTCATCAGCGACCACGTCGAGAAGATGCTCGGCTACACGGTCGAGGAGTGGCTCGCCACGCCCAACTTCTGGCTGACGATAGTTCACCCCGCCGACCGCGAGCGCGCGGCGAGCGAGGCCCACGCAATCTACGAGAGCCGCGCGGGCGGCGTGAGCCAGTTTCGTTGGGTTCGCAAGGACGGGCGCGCAATCTTCGTGGAGTCGCAGTCGGTCGTAGTCCTCGACGAGAGCGGCGCGCCCGCCGGGATGCGCGGCGTGACGATGGACATCACCAAGCGCAAGCAGGCCGAAGAGCGCATGGCCTTCCTCGCGGCGGCGGGCGAGGCGTTGTCGTCCTCGCTCGAATACGAGGCGACGCTCGAACGACTCGCGCGCCTCGCCGTCTCCGAACTTGCCGACTACTGTTTGATTGACCTCGTAGGCGACGACGGCGAGGCACGCCGCGTCGCAACCGCGCACGCCGACCCCGCGTCCGATGCGCTCGTCGGAGAACTGCGTCGCTTCCCGCCCGACACGTCGAAGCCCGGCGGCGTCTCCAAAGTCTTGCGAACGGGCGAGACGCTCGTCGTCCCGCGCATGAACGAAGAGGAGTTCGACGCCATAGCGCGCGACGACGAGCACCGGCGTCTGCTCAAACGACTGGGACTGAAGTCGTTTATGACAGTTCCGCTCGTCACGCGCGAGCGCACAATCGGCGCGCTCACGCTCGCGCTCACCTCGCCCGCGCGCGCCTACGCGCTCAAAGACGTTGCCTTCGCCGAAGAACTCGCGCGCCGCGCCGCGCTCGCAATCGAGAACGCGCGCCTCTACAGCCGCGCGCAAGAGGTCAACCGCGCGAAGGACGAATTCCTCGCCACCCTCTCCCACGAACTTCGTACGCCTTTGACGCCCATCATCGGCTGGACGCACATGATTCGTTCGGGCCGGCTCGACGAGGCCGCGACGGCGCAAGGCATCGAAGTCATAGAGAAGAACGCGCAGGCGCTCTCGCGTCTCATCAACGACCTGCTCGATATGACCTCCATCTTGAGCAACAAGATGCGCATCGAGCGCGCGGCGGTCGAACTCGCGTCGGTCGTGCGCGCGGCGGTCGAGACGGTCGAGCCTCGCGCGGCTGCGCGCGGCATCTCGCTCGAAGTCGTCTATGCCGGCGAGGGCGCGAGCGCGTGCGTCAGCGGCGACCGCACCCGGCTCGTACAAGTCTTCTGGAATCTTCTGGACAACGCGGTGAAGTTCTCGCCGCAGGACGGGCACGTCCGCGTCCGCGTCGAAACGAAGGAGGGCGCGGCGCGCGTTCTCATCGAGGACGACGGCGCGGGAATAACTTCGGAGTTCCTGCCGCACGTCTTCGAGCGCTTCCGGCAGGCCGACATGGGTACGACGCGTCGCCACGGCGGACTCGGAATCGGACTCGCGCTCGTCAAGAGTTTTGTGGAGGCGCACGGCGGGCGCGTCGAGGTCGAAAGCGACGGCGAGAATCGCGGCAGCCGCTTCACCGTAATGCTCCCCGCGTTGCAGACTGCCGGTGGCCGACTTGAAGGCGGCATCGCCCTCGTCAGTCCGCAATCCGCAACCCGCAATCCGCAATCCGCAATCCCTGCCGGGCGCGTCCTCCTCATAGACGACGCGCCCGACACTCTGGAGATGCTGAGCGTCGCGCTGCAAGCGCGCGGCTACCGCGCGACGACGTGCGGCGACGCCGATGAGGCTTTGCGCGTTGCCGAGACGGGGCGGTTTGATATAATCATCTCCGACATCGGTCTCCCACGAGTTGACGGCTACGAGTTGATAGAGCGCCTGCGGCGTCTGCCGCACATGCGACGCACGCCCGCGCTCGCGCTCACGGGCTACGCTTCGGCGAAGGACGCCGAGGCCGCGCTCGCCGCGGGCTTCGACGCGCACGTCGCCAAACCCGTTGACCCGGCGTCGCTCGCCGAAGCGTTGGAGCGTCTCCTGCGCGACAGGTCGCGGGCGGACAAACGTTAACCAGTTTGGATTCTGAATTGATGGATTTGAAGCGATGCTCCCGACACAAACTAATGCGGACGCGGCGCGCTCCCCGTTTCAATTCGGCGGCGCATATAGCTTCGGCCACGACGACGGACGCAAAGGCGCGTCCGCTTTCGACGGCGGCTCGCACGAGAGCGCGAGCGCACACCTGCGCGCGCTCGTCGTTGACGACGCGCCCGACGTGACCGAGATGATCGCAACGATGATGCGCTTCGCCGGCTATGAGGTGACGACCGCGCTTTCGGCCACCGAAGCCTTCGACGCCGCGCGGCAAGACCGTTTCGACGTGATTGTCTCAGACATAGGCATGCCCGGAATGAACGGCTACCAACTCGCCGAAGCGCTTCGCGCGCTGCCGGACTACGCCGCCGTCCCGCTCGTCGCCGTCACGGGCTTCACGATGTTTGACGACCGCGAGCGCGCACGCGCCTCCGGCTTCGACGACTTCCTCACAAAACCCATACGCCCCTCCGAACTCCTCGACGCCGTCAAACGCCTCTGCACGAAATGACGAAAGCAGTGAAGAGTGACGAGATAAGAGTATGTCTAAAAGGAAGAATTTAACCGCGAAGGAAGATTTAACCACAGAGGGCGCGGAGGTCTTCACAGAGGACGCTGGAGGAGACAGCCTCTCTGTGACCTTTGTGAAATCCTCTGTGCCCTCTGTGGTTAAATATCCCTTCACCTAAACTCAACGCTTCACTTTTTTAGACACGCTCCAAAACAAGTTCTTCAACTCGTCACTTGTCACTCGTCGCTCGTCACTGATATTTTCTTTGACTCGATTTCGACGTTCCGAACGCTGAGGCGCGCGTGCGGTGCAGGGGGAAGGCGAAAGGGTTATGGAGAACATCGAAGGCGGGATAGTGCCCGCCGAAACGACGGTCGCGGGCGCGAGTTCGCCGCGACGCGTCAGTCTCGCGTCCATCTTGCGAAGCCGCGGCGTGTTGCTCGCCGTCGGCGCGCTCATCACGGGCGCTGTCCTCTGGTATCTACAATCCTCGACCGACTCGATCTGCTGCGGCGACTACGACGCCTACTACCACTTCCGTTGGAGTCGGATGCTCTGGGAGGCGATGCGCGCGGGCCACTTCCCGCCCGCCTTCAACGCGCTCCCGCTCACCACGCTCAACCCGAAAGACTACGTTGACCACCACCTCCTCTTCCACGTCCTACAGATTCCCTTCACATGGTTTCCCGACATGCAGACGGGCGCGAAGATCGGCACATGGCTCTTCGCGTGTCTCTCGGTCTTTTCGTGCTACTGGCTCGCAATCCGAAACCGCCTGAGCTACCCGCTCGTCTGGCTAGTCGCCATATTGGGGAGTTCCGCGCCTTTCCTCTATCGCATCAGCATGGGCAAGGCGATGAGCGTCTCGATAGTGATGCTCGTCGTAGGCATACACCTTCTCTTCGAGCGCAAATACCTCTGGCTTCTCCCGCTCGCCTTCGTCTTCGCGCTGACCTACGACATGGTATTCCTGCTCGGCGTAGCCGCGGGCCTCTGGCTCTCGGTCGTCGTCTGGCAGGAGCGCGCGCTCAACCGCGAAGTCGCGCGCGCGCTCGCGGCGGTCGGATTAGTCTGCGCGGGCACAGCGCTCGGCTTCGTCATCAACCCATACTTCCCGCACAACCTTCAACTCCTCTACGAGCACGTCATCATCAAAATCACCGCGAAGGACTTCACGACGCAGGTCGGCTCGGAGTGGTATCCTTATTCGACTTGGGAGTTTTTGGGTAACTGCGGCGTCGCGCTCACGGCGATGGTCGCCGGTTTCATCGCCTTCCGCGACGCGGGACGACGAGAGAACGGGCGCGCCTTCTTCTTCCTGCTCTTCTCGCTCTTCCTCGCGGTCGTCAACGCGCGCTGGCGTCGCTTCGCGGAATACTTCCCGCCCTTCGCCGTACTCTTCGCGGCCTTCGCCATCGAGCCGCTCATCCGACGCGCGCGCGAGCGTCTGACCGCGCCCGCGACTTTGGAGACGACTGCGCCAGCCGTCTCTCCTTCCACGACCGAAGCAAATTATTCTTCCACGACCGACGCCGACTCCGTTTCCGTGTCTGAAGCCGACGACGCTTCCGCGACGCGCGCCGTTTCAGAGTTCGCCCTTTCGGTCGCCGCGCGGCGTCCCGCGCCTGAGCACGTCGAGCGTGCGCGCGCGTGGGAGTTGGTCATCGTCGGCACCGTCTTCATACTCCTCTGCGCGCCGCTCGTCTGGTACGCGCGCGTCACCGCGCAGGACATCTCCAGCATGACCGGGCCGAATTTCTACAAAGGCGGCGCGGAGTGGCTAAGCTCTCACGCCGACAAGGGCGATCTGATTCTCAACACCGACTGGGACGACTTCCCCAAACTCTTCTTCTACGACCCAGACCTCGCATACGTCTCCGGCCTCGACCCGACCTACCTGCTCGACAAAGACAAGCGCCTCTCCGACCTCTACGCGAGGATTACAATCGGCAAAGACCTCTCCGACGAAGAGGTCGCAAACCTCGGCGCGACCTTGCGCGAAAACTTCTGCACCGGCGAAGGCACGCAACGTCGCTGCGTCCGCTACGCCTTCACCGACAAAGAGCACGAAGACTTCTTCAACAACGCGCTCGACAGCGGCTGGTTCGACGTTGCCTACGAAGACGCCGACTGCGCCGTCCTACGCCTGCGCGAAGAGAAGGGCGCTCCCGTCCCCGACAACGCACGCCCCGAAGACCAAAACGACGCGAACGACGCGAACGACACGGACGAGCCGGACGAACCCGACAACAACTAGCCGAAAAATTTAGAACGCGGACGCGCTCGTTCGTGTCAACGCGTACGCTTTTTGCATCACAACTCAACGCGTGATTGACACGGCGGTCGCCGCGCAGCAGCCTGCGAGGCCGCAGTCCGCGAACAGCGCCTCGTCCGTCGAACCTTCCAACGCAGCCGTCACGCAGCACGAAGCGTCGTGCTGTTTCGACTCGACTGAAGTTCCCGACACGACGGACGTTTGCGACTCGACGTGCTTCTGAGCCTCGGCGGACGCCTGCGTCTTTTCAGTCGCCGCCGGCGCGTCGTGCGCGCAGCAGGCGTTCGTCTCCGGCAGGTTGTCTTCGAGCACGACGAAAGCCTCCCAAGAGTTTCCGTCCGGGTCCGTCACCCAACTCTTGTCCTGAAGCGCGTAGCAGCAGTTGGTCTGCGTCTCGTCGAACGTCTCAAGTCCCGCCGCGCGCCAGCGTTCACGTAGCGCAAACACGTCGGCGGTCGAGCCGACCTGTACGCCTAAGTGCGAGAGCGCGCCGCGCGCGACACCGGCGCGCTCGTTGAGCGTCAGGTTGAGCGGCGGCGTCTCAACGTCGAACTTCGCGTAGCCCGTCCGAACCTTCGACGGTTCAATGCCGAACAGACTTCTGTAGAACTCTATGCTGCGTCCAACGTCGCTCACGTTCAAAGCGACGTGCGCCTTCAAAACCCTCAAGCCCTTGCTTTCCATCTCGTCTCTCCTCTAAAATTCATATTTGCCAAAGCGAATGTGAGCACGATACGCCGCTCTTACATATATGTCAATGCGAATGTGAAATTTCCGGTGCGGCGCGTGTCGCCGGCAGTGAAATGCGGCCTTTTTGTGTTGCAGGCGAAAAAACTCGTACCGTGAGCGGCACAAAAAGCGTATGATAGATGCGAACTTGAAGCGCATGAAGTTTGTTATCGAAAAGATGCGCGCGCGCCATTGGGCGGGCGTGCGCGCCGTCTATCTCGAAGGCATCGAGACGGGCGAAGCGACGTTTGAACTTGAAGCTCCCGCGTGGGAGATTTGGGACGCGTCACACCTTCCGTTCGCGCGCCTCGTCGCGCTCGCGGGCGAACGCTTGGCGGGTTGGGCCGCGCTCAGTCCGGTCTCAACGCGTAAGGTCTATGCGGGCGTGGCGGAGGTGAGCGTCTATGTGGGCGCGGAGTTTCGCGGGCGCGGATTGGGACGCGCGCTTCTTGAGGCGCTCATACGCGAGTCGGAGGCGAACGGCGTCTGGACTTTGCAGGCGGGCATCTTCCCCGAAAACTCCGCGAGCGTCGCGCTGCACACGGCCTGCGGCTTCCGTTTAGTCGGGCGGCGCGAGCGCATCGGAAAACTCCGTGGGCGCTGGCGCGACACAGTCCTGCTCGAACGTCGAAGCAGCGTCGTGGGAACTGACTAAAGTTTACAGAGTCGGGACGGACTGAGATTTGACTGAAGGGGTCGCGGGTTAATGTCGAAGAAGGAAGAGACGATGGAACTTCTGTTCAAGGCTCTGGCCGACCGCACGCGCCTACGCCTTTTGAACTTGATGAGCGAGGGCGAAGTCTGCGTCTGCTTCTTCGTCGAAGTTCTGGGGACTAACCAGCCGAAGATTTCGCGCCACCTCGCATACATGCGTCGCGCGGGAATAGTCGCGGCGCGGCGCGAGGGCAAGTGGATGCACTACCGAATCTCTACGCCGGAAGACGAGCGCGCCGCTAAAGTCTTTGCCGAAGTCCTCGCGTGGATTCGCGAAGACCGGGAGATGCAGAGAGACCGCTCGCGCCTTGCCGAGTTCTGCTGCGCGCTGCAACTTCCCGTTCGACTTCAAGGCGCACCGCGCCCCTCGATTCCTTCGACCTAAAGCGATTCGCGCATGCGAGAAGTGTTTACCACGGAGGCACAGAGAACACGGAGGGGGCACTGAGAATTTCAGATTTCAAATTTGAAATTTCAAATTCTTAATCTCTGTGCATCCTCTGTGCCCTCTGTGCCTCTGTGGTTAATCTTTAATCTTAGTAACCGAAAATTTCCGACACGCGAAACAACAGGAGTTCGAGATGGCAACCGTGATTGACGCGGCGATGCGCGAACAACTCGTCGAACGCCGCCAGAGGCTCGAAGCGGCGGTCGTCGTCCGCGACGACGAGACGCAACTGCGACACCTCCTAGAAGAAGTTGATGCCGCGCTCGCGCGCATGGACGTCGGGACGTTCGGACTCTGCGCTGTCTGTCAAGACCCGGTCGAGGCCGAGCGCCTGATGACAGACCCGCTCGTCGCCGTCTGCTTGGGCTGTCTTTCACCGACCGAGCGTCGCGCGCTCGAAGAAGACCTCGAACTCGCGGCGACGATTCAGGCGGGCCTTCTCCCGCGTCGAGAGTTTGCGCACGACGGCTGGCAAGTCTCTTACCACTACGAGGCCGCCTCGCTCGTCAGTGGCGACTACTGCGACCTCGTGACGGCGGAAGACGGAAGTCTCTACTTCATGCTCGGCGACGTTGCCGGCAAAGGAGTCGCGGCGTCGCTCCTCATGTCGCAACTCCACGCGATGTTTCGCGCGCTAATTCCGGCGGGCCTTCCGCTCGTCAAACTCGTCGAGCGCGCGAGCCGAATCTTCTGCGAGAGCACCTTGCCGACTCACTACGCGACGCTCGTCTGCGGCAAGGCCGACAGCGCGGGCAACGTCGAAATCTGCAACGCCGGACACCTCCCGCCGCTCCTCTTGCACGCGGGCGAGGCGACCGCGCTAGAGGCCACGGGCCTCCCCGTTGGAATTTTCTGCAACGAGGAGTTCACCTCCTGCCGTCTGAAGTTGGACGCGGGCGACACGCTCTTTCTTTTCACCGACGGCCTCTCCGAATCGCGCTCGCCGCTCGGCGACGAGTACACGACCGAGAGACTTCTCGCGCTGCTTTGCGGCAGCCACGAACTACTCCCCCGCCAACTCATCGCCGCGTCATTGCGCGACCTCGAAGACTTCTGCGCCGGAGCGCCACGCCACGACGACCTTACCGTTATGGCGCTCCGCCGCGCCTGAACGTAAAACGAGAAAGACTCACCGCAGAGGCGCAGAGGGCACGGAGGCGGCGCAGAGAGTGTTAACTTCTCTGCGTTAACCCAGCGCCCTCTGCGCCTGCGGCGGTGAAATTGCCTCTCACTCTACCCTCAAGAAAAAAGCGGCTCAGGCTCTCTGCAATCGGAGCACGGCCACCTCCGGCCTCGCGCCGATTCGGAGGGGCACGCCGATCATGCCCGTCCCGCGCGAGACGTAGAGACGCGTGCCGTCGCGCTCGTAGAGGCCGCGTATGTATCTAAAATATTTCGGCCAGATGGAGCTGGCGGGCGAGCCTACAAACGGTAAATAGATTTGACCGCCGTGCGTGTGCCCGCAAAGTATGAGCGACACGCCGCGCGTCAGCGGACGGTCGAACGCAATCGGCTCGTGCGACAAAAGCACTGACGGACGCGCCAAGTCAACGCCGCGCAGCGCGCTCTCGAAGTTCGCCTTCCCCCAACTCCAGTCGTCAACGCCCGCCAACTGCAACTCGTCCGCGCCGCGACGCAGAACGGTGTTCTCATTCGTCAGGACGTTTATCCCGCGCGCCTTCAACGCCTGCGCCGTGAACGGCCCGTCCGTTCTGTGGTCGTGATTGCCCAAAACGGCCCACACGCCTTCGGGCGCGCGCAACTCAGCGAGAGCCTCCGCGCAAGGCTCGACGAAGCGTCGAAGCTCCGTCGTGTAATCGCCCGTCAACGCAATCAAGTCGGCGCGCGTAGCGTTCACGAGTGAGACGACGCGCCGAACCTCTTCAATCGGCACGATGCGGCTGTGGTGAACGTCCGTCAACTGCGCTATGCGAAACCCCTCGAACGCCGCGGGCAGACCACGCACGGGCACGACCGTCTCCGTCAACTCATAATCCCAAGCCTCCACAAGCCCGCCGTAACCCGCCAACGCCGCCCCGCCCACAAGCGTCGCCGCCCCCGCCCCCTTCAAAAATTGTCTCCTCGTCAGCCCCAAACTCGATCTCCTTTCAAGAGCGAACCCGGCGTCAAACGTCGCGCCCGACGTTCGCGCGTCCGAAAACTCTAACATCAAACGCCCGCCGGACTTGAGCCGTCTCGCGGCGACTGTGCGGCGGCGCGCCTTCGGCTTGACAATCGTTTGGCGCGGGCTAGAATAGGCATTCGCCTTTCGCGGAGATGTGGCCGAGCGGCTGAAGGCGGCGGTTTGCTAAACCGTTATAGGTCAAAAGCCTATCGCAGGTTCGAATCCTGCCATCTCCGCCAACACCTCCGCCCCGTTCGGGTTACTTGGACACGCTTCAAGTAACCTTAATTTATTTCCCCGGCCACCGATTCATTTTCGCGGCCAACGCGCCGAAGCCGCGTCGCGCGCGCCGCCCACTGCTCTTTCACAAAACAGCTTTCGAGGAGAGGCTTGAAAAATGTCAGCGTTTCTGTGGGACGGCACGCTCTCGCACCTACTTGCGCAGCCCGGCCTTCCGCTCGCCGAGAAGATTCTGCGCCCCGTAATAGTCTATGCCGCGCTCGTCGTGCTCCTGCGCGTCTTCGGCAAACGCGAGCTTGCGCAACTCAACCCCTTCGACCTCGTCGTCCTGCTCTCGCTCTCGAACACGGTTCAGAACGCGATCATCGGCGAAGACAACTCGCTCGCCGGAGGATTAGTCGGCGCGCTCGCGCTCCTTTTAATCAACTACGCCGTCGTGCGCTTCATGTTCAAGCACCGTCGCATTGACCAACTGCTCGAAGGCACGCCGACGACGCTCATCGAGCGTGGCGAGATTTGCCGCGACGGACTTGCGCGCGAACTTTTGACCGTCTCGGAATTACAGACGGTCGCGCACCGTCAGGGCTTCTCTAACATTGAAGACATCGAGCGCTGCGTGCTCGAACCCGGCGGCTCTTTCGCCATCGAAGGCCGGACGCCCCCGCGCGACGAGACGCGCCACCTCGAACTCCTCGCGCGCATCGAAGGGTTGAGCCGCCAGATTGAAGAACTTAAGAAAGGAAAATGATGAATGATGAGTGATGAATGATGAATTAAAGCAGCGCCTCTGATTTCATTCATCATTCCGCATTCATCACTCATCATTTCAGTTATGTCTGTCCGCGTCCGCTTCGCACCTTCGCCCACGGGCTACCTGCACATCGGCAGCGCGCGCACCGCGCTGTTCAACTGGCTTTACGCGCGCAAGGAGGGCGGCAAGTTTCTCCTGCGCGTCGAAGACACAGACCTGCAACGCTCGACCGAAGAGTCAACGCGCTCGATTCTTGAGGGACTCGCGTGGCTCGGCATCGCTGACTACGACGAGGAGATAGTCTTCCAGTCGCGCAACGCCGGCAAGCACCGCGCCGCCGCGCTTCGTCTCGTCGAAGAAGGCAAGGCTTACCGCGACTTCACGCCGAAGGCCGAACGCGCCGACGCGAACGTCAAACAGGAGATAGCCGAGCGCGCGCGCAGCGCATCCGAGGGCGAGGGAGTTGACCACCGCGCGAACCCTTTCCGCGACCTCGCGCTCGAGGAGTCTGACCGGCGGGCCGAAGCGGGCGAGCCGTTCGCCGTCCGCTTAAAAGTCTCGCGCGAAGGCGAGACCAAGTTCAACGACGCCGTTTACGGCGAGCAGTCGCGCGCGCATTCGGAGATAGAAGACCTCGTGCTCTTGCGCTCCGGCGACCTCTCGCCGCTCTATAATCTTTCCGTCGTCGTTGACGACATAGAGATGGGCATCACGCACGTCATACGCGGCCAAGACCACTTGACGAACACGCACAAGCAAGTTCTCATCTACGACGCGCTCGGCGCTGTGCCGCCCACGTTCGCGCACCTGCCCTTGATTCTCGCGCCCAATAAGGCCAAGCTCTCGAAGCGCAAGCACGGCGAAGTCGTGAGTTTAACGACATACCGCGACCGCGGCTTCATCCCCGCCGCTTTCCGAAACTATCTCGCGCTTCTCGGCTGGTCGCCCGGCGAGGAGAATAAGGAGATCATGTCGCTCACGGAGTTGGTCGAGCGCTTCTCGCTCGAAGGCATACACCGCTCGAACGCCGTCTTCAACTTCAGCGAACAGGACGCGCGCCAGTGGACAGACCGGAAGGCGCTCTGGATGAACGCCGAATATATTCGCACGATGCCGCTCGCGGAGCTTACGCCGATGGTCAAAAGCGAGCTAGAATCTGCACGTCTCTGGAGGCCGGAGTACGACACGACGGAGCGCGACTGGTTCGAGCGCACCGTCGAACTCATACGCCAGCGCTTCCACACGCTCAAGGACTTTTCTGTTCAGGGCCGCGCATACTTCGCCGACTCGTTCGAGTTTGACCCGCAGGCCGTCGCGAAGAACTTGAAAAAGGACGAGCGGCTTCGTGAACTTCTACCCGCGCTCGCCGACCGCCTCGAACGCGTCGAGCCGTGGACGGTTGAGACAATCGAGCCGGCGCTACGCGAGTTTGCCGAAGAGTCGAATGTTAAGGCCGGACTTTTCATCAACGCCTCCCGCACGGCCTTGACCGGGCAGTCGGTCGGCCCTTCAATGTTCGACGTCTTCGAGACAATCGGACGACAACGCTCCGTCAAACGCCTGCGCGACGCAATCGCGCACGTCTGAAACTTGTTTTCCCTCACGGCGCGCGGGCCTCCCGCCCGCCGGCAGGCCGTGAAGATTTTGAGAGAGGAATTTCCTTCAATGCTTAAAAAATCTTTCTTCGCTACGTCGCTCGTCGCGGTCGCGCTCGCGTCAAACGCCCCACAAGCGTGCGCGTTCGCCGGCAAGACTCACGCGTTCGCGCAGGGCGAGCGCCAGACGACCTCAATACGAAAGGCGAGCGCGCCGTCCACGCAGGAAGTCACCCCCATCGAGCGTGAACCCACGACGCCGCGCCCGCGACGCACGCCGCCGAAGCCGAAGCCGAAGTCCCCGACGACGACGACGACAGCCGCCGCGCCGTCTGAAGCCGCGCAGTCGAAGGTCGTCCGCGCGGTCTTCGACACGCTCATAGACGACATACGCCGCAACGACGCCGCCGCCGTGATGAACCTCTTCTGGAACTCGCAGGCGCTCATCGTCTTCAACTACAACGGGACTGTGACGAAGACTTGGGAGCAGGCCAAAATCAACCGCGAGAGCCTCTACACGAAGATTAAGGACGTGAAGCTTGAGGTGCGCGACCCGCGCGTGAAGATGTTGGGAACGAACGCGGCGATTGTCACTTACCTCTGGGATCAGTCGAGAAGTCTAGACGGTCAGCAGGAAAAGACCACAGGTCGCACGACGCTCGTCTTCCAGAAGATAGGCGCCGACTGGAAGGTCGTCCACGCGCACGTCTCGCCCGAACAGCCCGACGCTTCTCTCATCTCGCCCGCCGAGCGCGCGACCGAAGTCGTTCCGGCCAAGACCGAGGAGACGCCCGCGAACCCGCCCGCGCAATCAGAGGAGACCCCCGTCAAGAGCACGGTCAAGGCCGAAGAGACGCCCGCCGCCAAGCCTCCGGCCAAGACCGAGGAGACGCCCGCGAAGCCTCCGGCGAAGAAGGACGAGAAGCAGGCGAAGCCCGCGAAACCGCCCGTAAACCTGTAATTTCGGGCGAAAAACGCAGAAAAGGTGAGGCCCGTTTCGCTCAAAGCGGGTCTCACCTTTCCTTTTAGCACTTCTGGCAGTTTGTCTGTGAACCGCGTCTGACCCGCACAGGAGAGTCAGTCCGTGCTGAGATGCGGTCGGGCTGCGGGCCACTAGGACGGCGGGATTATACATCACGCGCGCGGCTAAGGCGAAGAAAAAAAAGTGTTTTTCGGCTAGACAGCACTCCCCGATTTAAGTATAGTTTCCCCCGTTTGAGGTACCTCAATTTCAAAGTAATTCAGGAGAACGATCTATGCGCAAGACTTTAGCACTTCTGGCGTTGGTCGGCCTTGCCGGCCTTGCGGCTTGTGGCGGCGGCGATAACACGAACGCCAACGCCACTAACGCCAACGCCAACGCGAACGTCACGATCAGCAACGCCAACGTGACGATTAACGCGACCAACACCAACGCCGCTTCCAATGCCAACATGAGCAACATGAATAGCGGCACTGGCAGCAACATGAACGGCAGCATGAACAAGCCGGCCAACAGCAACGCGAGCGCCAGCAACGCTAACCACGCTGCTACAAACGCGAACGCGAAGGCAACCAACCACAACTAGAAACCGCTCGCGGTTCAAATTTTGAAGGCGTGACTGACCCGTCAGTCACGCCTTCTCCTTTTATGAACGTGCCGCCGCCGGCGCGAATAAGAAAGGCCGCCTACTGTGTGGCGGCCTTTCCTTCCTATGGTTCGGTGAACTGTTTGGATTAGCCTCTCTGAACTCGACGTGCCCGGCGGGCCTGCCTCTTGAGGCGACCCGTTCGACTTCATCTTTCAGGGATGCAAAACCATAGGCGGTGGCAATTCAATCTGTGCCGATCCCTGTTCAGGAGACTTCAGCCACCTCACTGTGATTAGAACTACTCATATATTTTCTCGGATCACCTCCTTTCCAGTGTTGCGAGCGATGATAGACGACGCTCACCCGAAGCGTCAACGATTTTTTCGCGGACGTTTTCACGCCGACCGAGACGAACGAATCGCGCGTCAACGCGCGCGCGCACTTCAGTCTCACCTCAACGCCTGAACGCCTCGCGCCCGCCGACGAAAACGGCGTGCGCGTGCTCGAAGCCGAAGAAGTAAGCAAGCTCTCGGTAGTCGGCGCAGTCGTGCACGACGAAGTCGGCGCGCTTGCCCGCTTCGAGCGTGCCCACCTGCTCGCCGCGATTCAGACTGTAGGCCGCGTTCACGGTGGCCGCCGTTATGCCCTCAGCCGGAGTCATCTTCATGTGCGTCGAGGCGAGCGAAAGAATCATCGTCATCGAGGGCGTGGGCGACGAACCCGGATTGAAGTCGGTCGCAAGGACGACGGCGAGTCCCGCATCAATCATCGCGCGCGCCGCCGGGTAGCGCGTCGAGCCGAGCGCATAGACTGAGCCGGGCAACAACACGGGCTGCACGCACGCCGTCTTCAATGCCGCGATGCCGCGCGCGTCCGTGTGCTCAAGGTGATCCGCCGTCTTCGCCCCCAACTCCGCCGCGAGCAGCGCGCCGCCCCCGCGCGACAGTTGGTCTGCATGAATACGCAGACCGAGTCCACGCGACCGCGCCGCCTCAAGCACGCGCCGCGACTCCCCGACCGTGAACACGCGCTCCTCGCAGAACACGTCGCAAAACTCCGCGAGACGCTCACGGGCGATGCGCGGCAGCATCTCCTCCACGACGAGTTCGACGTACTCCTCGCGCTGCGCGCGAAACTCGTCCGGCACTTCATGCGCGCCGAGAAACGTCGGCACGTAACCGACCCCAACTCTCTCATCACCGACAGCGTCGCTCTCAACACTAACCGCGCCCTTCTCAACACTGACCGCGCGCGACTCGTCGTCGTCGTAAGTCTCTTCGTTCAACCTGCGCACGACGCGCAGAATCTTCAACTCGTCCTCCGTCGTCAGCCCGTAGCCCGACTTGGCCTCCACGGTCGTCGTCCCCGTACGCAGAAACCACGCTTCGCGCCTGCGCGCCGACGCGAACAGTTCCTCCTCGCTCGCCGCTCGCGTGCGACGCACGGTCGAGCGTATCCCGCCGCCCGCCGACGCGATCTCCTGATAACTCTGCCCCTCGGCGCGCTTCTCAAACTCGTCGGCGCGCGTTCCGGCGAACACGGGATGCGCGTGCGCGTCAACGAAGCCGGGCATGACGATGCGCCCTCCGGCGTCGAACACGCGCGCGCCCGCAGGGACGCGCGGCTCGACTTCAACGCGCGCGCCCGCGAGTTCAATCAACCCGTCGCGCACGAGCAGCGCGCCGTCTTCGACGATTGCAAGCTCGCGCATCTCCGCGCCCGTGCGCGGGCGTCGCGGCCCGGCGAGCGTGACGAGTTGCGAACAGTTGATGAGGGCGAGCGTGTCGGTCATCAGTTTTCCACGGTGTCGGTTTGCGCGGCGCGCTCTTTGCGACGCCCCGCGACGTAGAGGAGCGCGCCGACGGAGTTGATGAGAATCGTGACGCCGACGAGCTTGAGCGCAAACGTGAGGCTGCTCTCGACCTCGACGATTGGAACAATCGTGAGCGCGATGCCGAGGAGCGAGACGAGTAGGCCCGACAGCGCGGCCACGCGAAGCCAGAGCGGAGCGCGAAGTCCTATACGCGCGGCGGCGAAGAGCGGGATGGCGAAGAGAATCACGTAGGCGGTCGCGTAGAATATGGTCGCCGCGTTGTCGAGAAGTTGAAAAGCCTCCTGCATCCCGACGCCTACGATTCCGAGCAGGCCGAAGCCGAGCGCGAACGCGCCGACGAAGAGTATGGAGTTGACGGGCGTTCGGTATTTCGCGTGCAGGCGCGTGAACCAAGCGGGCAGGAGGTTGTCCCAGCCGGCGACCATCGGAAGGCGCGCGTTGGCCGTCAGGTAGATGCTCATCAGCGCGACCTGCCGGCCTATGAGCGCGAGTATGACAATCGAGACGAAGTTTGCCACGACGCCCATCGAGCCGAAGCCGCGCGTGAGAACCTGCGCGATTGGGCTTATCAAATCAACCTCGTCGGGGCGCACGAAGGCCAGCACCGAACTCGTTCCGAGTATGAACATGAGCGCGATTATCGGCGCGGCTATCAGAACGGAGCGTCCGATGTTTCGCGCGGGCGCTTTCGACTCGCCCGCGAGTATCGCCACGTACTCGAAGCCCGTCAAAGCGCCGAGCGCGAGCTTGCTGTAGATGTTTATGCTCTTCTTGAAGAGGTCTGGGTTGGAGAAGGAGAAGGCCGGGACGGCGAACGTAAACGGGTGATACTCGGCGAGCGTGCCGCGCGCGAGCGCGATGAAGGGGAGCGCGATGAGCGCGAGGAAAGTCAGGGACAGAAGCACGCCGCCCGCGTTGTGAACCCACTTGCCGAAACTGAGGCCCCGCGTCGAGAGCGCGACCATCGCTCCGACGAGCGCGCAACTGAACACGGTGACGAACGTCTTACTCTCAGCCATCCACGGCGCATCGAAGGCGTAACGTAGATTCGTCGCAACTAAAAGGCCGATGCCCGACATGACGAGAATAGCGAAGACCCACAAGTTCCAAGCCGTCATGTAGCCCACAAACTCGCCCAAGCCCAGCTTCGCCCACTGATAAAGGCCGCCTTCGAGCGGCATCAAACGGTTGAGGTAGATGACGACCGCCGCGAGCGGAAGGTAGAAGGTGACGATTGCGAGCAGCCAGAAGAAGAGTTGTTCGTCGCCGAGTTTCGCGGCAGTCCCGACCCAGATCGTGCCGACGACGAAGACGATCTGCGTCAAGACCAAGTCTGTGAGGCCGAGTTCCTTTCGGAAGACGGCGCTTCGCTCCTCAACGCGCGACTCCTCGCGCCTGACCTCTTCGACTCTGCCCGCACGTCTCGCTTCTTCAGCCATCTCACCTCCATTTTGGATTTTAGATTTTGGATTTTGGATTGACGATTGATGAGAGGGACGCTGTCTTTCAATCTAAAATCCAAAATCTAAAATCTAAAATCCAAAATCGTCTTAACCTGCGCCCGTCTAAGAAGCAGACGATGTGTGGTCGTGTACGATGCGCCAGCCTGCGGCGGTGCGCCGGAAGAGGAGCGTGAAGCGACCGTGTGGAGTGTCGGTCTCGCGCGTGAGTTGCCAGCGTCCAGTGGCGAGGACGTAGAAGGGGCTGAGGGGTTTGAGTTCGAGTTCGGAGAAGGCGAGCGTGCCCATCTTTGCGCGCGTGTCGTAGCGCGACTTGTAGCGTTCGAGCACGGTTTGCCAGCCGCGCGTGATGGTGTCGCCGGAGACGAAAGTCGTCTCGTCCTCTTTGGCGTAGCCGGCCATGTAGCCGTCTATGTCGCCGCGATTCCAAGCCGCGGCCTGCGCCTCTATGACTGCGCGCACGGCGGCGAGGTCTTTGTCTTCCTTAACAGACTTCGGCACGCTGCGACGCCCCTGATAGCCCATGACGACCGCCGCGACCGCCAAAAGCGACGCGACCGTGAAGACGTGTTTCTTGTTCATCTGTTGCTCCCTCCCATCGTCGGCGCGCGTGAGCATACGCGGACTCGCGCGGAGACTTCAAGGGCTGAGGTGATTTTTGAGTTGAATCTGATGTGGGAGAGTTAACCACCGCAGACACAGAGAGCACAGAGCGAGCACAGAGGATTTAAAACTCCGTGCCTACTCAGTGTCCTCTGTGCCTGCGGTGGTTAAACGCCTTCCCGTCGCACACTCTCCAAGGGCTAGACGCGCGCCGCGAGCCAAGCGCGCACGTCCGCGCGCATCGCCGGGACGAACTCGTGCGCGGCGTCGTAGGCACGCACCTGCACGTCGCGCGCGCGCTTCAATAGACGCTCGCCGTATTCGCGGACGCGCGCGGGCGGATAGTATTCGTCGCGCGTGCCGTGGATGTAGAGAACGGAGGCCGGCGTGTCGCCGTACTTGTCGCTCGTCTCCCAGTCGCCGGGCAGTCCGCCGCAGATGCCTACGACGCCGCGAAGGAGCGTGCGGTGCGTGAAGGCGAATCGGAAGTTGAGCGCGCACGTCTGCGAGAAGCCCATGAGGAAGACTCTTTCGCGGCGCGCGATGCCTTCGCCGGCGAGCGTGTCTATCAAGTTGACGAGTGCGGTGTGGTGGAGTGCGATTGATTCTTCGGGGTGAAAGTTTGTGAGCCAGCCGAAGCCGTAGCGCAGAGGGCCGCCCGGCTCACGCGGTTCTTTCAAGTGCTGGTGCAAGCCCTGAAGCGCGGCGACGGCGAATCCTTCGGGTGCGTGCTCGCGCGCTTCTCGAAGCATCCAAGCCTTGCTGCTCCCGTAGCCGTGAAGCGCGACGAGCAGCGGCGCGGGGCGCGTCGCGGGCGCGACAACGTCGTAATAGAGTTTGACCTCGGCGCTGAGCGTGCGTTCGGTGCGAAGCGTCTCTTCAGTTTGTGACATACTCGTGTTCGGTGAACCACTTTCGCTTCTAAAGCGCGAGCGCGCGCACCCGCGCGACGACGGCGAGGCCGCCGCCGAATCCCGTCACGCCCACTTGAAGGAAGGAGATGAAGATGCCGCCGAGCGTCGCCGCGCGCGAGAGTCTTTTGAGCCGCTTCCCTCCGTAGAGCACGCGGCGTCTGAAGCGCTCCGTGCGTTTGTCAGCGTGTGCCGTCACCGTCTTTTACGGACAGTCTAACACAACCGTCCGAGCGTTCGTTCGCAGGGGCTTCGGCACGCGCGTTCAGGGTCTCGTCTCTTCGGCTCTCAAATCGCGGAGCAGTCTGTCGAACGCCTTCTCGAAGGCGTCGTGGTCTTTCCAGTTGGAGAAGTCTGGGATGAAATATTCGCGCAGTTTAGAGGGCTTATTATTTCGTTCTTGAGATAAGATGCAGGAGACGATCAATGCATTCCTGTCCTAAATCGAAGCACATAAGATTGGCACAGACAGGTTCTTTCTGATACATCGGTAAGCGCGACCAAACTGATGCTCGGAGAAGAACTGCCTGTGCCCGGACAAACGATACTTGAGATTCCCCAAGAAGAACAAGAGCGGATGCTCAAGGAACTGCGGCAAGCCCGCTATGGCTACCTGCTCGGCCTGCACATCCTGCTGTTGTGCGCCGCCGGGCACACGCCTTCGGAAGTCGCCGCCAGTCTCTTCTGCTCGCGCTCCAGCGTCTATCGCACCGTGGCCGCTTACCGGAGCGGGCGGATCAGGTGCGGATGGCGCGCTGCGTCTGACGCCGGTGCGCCGCCCAAGTTGCTTGCTTGGCAGCGGTCGCTGCTGGCCTTGCTCAAGCGGACGCCGCACGCTTATGGCTGGTGCCGCACCCGCTGGAGTTGTGCCACGCTCTCCTTGCAGTTGGCGGCGCAGCGCCGCTACACGGTTTCGCGCGAGGCCATCCGGCGCACCTTGCACCAACTCGGTTATGCCTGGAAGCGGGCGCGGCATGCGGCGCGTGACTCGGACCCCGACCGGGTCTCGAAGCTGACGCGCATCCGCCACCTTTGTGAGACTTTGCCCGCGAATGCGGCCCTTTTTTTCGCCGACGAGTTGGACATCCACCTCCTGCCGAAGCTCGGCTCCGAGTGGATGCTGCGGGGGACGCAGACCGAGGTGATGACGCCGGGGACGAATCAGAAGAACTATCTGGCCGGGGCGCTCAACCACCTGACGGGCAAACTGCTGGCAGTCGTCGGCGAGAGGAAGAACCGCTTCCTGTTCATCGCCTTGTTGGAGGCTATTGACCGGGCGTGCCCGGCTCGGAAGTTTGCGAAGGTGTATGTGGTGGCTGACAACTACCGCATTCATAAGGCGCGGGCGGTAGTCGAATGGCTGGCCCGGCACCCACGCTTCGAGGTGGTCTGGCTGCCCAGCTATTGCCCGCGGGCCAACCCGATTGAGCGGGCGTTCGGGGACGTGCATGACAAGTGCACGCGCAACCACAAGCGGAAGCGGCTGCGGGAACTGGTCGGAGACGTGGTCTGGCATCTGCGAATCAACGGCCCGTGGCGCTACAGGCTGTCGGAGCTTTACTACACGCCGGAAGTGACGCAGGCCGTCGCTGTACTGGAAGCGGAGGCAAAGTTAAAGGCGGCCTGAGTGTCCCAATGTTGGTTGTTTCGATTTAGTCTCTAGTCTCTATCAATACACCGAGGCGGGCGACGTCGAAGGCTCCCGATCCTTCAACGCGCCCGCCCGGCGCTTTACGGCCTCGTGTCGGGGACGAAGGCCGAAACCTTGAAAGCTGTTAGCTGTTGGCCGTTAGCTATTAGCCGGAAGCTAACAGCTTCTATTCCGTCCTCTTCGGCGGCGCGAAACCCATATGACGGTAGGCGGCGGGCGTGCAGACGCGACCGCGCGGCGTTCGGTTGAGGAAGCCTATCTGAATCAAGTAAGGCTCGATTATCTCTTCGATTGATTCGCGCTCCTCGCTTATCGAAGCCGAAATCGTGCCGACGCCCACAGGCCCGCCGTCGAACTTCTCGATAATCGTCGTCAAGACTTTGCGGTCAATCTCATCGAGTCCGAAGCGATCAACTTCCATCTCGTCCAGAGCGCGCCGCGCAACGTCGCGCGTGACGCGCCCGTCATACTCGACTTCGGCGTAGTCGCGCACGCGTCGAAGCAGACGGTTCGCAATGCGCGGTGTTCCGCGCGCGCGCCGCGCAATCTCCGACGCGCCCGAAGCCTCCATCTCAACGTTCAGAATCTCAGCCGAGCGGTGGACGATGATTTCGAGGTCTTTCTGCGAGTAGAAATCTAAGTGGAAGACTATACCGAAGCGCCCGCGCAAAGGCGCTGTGATGAGTCCGGCGCGCGTCGTCGCGCCGACCAAAGTGAACTTCGGAAGGTCTAACTTTATCGAACGCGCAGCCGTGCCCTGACCGATTACGATGTCGAGTTGATAGTCCTCCATCGCCGGGTAGAGAACTTCCTCTATCTGCGGCTTGAGACGGTGAATCTCGTCAATGAAGAGGACTTCGCCTTCTTGCAGGTTCGTCAGAATCGCCGCCAAGTCGCCGCCGCGTTCGATTGCGGGCGCGCTAACGGACTTCAAGGGCGCGTCCATCTCGTGCGCGATGATTTGCGAAAGCGTCGTCTTTCCCAAGCCCGGCGGGCCGAAGAAGAGCACGTGGTCGAGCGTCTCGCGGCGCTGGCGTGCCGCGCGAAGGAAGATTTTGAGGTTCGTCGTAATCTTCGGTTGCCCGACGTACTCTTCGAGCGTCCGAGGCCGCAAGGAAGACTCGACTAACTGATCCTCTTCGGTCGCCGCGCCCGAAATCTCACGCGGTAACTCGACTACGTTTTTTAGCACTTCCGGTGCTGTCTGTGACATGCTTGGCCCACCCTCGTTCGTTTCAATTGAGCAACGGCATTATGCCACACGTGGGCAAGCGTTGCAAGCATGAAACACAAAGAAAACGAAGGGAAAACGCGGGGATTCTTCTAATTTTTTAAGGAAAAACTTGTAACGCCGTGACGCACCGGGCGCGACTCTCTGGAAGGAGCGCGTCACGGCGCGGGAGGCGTTTTGCGCGTGCGTGCCGGCGTGCCGAAGTGAGCGCGTCAGCGCGCCGTGTCGCCCGCGGTGAGTTGGAAACGCGCGGCGGCGCGTTCAAGGCGCGTTTGGACGGCGGCCAACTCTTCGGGCGTGCCCGTGAAGCCGCCGAGTTGACGTTCGGCCTCGTCGCGCTCCGAGCGCGCGCGCGCGGCGTCAACCTCTTCGGGAAACTCCGCGATGTCCGCAAGCACTGAGACGCGGTCGTCGTTGACTTCTAGGAAGCCGCCTGAGACCAGAAGGCGTCGAGTCTCGTTGCCGCGCGTGAACGAGAGCACGCCCGTCTGTAGTTGCGAGATAAGCGGCGTGTGGCCGGGCAGTATGCCGAGTTCGCCGCCCAAGCCCGGCACGGTCACCGAGTCAACCTGCTCCGACAGCAGGCGTCGCTCCGGCGTTATGACATCGAGTTGAAGAGCCATGATTTAAATGATGAGTGATGAATGCGGAATGATGAATGATGACAAGGGCGCTGTTTTCAATTCATCACTAATCATTCCGCATTCATCATTTCTTTTATTCGCCTACCTCGCGCGCGATGCGTTCGGCCTGTTCGCGCGCCTCTTCGATTGTGCCGACGAGGTAGAAGGCGCGTTCGGGCAGGTCGTCGTGCTTGCCGTCAACAATCTCTTGGAAGCCTCGAATCGTGTCGGCGATGGGGACGTACTTGCCCGCGAGTCCCGTGAACTGCTGCGCGACGAAGAAGGGCTGCGAGAAGAAGCGTTGAATCTTGCGCGCGCGCGCAACGACGAGTTTGTCTTCCTCGGAGAGTTCGTCGAGTCCGAGGATTGCGATGATGTCTTGAAGGTCTTTGTAGCGCTGAAGGATTTGCTTGACGGCCTGCGCGGTTTTGTAATGCGCCTCGCCGACCACTCTAGGGTCGAGGATGCGCGAGGTAGAGGCGAGCGGGTCAACCGCGGGGTAGATTCCCAACTCGACGATCTGACGCGAGAGCGCGGTTACGGCGTCGAGGTGCGCAAACGTGGTCGCGGGCGCGGGGTCTGTGTAGTCGTCCGCGGGAACATAGACGGCTTGGATGGACGTGATAGAGCCTGTGCGCGTCGAGGTGATGCGCTCTTGTAGTTCGCCCATCTCGGTTGCGAGGTTCGGCTGGTAGCCGACCGCCGAGGGCATGCGTCCGAGAAGCGCGGAGACTTCCGAGCCGGCCTGCGTGAAGCGAAAGATGTTGTCAACGAAGAGCAGAACGTCGAGACCTTGGTCGCGGAAATATTCGGCGACCGTGAGGCCCGAGAGCGCGACTCTCAGGCGCGCGCCGGGCGGCTCGGTCATCTGCCCATAGACTAGCGCGACCTTCGACTCGCCGATGGCCTGCATGTCAACCTTCGTCATGTCGAAGACGCCGGTCTGCTCCCAGTTCTCGTAGAAACTTTCGCCGAAGTTGATAACTTTGGATTCGACCATCTCGCGTAGAAGGTCGTTGCCTTCGCGCGTGCGCTCGCCGACGCCCGCGAAGACCGAAAACCCGGAGTGCTTCATCGCGACGTTGTTGATCAACTCCATGATGAGCACGGTCTTGCCGACGCCCGCGCCGCCGAACAGACCGATCTTGCCGCCACGAAGGAAGGGCTGTATGAGGTCAACGACCTTGATGCCCGTCTCGAACATCTCCGACTCGGTTGACTGCTCTTCGAGCGAAGGCGCGTGGCGGTGAATCGGGTATCGCTCCTCTGAGCGGACAGGCCCTAAGTTGTCAACGGGCTGTCCGATGACGTTGAGGACGCGCCCAAGCGTCGTCTCGCCGACGGGCATCGTTATCGGCCCGCCCGTGTCAATCGCGGTCATGCCGCGCACGACGCCTTCGGTCGGCTGCATCGAGACGGTTCGGACGCGCCCCTCGCCGAGGTGTTGTTCTACTTCGGCGATGATGTCAATCGGCGTCGGCACGTCGAAGCCTTCCGACGTGATGCGAAGCGCCTGATAGATGGGCGGCAAGTAGCCGTCGCCGAATTCTACGTCGAGAACGGGGCCGATTATCTGCACGACCTTCCCCGTCGTCGCGTTGCTGGCAGGTGTGGACATACGCTTCCTTCAGTGCTCCTCTTCGATAAGCTACAGGGCGAGAAAATCTCTTTAGTTTGAAGCTAAACAGACTAACACACGGCGCGCGACGGAGGCAAAAGGCGGGGTGAATCTCTGCACAACGAGCCGCCCGAAAGCTCGCGCGACGAACTTGTACGATGAACTTGTACGACGAACTTGCGCGACGGAATCAGTCGTGATCGTCGAAGCGAATCTTCATGCTGCGCAGCGTCCGGCGGTCTTCGTCCGTAAGTTCCAAACGCCCTGACGCTTCTTCCGCGTCGTCGCCTTCGGCGCGCTCGCGCAGTCCGATTTCGAGCCTGAGCGTCAACTCAAGCTCGTAGCCCGCCTCGCGCAGACGCTCAATCGCCACGGCGACTTCGTTCGAGCGCTCGACCGCCGTGTTGATGGCCGCGCCCAACTCCTGCACGATCTCTTTTGCCTCGTCGTCTAGTTCCAACTCTCGTCTCGCGCTTGAAGAATTAAACTATCGCGGGGGATTCTTGTTTCTTTAACTCGATGCTACGCGAGCCGACGCGCGCGGGTCAACCTCGACCGGGCGACGCACGCGAGCGCACCAATAGAAAAAGGCAGGGCCGAAGCCCCGCCCTTCTCGCGCGGCGCGGTTTAAAAACTTGAGAGGCGTCGGCGGAGATTTCAGGAACGGCCTTTGAAATCCACGGCGGCCTCGACCGACGCGTAGATGCGCAGGTACATCTTCGTCTCTTCTGGTATGAGCGTGCGCCAAGCGGCCCCGCCCTCGCGCAGGTATTTAGGAAGACGCGCGGGGTTCGAGTTGTAGCCGGCGGCGAGAAGTTCCGGTTGCGTTGCGAGGCCGGAGGCGAGCGCGGCTGTCACTTCGTCGCTTCCGGCGAGCGTGTCCCAAGTGTCTTGCATGTAGAGAAGCATCGCTTCGAGCGCGTTCGAGTGGTCGCGCATCCCTTCGACGAAGTCCTCCTTGAGTCCGGCCTCCGGGTGTCGCTCTCTGACGGCGTTGTAGGTCGGCGGAATCATCTGCACCATGCCGCCCGCGCCCGCCGCGGAGACCGAGTAGCGGTAGGTGTCGCCCGCGTTGAGCGCGTAGAGCGCGCGAACCTCTTTGAAGATGGACGCGGGGTCTTCCGTCTTGAAACGCTTGTGATCCGTGTGCTCGACGACGCACAGGCGCTTGGCCACGTCAACCACTTCCGTTGAGACTCTGTAGCCCTTCCCCGAGAGACGCGCGGCGGCTTCGTCTAAACGCGCGCGGACGTACTCGCCGCCCGCCGTCACAATCTCGTCGCTCTCAACCGAAGGGTGCGCCGAAGTGTAGTAGGCGACTTCGTGAAGCGCGCCGTCGCGCTCCACGGGGTAGCGCACGACGAGCGGTTGAAGCTCGCGCCCCGCGGCGTCCGAGACGCGCACGGCTGTGTTCACGTAGTTGGGTCGCACGACCTCGACCTTGAGCGGCTCGCCGAGCGAAGAGACGGCGGCGACTTGCGCGCCCTTCGTCAAGAAGTCTTGCTTCGAGAGTCGGAGCAGGTGGACGCGGCCTTGGTCGTCGCCCGCGGCGAGCGTCACGAAGGCGTTGGTGTCGGCTGGCAGTTGTTCGAGCAGACGACGCGCCCCCGCGATTCGCGCGCGGACGCGCTCCGAGGGGCTGGCGGGACGCGACCCGGCAGTCTCCACGGACGCTAGGTTCAGCCCGAAGAAGAGTTGCAGGCGCGCGTAGGTCGGCCCCAGAAACACGAGCAGCGGGAGAACAGAAAAAAGCGTCTTTCTCATCGTCAGTTAAAAACTCGGCTTGTTAGAAGATTGTGATTGCCGGGTGGCCGGAAACCCCTTGCTCGCTCGCCTCGCGCGCCGCCGGCGCGAGTCGCAACCGACATCAGACGCCGCAGAGACGCGCCCGGTTGCACGGCTTCGGGCGTTCAATTTGGCGGAGCGTTTGCGCACACTTTTGACTGCGCGCGATGTGTACAGAGACGATTCGTTGCCCGCCGCGCGTGGCTATGCTAGGCTCAAAGCGAAACGATGAATGCGGAATGCGGAATGATGAATTGAAGAAGGGTTATGGGTGTTAGGTGCTGGGTGTTGGATAAATCCAGAACCCAGAACCCAACACCCTTTCAGTTCATCATTCATCATTCATCATTCCGCACTTCCTCTAACGCCCTCGTCAGAAGAGAATCCTATGAGCACGAAGACAGACGCAGACGTCGAGCGTCGGGAGCGGCGCGAGCGTTTCGAGACGACTTCGGGCATCCAACTCCCGAACGACTTCAACCCGTCGAACACCGGCGCGCTCGACTACGACCGAGACCTCGGCGACCCCGGCGCGTTCCCCTACACGCGCGGCGTCCGCCGCACGATGTATCGAGGCCGCCTCTGGACGATGCGCCAGTACGCGGGCTACGCCACAGCCGAGGAGTCGAACGCGCGCTACAAGTTTCTGCTCTCGCAAGGGACGACGGGCCTCTCCGTCGCCTTCGACCTTCCCACGCAAATCGGTCTCGACTCCGACGACCCACTCGCCGCCGGAGAAGTCGGCAAAGTCGGCGTTGCGATTGATTCGCTCGAAGACATGGAGCGCCTGTTCGACGGAATACCGCTTGGCGAAGTCTCCACTTCGATGACGATAAACGCGACCGCCGCAATCCTCCTCTGCCTCTACATCGCCGTCGCGCGAAAGCAGTGCGTCGAACCCGACAAGCTTCAAGGCACGATTCAGAACGACATACTCAAGGAGTACATCGCGCGCGGCACGTACATCTACCCGCCCGCGCCGAGCCTTCGGCTCGTCACAGACACCTTCGCCTTCTGCGCCTCGGAAGTTCCCAACTGGAACACGATTTCCATAAGCGGCTACCACATACGCGAGGCCGGCTCGACAGCCGTGCAGGAAGTCGCCTTCACGCTCGCCGACGCGGTCGCTTACGTTGAGGCGGCGGTAGCGACGGGGATGAAAGTTGACGAGTTTGCCCCGCGTCTTTCGTTCTTCTTCAACGCGCACAACAACCTTCTCGAAGAGGTCGCCAAGTTTCGCGCGGCGCGCCGTCTTTGGGCGCGGCTCATGCGCGAACGCTTCCACGCGCGCGACCCGCGCTCGCAGATGCTTCGCTTCCACACGCAGACGGCGGGTTCGACGCTCACGGCGCAGCAGCCCGAAGCGAACGTCGTCCGCACCACGATTCAGGCGCTCGCAGCCGTCTTGGGCGGCACGCAGAGCCTTCACACGAACGCGATGGACGAGGCGCTCGCGCTTCCGACGGAGTCGTCGGCGCGTCTCGCGCTTCGCACGCAGCAGGTCATCGCGCACGAGTCGGGCGTTGCCGACACGGTTGACCCGCTCGCCGGAGCTTACGCCGTCGAGGAGTTGACGAACGAGATTGAAGCACGCGCGCGCGAGTACATCGAGAAGATTGACGCGATGGGCGGGATGCTCCACGCAATCGAGATAGGCTACGTCCAGCGCGAGATACAGGAGGCGGCCTACCAGTTTCAGCGCGCGGTCGAACGCGAAGAGGCGGTCGTCGTCGGCGTCAACCGTTTCCGAACGGAAGACGAGAGTGAAGTCACTACGCTTCGCATCAACGCTGCGGTCGAACGGGCGCAGGTCGAACGCGTGCGCGCACTTCGCGCGCGACGCGACAACGAACGCGTCGAGGTCGCGCTCACGCTTCTTGAAACTGCCGCGCGCGGGACTGAAAACCTTCTGCCGCGCATACTCGACTGCGTTGAGTCGCTCGCAACCGTGGGCGAAATCAGCAAACGCCTGCGCCGCGTCTGGGGCGAGTACCGCGAAGCCGTTACGGTCTGATGGAGGCGTTGGAGAAAAACAAGGGCGGTCGCTCGTGGCTCGTCGGTTATCTCGTCTGCGTCGCGGGCTTCACCGTCGCCGTCGTCGCCTTCTATCCCGGCTACATGTCGCCCGACTCCGTGGGACAGTTGGCGCAGGCGCGCGCGTGGGAGTTTAACGACTGGCATCCGCCGCTCATGGCCGCCGCGTGGGGCGTCGTTGACAGAATCGCTCCCGGCCCCGCCGGGATGCTCTTGCTTCAGAACGCGGCCTACTGGGGCGCTCTCGCGCTACTTTGGCGCGCGACCTACCGGCGCTCTTTCTTACTCGGACTCGCGCTCGTCGCCTCCGGCTTCATGCCGCAGGTGCTCGCGCACTTGAGCAGCGTCTGGAAAGACACCGGGATGGGCGTCGCGCTTCTTCTGGCGTCGGCGCTTCTCTTGCGCGCGCGGCAGACAGGCTCACGTGTCGCGCTCGTCTCGTCGCTTCCGCTACTCTTTTACGGCTACGGCGTGCGTCTGAACGCCGCGCCAGCGGTTCTGCCGCTCGCGCTCTGGTCGGGCCTCATCGCGTGCCGCGTCTTTCCTTTTTTACGTTTGAAAGCCGAACGTTGGCCGCGAACTTTGCCCGTCGCCATTGGCGTCGCGTGCTTCGTCGCGCTCGCGTGCGCGGTGAGTCTGACGACCGAACTCCTCGTCAAAGGCAAACACTCCTACACGGGGCAGACCGTTCTGCTTCACGACCTCGCCGCCGTCTCGCTCGCGCGGGGCGAGCCGCTGTTTCCAGACTACGTCGTGCGCGACGAACACTTCTCGATGGAGAAGGTCGCGGCGCAGTACACGCCGAGCCTTGCGACGCCCGTCGTCGGCATAGAGACTTCGGGCCTCAAGACGAGCGCCGACGCGCGCGACATGTCGGCGCTGCGTGCGAAGTGGCTCGAAGTCGTGCCGCGAAACGCGGGCGTCTATCTACGCCATCGCTGGCGCGCCTTCGAGTGGGCGACCGCGCTCAACCAGCCCGACGTTTGTCTGCCCTACATGATTGCCACAGCCGCCCCACTCGACTACAAGACCAACGACCTCGCGCTTCATCGTCTCCTCAAGGCTTACTTCTGGCGACTCCGCAATACACTCCTCTTCCGAGGCTTCTTCTGGCTGCTTATATGCGCCGCGCTTCTGTATCTCTCTCTGCGCGGACGAGCGCGCGGGCGTCTCGAATTCGTCCTCGCGCTCGCCTCAAGCGGCCTGCTCTACGGCGCGGCCTACTTCTTCATCGCCCCCTCCTGCGACTTCCGCTTCTTCTGGTGGACGATGCTCGCCGCGTCGGTCGGCCTCCTCTTCTTCGTCGCGCACGCGATAAACTACCGCCGCGCCCGCTCTGCGCGGCTAAAGCCGTGACGGTGTAGAATGAGCGCGAGCAAAGGAGCGAAAATCATGTCTCAGACTTTGAAAGCGATTTACCGCGACGGCGCGTTCATCCCGCAGACGCCTTGCAATCTGCCCGACGGGGCGGAGGTCGAACTCACCGTACACGAGCCGCATGTCATTCCCGCTAAGGTGACCGACCCCGAAGAGCGGAAGCGAATCATGGAAGAACTGATTCAGAACATGAGAAGCAACCCTATCCCCGCCGACGCACCCCGCCGCTTCACCCGCGAGGAACTGCATGAACGCCGTTGACACGAACGTTCTGGTTTACGTCCACGACTCACGCGACCCCGTAAAGCAGGCGACGGCGGAGGCTCTAGTGCGGACGCTGCCCGACGCGGTCTTGCTCTGGCAGGTCTCGTGCGAGTACATCGCGGCGAGCCGAAAGTTAGAGCCGTTCGGATATAGTCGCGCAAAAGCTTGGCTGGACATCAAGACGTTACATCTCTTGTGGGATACGCAACTGCCCACTTGGGACGTATTCTTCCGCGCCGAGGGTCTGATGCAGCGTTACAGTCTTTCGTCTTGGGACGCACTGCTCGTTGCTGCGTGCCTTGAGGGCGGCGTAACACGGCTGTACACGGAAGACTTCGATGACTCCGTGCGGGCGGAAGGCTTAGAGGTCGTGAACCCATTTGCGACGCCGTGAACTGTGATGAAGGATAAGATTGAACTCATACTTGAAGCACGAATTGACCGGATTGAGGAATCAGAAATAGTTAAGTAAACTGTGACACACTTACTCGAAGTCAAAAACTTGCGGACGCACTTTCAGACGCGCGCGGGGCTGGTGCGCGCGGTTGAGGGCGTGAGCTTTCATCTGGACGAGGGCGAGTTGTTGGGGTTGGTGGGCGAGTCGGGGTGCGGGAAGTCAATCACGGCGCTTTCGTTGATGCGTCTGGTGGGCGCGCCGGGCAGGATTGTGGGCGGGGAGATTTGGTTCGGGGGCGAGAATCTGACGGCGGCGTCGGAGGAGCGGATGCGCGGGATTCGCGGCGACGACATTGCGATGATCTTTCAAGACCCGATGACTTCGCTCAACCCGGTCTTCACCGTCGGCGAACAGATTGCCGAGGCGCTGAGGTTTCACCGCCGCCTCACCCGCAAGCAGGCGCGCGAGGCCGCGGTCGAGGCGATGCGCGAGGTCTCGATTCCAGACCCGGCGCGACGCGCAGACGACTACCCGCACCAACTTTCGGGCGGCATGCGCCAGCGCGTGATGATTGCGATGGCCCTTGCGTGCGACCCGAAGCTTCTCATCGCAGACGAGCCGACGACCGCGCTCGACGTTACCATTCAGGCGCAGATACTTGAGTTGATTGACGAGTTGCGGCGTACGCGAAACCTCGCCGTCTTGCTCATCACGCACGACCTCGGCGTCGTCGCCGAAGTCGCAGACCGCGTGGCGGTGATGTACACGGGTCGAATAGTCGAGGAGTCGCCCGTCAAGGAGTTGTTCGCGCGTCCGAAGCATCCGTACACGGAAGGGTTGCTGCGCTCCGTTCCGAAGCTGACGGAAGCCGAGGTGAAGAAGGTCGAGCGTTTGCAGACGATAGAAGGGACAGTGCCGAAGCCGACGAATCTTCCGGCGGGTTGCCACTTCGCGCCGCGCTGCCCGCACCGTATGCCGCGCTGCACGGAAGGCGACATTCCGCTCTACCAACTCGCAGCGGGCGTGAGCGTCCGCTGCGTGCTCTACGATTTGTCGGCGGCGGTCGCGGCGGATAAAGAGATTGGGGAAATGCGGAATGCGGAATGATGAGTGATGAATGAAAACAGCGTCCTCGTCTTCATTCATCATTCATCATTCCGCATTCATCACTTCAGATAAATGAGCACTAACGAGCGAATGCAGACCGTTCCGCAGGCGGAAGCGTCGGCGGCGCGTGCGGACGATGCGGCGCGCGGCGCGCGTGAGCAACTCGTGCGCGTGCGCGGACTCGTCAAGCACTTCCCCGTCGCCGGGAGCGACGACGTTGTGCGCGCGGTTGACGGAGTGACGTTTGAAATCTTTCGCGGCGAAACTCTCGGACTCGTCGGCGAGTCGGGCTGCGGGAAGTCAACCGTGGGGCGCTGCCTGCTGCGTTTGATTGAGCCGACGCGCGGCGAAGTTAAGTTTGAAGACACCGACGTAGGCGCGCTCCGTGGGGGAGAGTTGAGGCGTCTGCGCCGGGAGATGCAGATCATCTTCCAAGACCCTTACGCGAGTTTGAACCCGCGCATGAAGGTGCGCGACATCGTCGCCGAGCCTTTGGTCATACACGCCATCGGCAATAAAACCGAACGGCGCGAGCGCGTCGGCGAACTTCTGCGAAAGGTCGGACTCGACCCCGACTACATGAATCGCTACCCGCACGAGTTCTCAGGCGGGCAGCGTCAGCGCATAGGGATTGCGCGCGCGCTTGCATTGAACCCGAAGCTCATCGTCGCCGACGAGCCTGTCTCCGCGCTCGACGTGAGCGTGCAGGCGCAGGTCATAAATCTTCTCGAAGACTTGCAGAAAGAGTTTGCGCTCACCTATCTCTTCATCTCGCACGGCCTCGCCGTCGTCGAGCACATTTCGGATCGCGTGGCCGTGATGTACTTGGGGCGCATCGTCGAGGTCGCCTCCGCCGAGGAGCTTTACGCGAACCCTCTGCACCCTTACACGCGCGCTCTGCTTTCGGCCATACCCGTCCCAGACCCGACGCGCAAACGCGAGCGCATCGTGCTAAAGGGCGACGTGCCGACGCCTATCAACCCGCCCGCGGGCTGCCGCTTCCACACGCGCTGCCCCGAAGCCGTCGCCGAGTGTTCGCAAATTGACCCGGACTTGCGCGAGGTCGCGCCCGGCCACACCGTCGCGTGCATACGCGTGCCGGGCTGGGCGGAGGCGAAGACGACGGCGTGAGAGAAGAAGAAGGGGAGAAAGCGAGAAGGGGAGAAAGTGAGAAGGGGAGATAGAAAGAAAAAGGAGACGTTGGACGACGCGACTTCTTTCTCC